>Ga0334722_10000624_pt1 | contig 50372 bp, 53 predicted proteins | sample C3_bottom_MG_FD_207210 | JGI IMG/M metagenome (GOLD analysis project Ga0334722, IMG submission 207210) | Sediment microbial communities from Yellowstone Lake, YNP, Wyoming, USA - C3_bottom | ecosystem: Environmental > Aquatic > Freshwater > Lake > Sediment | place: USA: Wyoming | collected...
CTTCTCGTAATGCTCGCGCTTGCGGATCTCCGAAAGGATACCGGCTTTCTCACACTGTTTCTTGAACCGTTTCAGTACGCTCTCAAAGGGCTCCTCTTCCTTCACGCGGACGCCCGGCATAAATGGATCACCCCTTCCCCTGCCAGCTTAATACCGAAAATTTATATATTATAAGTGATTTCCACCTCAAGTCAAGGAATCGATTCGAACCGGTGTTCAGCCTAACTTGTGATCCAGCGGCTTTCCGCCGATCAGGTGGAGGTGCAGGTGGGGCACGATTTGTCCCCCGTCGTCCCCGTTGTTGATCACGACCCGGTAGCCCGAATCAGCGATCCCTTTGTCGTTGGCGATCTTCGCGGAGAGACGCAGCATCTTCCCCAGGAGGCCCGCATCGTTCTTCCCCACGTCGTTGAGGTTGACCATGTGCTCCTTCGGTACGATCAGAACGTGGACCGGCGCGACCGGGCGAATGTCCGGAAACGCCACCAGGTCGTGGTCCTCGTAGATCGGCTGGGACGGCACTTCCTTCCGGACGATCTTGCAGATGATGCATTCGTCGGCCATCGTCATTTCCCTCCGCGCCGCCAGGCGCTCCGATAGAAGCAGGTCCGCTCTCCCGTATGGCACGCGGGGCCTTCCTGGCGCACGCGATACAGGAGGGTGTCCACGTCGCAATCGTACCGCACCTCTTCCACTTCCTGGAAGTGCCCGGAGGTCTCCCCCTTGACCCACAGGGAGTTCCGGGACCGGCTCCAGTAGCTGGCGCGCCCCGTCTCGAAGGTGCTCCGCAACGCGGCGGCGTTCGCCCAGGCGACCATCAGCACCGTGCTGTCGGAGACGTCCTGCGTCACCACGGGCACCAGTCCACGGTCGTCGAATTTCACCATCCCGATCAGCTCATCCGCCGTCATCTACCTTCTCCCGTCTTCGGGTGCGGCTCCGCGCCTCCGCGCATCTCCGCGGCCGCGCGGATCGTCCCCCGGGCGCCCGGCCGCACCGGCACCCCCCGCAGCCGCAGGTATTCCTTCGCCTCTCCCACCGTGTATTCCCCGTAGTGGAAAATCGACGCCGCCAGCACGGCGTCCGCCCCGCCCGCCGTCAGCCCCTCCACCAGGTGGTCGAGGTTTCCCACCCCGCCGGAGGCGATCACCGGGATTCCCACCCGGTCCGCGATGGTCCTCGTGAGGGGGATGTCGTAGCCGTCCCGCGTCCCGTCCCGGTCCATGCTGGTCAGCAGGATCTCTCCCGCTCCGAGCTCCTCCATCCGCGCCGCCCATTCCACCGCGTCGATCCCCGCGGGCCGGCGGCCTCCGTGGGTGTAAACTTCCCATTTCCCCGGCCGCCCCGGGACCGCGCGGGCGTCGATCGCGACCACCGTGCACTGGCTCCCGAACCGTTCGGCGGACTGCCGGACGAACCCGGGTTCCGCCACCGCCGCCGTGTTGATCGACACCTTGTCGGCCCCCGCCGACAGGAGGTTCCGGATGTCCGCAAGCGTCCTCACCCCGCCGCCGACCGTCAGCGGCATGAACACCTGCTCCGCCGTCCGGCGCACGACGCCGATGAGGATGTCCCGCCGCTCGTGGGAGGCCGTGATGTCGAGGAAAACCAGTTCATCGGCCTCCTCCTCGTCATACCGGCGGGCGATCTCCACCGGGTCGCCCGCGTCCCGAAGGTTCACGAAATTGACCCCCTTGACCACGCGGCCGTCCTTCACGTCCAGGCACGGGATGATCCGCTTGGCAAGCATCGCGCTTTGAGGGTTCACTCCCTTTCCAGGCGAAGGGCGTCGGGAAGCGAGATGGAGCCGTCGTACATCGCGCGCCCGATGATCACGCCGCAGACCCCTTCGTTCTCCATCGACCGGAGCGTTTCCACGTCCCCCAGCGCGCTCACGCCGCCCGAGGCGATCACGGGGGTGGAAAGCCCCTTCGCGAACTCGCTGATGCTGCGGAAGTTGGGACCCGCCATCATGCCGTCGCGGGAGATGTCCGTGTAGATGAACCGGGAGATCCCGCTCTTTTCCATCTGCCGGGCGAGATCGACGGCGACCACTCCCGTCACCTCCACCCAGCCCCGGATCGCCACCCGTCCCTCCTTGGCGTCGACCGACGCGGCCACCTTCCCAGGGTATGCCTTCGTGATGCGCAGGACCTCCTCGGGGTTGCGGACGACGCTGGTCCCCAGGATGATCCGGGACACCCCCGCCCCGAGGTACCGGGAGGCGATGTCGAAGTTCCGTACCCCGCCGCCCACCTGCACCGGGATGTCGACGGCGGAAACGATCCGCCGGATGATGTCGAAGTTCACCGGCTTCCCCAGGAATGCGCCGTCGAGGTCCACCACGTGCAGCTGGGAGGCGCCCGCGGCCGCGAACCGCCGGGCCACCTCGAGCGGCGAGTCGGCGAAAACGGTGGAATCCTCGGCCTTCCCCTGGCGGAGCCGGACCGCCTTGCCGCCCTGGATGTCGATCGCCGGGATTACCTGGAACGCCATGCGGGCCTCTTCACGCCGCCTCGCGGCATAGCCGCCCGAAGTTGGCGAGGAGCGCAAGCCCCGCCACCTGACTCTTCTCGGGGTGGAACTGGACCGCGAGGAGATTCCCCTTCCCTACCCCGGCGGCGAATTCCACCCCGTAGGACGTACTGCAGGCAACGACGGAGGGATCGTCCGGCCGGACGTAGTAGGAGTGGACGAAGTAGAAATAGGATCCGGAAGGGACGCCGCTGAGCACCGGGTGGTCCATCGTGAACTCGACGCGGTTCCACCCCATGTGGGGGATCTTCAACGCGGCGTGGCCGTGGGCGGCCATTCCCGCGGGAAAGCGGAGCACTCTTCCCGGAAAGAACCCGATCCCCTCGTGCCGGCCGAACTCCTCGCTTTCGGAAAAAAGCACCTGCAGCCCCAGGCAGATCCCGAGGAACGGCCTGCCGTCGCGGAGAACATCCTTCAGGAAGGGGAGCAATCCCTGCCGCGCGAGGTTCTCCATGCAGTTGCGGAATGCCCCCACGCCGGGCAGGACGATCCCCCGGCACCGCGACAGCTCCTTCGGGCTCCCGCTGACCATCGTGGGAAACCCGAGCGTCGCAAGCGCCTTGCTGACGCTGCGGAGGTTCCCCATGCCGTAATCGACGATGCCGATGACATCCGTCCGGCTCATCCCAGGACGCCTTTCGTGGAGGGGACCCCTTTGACCCGCGGGTCGATCCGGACGGCGTCCGACATCGCCCGCGCCAGGGCCTTGAAGACCGCCTCGATCGTGTGGTGGGCGTTGGACCCGTAGGGGACGTTGACGTGGACGCACACGCCGGACGACTGGGAGAATGCCCGGAGGAACTCCTCCACCAGCTCCACGTCGAAGCCTCCCACCTTCTCGCTCTTCAGGGGGCAGTGAAAGACGAGGTGGGGGCGCGCCGAGACATCCACGCTGACGTTGGCCAGCGATTCGATCATCGGGACGCTGGCGAACGCGTAGCGCGCGATGCCGGCCATGTTCCCCAGGCTCTTGCGGAACGCCTCCCCGAGGCAGATGCCGACGTCTTCAACAAGATGGTGGAAGTCGACCTGGGTGTCTCCTTTCGCGGCCACCGACAGATCGAACCCGCCGTGCCGGGAGAAAAGAGCGAGCATGTGGTCGAGGAACGGGACGGTCGTGGAGATTTTCCCGCCGCCCTCCCCTTCCAGGCGCAACGACAGCGTGATGTCGGTCTCTTTCGTCTTGCGGCCGATCTGCGCTTCCCTGGGCATCCGCTTTACGCCTCCCCTTTGATCCGTTCCAGAACGGCCTGTGCGTGGGCGGCCAGGCCCTCCTTAACAGCCAGTCTCACGACGTGCGGCGCATCGGAGGAAAGCGCCTGAACTTGATATGATACCACATTCATTTTCTTCAGGAAATTCGCCACTCCCAGGGGGGAGGAGAACCGCGCAGCCCCTCCCGTCGGCAGCGTGTGGTTGATCCCCGCGATGTAGTCGCCCACCGCCACCGGGCTGTACGGCCCCAGGAAAGCGGTCCCGGCGTTCCGGATCCGCTCCAGGGCGTCCCGCGGATTCTCCACCATGATGCTCAAGTGCTCCGGCGCGATGGCGTTGACCGCCTCGATCCCCTCCTTCAAATCGCGAACGAGGAAACCGCGGGCCCGCGCAAGAGACGCCGAAAGGATCCCGCGGCGCGGGAGTCTTTTTGTCTGTCGGAGGAGCTCCGCCTCCACCTTCCGCGAAAGGGATACGGAGTCCGTCACCAGGGCGACGAATGCGTCCTCGTCGTGCTCGGCCTGCGACAGGAGGTCCGCCGCCACGTACGAAGCCTCGGCCGAGTCGTCGGCGAGCACCGCGAGCTCGCTGGGGCCCGCCAGCATGTCGATCCCGACGACGCCGTAGACCTGCCGCTTCGCCTCGGTCACGTAAGCGTTTCCAGGGCCCGCGATGACGTCCACTTGAGGCACCGACTCCGTGCCGAAGGCCAGCGCCGCCACCGCCTGGGCGCCGCCGATGCGAAAGAGCCGGGCGATCCCCGCGATCCGGGCGGCGGCGAGGACCACGTCGGGAACCTTCCCCCCGGGGGCGGAGCAGGCCGCGATCACTTCGCGGACGCCGGCCACCCGGGCAGGGATGGTGTTCATCAGCAGCGTCGACGGGTAGGCGGCTTTTCCGCCGGGCACGTAAACTCCGGCGCGCGCCACCGGCAGGACCCGCTGCCCCAACAGGGCCCCGGGGAGTTCGACGGTGTAGCCTTCCTGCGCCTGGCACCGGTGGAACGCCTCGATCCGCGAGGCGGCAAGGGAGAGCGATCCCTTCAGGGCTTTCGGCACCCGTTTCCACGCAGCGTCGATCTCCCCGCGGGAGACGGCGAACCCCTTCTTTCCCGGGTCGAACCCGTCGAAGCGGCGCGTGTACTCCGCGAGCGCCGCGTCCCCTTCCGTCCGCACGCGCGAGAGCACCTCGGCCACCATCGCGGAGACTTTCTCCGACTCCGTGCGGCCCCGCATCCGGGTCTCGTCCATGGCTTTCCGAAACGCCGCCGTTCCCGATTTTACCCAGCGCACGGACTTCGCCTCCTACTCTTTTACCCGGGAGATCCGGGCCCCCAGGGAAGAGAGCTTATTTTCCAACGCTTCATAGCCTCGGTCGAGATGGTAAATGCGCAGCACCTCGGTGGCGCCTTTCGCGGCCAGCCCGGCCAGCACCAGGGACGCCGAGGCTCGAAGGTCGGTCGCCATCAGCGGAGCCCCGGAAAGGGTCGGCACGCCCTTGACCGCCGCCGTGTTGCCGGAAACGTCGATCCTCGCCCCCATCCGGCGCAGTTCGGCCACATGCATGAACCGGTTCTCGAAGATCGTCTCCCGGACGATGCTGAACCCGTCCCCGAGGCACATGTACGCCATGAACTGCGCCTGGACGTCCGTGGGGAACCCCGGATACGGAGAGGTCTCCACGTTCACGGATCGGATCGGCCCTTCCCTGCGGACCCGGACGCTCCCGGGGGCGGCGAAAACTTCCGCACCGCTCTCCGCGAGTTTCGTAAGGACGGCGTCCATCGCGGAGGGGTCGGCTCCCTCGACCGTCACGTCCCCCCCGGTGATCGCTCCGGCCAAAAGCAGCGTCGACGCCTCGATCCGGTCGGGCATCACTTCGTGCCGGATGCCGCGCAGCGCAGGAACTCCCCGCACCACGATTTTGTCGGTTCCCTCCCCCTCGATGTCCGCCCCCATCGCGCGCAGCGCCCTCGCCAGGGCGCAGACCTCGGGCTCATGGGCGGCGTTCGAAAGCACCGTGGTGCCGCGGGCCAGGGTCGCCGCCATCATGAGGTTCTCGGTCCCGGTCACGGTCTTCATGTCGAAGCAGACGGTGGCGCCCGAAAGCCGCCCGGCGCCTGCTTCGACTTCGACATATCCCTCCAGAAGGGCGGTCTTCGCCCCCATGAGCTCGAGGCCTTTCAGATGCTGGTCGATGGGCCTCGCGCCGATCGCGCAGCCGCCGGGCAGGGAGATCCTCGCCTTGCCGTGCCGCGCGACGAGCGGTCCCAGCACGAGCACCGAAGCGCGCATCGTCTTGACGAGGTCATAGGGCGCTTCGGCCCTCTCGACCGTTTGCGGGTCGATCCGCACCGTTTCCCGGCCGTTCTCCCCCTCGCCGACCCTCTCGACGGTGGCCCCCATGTGGCCGAGAACCTTCCCGAGGGTGGAGATATCCCGAAGACGGGGGGCGCCGGCAATCTCCACGGGGCCGTCCGCGAGGAGCGAAGCCGCCATGAGCGGGAGGGCCGCGTTCTTCGCCCCCGAGACCCGGACGGTTCCCGAAAGCCGGCTGCCTCCCTGGATGACGAAGATGTCCAACGCCTTCTCCCCCTGACGCGGTTTGCTTTCAGCCCCTCTTCCAGCGCGCCACGCGGTCCCGGCCCGCAAGGTCCCTGTACACGTCGACGAATTTCAGGGACCCGGAGGGAAGCCGCCGCACGGTTTCGCCCTGGGATTCCCCGATCTCGCACCAGAGTTCGCCGCGGGGGGCGAGGGTTTCCCCCGCCCCGGCGACGAGGCGCCGCAGGACGGCCAGCCCGTCCGCCCCGGCCAGCAACGCCCCGGGAGGCTCGAAGTTTCGCACTTCCGCGGGAAGGGAGCTCCACTCCCCTTCGGAGACGTACGGGGGATTCGAAACCACTACATCAAAACGGTCCCCGCTTTTCAAGGCGGAAGTTGCGTCCGCGCACAGGAAGAAGACGCGGCCGGCGACGCCGTGCCGGCGGGCATTTTCCCGCGCCGTCCGGAGCGCCCCGGCGGAGACGTCCGCTGCAAGGACTTTCACGGAGGGAAGCTCCGCCGCGAGCGTCACGGCGATCGCGCCGCTGCCTGTCCCGACATCCAGGAGGAGCCCCTTCTCCCGGCCCTCCCGCTTCCACGCGTCGATCACCCGCTCGACCAGCCCTTCCGTCTCGGGCCTGGGGATGAGCGTGTCCCGGGTCAGGAGAAACTCGCGCCCGTAGAAATCCCACGCGCCAAGGATGTACTGGATCGGCTCCCCCGCGGCGCGCCGAACGATCCACGAGCGCAGGGCAGCGGTGAGGTCGCCCACTTCCCGTTCCCCCTCCAGGGAGAGGCGGGAACGCGGAATCCGGGCCAGCGCCGAAACGAGGATCTCGGCCTCCGCCGCACCCGCGATGCCGGCTGCCGCCATCTCCCTGCGGCACAGGTCAAACAGCTCGGAGAGTCTCATACGGCGACCGGGCCGGTCGCCGGACGGAAGGCGCAGCCGAAAGGGGGGCCTCGCGCAGCGGATCGCAAGCGGGTCCGCCTGGGCCTCGGCGATCACGCCATCGGCCTTTGCGGCGGCCTCGCCCGCTTTCGCCCTCCGCAAGGTCGGGCTCTTCCTCCTGTTCGTCGGCGCGGGCTCGGGGTTCGATCCCGAATGGCGATACGTAATGCTTGGGGCGCCCCCAGGGTTCGAACCCCCCTGAGGCGTAGCGACTTCCGTTAAGGAAGCACACCGGCGAGGGAACGGAGGCGATTGCGGCGAAGTCGGGGGGGATCCGAACGGCGGATACCGGACGGCCATATTTGCGCGAACGGCGCGTCAGCCGGCGCTCTTGAGCGCCTCGACCTGGGCGTTGGCGATCAGGGCGTCGATGAAGGGATCGAACCCGCCGTCCAGGACCTGCGAGAGCTGGTGGACGGTGAGCCCGATGCGGTGGTCGGTCACCCGGTTCTGCGGAAAGTTGTAGGTCCGGATCCGCTCGCTGCGGTCGCCCGTCCCCACCTGGGAGCGGCGCAGGTCGGCCCGCCCGGCGCGCTGCTTCTCCATCTCCAGGTCGTAGAGGCGGGACCGGAGGATCTTGAGCGCTTTCGACTTGTTCTTGAGCTGGGACTTCTCGTCCTGGCACTGGACGACCAGGCTCGTCGGAATATGGGTGATGCGGACCGCCGAGTCGGTGGTGTTGACGCTCTGCCCTCCCGGCCCGGAGGAGCGGAACACATCGATCCGCAGGTCGTCGGGACTGACCTGGACGTCGACCTCCTCGGCCTCCGGCATCACCGCCACGGTGACCGTGGAGGTGTGGATCCGCCCTCCCGATTCTGTGGCGGGAACCCGCTGGACCCGGTGGACGCCGCTCTCGAACTTCAGGCGGCTGTAGGCTCCCTTCCCCTCGATCATGGAGATCACTTCCTTGGTCCCGCCCAGACCGGTCTCGCTCCGGGACAGGACCTCGACCTTCCATCCCTTGAGGGCCGCGTACATGGAATAGGCGCGGAACAGCTCGGTCGCGAACAGCGCCGCCTCCCCCCCGCCGGCGCCGGCCCGGATCTCGATCAGGATGTTCTTCTCGTCGTTGGGGTCCTTGGGCAGCAGGAGGAGACGGATCTCTCCGGCAAGCTTCTCCTGTTCCTCCGAGAGCCGCGCGACCTCCTCCCGCGCCATGGACCGCATTTCCGGTTCCTTCTCGGTCTCCAGGAGATTCCGGTTCTCGTCGAGCTCCTGCGAGATCTTCCGATGCCGGGCGTAGGCTTCGGCAATCGGCCGCAGGTCCGAGAGCTCGCGTCCGACCCTCTGCATTTCCCGCTGGTTCCCGACGACCGACGGGTCGGTCATCAGGCGCTCGAGCTCGGCGACGCGCCCGCTCAACGTTTCCAGCTTATCCCACAAGGGGGGCCTCCTTGTCGTCGGCAGGGACCACCCGCCGGAAGGAGGCGATCGCCACCTCGATCTGGGAGAGGTCCGGCTCGCGGGTGGTCAGCCGCTGCAGGAGCATTCCCGGCGCGACCAGCGCCTTGAAGACCGGGGACTGCGCCCTCCCCGCCGAAAGCCGAAGCGCCTCGTAGGAGATCCCCGCGATCGCAGGCAGGAGCAGGAGGCGCATCAGCGCCTTCGTCAGCAGGGAGCTGTCGTGGGGGATCAGGGAAAATACGACGATGCTGATCGCCATCACGAACAGCAGGAAGCTCGTCCCGCAGCGCGGGTGCAGGTTCGAGTGCGCCGCAACCGCCGCAGGCGTTAGGTCCGCCTTCCGCTCGTAGGCGTTGACCACCTTGTGCTCGGCGCCGTGGTACTGGAAGATGCGCCGGATGTCCTTCATCATCGAAATCCCCAGCACGTAGCCGACGAACGCCAGAACCCGAAGGACGCCGTCGACGAGGTTGAACGCCAGCCGCCCCGAGAACGCGGGCAGGAGGGCCGCGATTCCGCGCGCGGCCAGCAGCGGAAGCCAGAAGAAGAGGCCGACGCCCAACAGGAGGGCCAGTGCGAGCGCCCCCGCCATCGCAAGCCCGAACCCGCCCTTCCCGGGTTCTTCGCGGGGCGCGGCTTCTTCCCCCCGCTCCGCCGCGTCCGCGTCCTCCATCGCCTCGTCCGCCGAGTACTGCAGGGCCCGGTACCCGATGACGAGCATCGCCGCCACCGTGACCACGCCGCGGAGGATCGGCAGCTTGGACATCCTCTTTTTCGCCGGGCTCGTGGCGATCGGGAAATCCTTCACGCGGATCTCGCCGCTCGTCCTTCGCACCGCGACGGCGTACCTCTCCGGCCCCTTCATCATGACGCCCTCGATGACCGCCTGCCCTCCGAGGACCAGATCCCCCGGCGAAGTCCGCCTCACTGCGCCGCCCCTTTCAGCGCCGCGATCTCCCTGCGGACCCCGGCCGGGTCCCCGCAGGTCATCTTACCCTCTGGGCAGCGGCCGCGCACGCACCCCGGCCCCGCGGACTCGAAGAGGAGAGGCGCCTTTTCCCAAGCGATCGCCAGCATCCTCCGGGCCATCTCCCGGATTTCCCATTGCGCGCGGCGGCACAGGCGCAGGGCGAAAAAGTGGTGCAGTTCGCGGGCGTTCATGGTGATGAGGATCTTGGTCTCCGTGGCGTTGGGGAGCACGAACCGTGCGTCCTCCGGGGGAACCCCGGCCTTAACCATCTCCGCGTACAGCGCCGCGCTGTTCTTCATGTGCATCTCGAATTTGCGGAGTTGATTTTCCCCGATCGTCTTCGGGGTCACATAGCCGAAGGACGCCTCGACGTACCGCTGGCTCTGCTGGGAATACGAGGCGATCCGGTGGCGAACCAACTGGTGGGAGGTGGCGCGGGAGATCCCCTCCACGCCGTACGTGAACACCACGTGCTCCAGGACGGAGGCGTGCCCCATCGAGAGCACCCGCCGGACGAGCTTGCGGACATCTTTCCGGGAGATGTCTTCCTGGAGATCCGCGATGGTCGCGGAGGAGTAGCAGAGACGCGCCGCCAGGGCGACCAGCCGCTCGGGCTCGGGGGTGCACTGCAGGAGGACGACGTTCACGGAAGGGGGGACGTGAGGCTCCTCACGACTTCGTGTATTTCTTATGGAACTTCTCGATGCGCCCCGCGGTGTCGATCAGCTTCTGCTTCCCGGTGAAGAACGGGTGGCAGTTCGAGCAGATGGCCACCTTGATCTCCGGCGTGGTCGACATCGTCTCGAAGGTGTTCCCGCAGGCGCACTTGACCATGGACGGCGCGTATTTCGGATGGAGGTTCTCCTTCATCTTTGCCCTTCTCCTCTCAACGGGTCACGAGTTCATCGACTCGAGGAATTCCTTGTTCGTCTTCGTCTTGGAGATCTTGTCCAGCAGGAACTCCATGCTCTCCGCGGGGGACAGCGGGGAGAGGAACTTCCGCAGGATCCACACCCGCTGGAGGACCTGCTTCTCCAGCAGGAGCTCCTCCTTCCGGGTGCCGGACTTGTTGATGTCGATGGCCGGGAAGATCCGCTTCTCGGAAATCTTCCGGTCGAGGACGAGTTCCATGTTGCCGGTCCCCTTGAACTCTTCGAAGATCACTTCGTCCATCCGGCTGCCGGTCTCGATGAGCGCCGTCGCGATGATGGTCAGCGATCCCCCCTCCTCGATGTTGCGGGCGGCCCCGAAGAAGCGCTTGGGCTTCTGCAGCGCGTTCGCGTCGACCCCGCCGGAGAGGACCTTGCCGGAGGGGGGGACGACGGCGTTGTAGGCGCGCGCCAGGCGGGTGATGCTGTCCAGGAGGATCACCACGTCCTTCTTGTGCTCCACGAGGCGCTTCGCCTTCTCGAGCACCATCTCGGCCACCTGGACGTGCCGCTGCGCGGGCTCGTCGAAGGTGGAGGAGATGACCTCGCCCTTGACGCTGCGCTGCATGTCGGTGACCTCCTCGGGACGCTCGTCGATGAGCAGGACGATGAGGACGACCTCGGGATGGTTCTTCGTCAGTCCGTTGGCGATGTTCTGCAGGATGATGGTCTTGCCGGCGCGTGGCGGCGACGTGATGAGAGCCCGCTGGCCCTTCCCGATCGGGGCGACGAGGTCGATGATCCGGGTGGAGAAGTTGTCGTGGACGTACTCCATGCAGAACTTCTCCTGCGGATACAGCGGGGTCAGGTTGTCGAAGATGATCTTGTCCTTGCTGATCTCGGGGTCCTCGGTGTTGATCTTCTCCACCTTGAGGAGCGCGAAGTACCGCTCCTCGCCCTTGGGGGCCCGGATCTGGCCGCTGATGGTGTCGCCGGTGCGGAGCCCGAACCGCCGGATCTGCGAAGGGGAGACGTAGATGTCGTCGGGACCAGGGAGGTAGTTCGAATCGGGGGACCGCAGGAATCCGTACCCGTCGGGAAGCACTTCCAGCGTTCCCTCCCCGGAGACGATGACCTCCTGGTCGGTCTGCGCCTGGAGAATGGCGAAGATCAGCTCCTGTTTTTTCAGTCCTGCCGCCCCATCGACGTTGAGGCTCTTCGCGATATCGGTCAATTCACCGATCCGCATTCCCTTCAATTCTTTCAGGTTCATGCACGTTCTCCCGGATTAATAGGGGTTCTGGTCGTTATGGAAAAAACCGAGGCGATGATCGGTTTGAAAAGCTCCGGCAGGTACTCCCGCTGAAGGTACGATTCATTCTCCGCCGGACGGTTTCAGGATGTCAAGGAAAATAAGGCGGTCCGGGATGTTAATCCTTGTAGACCGAAACGGCGTTGCCGCCCTTCCGCATCGATTCGTGGACCATCGACTCCACGAGGGGGATGAGGACCCTCTCCGTGTCGCCGTCCTTGGGAAACGCCGCGATCCCGATCGCCAGCTTCAGGAAAACGTCCCCCTGTCCGACGGGGGAAGCGCTGATCGCCTGGGCGATCCCTGCCGCTGTTCCCCGGGCCTCCGCCTTGGTCATCTCCGGCATGACGACATAAATGTTTCCGCCGGAACGGGCGACGTAATCCACTTCGCGCAGGGTCGCGCGGATCCTCGCGGCCACTTCCGTAAGCGCGTTGTCGGCGGGGATATGCCCGTAGACCTCGTTCATCTCCCGGAGATTGCGGACTTTGAGGAACATGAGGCTCACCGGGTGCCCGAACTTCTTCCCGCGGGTCATCTCCCGGTGGAGCACCTCGTGGAAATATTTGAAGGTGAACAGGCTGGTCACCGGGTCCACGTCGGGCACCCGGGAGATCTTTCCCCGCAGGTTCCGCATCGCGAGGAACAAGGTCGCCAGCCGCGAGAAGGCGAGGAGGTCCTGCCGCGTTTCCGGGTCGAGCAGGTCCGGATGCAGGGAGTCCGCGACGAAAACGCCCAGCGTCTCCCCCTGGATGCGGCACGGAACCGCGTAGAGAACCTTGTACTCGTGCTCCAACCGGAACCCGGGATCCTTCGCGCGGGCGTCGCCGCCGGAAACGGCTACCTCTCCCTTGCTCGCCGCGGTGATCAGCGGAAGGCCCTTCCGGGCGTACATCTCCTTGATGAAGTGGCCCGAGAGGCCCCGGTGGGCGAAAACGGAGAAGCCTTTTCCATCCGCCTCGACGGCGGTGACCGACACGGAAAGCAGGGGATAGTTTTCCATCAGGAGGTTCATCAGGTGGTTGGCCTGCTCCTCCTCGGAGTACCTCTTTTCCTGCCGGCCGAGGATCTCGTTTTCAATGCGGATGCGGGTCTCTGGGTGGCTCATCGGGTGTCCTGTCCTGGAAGAAATGTGACGGCATCGGAGAAATCCCATCTATAGATAAAACTAAGCTGTCTGCCGGTCAAGGACTTTTCGCGCCGGTAGGAATGGAACCGCGGAGAGCACACCGTGCAGGGTCCCGCCGCCTCCACGCTGCCGCCGGAGAGGCCCGCGGAGATCAGTGCCTCCACGGCGAGGGACTGCAGGTCGGCGTTCCATTTCCCCGGCCTCTTTCCTTTCACGAGGTACCGCGCTCCGCCGGGGCACTCCCGGAGGGTTTCCGCCACTTCCTCCCCCACCTCGTAGCAACAGCCCCTGGCGGAAGGACCCGCCGCCGACACCAGCCCGTCGACCGCCCCGGGGCCTATCCTTGCGGAGATGCAGCGGACCGCCTCGCCGATGACGCCGGCCGCGATCCCCCGCCAGCCGGCGTGGATTGCGGCGCACACCGGGAGACGGGAGTGGGCCAGGAGAACCGGGACGCAGTCTGCGGTCCGGACGCCGACCCCTGTCCCCGGAGCGGCGGTCCAGAGGGCATCCCCCTCGCGCCACCGGCGGCCGGGAGCATCCGCATCCGCCCCGTCCATCTCCAGCGCGACTGCGGAGTGCACCTGGCGGAGGGTCCCGATGCGGGAGGACGGAACGGCGAAGACCTCCCGCAGCTGGTCCCGCAACGTTCTTCCCCGGACGGGGTCGACGCCGACAAACGCGTGGTAAACCCCCGGCACCGACCTCAGGAGGGGCGACTGGACGAGGTAAGGAAGGCTCATCCGTACGCCTCGAGGACGGCCGCGCGGAACGCCGCGAACTCGGGCGGGTCCGGGACGGTGAATTCCATCCGCTCCGCGGTGGCCGGGTGGACGAACCCGAGGTGGAACGCGTGGAGGAAAAAGCGGTCGAGCGTCACCGTCCCGCCGGAGGGCCCCTTCCCCAGCGGCACCTTCCGGGACCGGCCGTAGACGTCGTCCCCCACGATCGGGCACGAAAGGGACGCGCTGTGGACGCGCACCTGGTGGGTCCGTCCCGTTTCCAGCCGAAACTCCACGAGGGAAAAGGGCCCGAAGGACTCGATGCACCGGTAGTGGGTCACCGCCTTGCGCCCGCCCTTCCCCAGGACCGCCATCTTCTTGCGATGCACGGGATGCCGCCCCACCTGCGTAAGGACCGATCCGCTCGCCCGCTCCGGCCTTCCCCATACGATGCCGTGGTAGCGCCGATCCACCGTCCGGTGGGAGGCGAATTGGGCGGAGAGGTTCGCGTGGGCCTCGTCGGTCTTGGCCACCACGAGGATTCCGGAGGTCTCCCGGTCGAGGCGGTGAACGATCCCCGGCCGCGCCACGCCGCCGATGCCGGAAAGCCGGTCGGCACGGGACAACAGGACGTTCACGAGCGTCCCGCCCGGATGCCCGGGGGCGGGGTGCACCACCATCCCGGACGGCTTCTCCACCACGATCAGGTGCTCATCCTGAAACAGGATCCGAAGGGGACGGTCCTCGGGGACGAGATCGAGGGGACGGAGGGGCGGTACGGTGACGGTGACCACCTCGTTCCCCTTCATCCGCGTCGAGGCGCGTGCCGCGGCAGCGCCCACGAGCACCTTCCCCTCGCCGATCAACTGCTGGATCCGGGATCGGGAAAACCCGGGGAGGGCGCCGGACAAAAACCGGTCCAGCCGCTCCCCCGTCCGGCCGGGGGGAACGGTGAGGCGATGAATTTTGACCAACTACCAGGCCTTGGAGGGGACCCGCCCCATGGGCCGGATCAGGACGTCGACCAGGGCCTCGTTGAAATAGTTCGTGCTGCGGGCGATCTCCGGATCGACGCGGCTCTGGTAATAGTTCTTCCCTTCCTCGATCTCCTCCTTCAGAAGATCGAAAAGAGTGTCCCGCGCAATCCCCTCCTCCACCTTTTTCGCGTTGTAAAGAGCAATGTCCGAAACCACCGCCCGGGCGATACGCCGGGCCACGTCAGGATCCTTGACGACCCCCATCTTCTCCCTCCTGGCCGCAACGGCCGCTGGATTCGCCCTACCGGGCGCGGAACGCGACGTACATCTGGGCCCCCTCCCGCCAGAGGAGGACGGAGACCATCTGTCCTTTGGGGAGTCTCTCCAGCGCCTTCCGGTAATCGTCCACCCCCGGCACGGGCTCCCGGTTGATGCGAAGGAGGATGTCCCCCTCGCGGATCCCGCCCTCCCAGGCGGGCCCCGCCGCATCGACATAGTTGACCTCCACTCCTCCCCCGATCCCGAGGTCCCGCAGGGCCCGGTGGGGGATGCCTTCGACGGCCAGGCCCCAGGCGTCCACCGGGGCCTTCCGAACCTTCGGGCGGGCTTCCTGTCCTTCCATCTCGGCGACGCTGACCTCTACCCTGGCGCGCTTCCCTCCCCGGAGAATGTCCATGACGACGCTGCTGCCCGGGGCGGCGGAGGCTACCTGCTTCTGAAATTCCTTCACACCGGACACCGGCCTGCCTCGAAAAGAGGTGAGAATGTCCCCTCCGCGCAGGCCCCCCTTCTCTGCCGGGCTGCCGGGGACGACCCGGTTGACCAGGATCCCCTTCTCGCCTTTCGCCCCGAACGATTCCGCCAGTTCCGGGGTGAGCATCTGGATCCCGACGCCCAGCCACCCGCGGCGGATCGACCCGCTCCGCGCCAGCTCCTGCTCCACGCCCATGACCGTGTTGATGGGGATGGCAAAGCCGATCCCCTGCCCCGCGCTCACCATCGCGGTGTTGATCCCCACCACCTCCCCGCGGGTGTTCAGCAGGGGACCCCCGGAGTTGCCCGGGTTGATCGAGGCATCGGTCTGGATGAAATCGTCGGCCGACTCCACACCCAGGTCGGTCCTCCCGGTCGCGCTGATCACCCCCAGGGTCACGGTGCTCTCCAGGCCGAAGGGATTTCCCACGGCGATGGCCCATTCCCCGACCTTGAGCCGGCCGGAGTCTCCGAGCACCGCGACGGAAAGCTTTCCGGCAGGCTGGATCCGCAGGAGCGCGACGTCCGTGCGGGCGTCGGCGCCGACGACGCGCGCGGGATATTCGGCCCGGTTCCATAACCGCACGATGATCTCGTCGGCGTCGCGGATGACATGCTCGTTGGTCACGATCAGGCCGTCCTCGGCGACGATCACCCCCGATCCGAGGGAGTTCTCCAGGCCCCCGTTCTCGTCCATCCGGTCGGCGAGGTAGTCCTGGATCCTTTGCCGGTCCGTCCGCTGGGACAATCCCCTCCCGCGGGGAAACGCGGTGACCGTGCGGATGTTGACCACCGCCGGCACCGCCCGCTCCACCGCCTTGACGAACGCCTGCTGGAGGGCGGCAACGTCCGCCGGGCCTGCGGCAGGTCCGCTTCCGCGGGAGCACCCGACGAGGAGGACCATTCCGCACGCCAGGGCCGCGACGGAGATCGCCTTCATCCCACGGTCCCGCCGGCGGCCGCGGAGTCCGGCTCCTTCCCGCCGGCTTCCCTCCTGGGGGGAAGCTTCATCCCCCGGGCGTACTGCACGTCCATTTGGATCTGCCGGACCAGCTCCTCCGCCCTCTGGAACTTCCGCTCGTCGCGGATGCGGTCGCGGAAATAAACGGAGATCTCCTGCCCGTAGAGGTCCTTGTCGAAGTCCAGCAGGTGGACTTCCACCCCGAGCGAATTCTCCCCGAACGTGGGGTTGAATCCCACGTTCGCCACGCCGCGGGTACGCGCGCCGGCGACCTCGACCTCCACGACGTACACGCCGGGCAGGGGAAGGAGCTCCTGCGCGTACTGGATATTGGCCGTCGGGTACCCGAGCTTCCTCCCTCTGCCGGCGCCCGCGATCACCGCCCCGGAAACCCGGTACGGCCTGCACATCAGCTCTTCCGCCTCCCGCACCCTCCCGGCCAGCAGCAGCTCCCGGATCCGCGTCGAGCTGACGATCAGCCCGCCCCGGACCAGCGGCGGGACGACCTCCACCTCGAATCCCAGTTCCCTCCCGATCTCTCCGAGCATCGCCGGCGAGCCGGTACGGTTTCTCCCGAACGTGAAGTCGTAGCCCACGATCACCTGCCGGGCCCGAAGCCGGCGAACCAGGATTTCCCGGGCGAATTCCGAGGGCCACATGCAGCCCACCTCCCCGGTAAAGGACTCCACCACGAGGGTGTCGATGCCGAATCCTGCGATCAGGGCGGCCTTCTCCTCCAGCGAGGTGATCTCGTAGAAACGGGCCCGGGGAGAGAAAAACCGGATCGGGTGGGGGGAAAAGGTCAGGGCGACGGACGTGGTCCCGGCCGCGTTCGCCCGGGCCACCGTGCGCCGGAGCAGCTCCTGGTGCCCGAGGTGGACCCCGTCGAAGTTCCCGATGGTCACCGACGCTGTGGCCTGCGGAGGAAAAGCGGAGGAGCCGTTGACGACGTTCATCCGCTGTCTTTCCTTTTCGCGCACTGGAATCCCTTCCTTAAAAGTTATGATACTATACCCGGATTCCGGCGTTTCACCGCAATTATCCGACGTCATCGAAAATTTGCGGCATCGCGCCGGGGCGCCGAACAATTGCATGAAAATCATTCATAAATACGTCCTTGCCGAGTCGGGCGCCCCCTTTCTGATCGGCCTGTTCACGTTCACCCTCGTTGTCCTGCTTCATCGTTTCGCGCGGCTGGCCGACCTGGTGATCGCCAAGGGCGTTCCTCTCCACCTCGTGGGAAAGCTGCTGCTTTCCCTGTTCCCGACGTTTCTCGAGATCACCCTCCCCGCCGCGTTGCTCCTTGCCGTGCTCCTCGGCCTGGGGAGGTTTGCCGCGGACTCGGAAACCACCGCCCTGCAGTCCGCCGGCGTCGGGATGCGGGGAGTCGTATTCCCGGTCCTCCTCCTGAGCGGCGGAACCTTCCTGGCCAGCCTCTTTATCGGCTGGAGCGGTATTCCCTGGGGAACCCGGCAGATGCAGGAGACCCTCGCCCGAATCATCTCCTTCCGGGCCGGGGCGGGTGCCTCCGAGCATGTGTTCCAGGAAGTCGCGCCCGGCGTCCTCCTCTTCCCGGACCGCGTCTCCGCCGACGGGAAAAAGATGACCGGGGTCCTGCTCTCACAGAGCGTGGAGGGGAAGGACCCGCTGCTCGTCTTTGCGAGGGAGGGGGAATTCTCCCCGGAGAGCGGTACCCACATCATAAGGCTCCGCCTTTCGGACGGCACGATTCACCATGAGGACGCCGCGGGCGGCGTTTACCGGACCGCCTCCTTCAAGGGGATGGATTTTCTCCTCCCGCTGGGGCTGGCCGGAGCGGGGGACAGCGAGGATCCCAAGCGCCTTACCCTGCCGGAACTCTCCCGCAGGAGCGCCGCATCGGGGAAGACGGCGAAAAGCGCCTCCTACCGGTACCACTTCCACCGGCGGCTCTCCCTGGCGTCCTCCTGCCTCGCGTTCGGCCTGTTCGCCATGCCGCTGGGCCTGTTTCAGCGGGCACGCGGAAAATCGCCCGCGTTCGCGGTCACCGTAGCCTTGATCATTTTCTACTATCTGTTCCTGGCCGCAGGGGGCGCCATGGAGGCCCGGGCCCCCGGCGCGATGGTCTTCCTCATCTGGGCGCCCAATGCCATCGTGATGGGTCTTGCCCTGTGGATCCTCTGGCGGTCGGAATCGCGCATGATCTCCCTTCCCGCGCTCTTCGGGCGCGCCCAGGGGAAAAAATGACCATCCTCAGCCGCCATCTCTACCGGGAGTTCTTCCGGATGGCCGCCGCCTGCATCCTGGGGTTTCTGGTCCTCTTCCTCGTGATCGATTTCGTGGAGGCGGCCGATGCCTTCCTCAGCAACCGCGCCGCCGCCGGGGAGATCCTCCGGTATTACCTGCTCCGCGTTCCGGGCGTCTTCTACATGATCTCTCCCGTCGCGGTGCTCGTGGCCGTCCTGATCACCGTCTCCCTGCAGGCGCGGACCAACGAGTACACCGCGATGTTCTCGGTGGGGATCAGCCCCTTGCGGGCGTTCGCCCCTCTGATCGCCGGGTGCGCGCTCATCTCGGCCCTTTCCCTCGGGAACTCGGAATTTCTCGCCCCCCAGGCCAACCGCATGTCCCGGGAAATCGCCCGGCTCCGGGTCCGCCCCGGGCGGGTTGCGGCCCAGTTCTCGCTGAACCGTTACTGGATCCGCGGGGAGAACGCGATTCTTTCCGCGCAGGTGATCGACACGGCCGGCCGCATGCTGCACGGCTTCCAGTACCTGGAGATCGACCGGAATTTCCGGCTCGTCCGGCGCATCGACGCGAGGATCGCGGAGTACACCAAGGGGGGGGCGTGGCGGCTCCGGGACGGGCGGGAGCGGCGTACCGACGGGGATCTGCAGGCCGTCCCGATCGCGGAAAAGGACTTTCCCTTCGTCGAGACCATCCAGGGATTTCTGGACGGGGAGACCCCGCCCGAGGAGATGACGTACGAGCAGCTTTCCGGGTACATCGGGGATTCCCAGGCGCGAGGGTACGACGTGCGCCGCTACGAGGTGGACCTGCACGCGAAGCTGTCGTACCCGCTCCTGAACGTGATCGTCGGCCTGATCGCCATCCCCATCGCCCTGCGCACGCCCCGCTCGGGCGGCGTGTGGAGGAGCATCGGGGCGGGACTGCTGATCGGCTTTTTCTGCTGGATGGCCCTCTCCGCCTCGCTTTCCCTGGGGAGGATGGGGATGCTTCCGCCCCTGGCGGCGGCCTGGCTCCCCGATCTGGTATTTGCCGCGGGCGGGGGGCTGCTCTTCCGGCGCAACCCCGTATAAGCGCCCCTGCGGGAGGATGAAAAAAAACCGGGAGAGCGGCCAGGGGCCAAGAGGCCCCCGGTCCTTTCAAGGAGGGGATTTCCTTCTATCTCCCGGTATCTTCTTAGATGATCGCCGGGAGCCCATCGACGCGCGGAAAATCAAAATCTAAGTTCCCATCTCCCAGGAAGCGAGATATTTCTTCTGCTCGGGAGTCAGCCGGTCGATCCGGACGCCGGTCGCCCGGAGCTTGAGGCGGGCGATCTCCCGGTCGATCGGCTCGGGGACGGTGTAGACCCGTTTTTCCAGCGTCTCCCGCTGCCGTACCAGGTATTCCGCCGACAGCGCCTGGTTGGCGAAGCTCATGTCCATCACGTTGGAGGGATGTCCTTCCGCAGCGGCCAGGTTGATGAGCCTCCCTTCGGCCAGGACGTGGATCGCCCGCCCGTCGCGCAGCAGGTACTCCTCGACGAATGGCCGGACGGTTCGAACGGACTTCGCCATCCGAGTGAGCGCGGGGATGTCGATCTCGACGTTGAAGTGACCGGAGTTGCAGACGATCGCGCCGTCCTTCATCTTCACGAAATGTTCGCGGCGCAGGACGTGGAGGTTCCCGGTCAGCGTGCAGAAGATGTCTCCCGACCTCGCCGCCTCGGCCATCGAAACCACGTCGAAACCGTCCATCAGCGCCTCGAGCGCCGGCAGCGGGTCGACTTCCGTCACCAGGACGCGCGCCCCCATCCCCTTGGCCCGCATCGCCAACCCCCGTCCGCACCATCCGTAGCCCGCCACGACGAAGCACGACCCGGCGATCAGCCGGTTGGTCGCCCGCAGGATCCCGTCGATCGTGGACTGCCCCGTGCCGTAGCGGTTGTCGAAGAGGTGCTTGGTCCGGGCCTCGTTCACGGCCACGATCGGGTAGCGCAGCACCCCCTTCTCCGCCATCGCGCGCAGGCGGACGACTCCCGTCGTCGTCTCCTCCGTGCCGCCGATCACGCCCTTCAGATACTCTTTCTTCCTCGTGTGGATCACGGAGACGAGGTCCGCTCCGTCGTCCATCGTCACGTGGGGGGCCACGGAGAGCGCCTGCAGGATGTGGGAGTAGTAGGTCTTCCGGTTCTCCCCCTTGATCGCGTAGGCCCGGATGCCGTCGTGCCGCACCAGCGAGGCGGCCACGTCGTCCTGCGTGGAAAGGGGGTTCGACGCGCACAGGGAGACCTTCGCGCCCCCGGCGGAGAGAGCCTGCATGAGGGCCGCCGTCTCGGTGGTCACGTGCAGGCACGCGGCGACGCGGACGCCTTTCAGCGGCTTCTCCCTGGAAAACCGCTCCCCGATCGAGCGGAGGACGGGCATGTCCTTCTTCGCCCACTCGATGCGGTCCCGCCCCGCCCCCGCCAGGCGGAGGTCCTTCACGTCGTAGCTGTTTCCGCGGGCCATGTCGCCGGTCTCCTTTTTCCTCTGATGTCTTATCCCGCGTTCTTCCGCAGCTCGTCCACCTTGTCGGTCCGCTCCCAGGTGAATTCCGGGAGCTCCCGCCCGAAGTGGCCAAGCGCCGCCGTACGGCAGTAGATCGGCCGCAGCAGATTCAGGGTCTTCGTGATCATCGCGGGGCGCAGATCGAACGTCTCCCGGATCGCCCGCGAAATCCTCGCCTCGGGGACCCGCGCGGTGCCGAAGGTCTCCACCATCACCGACACCGGCTCCGCCACGCCGATGGCGTAGGCGAGCTCCACCTCGCACTTCCTCGCGAGCCCCCCCGCCACTACGTTCTTCGCCACGTAGCGGGCCATGTACGCCGCGCTCCGGTCGACCTTGGAGGGATCCTTTCCGGAAAAGGCCCCGCCGCCGTGGCGGCTGTACCCGCCATAGGTGTCGACGATGATCTTCCGGCCGGTGAGCCCCGTGTCGCCGTGGGGGCCGCCCACCACGAACCGGCCGGTGGGGTTGATGTAGAACCGCGCCTTCTTCGCCAGCAGCTCCTTCGGGACGGCCTTCCGGATCACTTCCTCGAGGATCCCCTCGGTGAGCTTTTTCCGGCCGATGTCCTCGGCATGCTGCGCCGAGCAGACCACCGTGGTCACCTCGCGCGGGACGCCGTCCACGTAACGGACGGTCACCTGGCTCTTCCCGTCCGGCCGGAGCCACGGGAGCACTCTCCTCTCCCGAGCCTCGGTGAGCCGGGCGCAGATCTTGTGCGCGAAGGAGATCGGCATCGGCATCCGCTCCTTCGTCTCGTCGCAGGCGAACCCGAACATCATGCCTTGGTCGCCGGCGCCCTGCTTTTCCTTCGTTCCGCGGTCGACCCCGCGCGCGATGTCGGGCGACTGCCGGTCGATCGCCGTGACCACGGCGCAGTTGTGGGCGTCGAACCCCTTGGCGTCCCCCGTGTAGCCGATCTCCGTGACGGTCTTCCGCACCAGCCCCGGGAGGTCGAGCAGCGCCGTCGTCGTGATCTCTCCCGCCACGATGACGAGGCCCGTGGTCACCATCGTCTCGCACGCCACGCGGCCCCGCCGGTCCTGCCGGATGATCTCGTCGAGGACCGCGTCGGAGATCTGGTCCGCGACCTTGTCGGGATGCCCCCCGGTCACGGATTCCGAGGTGAAGAAAAATTCGTTCATGCCGGATCGCTCCTGTGCGGAAAGATTGAACAAGCCTGCGGATTATACGTCAAAACCGCTCTTCGGGAAAGACGTCCTCGAGCTTCTTGCGCAGGATTTTTCCGATCTCGGCGGCGGTCGCGTGGAGCAGCAGCCCCCCCGCGAATTCCTTCGCCTCGTAGGCCACCGACTTGCGGAGGATCCGCTTCACCCGCGGGATCGACGTCGCGTTCATGCTGAGCTCGTCCAGCCCCAGCCCCAGGAGAACGTAGGTAAAGAAGGGCTCGCCCGCCATCTCTCCGCACATCGACACGGGAATCCTCGCGTCGTGGGCGCCGTCGACGGTTCGCCGGATCAGCCGGAGGATCGCCGGATGGAGGGGCTCGTACAGGTAGGAAACGTGCTCGTTCACGCGGTCGATGGCGAGGGCGTACTGGATGAGATCGTTCGTGCCGATGCTGAAGAAATCGACCTCTTTGGCGAGCAGGTCGGCGACCATCGCAGCGGAGGGAATTTCCACCATGATCCCGATGGGGATCTCCTTGTTGAAGGGAACCCGCCTTTTCCGGAGCTCGGCCTTCGCCTCCTCGACAACGGCCAGCGCCGCCCGCAGCTCCCCCACGCCCGAGATCATCGGGAACATCATCCGGACCATGCCGTGCGCCGACGCCCGCAGGATGGCGCGAAGCTGCTGCTTGAAGATCTCCTTCTCCTTCAGGCAGAACCGGACCGCCCGAAGACCCATCGCGGGGTTCATCTCGTCGGCCAGCTCGATCTGGGACGCGAACTTGTCCCCGCCCAGGTCCAGGGTCCGGATGGTGACCGGATGACGAACGAACTTCTCGGCCACGCGGCGGTAGGTCTGGTAGTGCTCCTCCTCGGAGGGCAGGTCCTTCCGGTTGAGGAACAGGAACTCGGTCCGGTAGAGCCCGATCCCCTCCGCTCCGCTCCGCTGCGCGGCTTCCGCCTCCTCGGGGAACTCGATATTCGCATGGAGCCGAAGCGTTCTTCCGTCGCGGGTGACGGCCGGGAGCCTCGCGAACTTCGCCAGGTCGCGGATGCGGAGCAGGTACGCCTTCCGCTTTTCCGTGTATTCGCGGACGGCCTCGGGGGTGGGGCGGAGGATGACGATCCCCTCTTCGCCGTCGAGGATGATCTCGTCGGGATCCGCGTACTCGTCGGTCACCCGCTCCAGGCCCACCACCGCGGGGATGCCGAGAGAGCGCGCGGTGATGGCGGTATGGGACGTCTTGCTCCCGACGTCCGTGACGAAGCCGAGGACCGGACTTTTCAGAATCTGGGCGGTATCCGCGGGGGAGAGGTCGTGGGCGACCACGATCACCGGCTCGCGGATGGAGGCGATCGAGTCGACGGGGCGGCCGGCGAGGTTCTCGAGCACCCGATGGCCGATCTGGCGCAGGTCGTGCCCCCGCTCCCGGAGATACTGGTCCTCGATGCGGTGGAACGTATCGAGGAGATTCTGGAGGACCTTGTTGAACGCCCAGTCGGCCTTGTACTGGTTCTCCCGGATGAGACGGACGGTCTGGTCGACCAGCATCGAGTCTTCCAGGAGCGCCAGGTGCACGGAGAGGATCTGGTAATGCTCGGAGGAGTGGTCCTTCACGCCGTCGCGGATGACGTGGATCTGGTCCTTGGACCTCCCCACCGCCCGCAGGAACGCGCCGGCCTCTTCCTCGACTTTATCGCGGGGGACCGCCGACTGCACGGAGGAAGGCAGCGCCCGGGAAAGGAAGAACCCCCGGCCGATGGCGACGCCGCCGGAGGCGGGGATTCCGTGCAGCACCTTCATTTTCGGGCGTCCGCCTTCCGTCAAGAGGTTCTACTCCTCTCCGAATTTCCGGCCGATCAGCTGGCCGATGGCGTCCAGCGCCGCCTCCGCGTCGGGCCCGACCGCCCGCACCACGATGCGGGAATCCTTGGGGGCCGCCAGCATGAGCACCCCCATGATGCTCTTGCCGTTGACCTCCATCCCGTCCTTGCAGATCCGGATCTCCGAGGCAAACCGGTTGGCGAGGTGGACGAACTGCGCCGCGGCGCGCGCGTGCAGCCCCAGACGGTTCAGGATTTCGAATTCCCGCTCCACCGGCAGCCCTGTTTCCATGTTCCCTTCCGACCTTTCTTTCCGAAGCGTTCCTTAAACGTTCATTGCCAGAGAATCAGCGTTCCGATGATCAGCAGCAGGAGGAGGACTTCCGACGGCGACACCGCCTTCCGGAACAGCACCGTCAGGAGGTGAACCGTCAGGGCCGCGATCAGGAAGAACCCCGCCGATGCCGCGCCCCCCCCGAACAGGAAGGCGGTCCTGCTTCCCACCGCCCCGGCCCAGGCCCCTCCCAGGACCGCCGCGATGACCTTGCGGTCCTCGGTCCGGGAGGCGAACCCCGCGCCCTTCAGGTACTGTACGGCGTTCTCCTCTCCCGTCATGCCGGCGGCGAACGCCTGAAGGCGGATCGAAAGATGCGACAGGTTGTAAAGGAGCAGCAGCGCTCCGATCCCCAGGAGGGGATGGATGAGGGAGAGGATCGCCCCCGCCACGGAGGCCATCGGCTTCAGGGCCCCCCAGAAGTAGGCGTCGCCGATCGCCCCCAGCGACCCCATGAGCCCGACCTTGAACGTCCCGATTGCCCGGGGATCCGCCTCCCCCGCCGCGATCCGTTCCTCGATCCGCACCGAGGCGCCCAGGATCACCCCCGCCATGGACGGCTGCGTATTGAAGAACTCCAGATGGCGCTTGAGGGCCTTCGTCAGCTCCTCCGGCCGTCCGCCGTAGAGATGCCGGAGCGCCGGCAGGATGCTGTAGGCGAATCCGACGTTCTGCATCCCTTCGTAGTTCCAGCATCCCTGAAGGAGGAACTGGCGCCTCCAGACGCTCCGCCGCACCTCCCTGGACACACCGACGCCCACGGTCAGCCCACCCATCGGAAAAAGAGGGTCGTCGCGAACACCGCCATCATCGTCAGGTAAAATGCGGGCGCCGTCCGTTCGGTGCGGCTGCAGGAGAAGATCGACGCCGCCCCGACGAGGGGAAGGATGGGCAGAAGAGCGGCGAAATCGAGCCTGCTCTCCGGTCCGAAGCGGGGCAGGAGAAACTTTCCGACGGCCACCCCGGCGCCGGTGAAGGCAAGCGTCAGCAACGCGCCTGCCAGCGCAAAGAGCGTCACGCCGGCCAGGAGGCCCTGCTCCACGGCCCGGGAGTCCCCACGCTCCACCGAATCGACGGTCAGGGTGGCGATTCTCCCGTTGACGCGGCGGACGAGGCGGTCGACGATCTTGCCCAGCTCCGCGCAGGGAACCGAGAGGAGCAACAGGGCGGTGAAGCTCCCCGCATCGAGGCCCACGGAGGAGGAAGCGACCGCGGCGGCGGCCCCGGCGAACAGGGCGGCTCCCGTGTCGTCCGGCGGAATCGACGCCCCCACCGGCAGCCGGGCAAGATACAGGAGCTCCAGCACCGCTCCGACCTGCGCGCCGGCGCTGACGTTCCCGAACACGGCCCCCATCGCGGTGGCAACCACGAGGGGGCGGTGGAGCATCAGCTGGAAGGCCGCCGTCCGGTCAAGGTAGGCGATCGCTCCGAGTGCCGCCGCGAGTAGGAACCGCCAGGTCATTGTTAATCCCGCTCGGGTTCATAGGACGTCCCTGCCTCGAACGGGGTGGCGCGGACGTTGACGACAACCCCGCTGTGGCAGAAGCAGTGGACCGTGTCGAAGTCCTCCGGGGAGAAGAAGACCGACGGAGAGATTTCCACCTTGCCGGTCGCGTAGTGCAGGTTGCCGATGTTGAGGGAAGGGAACCGGACCCCGGAGCGGTAGATCCGGAGGGCGTCCATGAAGGTCGAGCAGAGGAGGATCGTCTTCTCCCCATGGCGGTCGATTTCGGCAAGCCTCCCGGCGACTTCGTCCAGCGCGCAGAACACCACATGGATCGACGGCGGCACCGCCAGCTCCATGACCGACCGGAGGAACGCGTTGGAGGCGAGGTCGTCGTTGGCCACCAGCAGGCAATTGGCGCCGGTATGCGGCAACCAGGTCTCCACGACCTGCCCGTGGATCAGCCGGCAGTCCACCCGCACCAGCACCAGCGGCATCGCTACTTCTTCTCCACCTTTTTCTTCAGCATATCACCGGGGATCGTGATGTTGCGCTGGCCGTATTCCTGCAGGTGCCGCGCCAGGTCCGGAAGGGACATCGTCGCCCGGGCCATCGGCAGTTTGATCATCATCGGGAGGTTGACCCCCGTCAGCACTTCTACCTGGTGGGTCCCAAGGAACGACAGGCCGATGTTGGAGGGAGTGCCGCCGAACATGTCGGTCAGGAGGAGGGCCCCCTTCCCCCGGTCGACCGCCCGGATGGCCCCCTCGATCGCCTTTCGGATCTCGTCCATCCCCATTTTCGGGTCGATGTCTACGGAGACCGCGTTTTCCACCTTTCCCACGATGATCTCGGCAGCCCGCAGGAGTTCCGTGGCCAGGCGGCCGTGCGAGATCACGACGATTCCGATCATGGCGAACTCCTGCCGGGGAGGGAGGAGCGGTGGAGGTCTCGGTGGAGCACCCCGGGGGCCGCCTCCCGGGCGAGGGCCGCGGACAGCGCCTCGGCGACGGCCACCGAACGGTGCCTCCCGCCCGTGCACCCGATTCCCAGTGTGAAATACGTTTTTCCTTCCTTTGTATAGAGGGGAAGGAGGAAATGCAAGATGGAGGTCAGAAGGCGGAGGAACCGGCGTGTGGTCTGCGCCGAAAGCACATACTCGCGGACCCTCCGGTCCAGGCCGGTCTGAGCCTTAAGCGCGGGGACGAAGTTGGGGTTGGGGAGGAACCGGACATCGATGACCATGTCCGCCTCCAGGGGGATCCCGTATCGGTATCCGAAGGAGATGATGCTGACGCGCAGCCCCCCCCTATCCGATTTCCGGAAACGGCGCAGGACCGCGTCGCGCAGCTGGTGGACCGTGAACTCCGACGTGCTGAGCACCGTGTCGGCCATTTCGCGCAGCGGGGAGAGAACCTTCCGTTCCCGCCGGATCGCCTCCTTGGCTCCCCCGGACCCGGCCAGGGGGTGTTTCCGCCGGGTCTCGCTGAACCGGCGAAGGAGAACATCGTCCTCGGCATCGAGGAACAGGACCTGGACGTCGTGCCCCTGGCGGCGCAGTTCCTCGATCACCCGCGCGAAGTCGGGCAGAAACTCGCGTCCCCGCACGTCGGCCACGAGAGCGATCTGGGCGGCCTCGCCCCGCGCCTCGGACACGATGTCGATGATCTTGGGCAACAGGACGGCAGGGAGATTGTCCACGCAGAAGTAGCCGATGTCCTCGAAGGCCTTCGCCGCCGTGCTCTTCCCCGAGCCGGAGAGGCCCGTCAGGATGACGATGCGGGAGCGCCGCCGGGCGATCTTGGAGGAGGTCATCGGGGGGTGTTCCCCTCCGTCCGGCGGCTGTGTTGATCGACGAGGTCGCGCGCGGAGTGGACCCCCTGCGTCTTCAGGATGTGGTTTCGAACCGCCACCTCCACGATCGTCGCCAGGTTGCGCCCCGGGGAGACCGGAATGAGAAGCGTCGGAATGGGCACGCCAAGGAACACGGTCCGACGGTCCTCCAGGCCGAGCCGGTCGTACTCCTTTTCCGGATCCCACTCCTCGATCTGGATGACGACTTCCACCTTCTTCACGTCGGTGATCGCGGAGAGCCCGAACAGGTCCCGGATGCTGATGATCCCCAGGCCGCGGATCTCCATGTGGTGCCGGGTGAGGTCGCTGCCGCCGCCGAGGATGGTGCCCGGCCCCCGCTTCTCGAGGTAGATGATGTCGTCGGCGACGATCCGGTGCCCGCGGAGGATGAGGTCGAGCGCGCACTCGCTTTTCCCGATGCCGCTCCGGCCGAAGAGGATGACGCCGGTCCCCAGCACGTTCATCAGGACGCCGTGAACCGTGGTGGTCTCCGCGAACAGCCGTCCGAGGTGCCGGAGGATCTCCTCGATCAGTTCCGTGGTGGGAAGGGGCGAGGACAGGAGCGGGACCGCGTGGCGATCGGCGGCCTCCAGGAAGGCGGCGGGCACCGCCAGCGAACCGCCGATCACGGCGCATGCCATCGGGCCAGAGAAGAATACGTCGGCGATCCCGGCCTGCCGCACCCCCGGCTGGCTTTCGAAGTAGGTGATCTCCGTGTCGCCGAGGATCTGGATGCGCCCCTCGTGGGTCGATCTCACTTCCCCGGTTATCGCCAGTCCGGTCTTCTGGATCCGCTGGTCCGTGATCTCGCGCGTCAGGCCGCAGGCGCCCGCCCGGAGCCCCATCCCGAGCGGGACGGCGCACGCCTGGAGAAAACGGTCGACCGTAATGGACACGTTCCTTCGCCTCCTTCGGATGCGTCTTACGCCCGGTCGTCCTCCTCCTTGAGGATCCTCCGGAGGTCGTCCGCATCCCGGGCGTCGAGGAGCGACCGGCGGAAACGCGCGTCCTTGAGCAGACGGGAAATTCGGGCCAGTGCCTTGAGGTGCATCCCCGCCGACTGCTCGGGAGCCACGACCAGGAAGAACAGGTGGGCCGGCTTGCCGTCGAGGGAATGGAACTGTACCCCCGCGCGGCTGCGGCCGATGACGGCCGCCAGGCGGGTAAGACCCGGCACCTTCCCGTGCGGGATCGCGACGCCGTCCCCGATCCCCGTGCTGCCGAGGCTCTCGCGGTCCATGAGGATCGACGTCAGGCTCTGTGCCGACAACGACGGGACGCTCGACGCCACCACTTCGGACATCTCGCGCAGGACCCCCTCCTTCGTCTCCGCCCGGAGGTTGTCGACCACGCCTCCGGGCAAGACGATGTCCAGAAGCTTCATCGGGCGGAAGGCTCCGTGAACCCGATGTTCCCGTCCTGTTGCCGGAAGACGACGCTGGGCTGGTTGGTCTCCTGGTTGACGAACATCACCACGTCCACCTGGAGCAGATCGAGGTGATGGACGGCCTCCTCCACGCTCATCGGCTTGGGGAGGAAGTTGTCGGAACGGACGATCCGGGCCCCCTCGCTCTCCCGGATCGTGAGGGAGGACCCCGAGACCACCGGCGCCGGGAAAATCCCCTGTCCCTTCTCTTTCCGCTTCTCCCGGTATTTCTTGAGCTGTCGCTCGACCTTGTCGCACACAAGGTCGATGGCGGAATACAGATCGTCGGTGGACTCGAACGCCTTGATCGTGATCCCCTTGCCCGTGACGAACACTTCGGCGATGTGCCGGTACTTCTCCACCGAGAGAGTGACGTGCGCGTCGAACGGTTTATCCACCACCTTCTGAACTTTCCCCAGCTTCTCGATCACATAATCCTTCAGCGGCTTGCTCGGATCGACATGGCGGAAAGTAACGGTTGGGTTGCTCACTCCTTCGCCCTCCTTTGCGGAAACGTTCTCGTGCGGCTAAAACAGCTTCTTTCGCTTCGACGAGGGAAGCATCCCCAGCTGAGCCCGGTACTTCGTCACGGTCCGGCGGGCGATCCGGATTCCCTGGTTCCGGAGCAGGCGCATCAGTTCCTGGTCGGAAAGCGGTTTTTCCCCTCCTTCGGAGGAGATGATCTCCCGGATCTTCTCCTTCACCGACTTGGAGGCGATGTCCTCCTCCCCTCCCTCGCGGTTCAGCCCCGAGTTGAAGAAGTACTTCAGCTCGAAGATGCCGTGCGGCGTGTAGACGTATTTCCCGCTGGTCACCCTGGAGACGGTGGACTCGTGCATCGATATTTCCTCGGCGACGTCCCGCAGGGTCAGCGGCTTCAGGTACTTCGGCCCGCGGTCCAGGAAATCGTGCTGGAGCTTCATGATGCTCTCCACGACCTTATAGATGGTCCGTTGCCGTTGCTGGATGCTTTTGATGAACCACAGCGCGGAGTTGACCTTCTGCTTGAGGAACTCGCGATCTTCCTTCGGAAGCGATTCCCCATCGGAGAGGAGGCGCCGGTAATAGGAGCTCAGCCGCAGGCGGGGCTGTCCGTCCTCGTTGAGAGTGATCACCCACTGGTTGTCGACCTTGGCGACGTAGACGTCGGGGGTGATGTAGTGAACATCGTCCCCCGAAAACTCTCTCCCCGGTTTGGGGGAGAGGGAAACCAGCTTCTGGTAAGCTTCACGGACCGCCTCTTTCGAGATCCGCAGGCGCCTTGCGATTCCCGCCAGGTCGCCGCGGGAGAAGAGGTCGAAGTGGTCGGAGAGAATCTTCAGGGGGAGGGCGAACTCTTCCCCCTTTTCGCGGGCCTGGATCATCAGGCATTCCCGCAGGTCGCGGGCGCCCACGCCCGTCGGATCGAGCGCCTGGATCCTGGCGATCGCGTTCTCCACCGCCTCCACGGACTCGGACAGGGTCCCCGCGGCCTCCTCGGCGGAAACCTTCAGATACCCGTTCTCGTCGATGTTTCCGATCAGGTAGGAAGCGATGTGCCGAAGGTCCTCATCGGCGTCGGAAAGATGGATCTGCCACTCGAGGTACTCGGCGAGGGTGGGCTTCCGGGTGAGCAGGTTCTCGTAATACGGGCGCCCGTCGTCCTCGTCCCGTTCGCGCTCCCCGCGCCCTTCCGACGCCCCGCCGTCCTCGAAGTAGTAGTTCCAGTCGATCCGGTCGATCAGTCCGGATTCGCTCCGCAGGCGGGGTTCCTCCCCCGGGGGGGATGTGTTCTCCGATGTGGTGGCGGCCTCCTCGGATCCTGGCCCGGCCTGTTCCTCCGGGGCCTCCTCCCCTTCCGGCGCGCCTTCCTGGGCTTCCTCCAGGATGGGGTTGGTTTCGAGCTCCTCGCGGATCGCCTGCTGGAGTTCCAGGCGCGAAAGTTGCAAGAGTTTGATCGCCTGTTGCAACTGGGGCGTCATCACCAGCTGCTGGCTCAGTTTCAGGGACTGTCGTAACTCCAGCGCCATTCCGCCCCCGGACGATTAAAGCGTAAACCCGTCTCCCAAATAGATTTCCCGAACACGCGCGGACGCGGCGATCTCCTCCGGGTTCCCCGTTAAAAGGATCTCCCCTTCCGAGATGATGTAGGCGCGGTCGCACACCTTGAGCGTGTCGCGCACGTTATGATCCGTTATTATAACCCCGATCCCCTTCTCTTTTAAGCCAAGGATAATCTGCTGCAGGTCGGAGACCGAGATCGGATCGATGCCGGCGAAGGGCTCGTCCAGGAGCAGGAAGGAGGGCGACATCACCAGCGCCCTTGCGATCTCCACGCGCCGGCGCTCCCCCCCGGAAAGCGAGAGACCCACCGTCTCCGCAACGTGGAAAATACGCATTTCCCGCAGAAGCCGGTTCAGTCGCTCCTCCCGCTCCCCCGCGGACAACCGTGTCTCCTCGAGGAACGCCAGGATGTTCTCCCGGACGGTCAGCTTCCGGAATACCGACGGCTCCTGGGGGAGGTATCCGAGCCCCATCCGGGCCCGCCGGTGCATCGGGAGCCGGGTGACTTCCTGCCCGTTGAGCGCCACCTCGCCACTGTCCGGCGCGACAAGGCCGACCATCATGTAAAAAATGGTGGTTTTTCCCGCCCCGTTGGGACCCAGGAGCCCCACGACTTCTCCCGGCCCGATGTCGAGCGATACCCCCTTCACCACTTCCCGGTGGCGGTATCGCTTGTACAGGTTCCGGGCGGCAAGCGACTTCACTGTCCCGATTTCTCCTTAATCTCCGGGCGCCCTTTCGGCTGGATGACCGCCTTGACGCGGCCCCCTTCACCTCCCGTGACCACGGAACGGTTCTCCCGAAGGTAGATGGTCACCGTCTCCCCCTTCAGCGTGTTCCCCGCCTGGGTAAGGTCCGCGCCGCCCGAAAGGACGATCCGCTGCTCGAGGTTGTAGAACACCGCGCGCGGCGCGCGGGCTTCCTTATCCTCCTGGTTCACGCGGACATTTCCCTCGGCGGTGATCTTCTCGATGCCCCCCGTGCCATGGATATATTCCGCGAACAGGCGCTCGGCGGACAGGGTCGCGTCCCCCTGCTTCGCGACCACGTTCCCCTCGAAGGTTACCGAATTCTTCACGCTGTCTGCGGACAGCCGGTCGGCGGTGATCTCGATGGGGCGGTTCCCGAAGTCCTCGGTCCTTGGAACCTTGCGCTCCTCCGCCGGGGCGGCGGAAGCCAACATCACAAGGATCAGGAACATCAAGCCCGCTACCCGTTTCCGCATCGGCTCACCCCCCCCTTCGAAATGTCCGGACGGACTCGAGCCGGGTCTTCGGCAGCTCGAGCGCCACCTTCCCCTCTCCCCAGCGCCAGACCAGGTTGTCCCCCACCACCGAGAGCCCCGGGCCTGAAAACCTGGCCATCCCCGGCGCGGTCAGAATCCGTTCGGGCAGGGAAAGGTTCGCGGCGGCGACGGCGGCGGACCACCCGGCGCCGTTTTCGGCGGAACCTCCTTCGGGAAGGAAGATCTGCCTGTTCTGCATGTCCCAGGAGGCCTTCGGGGCGCGCACGACCACCTCACCCGAAGTGCCCGGCAGCTCGAGGGTCACGCCGGTTGCGGAAAGCTTGCCCGCCAGGAGCAGGTAGGTGGCCTGTTCGGAGGAAAGCCGGTATTGCGCTCCCTCCTTCCGGACCTCCCGCATCACCATATCCCGGAGGATGACTTCCGGCTCGGCCTGGGATCCCGCGTCGGACGGTTCCCCGGGCCCTTGCTGCCCGGGACCCTTCACGGAAATCGCGAACAGAAGCGCGATTCCTCCCAGGACCGCGAGCAACGCGGCGAAGGAGACCACCCTCCGGCGCGTCATCTGGTGCACTAGGGCCCGGCCGCGAAATACTTGGAGGCGACCTTCTCCCAAGCCCCGCTGGACCGCAGGACGAATTCGATGACCTCCCGGACGGCGCCCTGGCCTCCCGACCGCGTGGAGACGAAATCGGCCGTTTCCCGCACGTAACTTTCCGCGTCGGCCACGGCCGCGGAGAATCCCACCCGCCGCATCAGGGGCACGTCCACGATGTCGTCCCCCACATAAGCGGTTTCCCCGGGGGAGACGCCTTTGTCCGCGAGAATCTCCCGCCAGGCGGCCACCTTGTCCCCCACGCCCTGGAGGACGAGGGAAATTCCCAGCTCTTTCGCCCGGACCGCGACCACCTCCGACGTCCGTCCGGTGATGATGCCCACTTCGACGCCGGCGCGCTGAAGCATCTTGATGCCGTGCCCGTCCCGGACATGGAACCGCTTGATTTCCCGCCCGTCGATGTCGTAGATGATCCCCCCGTCGGTCAGCACGCCGTCCACATCGACCAGGAAGAGGCGGATCCTGGACGCCTTTTCCGCGGCGTCGGGACGAAGCAGGGGGGCGCTCATCCGACTCCCGCCTTCAGGAGGTCGTGGATGTGAACGATGCCCACCAGCAGCTGCGCCTCCCCCGCGTCGAAGACGAAGAGGCTCGTGATCGAATGCTCCTCCATTTTCCGCAGGGCGGAGGCGGCGAGCTCCGAGGAGGAGATGCGCTTGGGGTGGGAGGACATCACCTCTTCCGCGCACGTGCCGAAGAGGTCGACCCCCTTCGCCATGGCCCGGCGGACGTCCCCGTCGGTGATCACCCCGACCAGGGCGCCGGAGCCGTTGAGGACCCCCGTGACGCCCAGCCGCTTGGAGCTGATCGTGAACAGCGCATCCTTGAGCGGCGTTTCGAAGGAAACCAGGGGGATTTCCTCGCCCTTGTGCATCAGCTCCTCCACCGTGAGGAGCTTGCGGCCCAAGATGCCGCCGGGGTGGAGCATCGCAAAGTCCTGCTCGGAAAACCCCTTCTCCTCGAACAGCACGACCGCAAGCGCGTCTCCCATCGCCAGCGCCGCCGTGGTGGAGGCCGTCGGGGCCAGGCCCATCGGGCACGCTTCCTCCCGGACCCCGACGTCGATCGCGGCATCGGCGTGACGGGCGAGGGTCGATTGCGGGTCCCCCGTGAGCGCGATGAGCTCGAGCCCCAGCCGCTTGAAGACGGGGAGCAGCCGCAGCACTTCCTGGGTCTCGCCCGAGTTCGAGAGCGCGATGACGATGTCCCCTTTGAGGACCATCCCGATATCGCCGTGGAGTCCTTCCGCCGGGTGGAGGAAGAAGGCCGGCGTCCCGGTGGACGCCAGGGTCGCCGCGACCTTGCGGCCGATGAGTCCGGACTTCCCCATCCCCGTCACGATCACCTTGCCGGGAGCGCGCAGCAGCATCTCGACGGCCCGGGTGAAATTAGGGTCGAGCTTCTCCCGCAGCGCCAGAAGACCTTCCGCCTCGATGGAGAGCACCCGTGCGGCTCGCCCGGTCAGGTCGCGGGTCATGTCCCTCCTCCTTCCGCGGTCGCCCCGGACTCCGCCGCCTCGCGGATCGCGAGGAGGGTCCGCAGGAGCGGCTCCACGTCGTCGAGCGGAAGGCTGTTGGGGCCGTCGGAGAGGGCACGGTCCGGGTCCGGATGGACCTCGAGGAACACCCCGTCCGCTCCCGCCGCCACCGCCGCGCGAGCGAGGGGTGCGACGAACCTGCGATCCCCGGAGGAGGCCTTTCCCGCCCCGCCCGGGAGCTGGACGCTGTGCGTGGCGTCGAAGACCACCGGGCAGATCCCTTCCCGGATGGCGGGCAGCCCGCGGAAATCGACGACCAGGTTGTTGTAGCCGAACGTGGTTCCCCGCTCCGTGACCAGGACGGCGGAATTCCCGGTCGCCGTCACTTTCTCCACGGCGTTTTCCATGTCCCACGGCGCCATGAATTGCCCCTTCTTGATGTTGACCGGCAGGCCCGTCTCGCCCGCCGCAACCAGCAGGTCCGTCTGGCGGCACAGGAGCGCCGGGATCTGGAGCAGGTCGACGACCGCGGCCGCGGCCGCGGCCTGCTGCGGCTCGTGCACGTCCGTGGTCACCGGAACGCGGAACTTCCGCCGGACCTCCCCCAGGATGCGCAGCCCCTCCCCCTGCCCGGGCCCGCGGTACGACGGACCGGAGGACCGGTTCGCCTTGTCGAAGGAACCTTTGAAGATGAGGTGGATGCCCAGGCGGGAGGCCAGCCCCGAAAGAAAGCCCGCCACGGCCATTGCGAAGCTCTCCGACTCCAGGACGCACGGCCCGGCGATGAAGACCGGAGGGTTCCCCCTCCCGATCCGGAACCGGCCCGCTATTTCCACCTGCCGGATCATGTTCCTCCCTGTCTCCGGGAGACCGAATAGGAGGCGCCGATGAAATCGCGGAACAGGGGGTGGGGCGCCATCGGCCGCGACTGGAACTCGGGGTGGAACTGGCAGCCCAGGAACCAGGGATGGTCCCGGATCTCCACGATCTCCACGAGGCGCCCGTCCGGCGACAGGCCGGTGATCTTCAGTCCCCTGGCGGAGAGGGCCTCGCAGAATTCGTTGTTGAATTCGTACCGGTGCCGGTGCCGCTCCGAGACCTCCGCGGCGCCGTACGCCTTGCGGGCGAGCGATTTCTCGGAAAGGGAGCAGGGGTACGCCCCGAGCCGCATCGTCGCCCCCTTCTCCACCACGCTTCGCTGGTCCGGCATGAGGTCGATGACCGCGCACTCGCTCTCGGCGTCGAGCTCCCGGCTGGTGGCGGCGGAAAGGCCACACATGTTTCTTGCGAACTCCACGACGGCCACCTGCATCCCGAGGCAGATTCCGAAATAGGGGATGCGGTTCTCCCGGGCATACTTCACGGCGGCGATCTTCCCTTCCACTCCCCGCGACCCGAAGCCGCCGGGGACCAGGATCCCGTCCGCGCCCTTGAGGAGCGCCTCGGCCCCCTGCCGCTCGACCTCCTCGGAGTCGACGTACCGGTGCAGGACCCGGACCGAGTGGGCGATCCCGCCGTGCGTCAGCGCCTCGTTCAGGCTTTTGTACGACTCGCGCAGATTCACGTACTTCCCCACGATGGCGATCGTGACTTCGCCGACCGGGTTCTTCCACTTCTCCACGATCTTCGCCCAGGCGTCGAGGCGGGGCTCGCCCGCCCAGATGTTCAGGCACTCCATGATCTTGTCGTCCAGCCCCTCCTGGTGGAAGACCAGGGGCAGCTCGTAGATCTGCTCCACGTCCCGGGCGGTGATGACCGCGTCCTCGGTGACGTTGCAGAACAGCGCGATCTTCGCCTTCATGTCCTTGGGCAGCGGCCGGTCGCATCGGCACAGAAGGACATCGGGCTGGATGCCGATGGAGCGAAGCTCCTTCACGCTGTGCTGGGTAGGCTTGGTCTTCAGCTCCCCTGCCGTGCCGATGTAGGGGACGAGCGTAACGTGGACGTAGAGGACGTTCTCTTTCCCCCGGTCCGTGCGGACCTGCCGGATCGCCTCCAGGAACGGGAGGCTCTCGATGTCGCCCACCGTGCCGCCGACCTCGACGATCCCAAGGTCGTACCCCTGCGCCGCCGAGTAGATGACCCGCTTGATCTCGTCGGTGATGTGGGGGATGACCTGGACCGTGCCGCCCAGGTAGTCGCCGCGCCGCTCCTTCGTGATCACCGAGTGGTAGATCTTCCCCGTGGTGCAGTTGTTCTTCTTCGCCATCCGCGAGGAGACGAACCGCTCGTAGTGCCCCAGGTCGAGGTCGGTCTCGGCGCCGTCGTCGGTCACGAACACCTCGCCGTGCTGGAACGGGTTCATCGTGCCGGGGTCGACGTTGATGTAGGGATCGAGCTTGAGCATGGTGATCTTCAGTCCCCGGGCCTCGAGGAGCGCGCCGATGGAGGCGGCAGCCAGCCCCTTCCCCAGGGAGGACACGACGCCCCCGGTCACGAAGATGAACTTCGGCTTTACCGTTTTTACCGTTCGTTCCGCCCGCATAGCCTCTCCTTGACGGCGCTCAGGTCCTCCGGGGTATCCACCCCCACAGAGTCGAACTCCACGTCGACGACGCGGATCCTGTAACCGCTCTGCAGCACCCGCAGCTGCTCCAGCCGTTCCGCCGCTTCCAGGGAAGCCGGGGGGAGGGCGGCGACGGTGAACAGGAAATCCTTCCGGTATCCGTAGATGCCCAGGTGCTTGCGGTACCTGCCGGACCCGGTTTCCCTGTAATGGGGGATGGGGGACCGGGAAAAATAGAGCGCATCACCGCGATCGTCGACGACCACCTTCACCACGGAAGGGCGGAGGAATTCCTCCGGATCCTCCCGGGGGAGGGCCGCCGTCGTCATCGAAACCGCCGGGTCGTCGAGCAGGGGGGCCGCCACCGCGTCGATGACGGAGGGGTGCATCATCGGCTCGTCGCCCTGCAGGTTGATGATGATCTCCTCGGCAAGGCCCCTCGCCGTCTCGGCCACACGGTCCGTCCCCGAGGCGCAATCCGGCGAGGTCATCCTCACCTCCCCCCCGAACCCGCGGACCGCCGCAACGATACGCTCGTCGTCGGTAGCCACGACGACCCGGGAGGCAAGCCGGGATTTCCTTGCTTTTTCCCAAACATACCATATCATCGGACGACCGTCTATTTGGGCCAGGGGCTTCCCCGGCAGCCGTGTCGCCGCGTACCGGGCGGGGATCACCACCGCCACGCTTTTCGGGGAGCCGCTCACGGGAAGAGGGGAGCCGCGCGGAGTCCGTCCTCCTCCGGGAACCCCGTCATCAGGTTGAAGCACTGGACGGCCGCGCCGGAGGCCCCCTTCACGAGGTTGTCGATCGCGGAAACGACCACCACCCGCCGGGTCTTCGCGTCGGCCCGGAAAGCGATGTCGCAGAAGTTGCTCCCCGCAACGTCCTTGGTGGACGGGAGGAAGCCGGACGGGCACATCCGCACGAACGGCTCCTTCCCGTAATGCTTTCGATACGCCGCCTCCACCGCCTCCGGGGAAACCTTCGGCCGCAGCATGACGTAGCAGGTCGCCAGGATCCCCCGGACCATCGGGATCAGGTGGGGAACGAAGGTGACCGAGACCTTTTTCCCGGCGGCCTGCGAGAGCTCCTGGTCCATCTCGGGGTTATGCCGGTGCTTCGGCAGCCCGTAAGGCCTCACTCCCTCCTCGACCTCGGGGTAGTGGAACCCGAGCGAGGGGCTCCTCCCGCCTCCGGAAACACCGGTCTTGCAGTCGGCCACGATCCCCTTCGGGTCGATCAGCCCTTCCGCAAGAAGCGGATACAGTCCCAGGATGACCGCCGTGGGAAAGCACCCGGGGACCGCCGCAAGGCGCGTCTTCCGCAGCGCCTCCCGGTACACTTCCGGCAGGCCGTACACCGCTTTCGCGCTCAAAGCCGGACTCCCGTGCCGGACGGCGTATACCGACTCGTACAACGGGATGCTCCGGAAACGGAAATCCGCCGAGAGATCGACGACCGGGATCCTCCTCGCGAGAAGCGTCTCGGCCACGGGCGCCGAAACCGTGTGGGGCAGCGCCAGGAAGGCGGCATCGAATCCGGCGGAAAGCATCTTCTCCATCTTGCCGAAGGCGGCGCCCGAAAGCCTGCCGCGAAAGGGGGGAAACGCCTGGTCCAGCGGCTGCTCGGAGTACTGCTCGGAGGTGAGCACGGAGATCCTCACCCGGGGATGGGAGAGCAGGAGCCGGATGAGCTCGAACCCGGTGTATCCCGTCGCGCCGAATATAGCGACCCGCTTCATGTTTCCTCCCTTAGAAAAACCGGGACGGTCCTGGCATCCCAGGTTGGTTTCTCAACCTCTGCCGTGGACCGCGACCCACTTATGGTTCTGCCAAGTTTCTCACCAGGACCGTCCCTAAAAAAAGAAGGGGAAGGCGGTAGCGGCCTTCCCCTTCGGGAATCGTTCGGCGGGGCATCAAAGCCCTCTTGCTTTACCGCTTGGAGAACTGGAACCGTTTCCTCGCTCCTGGACGACCGTATTTCTTGCGTTCCTTGATCCGGGCATCCCGGGTCAGGAAGCCCGCGCGCTTGAGCACCGTGCGGAGCTCGGGATTTTCCGCCTGCAGCGCCTTGGCCAGGCCGTATTTCACGGACTCGGCCTGGGCCGCCGGCCCGCCGCCGTTGACGTTGACCTCCACGTCGACCGACTGCCGCTTGCCGGTGAGCACCAGCGGCTGGACCGCGACCGCCCGCAGCGCGAGGACCGGGAAGTAGTTCTCGAACTCCCGCCCGTTGATGCTGATCCTCCCGCTGCCCGACTTCATGTAGACGCGGGCGATGGCCGTCTTCCGTTTTCCCGTCGCGTAGACCTTCGCTGCTTGTGCCATTTTGCCGGAATCCTCTCCTATTCGTTGACCGCCAGCGCCTTGGGCTGCTGGGCCTTGTGGGGATGGTCGGGGCCTGCGTAGACCTTTAGCTTCGTGAAGAGCCGGTCGCCCAGCCGCGACTTGGGCAGCATCCCCCGGACCGCCCATTCGACGAGCCGTTCCGGGTGCTTCTGCAGAACCTTCTCCGGCGTTGTGGACTTCAATCCCCCCATGTACCCCGTGTGGCGGTAATACGTCTTCTCCGCCATCTTCTTTCCGGTCAGCTTCACCTTTTCGGCGTTTACCACGATGACGAAATCGCCGATGTCGGCGTTGGGGGTGAACGTCGGTTTATGCTTCCCGCGCAGGACCTCGGCCACCTTCGTGGCGATGCGCCCGAGGACCTTGTCCCTGGCGTCCACCACGTACCAGACCTGGTCGGCGTCCTCTCTCGTGAAATATTCCGTCTTCTTCATCGGCGCAAACCTTTCCCCTGAAAATCAAAGGACATATTAGATCCTACGAGGACCTCATCGTCAAGGAGTATTTGACGTTCCCTGATGGCATGGAAATCGGAACCCGCCTTATCAATGGTGCAGCACCTTCCCGGACTTCCGTTTCCCTCCGCTTGACAATCCCATGCCTGGGTCGGAGAATCGTCCCATCCTAATGCGAAAAGTTATCACGGGGGAACTTTCGGCGTGAAAGAGAAGTCCTCTTCGGTAAAGGAAACTCCTGCGAGCCTATCCTATCCGATAAAAATAGCGATTGACCGAATCGTGGCGCGGCCGCTTGCAATTCTCCTCAACCTGCTGGGACTTCCACTGAAACTGATCTTGCGGCGGAACCATGATGATTCACCGGATAAAGTCAAGACCGTGGCGGTTGCCAAACTGGTAGGAATGGGAAGTATTATTCGTGCTTTTCCCATGATTGAAGCCCTCAGAAAGCGATTCCCTGATGCCCGATTCATCCTCGTAACAACAAAATCGGTCAGTGCTCTGGCGGAGCGCATTCCCCTGTTCGGTGAAGCGCTGTATATTCGCGATGATTCATTGGTTCATCTTTGCATTGATTCGGTATCGCTTATTGTAAAATTGTGGCGCCGGAAAATTGATCTTTTCTTTAACCTGGAAATTTATTCGGCATATGCATCCGTTCTGACGGCTGTCAGTTTCGCTCGAAACCGGTACGGTTTTTATCTCGACAACACCTTTTTCAAGCACGGGAATTACACCCATCTTGTATATTTCAACAGCAGTCGATCCATCGACGAGATTTATTGCAAACTTGCTGAATCCGCAGGGGCGGAGACGGACCGGACGACCGGAATAAATGGCCCGATAATCTACGAAAACGATAGAACCGATTTACAGAAGTATTTGTCGTCCATTAATGTTTCGCCCGATGAACCATATCTCATCATCAATCCAAATGCCACGGATCTGCGAATTGAGCGACGGTGGCCCTTGGAATATTTTTCTTCCCTCATCGATGCCCTTGCCCGCGGTCATGGGTGCAGGATGTTTTTGGTCGGCAGCGGAACGGAATGGAAGGTCTCGGAAAAAGTTCTTGAAAGGACATCTGCCGATGCCAGGCGATATGCAACGAATCTATCCGGCCGGGTATCGTTCGGCGCCACCCTGGAATTGATTCGGAATACCCGGTTGATGATTACCAACGATTCCGGACTGTTGCATATAGCGTTGAGTCTCCATGTCCCTGTTATTTCACTGTGGGGTCCCGGAGCTCCGGCTCATTACGGAGGTCAATCGGAGACAAATCACAGGGTATTGTACAATACGGATATCTATTGCAGTCCCTGCATTTATAAAACAGACATCCCCCCATGCCGCGGCAATAACATGTGCATGAAATCCATTTCTCCGTCGGATGTATATTCGGCAATCTGCAAGATGAATGAGTTTCCCGAATCTGAAGAGATACGGGAACCGCTTGATGCGATTTACAAAAATGTCTATGAACCCGATGTCGACATCACCGTACGTCGATTGTCGAAATAGCGCCATGAGACCCGGGCGGTACCTTCGGTTCGCCGGGAGGATCGCTGCCGACAACCTCGAGCGGCCGCGCTTTCCGTACAAGGTGCTCATCTCCCTCACGAACCGCTGCAACTTCCGGTGCCGCACCTGTGGCATCTGGAGAATGAAGTCCGGCGACGAATTATCGCTCGGGGAGATACGGGATTTCATCTCCCGGAGCAGGAGCCTCTCCTGGGTTCATCTCACCGGCGGGGAGGTCTTCCTGAGGAAGGATTTCACGGAGATCGTGAAACGTTGCGTCACCGGCCTGCCCGGTCTTCTCCTGCTCAACTTTCCCACCGATGGCTATCTCACCGACCGGATTCTTGAGGGCGTGCGACGGATCGTTTCCTTCCGTCCGGAGCGACTTTTCATCACGGTGAGCATGGACGGCGACGAGGCGCTCAACGATGAGATCCGCGGCGTCAGGGGCGGCTGGCGGCGCCAGATAGAGACGTTCCGGCGACTGCGCGGAATCCCGGATGTCGAAGTCGCCCTGGGCATGACGCTCTCGCCGTTCAACCTTCACGGGTTTCCCCGGGCCTTCGCGGCCGCGAAAGAGGTCATCCCCTCCCTCACCTACCAGGACTTCCACATGAACCTCATGCACGTCTCCGCCCGCTATGGAAATGAAGAGCAACCGTTATCAGCGCCTGACCTCGAGGCGATGCGGACGGATGTGGAGAACTACAGGAAACTGCGGGGCCTCTCCCTCAGGCCGGCCGCTCTTCTCGAGTGGGGTTACCTGCGCCTGGCAGGACGGTACCTCGCGACGGGACGGACGCCTGTCCGCTGCCACGCCTTGCGTGCTTCCTGCTTCATCGGCCCGAACGGAACCGTCTACCCGTGCAGCACGTGGGACCACCCGCTGGGAAATCTCCGGGAACACGACTACGACCTCGCGAGAATCTGGAATTCGGAGGAGGCTCGGCGGGTCCAGCGGGAGATCTGGGAGGGTCGTTGCCCGCACTGCTGGACGCCGTGCGAGGCCTACCAGAGTCTCCTCGGGAACCTCTTCCGGCGAAATCCCGCATAGGAACGAGATCATGAATCCGGCAGGCGCTGCGGGTGGGGTGCCGACCGCCTCCAGGTGGTCACGGTGATCGCGAGATACCCCAGCATCATCACGTGAATCACGGAGACGCCGATGGAAATATATCGGCTGATCGTTGGCGACGCCAGCGAATCCAGCGAGAGCACGGGCAGGGGCGAGGCGACCTCCGGCTGCAGATAGTAGAAGAAGTTGGAATGGGGCAGATTCAAGGCGTCCCAGGGAGAAATCCTGAGCAGGGGGAAGACAAGATAGAGGTTGATGAAAACGGTGACTGCGAGCAACCCGTAGATGCGGGCGAATCTTCTGGCCGAAGGCGCGAGGAGAAGAAAGAGCGGAAGCGACTCGAGAACGTAGCGCTCGGTCATCTCCGTGCAGACGACATAGAAAGAAAAGCAAGTGAAGGCGGCGCCGAGGAGGATCGAATCCCTGCTCCTGTCGAAGTACACCCGGCAGACAGCAAGCAGCACGGCGGTCCCCAGCATTGCGAGCCCCAAATGCCTCGGGGTGAGAAATCCCAGGAAAGGACCCGTGTCGGGCTGCCAGCCGTGCCCGCCCGAGACGAGCCACCAGAGATTGAAAGCGTTCCCGGAAAGAAAAGGGAGGGTTCCCACCGGGGTGACGAGGGTCCGGATAAGTTCCGGCGTTTTATGGTTCAGGATGAAAGGGAGGGCCAGCGTGAAGAAGACGGCCGCCGAGGCGGCGGCGCCGCGAAGAAGGGCCCGCCAGTTTCCGCGCCCCGCTACGGTGATAAGGACCAGTGGCGCGAGAATGACCGCTTGCAGCTTGGTGAGCGCGGCAAGCGCCAGGCAGGCGATCGCCCACGTGTCTTTTCCGGCCACCAGGAGCAGGATGGTCCCCACCATGAGGAGTGACTGCACGGAGTCGATCTGAGTCACGATCGTGGAGTCCAGGATCATCGCCGGAGAGAGTACATACGCCGCAAAGGCTACATGGGCGGCTCGCGCCCCCCACCACCGGCCAAGCGTCAGGAAGATCATGACTCCGAGCCCCAGGTCGGCCAGCACGGTCGGTAACCGCAGGATCATGAGAAACAGGATGGTCTCCTGCTGGAACCCGTGCGAAAAAAAGTGCTGGTAGAACGTTCCCACCAACCAGAGCACGTACAGATACCCCGGAGGATACTGGCATTCGCGGGGCGGGTTCTCGACGGGATCGTAGACGTCGTAGATGGTGTGAAACCCTTCGACCGTGACGATCCGGCTCCAGGTCTGGAAGACGATATCGTCGTCGGTATTGGGGATGGGCAGGAGAAAGAGGCGAATGGCGATGGCGAGTCCCAGGATCGCCCAAAATACGGGTCGGGGGCGCATGGAGGAGCGTAGCTCGTGCATCGTGCAGACCCCCATTGGTTTCCAACGGACTAAAGTCTTGGCTTGGATATCCGCACTATTTCCGTGAGATAAATCCGAGGAACAGTTTTAACTGCCAGTAAAGATACTTTAACTGTCCACGACGCATGATGGAAAGGAGATATCTCGGCCTGCAATAATATTTGATGTATGCATTTCTCGTGGATGCTTTAATATTATCAAGCGTTATCTCCCCCACATAGGCTTCAGGGAACAGATTGTTGTCGGAAAAATAGCCGCCACTGTCTAAGACGTCTGAATGAAATTTTGTGCCAGGATAAGGTATGGCAATATGGAAAAGGGCATAGGTAGGATTAAGCTTCATGGAGAACCTCATAATTTCTTCCATGTCCTCCTCCGTTGAACCAAATGCCCCCATCAGGAAGAAACACGCCGACCGCATTTTAAGCTGCCTTACCATTTCCATCCCTGTTTTTATCTTCTCCACCGTCATCCCTTTGCCAAGGGCTTTCAATGCCTTGTTGTTAGCCGCCTCAACCCCAAAGTGGATAAGGTCGCACCCGGACCTCTTCATCTTCTCTAAAAGTTTCTCATCGATCAGGTCAAACCTGGTTTGGCAGGTCCATTTGAAGTCATACCTCTTCCTGATCAGGTGATCACAAATCTCTTCGACGAGATTCCTGTTGATCGTGAACTCAAGGTCCATGAAATATGCATTTCTGACATGAAATTTATGAATCGCAGTCTCGAGCTCGTTGATCAGTTGCTGCGGTGATTTAACCCTCAATTTCTTCCCGTACATGTCGAGGAGGCAGAAGGAGCACTTGGAGGTGCAACCCCTTGAGCCTTCGAGAAGTGTAAAGTTCCTTCCTAACACTTCATAGAAATACTTTTCCATGGGAAGAAGGTGAAAAGAAGGCATGGGAAGTTTTTTAAGGTCAAGAAGATCTTGAGGCTCATTGTTGATAAACTCTCCATTCGATTTATAGGAAATTCCTTTGACCCTCGAAAGGTCGCTGTTTCTGCAAAGCTCCAACACGGTAAGCTCCGGTTCTCCCCGGATGACAGCATTAGCACCTGTGAGCGTAAGCATCTCTTCAGGTCTTACCGTGCCATGGGCGCCGGTTATATATACCTCATCATTTATTTCCCTCACGGCCTTTACATAATTCAAAAAAGGGTGCAGATCAATTACGGGACATTGCCATCTGTCGATGGTGGATGATGTGATGAAGATTTTGTCAAATCCGGCTGCACGTTTTGCAACCTCGGCCGCATTGAGTCTCTCCACGTTGGCATCGACGATCACGACCTCATGCCCCTCTCTCTCAAGGAGGGCGGCACAATTCGCCTCGCTCAAGGGGGGCCAAGCCCTGTTATAGATCTTCCCTCTGCTGTTGATCAAATGCACCTGAAGGGGATTTACAATAAGAATCTTCATCGTTTCGTCGTGGGAAGATACTATCGTTCCATTATTTATGCAAGTCTCGGCAGCAGGATGAAATACCAATCCGCTTGATCGGAGAATTTTGGAATATAATATGGTTCTTTTCACGATGGAGTGGGTAACGGCATGTCGATCTTTCCGGTCGGAAAACATGAAACCCCATGCCACCCTGAGAGAGTTTGAATTGCGGAGATTCTCCTCCGACTTGGTGTTGGCAGGGGTTCTCGTTGCTGCCGCATCCATTCTCGTTCTGGTTGGTTTCAACCGTGTCAGTCCGTATATCATGCACTATAGTGTCTGGGATTACTGGTTTGAAAGCGACTCTCCGGGCGTTGTGGATCAGATGTTGCTCCGTGAGACAAAATATCACGGCAGGACAAGTCACCACCCTCTGTTCTCCCTCCTTGTTTTCCCTCCTGTTTACGCATTGCGAAAGGTCTTGCAGCTTAGTCCGGAGGGAGCTATCGGTATCGTCTTGGCCTTGGTTGCCGCGATCTGGATCGCCGCATTCTTTACATGCTTGCGTGCCCTGGGACTTCGGCGTATCGACTCTGTTGTTTTCACCGCCTTGGCGGCTGCCAGCGCATCCGTCGTATTCTGGTTTCCCATCCCCGAAAGCTTCGGATTCGGCGCACTCAGTATAATTTTAGCGCTGACGGTGACTGCATTTTCTGAGCGGAACCACAACTTACCCCCATGGATCTACCTCATTTTCGGCACCGCGACTTTATGCTTCACGTCAACCAATTGGATGGTTGGCTTGGCGATGCTGTTTGTGCTGCTCGGCTGGAGGAGAGCTCTTCCCCTGTCGATGAAAAGTGTCGGCCTCGTGTTGGTAGCATGGTATGTGCAAAAGGCGATGTTTCCAACGGCGGGTTCTCCATTGAATATCTTAACAACTGCGGAAACCATCTATCTGTTCAACGAGGAAGCGTTAGGGCTGCTTGCAAAGGTTTCCTCCTTTTTTTTCCATTCCATTATCTTACCGGAAGTTGGAAATGCGTACGGTTTCCGGCTCAGCGTCCAGGGAATGCTCCCGGGCAGCGGGAGTTATTTGGCGTCTGCAGGCGTTGGCCTCTGGATTGCGCTTCTGGCATTGGCGGGCTGGAGCGCTTTTCGTCTTAAAGGTTCCAAGATGGTTTCCGTGCTGTTGCTCGCGATCATCGGTCAGTTTGGATTGACCATGATATTCGGAGTAGAGACCTTCATGTACAGTGCCCATTTCGGGCCTCTCCTGGTGCTGTTCTGCGCATTGAGCGGGCTCACACACGCACGCAGACTGGCAGTGCCGCTTGGAGTGGCGCTGGTTATCGTGGCTGGCGTCAACAACCTTCAAAAGTTCGATGCCGCCGCGGATGGCCTGAAGGCTCGGTACAAGGATGAATCTCAATTTTCGGCCAAAGTGTTGGAGTTGACCGACCCCAACACCCTGATTATCTGTGGGAAACAGGCCGCAGCCGCGGTTGGCGAGGGAGAATTGCCAAGATTGGACCCACGGAAGGAACCCGCGCGCGAGATTATGCAAGAGCCGGAAGATGAACCGGATACTTGCTTCTTCGTTTTCAACGAACTTCGGGAAAAACGGAAGGGATGGGTTATTGTTTACGAGGACTGGTCGATGGAGACGATCGAAACTTTCCGGAAAAGAGGGGCAAAATACTTTATCACCCCCTATGCCTATGGGCTTCAACATAAACCGGAGCTGTTTCAAGCAATGGACAGGCGCTTTCGGAAAGTGGAGCAGACTTCGAAGTGGGCATTTTATGACCTTGAGCCGTGAAGTTGCCCCCGGGTTCGACCCGTGTCGGAAGACCTTTTCTAAACCATGAATCGGTTGTGTCGGTTTGTTCTGCCCGGGGTCCTTTCCTTCCTCTCGTCCATTCTCGCATGCCTGTTATGGGGTTTCAAATTCGGGATCTTCAATAACGAATTTCACATCGTCATCGTTTACAAGATTGCAAAAGGAATAAATTTTCCCGGCGATGCCATGGCCGCATCGATGGGAAATTTCCCCTCTCCTTTCTGGCACCTTGTCGCTCAATGCTCGAAAGCAGTTCCGACGGCGACGGTTTTCCTGGCGTTTTACATCGCGGGCTGGGTGTTGCTCAATGTCGGGGTTTCTTCGATGATCGCCGCCTTTACAGAGAAAAAGGGCGGGGTGATCCCCTGGGTCTTCGGTTCGCTGGCGGTTCTTGCTCACGGCTTTACAATGGACCTGCCGTTGGGCGCGGATCCGGTCATCATGCCGTATCTTTCCCATACGTTCGTATCGGTCGGCCTGTGTCTCCTGTCCTTATCGCTATCGGTGGAAAAACGGTACGGTTGGTCCGCTGCGGTTCTCGGCATTGCCTACAATATCAACGCCATGCAGGCAAATTTCATCCTGGGGATCCTGCTGATTCTATGGATCGCTGCCGCTCGCGCCGAAGGCAGAAAGGGCCTTTCCCGATTCGTTCAATGCGTAACGATCTTCGCGATCCTCGCCTCTCCGACAATCCTCTGGATTTTTTCCGTCCTTCTGGGACCGACCTCAGACCGCTTGTTGACCGGGCAGGCCTTGTATGACTATGCAAAATATTACTTTCCGTTCCACTACTTCTGGTCCGTAAAAACGCTCTCGCAAAAACTCAATGGCGTCGCCCTTTCCTTTCTCCCCCTGCTTCTCGCCGTTTCCAACAGATTCCTCGGGGGCAACAGGTTTCACTTTGCATGCGAAAAAGAATTACGGATAGCCTCGGTCGTAATGTTCGGGTACGTCGCTGCCGGAATATTTTTCTCCTTTTGCTTGCCGTCGAGGCTGATCCTGAATTTGCATTTTTTCAGGAGCGATGCCCTCTTGTTTCCGATCGCCGTTTCTCTCTTGGCAGCCATTTTGATCAACCGCTGTGAAAATGACAGGTATTTACTCCCGATTCATGCGGCGGCTCTTGTGGCGTCTCTGTGTCATGACTTTGCCGCTTCGCTCGCCCTGATCTCTTCGGCGGCAGGAGTGAAATACATGAAAGAGCGTTACCCCGACCAGTGCAGACCGGCGGCAAGTTCATTCCCCTATTCCATCCTATCCGGAATATTTCTCTTGACCCTGATCGTCTACCTGGGGATTTCCTTCGTGGATTTCAAGAAGCATCATGACATCCGCTGGAAATCCATCAACGACAGCAATGCGGAAATCGAGCAGGTCGCCCGGTCCGTTTCGGAGATCGCTCCGCGAAATGCGCTATTCGTGGTTCCCCCGGTCTGCTACCTCCGATCCCACTTGCAACGCGGCGTTTACATTTCGATGCACGATGGTGGGGTCTATATGTGGAAGAAAGGGTTCGAGCTCGAATATATCCGGAGACTGAGGGTGTTGGGAATCCGCTACACCCCGGGCTTCTGGTGGAATCGTTCAACGGTAACAAAGGAGTTCGAGGAAAATATCCATTCCGCCTTGTTGCGAACGAAAGCGGAGGGAGTTACTCATGCCATATTGCCTTCCTCCACCGTTAGAAATATCCCGAAGAGTCCCATTCTCCGCTCTGAAAATTTTTTCGTTCTGGATATCGATACCGCGATCCTGGCGACAAGTCCGAGTCCCTTGTAGCCATCAGTACCATACCTTCCACAAGAACAAGCCTCGGGCGGGGGCGGTGGGGCCCGCCTCCGAACGATCGCGTAGGGAGAGCAGTTCCCGTATGCGTTCCGGCGAAATCCTTCCTTTCCCGACGTCCACCAGCGTCCCGACGAGGTTGCGGACCATGTGCCGAAGGAAACCGGCGCCGGAAATGCCGATGAAATGAAGCGCCGGGGCCATCTCGCAAAATTCCGCCCGCAAGATCGTCCGCACGGTCGTCTCCGCCGTGCATCCCTGCCCCCGGAAGGAGGAAAAATCGTGCTTCCCCACCACGTGGGCCAGCCCTTCCCGAATCGCTGCAAGGTCGAGCGGCTTCTCGATGTTCCAGGCATAACGCGAAAAAAAAGGGGATGCGACGGGATGCAGGTGGAGGAAGTACCGGTATTCCTTCTCCGCGGCGTGGCGGCGCGCGTCGAACGATAGAGGAACTTCCTCGGCGGAAAGGATGCGGATGTCGGGGGGAAGCAGCGCGTTCCCCCCCCGAAGGATCGTTTCGAGAGGCCGTGCGCCCAAATCGGAGAAATCGACCACCTGCTCCCGGGCGTGCACACCGGCGTCGGTGCGCCCCGCCGCCCGCAGCTTGACCGGCTCCTGGAGGATCCGGCTCAGCGCCTCCTCCGTCACCGACTGGATCGTCGGCCCGTTCGGCTGGAGCTGGAACCCCCGGTACGCGGTCCCGTCATAGGTCAGCGTCAGCTTGACGCGCCGCATCCGGGGGATTCGGCTTACGCGGGAACCAGGTGGTTCCTGACGAGCAGCTCCCCGATCTGGATGGCGTTCAGCGCCGCCCCCTTGCGAAGCTGGTCGCCGCACACCCAGAAGTTGAGCGCGTTCTCCGCGCTGTCGTCTTCCCGGATGCGACCGACGTAGCAGTCGTCCTTCCCCGCGCAGAAAAGCGGCATCGGATAAACGTTGCCCGCCGGGTCGTCCATCACCTGGCATCCGGGGAACTTCGCGATGAGCTCCCTCGCCTTCTCCCGGGTGATCTTCTTCTCGAACTGGGCGTTCACCGAGATCGAATGGGCGGTGAGCACCGGCACGCGCACCGTGGTGCAGGTGACGCGCAGGTCGGGAATCTCCATGATCTTGCGCCCCTCGTTCGTCATCTTCATCTCTTCCTTGGTGTAGCCGTTGTCCAGGAAGGCGTCGATGTGCGGGATGACGTTGAAGGCGATCTGGTGCTTGAACGCCGCCACCTCCATCTTCTCCCCCTTGGCGAAGGCCTTCGTCTGGGAGACCAGCTCCGCCATCGCCTTGGCCCCGGCCCCGGAAGTTGCCTGGTAGGAGGAAGCCACCACCCTCGAAAGCTTCCCGTAGTCGTGCAGGGGCTTGAGCGGCAGGATCGTGATGATCGTCGTGCAGTTCGGGTTGGCGATGATTCCCCGGTTCCGGAACTGCGCGACCGCGTGCGGGTTGATCTCCGGGACCACGAGCGGGATGTCCGGCTCCATCCGGAAGGCGGAGGAGTTGTCGATCACCACCGCGCCGGACTCCCACGCCGCCGGGGCGAACTCCTTGCTCCGGGAGGCGCCCGCCGAGAACAGGGCGATGTCGATCCCCTTGAAGGCGCTCTTCTGGAG
>Ga0334722_10000625_pt1 | contig 50288 bp, 37 predicted proteins | sample C3_bottom_MG_FD_207210 | JGI IMG/M metagenome (GOLD analysis project Ga0334722, IMG submission 207210) | Sediment microbial communities from Yellowstone Lake, YNP, Wyoming, USA - C3_bottom | ecosystem: Environmental > Aquatic > Freshwater > Lake > Sediment | place: USA: Wyoming | collected...
GTCTCGGGCTGACCTACGATGTCACCGGCCAGGGGCAGTGGATCGGCAACTTCGGCTTCGGCCACTACGTCGGCATGTTCAACACGCAGATTGCCGACGCGGCATCGGCGGCCGGCCGGGAGTCCAACTACAGCTTCTGGTACCAGGGCCCGGCCGTGAACACCACCGGCCCGCCCTACAAGACCTCGGCCGAAGCGCTGCAGATCCTGTGGGACTGGTTCCTTGCCAACGGCGGGACCGGCCGCACGGTCCGCACTTCCCCGACGGTGGTCGGCGTCAATACCTCCGTCGCGCCCGGCATCAAGTCGGCGAACTCGGATGAGGCCACCGTCGGCCTGGCGCGCAAGTTGGGCGGCAAGGGTGCCGTGCGCGTCGACTACGTCTACCGCAAGTACCACGACTTTTACGGCAACTACGTGAACATGGGCACTGGCGACGTGATCGATCCGCGCACGGGCCTGAAGTTCAACATGACCGTGGTGAACAACACCAACGATGTTCAGCGGAATTACAGCGGCATCAGCCTCCAGTTCGACTACCGTTTCCGCCGCGACCTGACGGTCGCCGGGAACTACATGCTGTCGTGGTCCAAGGGCAGCGTGGAGGGCGAGGACTCGGCCAGCGGGGCGACCCGCGCCAGCGCCAATGAATACCCGGAATACCGTCAGGCCAGCTGGAACTACCCGCTCGGCTACACCAACGGCGACCAGCGTCACAAGATGCGGATCTGGGGCACGTGGCAGATGCCGGTGCCGCGATCAGTCGGCTCGCTGGACCTCGGCGTGACACAGCGATTCGACTCGGGCGGGCCGTATGACTACAGCTTCTCCATCGATACCCGGCCCTACGTGACCAATCCGGGCTACCTCGTGCCTCCCTCCAGCGTCACCTACTATGCGACCGGCCGCGGCGAGTTCCATTTCAACGGCTACTGGAGAACCGATCTGTCATTGACCTGGAACCATAACATCTACAAGAAGACCCAGGTGTTCTTCCGTTTCGTCACGAACAACGTGTTCAACAACATGGCGCTGCAGAGCTTCAACACGGCGGTGACGACGTCGGGTATGACCGCGTTCAATCCGTTCACCACCCAGGCCGCCGAGGGCGTGAACTACAAGAAGGACTCCCTGTTCGGCCAGGCGTCGAGCCCGAACAGTTACCAGGCTCCGCGCGATTTCAGCTTCTCGGTGGGCTTCCGCTTCTAGCGGCACCGGCGGGCCCCTGACTCGCATCCTGCCCGCTGTTCTCGCGGCGCGGCGTCCTCGGGGCGCCGCGCCGTTCTCGTTTCCGCGAGGGATGAGACCGACTGGAGAAACTGGGTCTGACCCGGTTTCCCGGCCGGGGCCCGCGAAGATGAGACTGAAATGAGAAATTGAGTCTGACCCAGTTTCGCGGTCAGGCTACAATCTCTCCCGTGCGCTGGACCAGGCCCCCACGGCAAGTCCACGGAGCTGGAGGGACATCGTGAAACGGATCATCTGGTTTCGTGTGCTGGCGGCGGCCGTGCTCGCCGCCTTCGTCGTGTCGGTGCCGCTCGCGGCGGCTGTCATCAACGGGCCCCCGGCGGGCGGACGTCCGACTCCGCAGGCCGTCGGCCCGACGGTCTTGCAGCGTCCGGAACACGGCTTCTCAATTGCCATTCCGTCGGGCTGGCAGGAACAGGCCGACGACGGCGTGGCCGCGGCCATGGTGCCTGCCGGCCGCGAAGACGTGGCCGTCATGGTCTTCATCCGGCTGGAAGACTCGCCCGCCGACGTCGAAACCGCGATCGGCAAACTCCTGACCAAGCTTGCGGGTGACGCCAGTAAGAAGATCGTGTCCCGCACGCGCGAGAACTTTCTCAAGCGGTCGGCGCTCGTCGCGATCTTCGACGACGACACGAGCCGCTACCGGATGACGATCCTGCCGCGCGACACCGGAGCCACCAGCCAGGTGTTCTACGCGATCATGGCGATTTCGCCGATCAAGGACGCGCAGATGCTGGTGCCCGTGTTCGACTCCATCCGCGCCAGTTTCCTGCTGACGGCGATGGCGTCCCCGAAACCGGCGGCCCAGCCCCCGACGACACCGCCGGCGCCGCGGCCCGTGTTGACCGACGCCCAGCGCGCCGCGATGATCGACCGGCTCCTGGCGCCGAAACCGGCCGACGCCGCCCGCGCCGCCCTCCAGACCACGAAGGAGAAGGACCGCGCGGACGGGATGGCTGCATACGAACGGGCGCTCGTCTTCGTGGAGCAGGGCGCGTGGGCCGAGGCGGAAAAGGAACTCAATACGACCGGCCACAAGGACGACGACAACATCGAGTTTCTGTGCGGCGCGGGGTACGTGCTCCTCAAACGGCACAAGCCGGACGACGCGCTCGATCGCTTCCAGCACATCTACAAGCTCGATCCCAAGAACATGCGGGCGCTCGTCGGCATGGCGGCCGCGTACGAGGAGGCCCAGAACTATCGCGAGGCCGTGAGGATCTGGCAGCGCTACACGCGGATGACGCTGCCGGCAGCCGAGAAGGCCGACGGGACGGCCGCGCTGGCGCGGGCCCAGGACCTGTTCGCGCGCTACTACGAGATTGCCGAGAACCCCGGAGGCGGCGCACCCAACGCCCTGACCCCGCAGCAGGAAATGCAGCTTGGCCAGAATGCCGTGCAGCAGATGGGCCAGACCGGCCTCGAGCTGGTTCGAGACACCGCGATCGACGATTACGTCAAAGGCCTCTGCCAGCTGCTGGTCTCCCATACCAAGGGGTTTCCCAGCAATTACCAGGTGTACGTCATCGACACGGCCGAGGTGAATGCGTTCACCATCCCCGGTTACATCTTCATCAACCGGGGGCTCCTGGCGGTCGTGGACAGCGAATCCGAACTGGCCGGCGTCGTCGCGCACGAAATCGGCCATTCGGTCGCGCACCACTCCGGGAAGAAGCTGACCAAACAGGCGACCGACCAGCAGACCGCCGCCGCGCTCCAGAATTCCAATAACAAGTTCCTGCGCTGGATGGGCGCCGTCTCGGCCACCGGCGCCGTGTTCGGCGAGCTCAGCTACAGCCGCGAAGCGGAGGATCAGGCCGATCGGCTGGCGGTGCACATCTCGTACGACTCGGGCCTCGACCCGCGCGGGTTCGCCGGGTTCTTCCAGAAGCTGGAGTCGCTCGCACCTTCGTCGCGCAGCCGGTGGGACCTGGCGCTCCGGACGCACCCGTTCTCGATCGACCGGCTGAACACGATCAATGCCTATATCGACCTGCTACCGGAAAAGCGGACACGGTTGTCGTCGCCGGCCTTCGACCAGATGAAGGCGAGGCTCGGCGAGCTGCCGCCCGCTCCCGACGCCACGGGCCAGTTGTTGTCATCCGACCGCCCGGCCAACCCTCCCACGTCGACCGGCGGATTGCCGGTGTCACCGGGCACGCGGACGTTCAACCTGGACCGGCTGCCGTTCGGCGGCGAGATCCCGTCTGACTGGGGCGGGCGCAAGACCGAGGCCGGCACGTTCATCTTCGAAGGGCCGCAGGGAACGGAGTCGTACGAGGTCTCAATCGAAATCGGCTTCGAGCCGAAGCGGTCGGGCTTCTCGATCGACGACGTGGCGGACGAGGTCCAGGACGTGCTCCGCCGCAAGACACAGGCCCGGATCGACACCACCGAACGACGCAGCGCAAACGACGGTACGCCGATGCGGTTCGTGCGCGGGACGTATGCCGTCCGGGGAAGCCGGGGCGCGGCCGTGCCAATCCGGCATACCACCGTGGTGTTCGACTATCCGGGGTACTTTGTGCTGATGAGCTACTTCACGCCCGACGGCATCTTCGAGAAGTACCAGGGCGTGTTCCAGGCGTTCGCCGCGCAGTTCAGATACACCGGGCGGTAGCGCTCAGTTCAACCGATCGCGACCGGCATCCGTGCCGGATCGCGATCGGAGAATATGAATTCGTCGGGGCCGACGTCTTACCGTACCTGCGGCGGCCACGTCAGCCGCACGCCGAGGTCGGCTGGTGGCGGCTCCCACGACAGCCTCACGCCCTTTGGCGTCGCCATGCCCGGCCAGGCCAGCTTGACGCCCGTCCGCGCGCCCTGACCGAGACTTGCCGCAGCCCGCCTGGTGGATGAGGCCTGCGGCGCGGCGTGGCCGCCCTTCGCGGCTTCGTTCGCGACGATCTTGTTGATCCGGCTGACGGCTTCCGCCATGGTGGGTTTTCCATCCTTGGCCTGTCCGGGTGACGCGCCGGGCTTCGCCTCCGGCTTCGCGTCCTTCGTCGGCGCGGTTGTCGATGGTGCGCCAGGCCGGTCACCGCTGACGGGCGCCTTCTCTGCCGGCTTCTCGGAGGCGGGCTTGGACCCCGTCGCGGGCGTCGCGGCTTCGGTGCCGTGGGAGGCAGGCTTGGCCGGCGCAGCCGCCTGGTGAGTCTGCTGGCCCGCCGCTGGAGTGGCCGGTGCCGCGGAGACGCCGGTTGCGGCGGGGAACGCCGCGGCAACCGCGAGCAACGCTCTGACGATCCGGTGGTTCACGTGTTGACGCATGGCAGCACCTACCTGTGATCCGCGGGATCGGCGGCTCTGTACGCGGGGTCGGCGGCTTTGTGAACGGCGTCTGCCGTCTTCGGCGCGGCAACGGGTTCACTGAACCGCACCCTGCCCGTCGAGAGCTCGTAGAAGGCGCCGACCACCTGCAACTGGCCCGATCCGGCCAGGTGCTTGACGATCTCGCTTTTCGAGAAGATGTCGTTGATGACCTGTTCGACGTTGGCGAAAATCGCCTCGCGCAGGTGTTCCAGGTCGGCGGACACCTCCATGCGAGCGAAGCCGGGCCGAATCGCCGCGACCAGCGCGTCGAGGTTCGGTCCCATCGACGGGCCGCCCGGTTTGGATTCCAGCGTCGCTTTGACGGCACCGCAGGCTTCGTGTCCCATCACCACGAGCAGCGGCGAGTGGAGATGCTCCGCGCCGTACTCGATGCTCGCCAGCGCCGCCTTGTCCATCACCTCACCCGCGGTGCGGATGATGAACAAGTCGCCGAGCCCGACGTTGAAGATCACCTCGGTCGGGACGCGCGAGTCGGAACACGATGCGATGATGGCAAACGGCGACTGGCCCTTTAGCTGGGCCTGTCGTTTTTCCGGGGTGATGGGCAACGGGGCCCCTGGATCCCTGACGAAACGTTCGTTGCCGGCTTTCAGCCGATCGATGGGTCCTTGAACGGGCTGTTCGGAACGCGCCACGATGACGGCGGACGCGAGCGACAACAGCACGATGCACGACAGGAGACGACGACTACGCATGATCTTCCTCCCGCCCGAAGGCCGCCCCGCGCCGTGGCGACCGGGATCGTCCAGATGAAACCGCCGCCAACGGCGAAACTCCGCCTCGCCACGGGTACGGGCGTAGCCGACGCATGGATCGCGCCGGCCTAGTAATCGGCCGCCAGGGGCGCTCGCTTGAAAGGAAGCGGGTCGGCCGTTACCGGCCAGCCAGTCCCTTCCGCTTCCAGAGCAGGTAGATGGCGGGATAGACGAGCAATTCCATCCCGAAGGACGTCACCAGTCCGCCCACCATGGGTGCCGCCACCCGCTTCATGACGTCGGCCCCCGTGCCCATGGACCACATGATGGGCATCAGCCCCATCATGGCCGCCATGACGGTCATCATCTTTGGCCGGACGCGCTTGACCGCGCCATGGATGATGGCCTCGCGCAGGTCCGCCCGCGTGGCCAGGCGTCCCTCGGCGCGCGCCTCTTCGTACGAGAGGTCCAGGAACAGGAGCATGAACACGCCGGTCTCGGCGTCGAGCCCCATCAGGGCAATCATGCCCACCCACGCGGCGATCGACACGTTGTACCCGAGCCAGTACATCAGCCAGACCGCGCCCACCACCGAGAACGGCACGGCGAGCATGACGATGGATGCCTTGAAGGCCGATTTCGTGTTCAGGTAGAGCAGGAAGAAGATGAGCACGAGCGTGATGGGTACCACCAGCTTCAGCCGCTCGCGCACGCGCAGCATGTTCTGGTACTGTCCGCTCCATTCCAGCGAGACGCCGGTCGGCAGTGACAGTCCGGCCGCCACGGCGGCACGCGCGCGCTCGACGTAGCCGCCGATGTCGCTGGTCGTCACGTCGACGAACACGTAGCCGGCCATCATGCCATTTTCGTTACGGATCATCGAGGGGCCGGCTACGGTCCGGACCGTGGCAATCTCGGAGAGCGGAATCTGCGCCCCCCCCGGGGTCATGACCAGCACCTCGCGAATGCGCCCGAGATCGTCGCGCAGGCCGCGCGGATAGCGGACGTTCACCGGGAACCGCGCCCGGCCTTCGATCGTCGTCGTGACGTTCTCGCCGCCGATCGCGGCGGAGATGACGTCCTGGGCCGTCTGGATCGACAGGCCGTAGCGCGCCAGCGCCTCGCGGTCCAGGTCCACGTCCACGAAGTAGCCGCCGGCCACGCGCTCCGCGAACACGCTGCGGGTGCCCGGCACGGCGTGGAGGATCTCCTCGAGTTTCGTGCCGACCGCTTCGATCTGTTTGAGATCGCCGCCGAACACCTTGATGCCGACGGGCGTGCGCACGCCTGTCGTCAGCATGTCGATGCGCGCCTTGATCGGCATCGTCCAGGCGTTCGTGATGCCCGGGATCTGGAGCGCGGCATCCATCTCGGCGGTCAGTTCATCCCAGGAGATCCGATCGGGCCAGATCCGCCGGAGGACCATCGCCTGCAGCCACTCCGGCGCCTTGCCGGAGTACCACTGCGGCCGGTGCCGCCATTCCGCCGGCGGCTTCAGGATGACGGTGGTTTCCATCATCGAGAACGGCGCCGGATCGGTCGACGTGTCGGCCCGTCCCGCCTTGCCGAAAACCGAGACGACCTCGGGAAACGCCTTCAGCACGCGGTCCTGGGTCTGCAGGATGCGGGATGCCTCGGTGACGGAGATGCCCGGAAGGGTCGTCGGCATGTAGAGGATGGACCCTTCGTTGAGCGGCGGCATGAACTCGTGACCGAGCTTTTCGTACACCGGCACGGTGGCCGCCATGGCGGCGAGCGCCAGGGCGATGGTCGCCTTCGGGAATCGCAGGACCAGGCGGCACACAGGTCCGTACACCCAGAACAGGACCCGGCTGATCGGGTGCCGCTCTTCGGGGTAGTACCGGCCGACGGTCACCTGGCCGACGATCCAGGAGAGGAACCGCGGCCGGAACCGCGGGAAATCCATCCGCGTGAACATCATGCGCAGCGCCGGGTCCAGCGTGACAGCCAGGCCGGCCGCAATGAACATCGCGAGGTTCTTCGTCCACGCCAGCGGCGTGAAGAGCCGGCCCTCCTGGTCCACCAGCGTGAAGATGGGCAGGAACGCCACGGCGATCACCAGCAGCGAGAAGAACACCGACGGCCCGACCTCGAGCAGCGCATTGAGCCGGACCACGTGAAAGTCGCCCTGCCGGCCGTTCTCCTGCCAGATCTCGAGCTTCTTGTACGCATTCTCGACCTCGACGATCGCGCCATCGACCAGGACGCCGATGGAGATGGCGAGACCGGCCAGCGACATGATGTTCGACGAGATGCCCATCAGGCGCATGGGGATGAACGCCAGCAGGACGGCCACGGGAATGGTGATGATAGGCACGATCGCCGACGGGATATGCCACAGGAAGATCAGGATGACCAGGCTGACGATGCCGATTTCGGCGAGCAGCTCGCCGCGCAGGTTCTCGATCGACCGCTCGATCAGGTCCGATCGATCGTACGTGGTCACGATTCGCACGCCGGCCGGCAGCGACGGCTCGAGCTCCTTCAGGCGCGCCTTGACGCGGGCTATCACGTCCCTCGCGTTCTCACCCTGCCGCATGATGACGATGCCGCCGACGGCATCCCCGCGCCCGTCGAGATCCGAGACGCCCCGCCGCATCTCCGGCCCGATGGACACGGTAGCGACATCGCGCAGGAGGACAGGCGTGCCGCGCGCGTCCGTCTTGAGCACCACCTGCTCGAGATCGGCCGTGGACTTGAGGTAGCCGCGGCCCCGCACCATGAACTCGCGGCCGGCAAACTCCATCAGCCGGCCGCCCACCTCGACGTTGCTGCGCCGGACGGCTTCGGACACATCCGTGATCGCCAGGTCGTATTCCTTCAGGTGATTCGGGTCGACGGTGACCTGGTACTGCTGGACAAAGCCGCCGATCGACGCGACCTCCGCCACCCCGGGGACGGACTGGACCCGGTACCGCAGGTTCCAGTCCTGCAGCGTGCGCAGGTCCGCCAGCGAGTGTGTGCCCGAATCGTCCGCGAGCGCGTACTGGTACACCCAGCCCACGCCAGTCGCGTCGGGGCCGATTTCGGTCTTCACGCCCGCGGGCAGCAGGGGCTGGATCTTGGAGAGATACTCCATCACGCGGCTGCGCGCCCAGTAGATGTCCGTGCCGTCGTTGAAGATCACGTAGACGAAGCTGTAGCCGAAGTCGGAGAATCCCCGGATCGTCTTGACGTTCGGCGTGCCGAGCAGCGCCGAGACGATGGGGTACGTCACCTGGTCTTCCACGATGTCGGGGCTGCGATCCCAGCGCGAATACACGATGACCTGCGTGTCCGAGAGATCCGGGATCGCGTCGACCGGGATGTGTTGCAGCGTGTACACGCCGTAGACGACGGCGACGCACGACGCGAACAACACCAGGAAGCGGTTCTGCGCGCTGAATCGTATGATGGCCTGAATCATCGCCGCGCCCTCACTTCCTGCCGGCGGCCGGCGCGGCGCCGGAGCCGGTAATGGCCGCGAGGGCGGAGCGCAGGCTCGACTCCGAATCGAGCAGGAAGCTGGCCGCGATCACCACGCGGTCGTCCGGTGCGAGCCCCCGGATGACCTGGTAGCCTGCCGGCACCCGGGCGCCGGTTTGGATCTCGCGCGGCTCCAGACTGCCATCCGGCCGATCGATGAACACCAGTTTGCGATCGCCCGTGTCGACGATCGCGCTGTCGGGGATCACGAGCCCCATCCCCAGGTCGTTGCGCAGCAAGACGTCGGCGAACATGTCGGGCTTGAGCAGGCCATTCGCGTTGTCGACCTCGACGCGGACCTTGGCGGTGCGCGTCTTCTCGTCGAGGATGGGCGAAATGTAGGTGACGGTGCCGCGCCACGCGCGGCCCGGCAGGCTCGAGAGCGTCACGTCCGCGACCGTGCCGAGACGGACCGACGCCAGGTCGGAGTCGTAGACGTCCGCCATGACCCAGAGATGCGAGAGGTCGGCGATCTCGAGCAGCGTGTCGGACGGCATGACACGCATGCCGTGGACGACGTTCTTCTGCATGACGTAGCCGGTCACATCCGAGTAGAGGTCGAACGTCCGTTTCGGCCTGCCGGTCTTCTCGAGTTCCGCGATGTCCTCCGCCCGGATATCCCACTGCAGCAGCCGTTCGCGGGCCGCGACCAGCAAGTCCCGGCTGCCCTGCGCGACGGTCGGGATCGCGCTCGAGCCCATCTGCCGCTGCGCCTTCAGTGCCAGGAGGTATTCCTGCTGCGTCGCGTAGAGTTCGGGGCTGTAGATGGCGAGGATGGGGTCGCCCTTCTTGATGACGTCGCCCGTGAAGTTGACGTAGAGGTGTTCGACGTACCCCTCGAACTTCGTGTGGAAGTGGGCCAGGCGGCGCTCGTCCGGCGTGACCCGTCCGACGGTGCGCAGTGATTTCTCGATGCGCATGCGCCGCACCGGCTCGCTCCTGATGCCGAGCAGGCTTCGACGCTCGGCCGTGAGCGTGACCGCCGAACGGCCCTGCACGGCTCCCGCGCCTGCGCCGGCTTCGTCGGCGTAGACCGGGACGAAGTCCATCCCCATGCTGTCCTTCGCGGGTTTGTCCGACAGCACCGTCGGGTCCATGGGGGACCGGTATCCCACGATCCGCCGACCGCCACCGGCGGCCGGCGCTGCGGCCGCGGGGGCGTCGGGCGTGATCAGGACGAGATCCATGCCGCAGATGGGGCATTCGCCCTTCTTGTCGGAGACAATCGTCGGGTGCATCGGGCAGTGGTACTTGGCCGCAGGCTGCGCGGCGGGCGCATTGGCGGGCGCGGCGGGCCGGCAGGCCGTGATCACGGAAGCGCACAGCAGGCCGGCCAGCGCCACTGCCGCCCAGCGCGCCGCGCGGGTCTTCGAAGACGTCTGTCGCATCACCGACCTCCCATTCCGCCTGTCATGGCCGCGGACCCGCCCGCGCCCTGGGGCGCCGGCATGGCGGGGACCGTGAACATGTCTGGCGACCCATCCAGGCTGGCTTCTTCGAGACTGGCGAGCAGGGCCTCGTGCGCCGCCGCCTGCGTCTCGCGCGTCCACCGATCTGCGTACAATGTCGACATCGCTTCGAGCACAGACACGAACGGTATGCGCCCGGACTCGTAGCTGGTCATGGCCGATTCCACCGCCATCCGATCCTGGGGCACGATCCCCTGGTCGTACAGCGTCATGATGCGCTCCGCCATCGTCGCCCGCGCGAACCGCTCCTGGGTCCGCAGGCGCAGTTGCAGATCAATCGCGTCGATGGACTTGCGGCTGCCATCGACGCGACTCTGCGACTCCGCGACGGCCGCGTCGCGCGTGCTCTTGTTCTTCGGCCACGAGACGCCCATGCCCGCCAACCACATCGGGCTGAGGCCGCCACGGTTCATGTAGCCGCCCTGGATGGTGAATTCCGGCTTGAAATTCACGCGCGCGAGATCGAGGCTCGACACGTCGGCTTCGACGGCCAGCCGGGCCTGCGCCAGTTCAGGACTGATGGACCGTGCCGCATCGAGCACTGCGGCCAGCGGTTGCGTGAGCGCGTGCACGCTGAGCCGGCCTGCCGGCTCCAGGCGCGACGTGGCGGGACGGGCGAGCAGGCGGTTCAGTTCGGCCAGCCGCAGCTCCTTTTCCGTGGACTGCTCGATCGCGCGCTGCTCGACGCGCGTGACCTCGACCTGGACGCGCAGCACATCCTGCTGGGCGCCCTGCCCGGCGGCGTAGCGCGCCCGCGTGACGACTTCGATCTGGCGCCACAGCTCCCGCTGCTCGTCCGTCAGCGTCAGCAATTCGCGCGCGAGCAGCAGGCCGTAGTAGGCGCGCTTCACGGACGCCGTGATCGACAGCCGCACGCGATCGAGCACGGGCTCGGCGAGATGCGACTGCTTGGCGGCGAGGTCCAACCGCGCCCGCTCGGTCCCGGAACGCGTCAACAACTGGCTGACCATGAAGCCCAGCGTCGTCATCTGCATACTGCCGAGCGTCGGCGCCCATCCGTCGTTGGTATACGTCACCGAGACCATCGGCGCGGGCCGCGTCTGGATCTGCCCGGGCCACGTGTGAGCGGCGGTGATAGCGGCCCGGGCCGTGGCGATGTCCGGATTGTTGGCCAGCGCCTCGGCGATGAGCGCCTGCAGCACCGGGTCGTCTCCCGATCCCGGCTGGCCCGCCCGGGCGGTTGCCGGCGCCGGCGCCGGTGCCGGTGGCTGGGCGCCTGCGGGAGCGGGTATCGCGGCCAGGACGATGCCCAACGCGACAGCCTTCGTCATGCGAAACAGAAACGCGTTCATGTGACCTCCACGCCGATGGCGTGCAACGAATCTGGCCGGCCCCGGCGGGCGCGCCGGGGCACACGGAGGGCGCGGGCTCACCTCCGGCTAGTCGACGGTCGCGAGGTACTAGACGCGGAGCGTCCGGACAGGAGGAGAGCTGGCGAATGGAATCACGAGACCCGGGAGGTCGTGCGTCGCTACCGCGCGGAGCACGGCAATCGGCAATGGCGCCACAGGCGTCACCGCGAACACCACGACCGAATCCTGCGCGGTGGCCTGGCGTTCGGCGCGGTCGATCTGGCAGCAACTGAACCCGTTGCCGCTGATGGTCGGCGACGACCGGTGGCAGCAGCCCTGTTCGTCGGCGTTGTCGGAATGGGAATCAGGAACGGCGTGGCGGCAGAAACACAGGCCCGGCGACGCGTTGAGCATCGCGGCGGCGAGCGCCAGGATGGCGATGGCCTTGCATGTCCGCCCCATGGGATTCATGGGACCACGGAGGAGGCGGGAAAGTCAAGAACAGGCGCCGACCGCATCCGGAAGGATGGTTGTCGCGACGATGTCGAAGGCCACTGATCCCGGCGAGCGGGTGCAGAGGCCGGGATCACGGATTGGCGCCCTTCTTCGGCGCACAAGCGAACGCGGCACGCCGGCATGCGATGCCCGGCGTGCCGCGCTGGTCTGCACTCGTGGCTACCTTCCCGTGATCGACACGCTAGAACGAGAACCGCGCCGTGAACTGCACGATACGGGCACCGTTCCCCGTGCCCGTGATGCGACCGAACGTCGTACTGTTGATATTGAAGTCGCCCGCGTAGAACGACACCGAGTTGGTGAGGTTGAACGCTTCAACGCGGAGTTCCAGATTGTACTTGCCAACGATCCTGGTCTTCTTGGCGAGCGACGCGTCGATGGTCCAGATCGGTGGCGCATCGAAGGCCAGAATTGGTAGCGAGCCAATCTGCCCCGCCGTCGGGTTGAAGAAGACTTGCCCCGGGAATCCGGCCGCGTTCGAGATGTTGTCTGCTCCCACCGCCCGTCCATCGGCTCCGACCAGCGTCGGATCGAGCCAGAAGATCCGGCCGTCGGGAAGGCTCGTAATCTTGAAGAGCTTGGCGATTTCGGCAATCGACAGGCTTGAGTTCGCCGTGTTGTAGCCGGACCGGTTCGCGCGATTGAACGTCCCGCGCGTCGAGTAAATGCCCAACGGCGACCCGGACTGCCAGTGGACAATGCTGCTAATCTGCCATCCGCCGACCAGCACGTTCACGAGGCCGCCCCGGTTCAGCCATTTCCTGCTCTGACCAAAGGGCAGATCGAATATCACGTTGGCGTTGACCAGATGCGTGATGTTGTAGGCCGAACGCCCGGCATCCAGTTGTGGGCGCGCGTTGTCGAGATACGGCTCGAACCGGCTCTGGCTGGTGCCGCCCGTGCTGTTCGCCCGCGTGTGGCTGAAGGTGTAATTGACCTGGCCCGCGAACCCGTTACGGTACTGGTGCCGGAGTTCGAGTTGCAGCGCGTTGTAGTTCTGCCAGCCGTCGTTCTTGACGGCGGCGGCCTGATAGATGCCGCCGTTCGGGTAAAACGTCGCCAGCGCGCCTGATACCCGGCTCGTGACGTAGAAGTCCGCCAGGCCGGCCACTTCGTTCTGCTGGATGAAGGTCCGGGCGCTGCTATTGGTCAGCAGGCCATAGGTCGGCAGCACCGTCAGCGGCGCGCTGCCCGCGACATTCGCGTTGTAGGCCGGATCGAACACCCCGTTCGCCGCCAGCGCCAGGTACCCGTTGTTGCGGGCACGCTGGAAGTCTTCAGCGAACGCCTGCGGCACCTGGACCTGGTTCATATCGATGCCCTTCCAGATGCCCCGTCCGAAGGTGCCGACGTAGCGTGCCTCGCCAGCCAGGCCGAATCCAAGTTCACGGGAGATGCCGATGCTCACCTGGTGGACCTTTGGCTGCTTGATGTTCGGGTCGACGATACCCATGGCCCCGGTCGCACTGAGGGCCATCTGGTCGGCCAGCGTCCGTACGGTCTTGAAGACCGGAGTCGGAATCTCCGGCACGCCGGCACTGAGCGTTGTGTACTGGTTCGACAGGTTGGCGCCGGACGCGAGACCCGCGTTGTTACCGAGGGAAGCAGTGGCCACCGTGACACCCTCCTCGTTGACGTACGTCAGCGAGTAGCCGCCTCGGACCGCGGTCCTGCCGTCCTTGAACACGTCCCAGGCGAAGCCGACCGTCGGGCCGAAATTCGCCTTGTTGGGGTTCCACAATCCGCCGTTTACGAAGCTGACCGTGGCGTTGGGATCCCGAAGCACCTGCTCGTAGCTGCTGCCGTTGAGAACCGGAAGGAACCCGAGGTTGTTGTCTTCCCTGACCGGACTGTAGTACTCCCATTTCAAACCGGCGCGCACCGTGAAGTTCGGTTTCCATCGCCAGCTGTCCTGCACATAAGAGGCGATGTTGTTCAACGTGTAGTTACGGTTGTTGGGAATGCCGGCAACGTAACCCGAGCTCTGATCCTGCACCTGGAAGGTCCGGCTCACCCCGCTGATGGTGCCGGACAGGAGCGCCAGCATCGTGTTCGCGCTGGCCAGGTTCGCGGAACTGATGCCGCCCGGGAACATGTTGTTCGTGAGCTGGACGCCCGCTGGCGCCGCCGAACTGAACCCCCAGGCGATGGTCGGAACACTGGCCTCGTAGTTGTAGGGGTTGACGTGAATCCGCTGGTAGCTCATGCCCATCAGCAGGGCATGAGTGCCCACCGTCCACGACGCGTTGTCGTTGAACTGGTAGGTGTTTGTGTACCGGCCCTGCGGCAGGAAGTTGATCTCCGGGTCTTGCAGCGTGAGCGGCAGCGTCCCGGTCTGGCCCGCATACCGCAGCGTCGGAATTGCGCTTGAGGTGACCTCGAACTTGACCGGCGCAAGGTTGGCGCCCGCCCGCATCTCATTCTGGAAATTCGAGGACACCATCCAGCGCCACGCGCCGACGAACCGCTTCACCGGCGATTCCGTGTAGGCGAGCGGCCGATCCTGGCTGATGAAATCCAGGTCGGGCCGGTCGTCGACCTCCTTGAACGAACTGAATATCGCCTCGACACGGTGCTTCGGCGTCAACTCGATGTCCACGCGGCCGCCGAAGTAATTGCGTTCGGTCAGGCGGTTCTGGTTCCACCGGTAGCCCGCCGTGTTCAGCACGGCCCCCGCCTTCGAGTCACCCCGGTCGTAGTTGTTGACGTGTGTGGCGTCGGGGATCTTCGAGAGGATCTGCGCCTGCATCTTCGGGTCGATCGACAGGCCGACGGCCTGGAGGATGTTGACGGCGTGCTGCTGGCCATCGAGGCCGATGTACCGCCAAACGCCCTGGAACGTGTCGCCGAAGGCCGGAATTGTCACGTTCTGGGCCCCGGCCTGCTTCCGCCTGAAGCCTTCGTAAAAGCCGAAGAAGAACACCTTGTTCCGGATGATCGGACCGCCCACGCTCACCCCGAACTGGTTCTGCTTCAGAGGAGGCTTTGGGACGCCGGACTTGTTGTTGAAGAACGAGTTGGCCGCGAATCTGCTGTCGCGGTTCTGCTCGAAGGCGCTGCCCCGGAACTCATTGGTGCCCGACGGCGTCACCATGCGGATCGACGTCGCGCCGCCGGCCGAGTCGGCGCCCGCCACGGACGAACTGATGGTGAACTCCGCCACGTTGTCCGATGTCGGCCGGTTCGGCAGGAAGTCGAGCGAGTTGGTGCGGATGAAGTTGTCCTGGACGTTGATACCGTCCTGGGTCACCTGGGTCCACGTCGCACGGCCGCCGTTGATGCCCGTGTTCACCCGCGCCACCGTGCCCGGCACGCCCGCCTGCATACGAATCAGGTTCGTCATGTCGCGGTTGACGACGGGGAGCTGCATCAACTGTGTCTGCAGGACCGTCCGGGTTATTTCGGGCGTCGTGGTCTGAACCTGTTGCGACGCCGCTTCGACGAGGACGGTCTCCGAGATCCCTCCGATTTCCAGCCGCGCGGTGAGGGAGGATTCCTGGTTGACGTTGATGGCGATGCTGGAATACGTCGCCGTCTTGAATCCCGACAGCTCGATCACCACCTTGTAGGTGCTGGCCTGCAACTGCGGGAATACGTAGGCGCCCGTAGCGCCGGTGACGGTTGTCTGCGACTGGTTGGTCTGCGTGTTGGTGATGGTCACGGTTGCGCCTGGCAGCACCGCGCCGGACGCATCGAGCACCGTGCCCGCCAGACGGCCCAATGTGCTTTGGGCCAGGCTGGTCCCGTGGGCCATGACGAGCAGAACGATGGCGGCCACTGCGGCCGTGCTGCGGAGACGAGCTGACGTGTTCATGAGGCACTCCCCGGCAGAAGTTGGACCGATTGCGGGGACTCAACCAGTACGACCAACATGAAGGGGCCGGACCGACAGCTACGCACGGCGAGAAATCACCTCATCCTAGAATCGGGAGTGGGCAAAGTCAACCTATCGAAACACTCGGAGATATTCAGCCAGACACGACACTGCCGGAAGCAAAAAATCGCGTTGTGCGCCGTTCAACAACGGCAGAGGGCGATGACCAGGAAGTAGTCGCGGCCGTACAAAAGGCGGGCCAGCCGGAAGCCGGCTGGCCCGCCACGCACGTCTTTCCGTATCGCCCTACTTGATCTGATCCAACATCTTCTTGGCGTTGTCGTAGTTGTTGAAGTTGGGATCCTGGGCGTTCTTCTCGGCACCGGGGACCATGCCCATGAACTTGGTCAGGTCCGCTTTCGCGAGCTCCAGCTGGGCCTTCGACTCGGGCGTATTGGGCTTTTCGACCGTCGCGCCAATCTGCCAGTAGGTGAGGCCGCGGTAGTAGTACGCCTGCGGATCCTCCGGGTAGAGTTCGACGACGCGCTCGAAGTACTTCAGCGCCTCGGTCGGCTTCTTGGTCCGGAGCAGCTGGAACCCGGGCGTTTCGAGATCGAGCGCATCCCGCAGCATCGTCTTGTCGAACGACTTGTACATCTCCCAGGCTTCGTCGCCCTTGCCGGCCTCGAAGAGTTCGGTGGCGAGCATCAGCTTGACGCCGTTGTCGGTCGGCACGTCCTTCAGGTAGAGGCGCAGCTGCTCGATGGCCTTCTCGAAGTTCTTGTCCATGTGGTAGTCGCGCGCGATGTACTGGCGGAGCTGGTACACCGTCGGGTACTTCACGAGCAAGCCTTCATAGACCGCCCGGGATTCCGAGTACTTCTTCTGTTCGAACGCGGCCTGGGCCTTTGCCGCACCGAGCTGCATGGCAAACGTCGGGTCGGTCCCTTCCTTCGTCATCTTCAGATCGATGTTCGGCTCCTTGATCCTGCCGCCCACCTGCACCGGCACCCGGCGCGGATCGAAGCCGTCCTTCCAGAACTCGAGCGTCCACACGCCGTCCGCGATGTTCGGGGCGGACCACTCACCCTTGGCGTTGGTCACGATGTCCGCCGGCCCGCCGCCCGCGCTGAACGCCAGCTTGACCGTGACACCGGCAATCACCTTGCCCGTTTCGTCCACGACCTTGCCGCCCATCTTGCTCTTGCCCTGCCAGGCCGGCGCGCCGGCCGGGGCGGCCGCCGGCGGTTGCGCAAAGCTCACGCCGACCGCCAACAGGACCAATATGACTGCCCACTTGAGGTTCCTGACCATCTCGTCCGTCCCTTCGAATCGCCTGGCAGGTCACGGCTGACGTGCAGCCGGCCCAGGCGCTTGTCAGGCCCGAGCGGGCGGTATTCGCCCACGTATCGCCAGGCCAGTAACCCTGTACGATATTGGAGTCCAGCGCCGGAGGCAATACCATGTTGGAAACAGGAGGATTTTCCATGCCCGTCCGCCGGCTGTCGTGGTTGGTCGCCATCATCCTGGCCTGCGCGGGGTCCGTGGCGGCGCAGTCGTTGCCGCTCGCCGCGCCCGACCAGGTCGGGATGGCCAGGGACCGGGTGGACCGCATCCGGACGGTCATGCAGGACTACGTCGATCACGGCAAGATCGCCGGCGTCGTCACCGTCGTCGTGCGGGCGGGCCGGGTGAGCGTGTTCGAGGCGTACGGGCGAATGGACGTCGAGCGGAACATCCCCATGCGCAAGGACGTCATCCTGCGCCTGGCATCGATGTCGAAGGCCGTGACGAGCGTGGCGGCGATGATCCTCGTCGAAGAAGGCCGGCTTCAGTTGACGGAGCCCGTGTCCAGGTACATTCCTGCCTTCAAGCAGACGATGGTGGCGGTGGCAGCCGCACCCGGCGCACCTGGCTCGGGCCGGTATGGTGTGGTTCCGGCCAGGCGCGAGATCACGATCCGCGACCTGCTGACGCACACGGCGGGGATCTCGTACGGACAGGGAAACCCGGCCGAAGCGCAGTACAAGGCCGCGGGGATCCTCGGCTGGTATCTCGGCGACCAGACGGAGCCAATCCTGAAGATCGCCGAGCGGCTGGCCGGCTTGCCGTTCGACGCCCAGCCGGGCGAGAAATTCGTCTACGGGTACAACACCGACATCCTTGGCGCCGTCATCGAGAAGGCCTCGGGCCTGCCGCTCGACCAGTTCTTCCGGACGCGGATCTTCGATCCGCTGAAGATGGTGGACTCGAGCTTCTTCCTCCCGCCTGAGAAGCGGGACAGGCTGGCCACCGTCTACTCGGCCGGCGCGAGCGGCCTCGTGCGTGCGGCTGAACCGGGCATGGGGCAGGGCGACTACGTGGAGGGGCCGCGGGCGTGCTTCTCCGGCGGGGCCGGCTTGCTGTCGACGCCGATGGACTACGCGCGGTTCCTGCAGATGCTGTTGAACGGCGGCGAGCTCGACGGTGTGCGCATCCTCGGGCCGAAGACGGTTGAGCTGATGACGGCCAACCACGTCGGCACGCTCTACAGCGCCGCGGGGACGGGCTTCGGCCTCGGCTTCGAGGTAACGGACGACGTGGGCAAGGCGGGGCGATACGGCAGCGTGGGCACGTATGGATGGGGCAGCGCGTACTACCAGCGGTACTTCATCGACCCGCAGGAGAAGCTGATCGCGATCTTCTACTCGCAGCTGATTCCTGCCGGCGGCCTCGACCTCGACGCGAAGTACCGGACGCTCGTGTACCAGTCGATTGTCGGTCCGCCGCCTGCCGACGCGGCGGTGAAGGTGGCGCCGGCACCAAAGAAGTAGAGGCGCCGCATGCGGCGTCCGTCGGGGCCCGGGCCGTGCCGTTCGACACGCGCTCGCAGGCCTTGTCATAATGGCGTGTCGAGTCCGATTCCTGTCTCGCTGGAGAACAGACCCATGCGTGGACGCGTGTTGCTGGTGCTGGTGCTTATGTCAGTCACATTGTCGGCTCAGAGCGGCGGGTTGAAGTACCCGGAGGCCAAGAAAGGGACGCAGGTCGATGACTACTTCGGCACGTCGATCGCCGACCCGTACCGGTGGCTCGAGAACTCCGACGCGCCGGACACCCGCGCCTGGATCGACGCCGAGAACAAGGTGACGTTCGGCTACCTGGACCAGATCCCGGAGCGGGCGCGCATCAAGGACCGGCTGACCGCGCTCTGGAACTACGAACGGTACGGCGTGCCGTCGCGCGAAGGTGACTGGTACATCTTCACGAAGAACGATGGCCTGCAGAACCAGCCGGTGATCTACCGGACGAAGGACCTCGGCGCGACGCCCGAAGTCCTCCTGGACCCGAACACGCTGTCTGCAAAGGGCACCGTGGCGGTCAGCGAGATGGCCTTCTCGGACGACGGCAAGTACATGGCGTACTCGCTCGCGGCCTCGGGGTCCGACTGGGTGGAATGGAAGATCCGCCACGTGGCCACCGGCGACGACCTGCCCGAGACGCTGAAGTGGTCGAAGTTCAGCGGCGCGGTATGGGCGAGGGACGGGTCTGGCTTCTACTACAGCCGCTACGACGCGCCGAAGGACGGCAACCTGCTCCAGGCCGTCAACAAGAACCAGAAGGTGTATTTCCACAAGTTCAACACGCCGCAGGAGAAGGACGGGCTCGTATACGAGCGGCCGGACAAACCCGACTGGGGGTTCGCGGCCGACATCACCGAGGACGGGCGCTTCCTGCTGATCTACCAGTCCGAGGGCACCGACAACCGCAACCGGGTGTTCGTGCGTGATCTCAAGGATCCGGTCGGCAAGATCGAGCCGTTCCTCGACGAGTTCGACGCGTCCTACTCGGTGGCGGGCAACGACGGCGACATGTTCTACGTGTTGACCAACCGGAATGCCCCGCGCTACCAGCTCGTCTACCTGAATCGCCGGAAGAAAGCGGGCGACGCCATGACGGTGATCCCGCAGGGCAAGGGGAAGGACGTTCTCGAGAGCGTCCGGATGGTCGACGACAAGTTCGTGACGATCTGGCTGACGAATGCCCGCAACGTCGTTCGCATCTTCCAGCCTGGCGCCGCCGAGTCGAAGGAGATCGACCTGCCGGGCATCGGCACGGTCGAGCATTTCACGGGCAAGCGCAAGCACCAGGAAGGGTTCTACTCGTTCACCTCGTTCACCTACCCGACCACCATCTTCCGGTACGACTTCGGCCGCGAGACCAGCACGGTGTTCCGGAAGCCGACCGTGAAGTTCGATGCCGGCAAGTACGAAACCGAGCAGGTCTTCGTCGACGTGAAGGACGGCAACAAGATCCCGATGTTCATCACGCGGTCCAAGAAGGTCGGCAAGACGGGGCTGAACCCGACGCAGCTGTACGGCTACGGCGGGTTCAACATCTCGGTGATGCCGACGTTCTCGCCCGCGGTGGCGGCGTGGCTCGAGATGGGCGGCATCTGGGCCGTGGCCAACATCCGCGGCGGCGGCGAGTTCGGGCAGGACTGGTACGACGCCGGCCGGCTGAAGAACAAGCAGAACGTGTTCGACGATTTCATCGCGGCGGCGGAGTACCTGATCCGCGAGAAATACACGTCGACACCGAAGCTGGCGATCTACGGCGGCAGCAACGGCGGCCTGCTGGTGGGCGCGTGCCTGACCCAGCGGCCGGACTTGTTCGGGGCCGCGATGCCGGCCGTGGGCGTGATGGACATGCTGCGGTACCACAAGTTCACGATTGGCTGGGCCTGGAAGTCGGACTACGGCGACCCGGACACGAAGGAAGGCTTCGCCGTCAACATCAAGTACTCGCCGCTGCACAACATCAAGCCCGGTACGCGCTACCCGGCCACCTTCATCACGACGGCCGACCACGACGATCGTGTGGTGCCGGCGCACAGCTTCAAGTTCGCGGCGACGTTGCAGGCGGCCCAGGCCGGCCCGGCGCCGGTCCTGATTCGCATCGAGACCGAGGCGGGCCACGGCGCCGGCAAGGCGACGTCGAAGATCATCGAGGAACGCGCCGACATGTTCGGGTTCCTGGTGAAGGAACTGATGATGACGCTGCCCGCGGCGTTCGGGAGCACAAAGTAGCCGCGGGTCTTCAGACCCGCGCGCCACCTATCGGGGCAACACCTGCCGGAGGACGCGGACGACGTTCCCGCCCATGATCTTGCGGATCTCGCCCTCCCCGAATCCGGCGCGGATGAGGGCGTCCGTCACCAGCACCACGCCGGTGGTGTCGAACGGCGCCGCGATTGCGCCGTCGTAGTCCGACCCGAGCGCCACCGCATCCACGCCGATGAGGTCGACGGTGTAGCGGATCGCGCGGGCCACCGCATCGGCATCCGGCCCGCAGACGGCCGTCGACCAGTACCCGATGCCCACCACGCCACCTGTCGCGGCAATCCTCTTCAACCGGGCATCGTCCAGGTTCCGCGTGTTGTCGCACGTACCCTTGACGCCCGTGTGGGACACCACCACCGGCTGCGTTGCCATCGCGAGCACATCGTCGATCGTCGCCGGCGACGCGTGCGCGAGATCGACCAGCATGTGACGTGACTCCAGTTGCCGGATCAGGTCGCGCCCGAGCGCCGTCAGGCCCTTCTTGCCGTCGCCGTGGGCTGAGCCGCAGAACTCGGTGTCGATGAAGTGCGCCGGTGAGAACATCCGGAATCCCGCCCGGTCGAGTTGCTCGAGGTTGGCCAGCGATCCGTCCAGCGCCTGGGCGCCCTCGATGCCCAGCCAGCCGGCGGTGACGGCGGTGTTGGTGCGGCGGAGATCCAGGTAGGCGTCGAGGTCCGGCAGCGTCTTGACGATGAACAGGCGCCCGGCGGACGCAATCTCGTACTCGTGCAGCCGGCGGGCCTGGTAGAGGGCCCGCTGCAGCCGGCTGTTCCACGTCGAGACGGGCCAGCGGCCGACCACCGCCAGCAGCGTCAGCTCATCGAACGAGTCCGTGTTCCGCTCGATGTTCTGCCCGTACGGCACCTTGGTGACGACCGTGAATCCCTGGAGGGCGACGCCGCCCTCGATGAGGCGCGGGACATCCACGTGGCCCCACGTGCCGCGCGTGGAGAGGTCGCGGCCCCAGAGCAGCGAGTCGGCATGCATGTCGGCCGCAAGCAGGCTCTTGTGCAACCCCATCGCCCTCGCCGACGCCTGGTACGGCGGCGCCTGGAGCGTCGGGTTCATGCGCTTCGCCACGTAGACGGGCGCATAGGCGGCGGCCGCCGCCACGGCAGCCAGCAGCACGCCCGCCATCACCCAACGCCGGATCCGTCGTGACATGCCGGTTCACATCCTCCGTTCCACGCGCCCGGGTCGCGCAAGGAACACAGTCTATAATGACAACCAGGGTATTCCCGCAGGTCTTCCCGTCAAGACGCCGCCTCGTGCGGCAGCGCCCGGCGTATCGCCGGCCGCAGGAGGTCGCAATGCGCCGTGCTACGTGGTCCGTGTTCTTGGGCGTTGTTCTTCTCGTGGCTGCCGCGGCTGGCCTGAGTGCGGAGGCCAAGGTGCAGCAGCGCACCCAGCTCAAGCTGGAGGGCATGCTCGGCAAGATGGCCGGCATGTTCGGCGGCAAGGCCGCCAAGGAAGGTGTCGTGACGACGGTCGCCGTCAAGGGCAACCGCCGCATGTCGACCAGCGATACGACGGCTGAACTCGTGGATCTCGACGCCGAAAAAGTCTACCGGATCGACCTCCGCGGCAAGACGTACACCGTGCAGACGTTCGACGAGATCCGGAAGCAGTTCCAGAAGAACGAGGCCAAGGCCCAGCAGGAAGCGGCCAAGGAAAAGCCCGACGGCAAGCAACCGGAGATGGAAATCGAGATCGACGTCAAGAAGACCGGCCAGCAGAAGTCGCTCGCCGGGTACCCGTGCGACCAGGTGATCCTGACGCTGACGATGCACGAGAAGGGCAAGACCGTGGAGCAGGGCGGCGGCATGACCATGGTGGCCGACATGTGGATGGCCCCGAAGGTCGCCGCCATGCAGGACAACCTGGCATTCGAGACGCGCTACATGCAGAAGCTCTACGGCCCGGAGGCGGTCAATGCCGCCCGGGACCTGGCGCAGGCAATGGCCATGTACCCGAACATGAAGCCCGCCATGGCGCGGCTGCAGCAGGAGGGATCCAAGCTGGACGGGACCCCGCTCCTGACGACCATGACGATGTCCGGCGCGGGCAGCCCCGAGGGCGAGTCAGCGGGAGGCGGACAGACCGGCGGCGGCGGCATGGCCGGCGCGTTGGGTGGCATGTTTGGCAAGAAGAAACCGGCGGCGGAACCGTCCGGCGGCGGCAAGGCCGCGACCCTGCTGACCACCGTGACCGAGGTGCTCAGCATCGGCCCGTCGGACGCCCAGGATGTGGAGATTCCCGCGGGCTTCAGGCAGAAGTAGGCGCTGCCTACTGCTTGACCAGCTGCCCGCGCATGACGCCGCTCTGGTTCAGCGCGGAGTACAGGTTGAAGTAGTAGCCGGACGCGTTCGAGATGATGCCCGAGGCCACCGCGGACGGAATCGTCACGTTGGTGAGCGTCAGGAACGCGGCGCCTGACGGCGTCGCGATCGGGGCCGCCTGCGAGATGCCCAGGTTTACGACGACCGGCCCCAGCGCTCCGGCCGACCCCTGGTGAAGGTAGCCGGCGACGATGACCGAGCCCATCGTGTCCATCGGCGCGTACGCCGGAGGCAGGACGCCCGCCTTCAACAAGTTGGCCAGCGAGAGCGTGATGCTCGCGGTGTAGTTGCCGGAGCCATCCGACGCCGGTGTCATCGTAATCTGCACGGTCCCCGTCGCGCCTGCTTCCAGCGAACCGGCCGGCGGGACGTTCTGCGCGCCCGTGGGCTGGGTCACGAGTGTCACGAGGCCGCTGGGCGTCACGGGGTTGATGCTCCCGTTGCAGCCGGCGACAGTCAGGCTCACAGCGCACGCAAGGACGGCAAAGCGCTTCATCGTGGGGACCTCCTCAAACACAATTGTTCAGAAGTTGGCATCATACACGACGCATGGGCCGATCATCCACCGGATACGTCAGCGTGAACAGAACGGTCGTTCTGTAATCGACTCCGCCGCCACCGGTCGATCGCCGCGGCCATGAGCATCCCGGTGAGGAACCCGCCGATGTGCGCGCCATAGGCCACGCCGCCGCCGGCGCCGCCCGCGTCCAGCAGGAAGGGGAAGAGGTTGTCGATCAGCAGGAACGCCCCCAGCACGATGCGTGCGGGGACGGCGACGACATTCATGAAGAACGGAAACAGCATCACGAACACCCGCACCTTGTTGCGCGGGAACCAGACGAAATAGAAGCCCAGCACGCCCGAGATCGCGCCCGACGCGCCGACGAGCGGCGTCAGCGACGACCCCGCAAACAGCGCAAAGAACAACGTGGCGGCCGCCCCGGTGGCCAGGTACCAGAACAGGTAGGCCGCCCGGCCGAGCCGGTACTCGACGTTGTCGCCGTAGATCCACAGGAACAGCATGTTGCCGAGCAGGTGCATCAGGCCGCCGTGCAGGAACAGCGACGCGAAGAGGTCCGCGACGCCAGGATCGCCGGGTTTGTAGCCGTGCGAAAAGACGTACAGATCGTAGGCGCTGACCTGCCGCAGCGCCCGGTAGACGGCGGCGTCGCTCGGCAGCGAATCGCGCAGGTACGTCACGTAGGCCGGGAGCGCCGGGTCGCCGGGATCCGGCGGCTGTGACGACAGGGGAAACGACACGAGCGCGTAGACCAGGACGTTGACCGCGATGAGCGCGTACGTCACGTACGGCCGGCCAGCCGGGTTCGGCGAATCGCTCAGCGGCAGGAACATGTCGGGCCCGTCGCTAGTCCACCGTGAGCGTCTTACTCAGGTTCCTGGGGAAGTCCGGGTCATGGCCCCGCGCCACGCTCATCCGATAGGACAGCAGTTGCAGCGGAATCGTCGCCAGGATCGGGTTGAGCAGCGGGCCGCCGACGGGCAGCGCCACGACGTCGTGCGCGTTGCCGGTCAACCGGCTGTCGGGTTCGGCGATGGCAATCGCGCGGCCGCCGCGGACCGTGACCTCGTTGATGGCGCTGATGAGCAGCGGCACGTCGTCGGGCCCGACGACGAACACGACCGGGTAGCCGTCGTCCACGGCGCTGAGCGGCCCGTGCTTGAACTCCGTGCTGAGCATCCCCTCGCAATGCGCGTAGGTGATCTCCTTCAGCTTGAGCGCGCCCTCGAGCGCGATGCCGTACGTCAGGCCGTAGCCGAGCGTGTACAAGTCGTTGCGGTGATTCACATCCGGCAGGATGCGGTCGACCTGTGGCGCCGCGGTGGCGATCGTGTGCTCGATCAGGTCGGGCACGCCGTGCAGCACCTTGGTGTCGTGGCCGCCCATCCGCATTGCCAGATAGAGGAATGCCAGCACCTGATTCAGAAACGTCTTCGTCGCCGGCACGCTGATCTCGTAACCGCACGCCAGCGGCAGGTACGGACGCGAGCGGTGGGCCAGCGTCGACCCCAGCACGTTCACCAGGCCCATGCAGCGGGCACCCGCGCGTTCTGCCACATCCAGCGCGTTCAAAACGTCCTTCGTCTCCCCGCTCTGGCTGACGAAGACTACGGCATCGTCCTTGGTGAGCGTGGGACCGAACTGTGCCACGAACTGCGGGGCGAGCACCGGCACCGCGGACCGGCCGGCCAGCCTGGCGGCGTAGACCGACCCGACGATACCGGCGTGATAGCTGGTGCCGCAGCCGACGTAGTAGAGGCGATTGGCGGATTGCATCGCCGCCGTCATCACGTCCACGTGTTTCGATGCATCGAACAGGTGGAGCAGCTCGCGCGCGACGTCGGGCTGCTCATGGATCTCCTTCAGCATGAAGTGCGGGTACCCGCCCTTGACCGCCGCATCCATGCCCTGCGTGAAGACCTCCGGGTCGCGATCGATCCGCGCGCCATTCGCGACGCTCCAGAGACTGACGCCGTCGGGTTCCATGACGACGATCTCGCCGTCCCGCAGGCGCACGATGCGGTTGGTGAGCGGCAGGAGCGACGGCAGATCCGACGAACAGCAGGTGAAGTCGCCGCCGAGGCCGACGACGAGGCCGGAGCCCTTCTTGAACGCGTAGAGCCGTTCGTCGTGCACGGACGCGATGACGAAGGCGTAGTCGCCTTCGAGGACGTGGTACGCCCGTCGGATGGCCTCCACCATGTCGAGGCCCTGGTTCACGTACCGCTCAACGGCATGCACGCAGGACTCGCCGTCGTTCGTCGATCGGACGGTCAGCCCCTCGGCCATGAACTCCTGCCGCAGGGCGACGTTGTTGACGACGTTGCCGTTGTGCGCGCCCACCATGTCGCCGTCGCTGTCGAGGTGCGGTTGCGCGTTCACCTGGGACGGCGCGCCGAACGTCGCCCATCGCAACTGGACGATGCCGCGGCGGCCGATCATCTCCGACAGGCCGAGGCGGGGCGCCACGTCGTCGACCTTCCCGACGTCCTTTCGGAGATCGATCCGCTTGCCGCCGTCGATCGTGGCGGCGCCGACGGAGTCGTACCCCCGGTAGGACAGGCGTCTGGCCGCGCCGAGCAGCGTGTCGCCCATGGGCTGATCGTCGCGCGTGACTATGCCGAAAATGCCGCACATACCTCGTCCTGTCCCTTCCAAGGCGCACGCCCGGCGTACGCCCGTTGCACCGGGCTCGCGTCGACCTCGGGGGAACGCCCGACCGACCGGATGCCGTTACACCATGTGTTTGCGAATCTGGCGATTCAGGCCGTGAATATGGTTCCGCACGGCCTCGAGCTTCGCGTGGTCACCGGCCTCGATCGCGGCGTCCCGCTCCTTCTTCAGTGCGCGAATCCTGGCCTTCAGCGCCGGTTTGTCGATGCCAACGACGTCGTGGTGATCGTGAATCGGGATCTCCAGGGCTGCGCAGATGGCCACGAGCAAGTGCTCCTTGTTCATCTGCGAGTACCCCTGGACGGCATCGTGCTGGATGCCTTTCGCGATCTCCCGGAGGTCGGCGACGGTCTTTTCCTTCAGTGCGTGATGCGTATGCTCCATGGCTCTGAATCCTCGGCTTCCGGCCGCCCAGGGACCCCGTTTCCCATACGGGAGGGCACCGGCAGAATGAGCGCATTCTACATCCGTTCACGGCTGCGGCAGGAATACCGAGCCCGGTCATAATAGGACGAGGGTGGCGGCGCCATCGTTCGGGACACTCGGGCGCTCCGGGGGCCAGGGGATGCGAAATGCTGACCAGGCGTGATCTGTTGAGAAGTGCGGCAGCCGCCGGCGCGTGGATGGCCGCGGAGCCGGCCGCGCTGGCGTGGGGGCAGGACCGCGACGCCGCGGCCGCCGGCGCGGTGGCGCGTGAGAAACTCGTCCCGTTCGTCGATCCCTTCATCGGCACCGGCGGTCATGGCCATACGTTTCCGGGAGCCGCCGTGCCCTACGGGATGGTCCAGCTCAGCCCGGATTCAGGCAAGCAGGGCTGGGACTGGTGCGCGGGGTACCACGACTCCGATACCGAGATTGCGGGCTTCAGCCACACGCACTTGAGCGGCACGGGCATCGGTGACCTGTGCGACATCCTGATCACGCCGCTCATGGCGGGTCCCGAGATGCCAGGCGATCTGCGGCTGCCGTTCACGCACGACAAGGAGAAGGCCACGCCCGGCTACTACGCGGTGGACTTGCAGCCGGATGACATCCACGCCGAACTGACCGCCACGCGTCGCGTGGGCATTCATCGCTACACGTTCCGGCGCTACATGCCGTCGCGCCCGTCCGCGATCGTGGTCGACCTGGGGTTTGCCATCAACTGGGATCAGCCGGTCGACACCCAACTGGCGATCGAGGGTCCGACGACGATCACGGGCTACCGGTTCTCGAAAGGCTGGGCCAGGGACCAGCGCGTGTACTTTGCCGCGCGGTTCTCGGCGCCGATCTACACCTGGCTGATCGGGTCGGACGGCGCGTACTCGAACGACACGAAGAGCGCGCAGGGCAGCAAGGTCAAGGCGCTGCTGCGATTCCGCGCGCGGCCGGGCGAGCCGTTGGTCGTCAAGGTGGGTCTTTCGCCGACCGGCGTCGAGGGCGCGCGCCGCAATCTCGACAAGGAAACGCCCGGCTGGGAGTTCGACGCCTTCCGCAAGGACGCCGAGGACGCCTGGGAACGGCGCCTGCAGCGCATCCGCGTGGAGACGCCGGACCGCGGGCGGAAGCGCGTGTTCTACACCTCGCTCTACCATGCGATGCTGGCACCCACGCTGTTCTGCGACGTGGACGGGGCGTACCGCGGGGCGGACGGCCAGGTGCACACCGGGGCGAAGTTCCAGAACCACACCGTGTTCTCGCTGTGGGACACGTTCCGGGCCCTGCACCCCCTGCTCACGATCATCCAGCCGGAGCGGGTGAACGACCTCGTGCAGTCGATGATGGCGTTCTCGCGGGAGAGCGGCCTGCTGCCGGTGTGGCCGCTCTGGGCCAACGAGACCAACACCATGACGGGCTACCATGCGGTGCCCGTGATCGTCGATGCGATCATGAAGGGCCTCACCACCGTCGACCGCGGCGACGCGTTCGAGGCGATGAAGGCGAGCGCGTCGCAGGAGGCGCGCGGCGTCAAGTGGCTGCGGCCGTCCGACACCCGCGGCTACATCCCCGCGGACCAGGAGGTGGAATCCGTCACGAAGACGCTCGAGTACGCGTACGACGACTGGTGCATCGCCCAGCTCGCGGGCAAGCTGGAGCGGACCGCGGACAAGCGGGTGTTCGATGCGCGGGCCGGCTTCTACAAGAACGTGTTCGACCCGTCGACCGGGTTCATGCGCGGCCGGTTGTCGAACGGCAGCTGGCGTACCCCGTTCTCGCCGCGGTTCTCGCAGCACGAGAAGAGCGACTTCACCGAGGGCAACGCGTGGCAGCACACGTGGGCCGTCATGCACGATGTGCGCGGCCTGATGACGCTGATGGGCGGCCCCGAGGCGTTCGTCAAGAAGCTCGACGAGCTGTTCGACCAGCCGTCCATCATCGAGGGAACCGAGGCATCGCCCGACATCTCCGGCCTGATCGGCCAGTATGCCCAGGGCAACGAGCCGAGCCACCACATCGCGTACCTGTATGCCTATGCCGGGGCGCCGTGGAAGGTGGCGGATCGCGTCCGGCAGATCTGCGAGGCGATGTACGGGGTCGGGCCGAAGGGGCTGTGTGGCAACGAAGACTGCGGCCAGATGTCGGCGTGGTACATTTTCAGTGCGCTCGGGTTCTACCCCGTGAATCCGGCCGACGGCACCTACGTCATCGGCGCGCCGCAGTTCGACAAGGCGACGATCGAACTGGCGGGAGGCAAGACGTTCGAGGTGCTGGCGAGCGGGGCCTCGCCGGAGCGCCGCTACATCCAGGGAGCGACGCTGAACGACAAGCCGCTCGACCGGTGCTGGATCAAGCACGACGAGATCTCGGCGGGCGGCGTGCTCACGTTCACGATGGGTAGCGAGCCGAACCGGTCGTGGGCCAGCGCGCCCGACGCCGCCCCGCCCTCGATGACGAAAGGGTAGCTGGTCTGTTCGCCGGGTCTGAAGACCCGGTCTATAGGGCGATGTCGATTTCAACCACGGTGTAGCCCAGGGGCTTCAGCCCCAGGGTCCCAGAAGTCACGCGAGCATCAACGGAATGAATCGACGTCAATTCCTCCACACGGTCGGCGGCGCCGCCGTGGCCGGCGGAGTCTACTCGGCGGGCCTCGGCGCGGCCAGCACCGCGCTGGCCGCGCCGGCGTCGCCGCGCGCCCGCGTGGCCGTGCTGTGGGAACAAGGCTTCCCGACGGTGAACGCCGCGGCGACGAGCGAGGCGACGCTGCGCGACGCCCTCGCGGAGTTCCCGGCCACCTTCCTGGGTGTCGACGAGCTGCGAGACCAGTTGACCCATGACCGCTTCGATGTCCTGCTGACGCCGTACGGCAGCGCCTTCCCGAAGGCGGCGTGGCCCGCGATCAAGACGTTTCTGGATGCCGGGCGGCACTGGGTCAACCTCGGTGGGGTGCCGTGCGGGCGGCCCGTCGAGTACCGCCCGTCACCCGATGTCATCGAGGTCCCGTGGCGTCCGGAGGCCGTGAACCAGGTGGCGTACCACCGGATGCTGGGCATCACCCAGGCGTTCCCGGTCGCCGTGCCGCCGGGTGTCGAGTGGGAGCCCTTGGCGGCGCACCCGTGGGCGGCAGCCCTGGTCGGTCAATTCACGTGCGCCAGCGTCCACGAGTTCTACGTCCGGTTCACCCGGACCAGGCGCGTGCCGGACGAAGATGGCTCCGACGGTCCCCGGGAGGCCGTGATCGAGCCGCTGGTGTCGGCGATGCGAACGGACCTGGGGGCCCGGGCCGTCCGAGCACGCTGGGCCGTCGCGGCCCCGATCGTGATGATCGATCGCCTCCTGGGTGCCGGCGTGGGCGGGCGCTGGGTGTTCTTCACCGGTGACGGCACCGTCACGCCCGCGGCGATCCGCGTGCTCGTCACGGCGGCGGCCACCGGCTGCGAACGACTGCACATTCGTCCGTCGGAGGCCTGCTTCGTGGCCGACGACGTCGTGGCGGTGACCTCGACGCTGGAGCGGCCGGCGCCGCTGCAGTCCGGCGCCGAACCCGCGTTGACGCTCAACGTGTTCGACGGACAGGGCGTCCAGGTGGCGACCGCGAAGGGACCGCTTCCGGGAGCGGGCCCCACCGTGGCGCGCACCGACACGTTCAACGTGTCGAAACCAGGCTACTACCGCGTCGAGGCGGCGCTTTCGACCGGGACCGCCGTGAGCATGCGCGCGGTGACGGGCTTCTGGATCCACGACGAGCGGTTGTTCGCCCGCGACGGCAGCATGACGGCCGATGCCTTCATGCTGCGGCGTGACGGCAAGCCGTTCCCGGTGACGGGCACCACGTACATGGCGTCCGACGTGCACCGGCAGTTCCTGCTCGAACCGAACCCCGAGGTGTGGGAACGCGACTTCGCGGCGATGAAGCGCGCCGGCGTCAACGTGGTGCGCACTGGTATCTGGACCGGCTGGTCCCGCTTCATGACGGTCAGCGGCGCCATCAACGAGCCGGCCCTGCGGGCGCTCGACGCGTTCATGTTGACGGCCGTCAAGCACGACATGGGCGTCGTCTTCACCTTCTTCGCGTTCGTGCCGCCGGCCTGGGGCGGCCTCAATCCGTACCTCGATCCCAACGCCATCCGCGCCCAGAAGCGGTTCGTCACGGCCGTCGTCACCCGCTACAAGGCGGTGGCCCACGTCACGTGGGACCTGATCAACGAGCCGTCGTTCTGCTCGCCCGCCAACTTGTGGGTGACGAGGCCCAACGGTGACGAGTTCGAGAAGCGCGAGTGGGCCGCGTGGCTCGGCACGCGGTACCCGGCGAAGTCGAAGGAGGAACGGGATCTGCGGCTGCAGGAACTGTGGCGGTGCAAGCCCGGTGATGAACAGGCGCTGCCGGCCAATGCCGATTTTGCGGATGCCAATCTCGTCGGCGGGAGCGTACCGCTGAAAGCGCTGGACTACCGGCTGTTCGCGCAGGACATGTTCCGCGACTGGGCGAAGGAACTGGCGGGAGCCCTGCGCGCCGTGGCTGGCCGCGGGCAACTCGTCACCGTCGGGCAGGACGAAGGCGGCACCGGTGAGCGGCCGTCGAACCAGTTCTTCGGCGGGTCGCTCGACCTGACGAGTATTCATACCTGGTGGTACAACGACGACCTGCTGTGGGACTCCGTCGTGTCGAAGCATCCAGCGAAGCCGAACCTCGTGCAGGAAACAGGCGTGATGTTCTACGAGACCGCCGGCGGCCGGCCGTGGAGAACGGAAGCCGAGGTTCGGGACCTGTTTGAACGGAAACTGGCGATCGCCATCGGGGCAGGCGGTGCCGGGTACATCAACTGGATCTGGAACACGAACCCCTACATGCCATCCGACAACGAGGCGGCGATCGGGCTGCTTCGGCCGGATGGGACGATCAAGCCTGAATTTGACGCCTGGCGCGGCATCACGGAGTTCGTCCAGTCGATCTCGTCACGCCTCGACGGTCGCGAACGCGAACAGGTCCTGATGGTGGTTCCGCAGGCCAACCTCTTCAGCGTGCGGACGACCGCCGCCGAAGCCACCAAGCGTGCGGTGCGCGTGATGCACTACCACTGCCGCGTGCCGATGGCCGCGGTAGGCGAGTTCAATCTTGCGGACTGGCCGGAGCGGCCGAAGCTCATCCTGTTGCCGTCACCGCGCATCCTCTCGCAGGACGCCTGGATGCGAATCAGGACGTGGGTCATGGCTGGCAGCACCCTGCTCGTGACCGGCCCGTTCGACCAGGACGAACACTGGCTGCCGACCGGGCGCATGAAGGAACTCGGGCTGCCAGCTGGCGTGAGGCCCGTGATGCCCTCCGAGTGGCTCACGATTGGCGAGTTCGGAATGCGCGGCGGCTCGGGATCGGCGGCAGTAGCCGCCGAATCGCAATTCTCGCGGCTGTCGTACAGGGGCGAGAAACTGCAGCGTGTCGACACCGCCCTGGAGACTACTCCCTCGATGGGTGATGTTCGCGTGGTGACATCGGGTCAGGGACGGATTCTCTGGTGCCCCACGCCGATCGAACTGGCCGAAGAAATGGGTCCGACAGCCGCTCTGTACAAGTTCGCGGTTGGCCTTGCTGGAATCGCGCCGGCCGTCGAGCTGAGTTCACCCGATAGCGGCGCGGTGCTCGTGTACGCGGCGCCCTACCGGGACTGCACCCTGTTCACGGTGGTCTCCGAGTCGTCTGTGCCGCTACCCGTTCGCTTCACGCCGGCTGGCGCCGCGGCTCGCGCGATCGCGGTGAACGTCGCGGCCGGCCGCGCGGCGATGGTCCTCGTGGACCGGAAGACCGGAACCGTTGTCGCAGATTATCCGAAAGGTGCCACCAGCACACGGACCTGAAGGTCCGTGGCTACGTACGTAGCCGCGGGTCTTCAGACCCGCGCATCGCCTGTTGCCTGTCGCCTAACCCATGTCCTTGTTGATCACGAGCAGCTTCGGCTCGGTCATCTCTTCGATGGTGTAGCGCGGGCCCTCGCGGCCCATGCCGGAGTCCTTCACGCCGCCGTACGGCATGTGATCGATTCGCCACGTCGGGACGTCGTTGACGATGATGCCGCCGGCTTCGAGGACCTCGTACGCGACGAGCATGTGGAGCAGGTCGTTGGTGAAGACACCTGCCTGCAGGCCAAAGCGCGACCGGTTGACTGCCGCCATGGCCTCGTTGAAGTCCGTGAACCGGTAAAGCCCGATCACCGGCGCGAACACCTCCTCCGCGCAGACCTTTGCGGTTTCCGGCACGCCGTCGAGCACGGTGGGCGCGTAGACCGATCGGCTGATCCGCTTGCCGCCCGTCAGCACACGCGCGCCGGCCGCCACGGCGTCGTTCACCCAGGCTTCGATGCGGTCCACTTCGCCCGCGTCGATCATCGGCCCGAGATCGGTCTTCGGATCCAGCGGGTTGCCGATGACGAGCGTCTGGAGGCCGGCCACCAGTTGCGTCGCAAACGCGTCGTAGATCCGATCGTGCACGAAGACGCGCTGGACGGAGATGCAGCTCTGCCCGGCGTACGCGAATCCGCCCGTGACCACCCGCCTGGCGGCGTACGGCACGTTGGCGCTCTCGTCGATGATGACGCCCGCGTTGCCGCCCAGCTCGAGGATCACCTTCTTCTTGCCCGCGCGCGCCTTCATTCGCCAGCCGACCGAGGACGAGCCCGTGAAGGTCAGGAGCTTGAACCGATCGTCGGTCACCAGCCGATCGCCGAGTTCGCGTGACATCGGCAGCACACTGAGGGCGCCCTTGGGCAGGCCGGCCTCGTCGAGCGCCGCCGCCAGGAACAGCGCCGAGAGCGGGGTCTTGGTGGCCGGCTTCAGCACCATCGTGTTGCCGGCGGCGACGGCGGGCGCGATCTTATGGGCGGACAGGTTGAGCGGGAAGTTGAACGGTGAGATGCCGGCCACCGCGCCGAGCGGGAACCGCCGCATGATCGCCAGCCGGCCGGTGCCGTGCGCGGCGAGATCGAGCGGGATCACGTCGCCGCCGAGTCGCCGGGCTTCTTCGCCCGCCACGAGGAACGTCATGGCCGCCCGATCGACTTCGGTCAACGCGTCACGGATGGGCTTGCCCGCCTCCCCGGCCAGCGCCCGGCCAATCTCCTCCTTGCGTCGCGTCAGCACGGCGGACGCCTTGGCCAGCAACTCGGCCCGGCGGTAAGCGGCCAGGTTCCGCATGGCGGTGGCGGCCTCCACCGCCGCCTGCGTGGCCCGCTCCACGTCGGCGTCGGTGGCCAGCCAGGTCGTGGCCACTGGCGAGTCGTCGTACGGGTTGGTGACGGGTAGCGGCTGGGCCGATTTCGTCCACTGGCCGGCCAGATAAAAGGGATATTCGAGGCTCACGGTGGCAGCTCCGCAGGGGAGAAAAGTCCGGATCCCGAACCAGATTGAGGGCGTCTAACTCCATGTAGGGTAACACGATACCGCCGAATTCCGCGGGACGCTGTCGGAAGGATGCCTGGGACATTGGCCAGACGGTATAATCAAAGACAGGCGAGAATTGTCCGCCTGAGGGAGAGCCCCAGATGATCAACGTTTCGAGTTCGGCCGCCACCAAGATCAGTGAACTGCTCGCCGAAGAGCAGAAGCCTGCGAGCGGCCTTCGTGTGTTTGTGCAGGGTGGCGGGTGCTCGGGATTCCAGTACGGGCTGATGATCGAAGACGCCCCTGGACCCAGCGACCAGTCCTTCGAGTCCAACGGCGTCAAGTTGTTCGTCGACCCGATCAGCGCCCAGTACCTGACCGGCGCCGAGGTGGACTTCGTCGACAGCGTGACGGGTGGCGGATTCACGATCAAGAACCCCAACGCCAAGACGACCTGCGGTTGCGGATCGTCGTTCAGCGCAGAGTAGTTCGGGAGCCCGGCGCGTCCCGAGACGCCGGGCCTCACTTCGTCCACCTGAAGGCAGGCGCGCCCGATGTCTACGACTGCGGATCTCGTCATCCCGGACGTCTCGCGGCTGGCGCCTCCCGGCGGCAAACGTTCGAGCAAGCGCGAGCGCATCCTTGCCGTCTTTCTCAAACACGAAGGCCACCTGAGCGCCGACGATCTGGTTGAGTTGATCCGGCGCGAGGACGCGCGCATCAGCCGAGCCACGGTCTACCGCACACTGCAGTGGATGGTGGATGCCGGCATCGCGCGCAAGGTGGACTTCGGCGAAGGCCGGTTCCGGTTCGAGCACTCGTACCGCCACCCGCGCCACTTCCACTTGATCTGCAAGACCTGCAACCGGTCGCTCGAGTTCCTGAGCTCCGATATCGAGGCCCTGATCGAAGAAGTGGCCTCGGCCCGCAATTTCGCCGCCCGGCAGAGCGTGCTCCAGATCTACGGCACGTGCGACGAGTGCCGCACCGGCAAACCGGCCGTGCCCGAGGGCGATACCATCGAACAGGTGTTCGCCCGTGACGCGCTGCGGATCGCCATCGCCACGGAGCGGAGCGGCCTGGAGTTCTACAGCCGCGCCGCCCGCATGACGAAGAACGCGCGGGGCCGCCGCGTGTTCCAGAAGCTGGCCGACGAAGAGCGAGGTCACCTTTCCACGCTCGAGGCGCGCTACCAGAAACTGCTGCTGCAGGACCCGCAACTCGAGTCCCGCCCCACGTTCCTGTTCTTCAAAGGGGCGGCCAACGGGCTGTTTGCCGCCGCGGCCGAGGAGGTCGCGCAGGGCGTGGACGACCGCCAGGCGCTCAAGATCGGCATCCGCTGCGAGCGGACCTCCCACCGGTTCTTCAAGCGCTACGGCGAACGGTTCGAAGACTCGGCGGGCAAGCAAATCTTCCTCGAATTCGCCGACGAGGAGCGCGGGCACCTGGACCTGCTGCTGCGTGAGTACATCAACCTGACAAAGCGTCACGGCTCGACTCGCGCCAAGCCCGCGCGTCGAAGCCCGCGATGATCGATCTTCACCTTCACACGACCCATTCGGACGGCCTCGACACGCCGGAGATCCTGGCCGCCAAGGCCAAGGCGGCCGGCCTGACCGTGATCGCGGCGACGGATCACGACACCATGGACGGCGTGCCGGCGCTCGAGCGGGCCGCTGCGCAACTGGGCCTGCGGTGCGTCACGGGTATCGAGATCACGGCATCGCACGAGGGCAGGGACATTCATGTCCTCGGCTACTTCCTCGACTACCGTTCGAGATCGCTGACCGGGTTCCTGGAGGAACAGCGCCTCGATCGCATCCGCCGCGCCCGCGAGATCGGCGAGCGGTTGTCCGCGCTGGGAGTGGGCATCGACATGGAACAGGTGATCGCGGGGGCCGGAGATCGCCCGGTGTGTCGCCCCGCGATGGCCCAGGCCCTCGTGGACCGCGGCCACGTGCCGTCGTTCCGCGCGGCGTTCGACCTCTACGTCGGCGAAGGCCGGCCGGCGTACGTGCCACGGGTCGGCGTCACGCCCGCGCACGCCCTGGCCGTCATCGTCAATGCCGGCGGCATCGCCTCGATGGCGCACCCAGGCCGGACGCAGGCTGATGAGGCCGTTCCGGCCATGGTCGACGCCGGGTTGGGCGCGATCGAGGTCTACCACACGGATCACACAGCGCTCGAACGGAGAAAGTACCGCGCGATGGCCACCCGGCTGGGCCTGGCCGTGACGGGTGGCACCGACTACCACGGCGACGAGCGTTATCATGCCGGCGAATTGGGCGCCGTCTCGCTGCCGGGACGGGCCTTCGACGATCTCTGCAGGCGGCCCCGCCGCGAGCCCGCCTGACGGCACCCCATGAACGCCGCCGACCCCGTCATCGTCCTGCGCGACGTCGAACTGGCGTACGGCGGCCTGCGCCCGTTGCGCATCGCCGGTTTCGCGCTGGCGGCACGGGAGTGTGCCGCGATCACCGGCCTGGACGCGCCGATGGCCGAGGCGATCGTGAACCTGGTGACGGGCGCCGTGATCCCGCAGCGGGGCGACGTGGTGGTGTCCGGCCGGCGTACGGCGGAGATCGACCAGGCCGACGACTGGCTCGCCTCGCTCGATCGGATTGGCCTCGTGTCCGCCCGAGCGGTCCTGCTCGACGAACTGACCGCCTTCCAGAACCTGGCCATGGCCTTCACGCTGTCGATCGATGACGTCACGAGGGCCGTCGACGCAGACGTGCGCCGCCTGGCCGACGAGGTTGGCCTCCCGGCTGCGGTGCTCCCGGCTGCGGTGAACACCCTCGGCGCACTGGACGTCGCCCGCTGTCACCTGGCTCGGGCGCTCGCGTCCGGGCCCGCCGTGCTCGTCTGCGAGCACGCCAACGCGCTCGCGGGAGGCGACGCGGAAGTCTTTGGCGCGCTGATCGCTCGCGTGGCTGCGAGCCGGCGCCTTCCCGTCCTGGCGCTGACCGCTGACGAACGATTCGCGCGCGCGGCCGCCCGCCGGGTGCTGGCGCTCGAGGCGGCATCCGGAGCGCTGCGGGATCGCGCCGGGTGGCGCCGATGGGTCAGAATGGGACTGTGGTGAAGCTGCTCCTCTTCGACGTCGACGGCACGCTGGTGTTGACCGGCGGCGCTGGCGTGCGCGCCATGAACCGCGCCTTCCAGGACGTGTTCGGCGTGGCGGACGCGTTCCGGGGCATTCCGATGGCCGGCCGCACCGATCCGGCGATCCTGGCCGAGGGGCTGCGCAACGCCGGCCTTCAACCGCGGGACGGAGAAATCGCCAGCTTCGAGCAACGGTATCTCTCGCTGCTCGAGGAAGAGATCCTGGCACCGGCCCAGCCCCGCCCCGTCATGCCGCACGTCAGCCCGTTCAAGGGCGCTCTTCCCGGCGTGACCGAGCTCGTCGCCAGGCTCGCCATGCATGACGGCATGTTCCTGGCGCTGTTGACCGGGAACTACTCGGCGGGCGCGAAGATCAAACTCGCCCACTTCGACATCTGGGCGCCGTTTCGGTGCGGCGCGTACGGTGAGGATGCCGCACTGCGGCATGAACTGGTGCCGGTGGCGCTGGCGCGCGCCCAGGCGGCGGGTCTGGCCTCGACCGCCCTGCACCACACGGTGATCATCGGTGACACGCCGCTCGACGTCGAATGCGCGCATCGGGCCGGCGTGGCGTGCGTCGCGGTGGCGACCGGCGGCCACGACGCCTCCGAACTTCGACAGGCTGGAGCGGACGTGGTCTTCGACGACCTCACTGACACCGGGCGCGTGGTCGCGGCGCTCGAGTCGGGGACGCCGCGGTCCCGTTGAACGCTACTCGGTGGGTTTCTCGAGCTTCAACCCGAATCGCCAGATGGCCCACGCACCCAGCAGCGCCGTGGGGACCACTTCGGCCAGGTGCAGCGCCACCGCGTAGCTCACCGCCACTTCGGCCGTCGCACCGAAGAGCCGCAGGCCGCCGCTCGCCGCCAGTTCGAACGTGCCGACGTTGCCGGGCGTGCCCACCACCGCGATGCTCAGGTTGATGATGAGCAGCGTCATCGCCGCGCGCATGACCGGCCAGTACAGGTTGAACGAAAGCAGCATCACCCATACCACGGCCACGCGCGTGAACCAGGACCCGATGGCATAGGCCAGCGCCTGGGCGAGGATGTGGTGCTGGCGGAGGGCGTTGAGCCCGCGCATGAACTGGTCGATATGCGGCGCGATCCGGCTCGTCGATGTTCCGCGTCGCGCGCCCCGTTTCCGCACCGCCCGCCAGCCGACGGCCATCAGCGTCAGCACGACGAAGGCCACCACCAGGCCGATCACGAGTGCCCGCGGGCTCGGGAGCCGCACGCCCGCAATCGGGCCAACGATGAGCGGCACGACAATCAGGAGAATCACCAGGCCGACCACGTCCATCAGCCGGTCGAGCACCACGGTGGAGGCCACCGTGCTCATCGGGGCCTTGCTCAGCCGGGCCACCGCCCACGCGCGGGCGGCTTCGCCCAGCTTGAACGGCAGGACAACATTGCCGACGGTGCCCACCAGCATCGCCCAGAACACCGTGAGTGTCGGCACCTCGACATCGCTCGCTCCGAGCACGGTGCGCCAGCGCAGGGCTTCCATCCAGCTGTTGAAAACGTTCACCGTCGCGGCCAGCGCGACCCACGGCCAGACGAGCTGCGACCACGCCAGGACCACGGCGTGCCAGTCCAGCGTCCGGCCGACCAGGATCATGGCCACGATCGCCAGCGTCAGCGCGATGAGGCTGGCCCGCGCCCTCATCGCCCGCCTTCCGCCGCCCGCATCTGGCTGAGCGTCTCGAAAGCGAGGCCCTTCTGCCTGGCGTCCGCGATGATGCCCGGCAGTGCCTGGACGACCTGGCTGGCATCCGGTTGCGGCTCCAGACTCTTGCCATCGTGCAGCAGGATCACGGCGCCGTTCACCAGTCCGTCCCGCACCCGGCGGCGGATGACCTCCGGACCGGGCTGATCGGTGTCGTAAACGCCCAGGCTCCAGGCCACCGGCTCGACGCCCTCGGCGCGGGCGGAACTATCGACGAACGGGTTGCGCCAGCCATGCGGAGGCCTGAAGAGCGTCGGCCGGGTGCCGCTGGCGCGCTCGATGAGGTCGGACGTCCGCCGGATCTGCGACCGGATGTGCCCGGGCCCCTTGAGCGGCAGCACGTAGTGGTCGTACGTGTGATTGCCGATCTCGTGTCCCTCGGCGACGATGCGGCGCACGACGTCAGGATGGCGCTCGGCGTTGGCGCCCAGCACGAAGAACGTGGCCTTGACGCCGTGCCGCTTCAGGACGTCCAGGATCTGGGTCGTGTTTGGCTCGGTCGGGCCGTCGTCAAACGTCAGCGCCACGGCCGCACGCGCGACCGACCCACGCCACCAGATGCGGCCGAAGAGCGGTGCGCGCCGCTCCAGCATGCCGACGAGGACGATGGCATCGACGACCAGGAAGAGGTAAATCCAGCGGCTGACGCCTGGTGCTGCGTCTCCCAGGAGCGCGCGGGCCGCGATGTGGCACGCATACGCCGCCCCGACGTGCGCCAGGGTGACCAGCGCGATGACCCGGTAGATCATCCGCGCTCCCAGAACTTCCGCGTGCGCCGGGGCCGGGTGAGGATCTCCCGGTAAAAGTCCACCAGCTGCTCGGTGACGCGCGACCAGGCGAAGCGCTGTGCCTTCTTCAAACCAGCCTGCCCCATCTGGCCTCGCAGATCCTTGTTCTCGATGAGCGACATGATGGCCGCCGCGTAGACCTCGGGGTCGCCCCCCGGCACCATGACGCCTTCTTCCTGGCCCAGCAGATCGCGGTAGCCGTCATTCTCCGTCGCCACGATCGGCGTGCCTGCCGCCATCGATTCCAGCAGCGTCATACCGAAGGAGGCCTTGCTGATCGGCGCGCAGTAGATGTCCGCGGTGGCGTAGTACGACGGCCGCTCGCGCAGCACCGCCCCCTCGAAGTGTATGTCGCCGGCCAGCTCCGGCGGCACCATCGCTTCGCATTCCTGCCGCTCCGGCCCGTCGCCGACGATGATGAGCCGCACGTCGTCTCGCTTCCGGCGGATCAGAAAGAACGCGTTCAGCATCAGCTTCAGGCCGTTGCGTGGCTCGAAGCGGCTCAGGAACAGGAGATTGATCTTGCCGTCGCTGAACGCATCCAGCCTCCGGGCCGTTGGCGAGAAGTGCTCCGTGTCGATCCCGTTCGGAATGATGCGGGCATCCAGCGTGAAATACGGCGTGAGCGCTCGAATGCAGCTTTCGGAAACCGCGATCTGTCCATCGAGGCGATCGAGAAACTGTTTCTGGAGGAGACCCTTAATCGCGCTGTAGATCGAGCTGTGACCGAAGTAACTATGAAACGTGGCGACCCGGTGGCAGCGTGCCGCCAGGATTGCCATCGGCGGCAGGGTGAAGACGATCGGCGAGTGCACGTGGACGATGTCAAACTGCTCGCGGGTCATCACGTCCCGCAGGCGATGCCACAGTCCACTCCAGCCCACGGTGATGTTCGTCACCGAGCCGTTCCATGGCGCCGGGATGCTCCGGCCGATTCGGATCACCTCGAAGGGCCCTGGATCAGGCCGATGCGTCACCAGTTCTTCGCGCCCGTGATAGTGGGGCGTGATGACCCGGACGTCGTGTCCCATCCGGGTGAGCTGAATGCCCGTATTGTGGACGTGCTCGCTGATCCCGCCCAGCAGCGGATAGTAGTACTCGGTGACGATGCCGACCTTCATGGTGGTGCCGTTCGAGAGGCGTTCCGAGGCAACGGGGCGGCCGGAAGCCGCGCGGACTCAGCGCGTTGCCGGAAGCCAGTGCTCGCGTGCCCGAGATGTTAGCACGTCGGCCTGCCGGAACCGTCCCGGCGCGGATGTCATCGATCCGGGCGATACGGGGTGTAGCGCGGTTCCCACTGGGCGCGGGCGATGACGTCCCTCAGCTGGTCGTCGGACATCAGCCGGCCCAGGCCGGAATCGCGCGCCTCGACCGCCACCGCCCTGGCCACCTCCCGGGACACCGCGCGGATGTTGTCCATCGGCGGCAGCAGGCAGCCCTGCGACTCCTGTTCGGACGTCACCATGGCGGAAATAGCGCGGCTCGCCGCAAGGAACATCTTGTGGGTGACCTTCGACGCCTTGCCGACGAGGGCGCCCAGGCCGACGCCCGGGAAGATGTAGAGGTTGTTGCACATCGACGTGCTCTGATGGCGGCCGTTCCAAATCGTGCCCGGGAACGGGCTGCCGGTCGCGACGAGGCCGCGGCCGTCCGTGGCCTTGGCCACCTCCTCCGGCGTGCATTCGCACTTGCTGGTCGGGTTCGAGAGCGCCATCACGATCGGCCGATCCTCATACGAGGCCATCGCAGACAACACCTGTCCGCTGAACAGCCCGGTCTGGGCCGTCACGCCGATGAGCACCGTGGGCTTGGCGTTCACCATCACGTCCATCAGCCGGATTTCGTGGCTCTTGTTCAGCGTCCACCCGGCCACGGCCGATCGCGGCTGCGCAAACGGCTTCTGCCATTTCGAGAGATCCGTCATGTCGTCCATGAGCAGCCCGGGGTAGTCGCCGGCGAAGATTCGCGCGCGGGCCTCCGCCTCGCTGAGGCCCTCGGCCATCAACTGGGAGCGGATGTTCATCGCGATGCCCACACCGGCCTGGCCCATGCCGACGATGCCGAACCGCTGATCCGAGAACTTCTGCTTCTTGATCCGCATCGCCGTCATCAGGGCCGAAAGCGCCACGGCGCCCGTGCCCTGGATGTCGTCGTCGAAGGAGAGCACGCGGTCCCGGTAGCGTTCGAGCAGCGTGAAGGCCTTGTGCTTGGCGAAATCTTCCCACTGCACCAGCGCCTCGGGGAAGTTGCGCCTCACGCCCAGGACGAACTTCTCGATGAGATCCCAGTATTCGTCGCCGTCCAGGCGCGGATGTTTCCAGCCGAGATACAGCGGGTCATTGAGGAGCGACTCGTTGTTCGTCCCCACGTCCAGGCAGATGGGGAGGCAGCACGCGGGGTGGAGTCCGCCTGCCGCCACGTAGAGCTTGACCTTGCCGACGGGGATGCCCATGCCATCCGACCCGAGGTCGCCGAGACCGAGAATGCGTTCGCCGTCCGTCACCACGATCAGGTTGACGCTCGGCAGGGACACCGACTGGAAGATCTGGTCGATGCGCGCGACGTTCTGGGGGCTGATGTACACCCCGCGGTACCGGCGCGTGATCTTGCTGAGCTGCAGGCAGGCCTGGCCGACCGTCGGGGTGTAGACGATTGGCATCATCTCCGGCAGGTTGTTGACCAGCAGCCGGTAGAACAGGGTCTCGTTCCGGTCCATCAGGCCCTGAAGGTAGATGTAACGTTCGAGATTGTCCTCGGGCTTCCGGCGGTACGCGTCGAGCGCCCGCACTTCCTGCATTTCGAGCTCGGAGACGCCCGTCCGCAATAATCCCACCAGGTCCAGCGCCAGGCGCTCTTCCTCCGTGAAGGCCGAGGCCTTGTTGAGGAGAGGATCGCTCAGCAACTGCTGCCCGCGAAGGTGGACCTCCCAATACTCTTCGTTCGTGAGCGGGTCGACCTTCATCGAAAACGTCTTCATGGCGGACCTTTCAGGGAGCGGCGGGCAACCGGGGCCGGGGCCGACGAGGAGCATCAGTCACGTTGATCGTGTGTCCGTGGAGCGAGTGCTGTCAACTCCGGGGCGGGTGCGGTCCCGATCGCGACACCGGGAGCGAACGCCGGGCGCACACGGCTCGCGGGCTCCTCCCGGACCGGTCTGAAACCCCGACTGTATTGATTGGGGATGTAACCGTCGCGCGCTATCCGGAAACAGGCAGATCGGGTAGGCTAGAGACCGCAATTTTCGTTCGTTCTAACCCCCGGTGAGGCCACTGTCATGATCAAGATCAGCGACGAAGATGTCTTTGAGTACCACGAGAAACCCCGGCCAGGGAAGCTCGAGGTCATCACCTCGAAACCCTGCCTGACGCAGCGGGATCTGTCGCTGGCGTACACCCCCGGGGTGGCGCGGGCGTGCCTGGCGATCGAGAAGGACCCCGAGCTCGCCTATAAGTACACGGGCAGGGGCAATCTGGTGGCGGTGGTCTCGAACGGCACGGCGGTGCTGGGCCTGGGCGATATCGGCCCGCTGGGCGGCAAGCCGGTGATGGAAGGCAAGGGTGTCCTGTTCAAGCGGTTCGCGGGCGTCGACGTGTTCGACATCGAGCTCAACACGCACGACAAGGACGAGATTGTCCGGATCGTCAAGGCGCTCGAACCGACCTTCGGCGGCATCAACCTCGAGGACATCAAGGCGCCCGAGTGTTTCTACATCGAGGAAGAGCTGAAGAAGATCTGTGACATTCCCGTCTTCCACGACGACCAGCACGGCACCGCCATCATCTCAGGCGCAGCGCTCATCAACGCGCTCGAAATCGTGAACAAGAAGGTCGACCAGGTGAAGGTGGTGTTCACGGGCGCCGGCGCGGCGGGCATCGCCTGCGCGAATCTCTATCTCGACCTCGGCGTGAAGCGCGAGAACATCCTCTTCGTCGACACCGTGGGCGTCATCTACGAGGGCCGCACGGAGAAGATGAATCCGTACAAGCAGCGCTACGCTGTCAATACCAAGGCCCGGACGCTGGTGGACGCCATGAAGGGCGCCGACGTGTTCGTGGGCGTGTCGGCCAAGGACCTCGTCACGCCTGACATGCTGAAGTCGATGGCGTCGAACCCCATCGTGTTCGCGATGGCGAATCCGGACCCGGAGATCCCGTACCCGCTCGCCCTGGCGACCCGCAAGGACGTCATCATGGCCACGGGCCGGTCGGACTACCCGAACCAGGTCAACAACGTGCTGGGCTTCCCGTTCATCTTCCGCGGCGCGCTCGACGTGCGGGCGAAGACCATCAACAACGAGATGAAGATGGCGGCCTCGCATGCGCTGGCGAAGCTGGCGAAGGAAGACGTGCCGGAGGAGGTGCTGAAGGCGTACGGCGTCGACCACATGTCGTTCGGCCGCGAGTACCTGATCCCGAAGCCGTTCGACCCGCGCGTGCTGACGTGGGAGGCGCCGGCGGTGGCGAAGGCGGCGTGCGACACGGGCGTGGCGCGCAAGCCGATCCAGGACTGGGACGCCTACCGGGAGCAGCTCGAGCGGCTGCAGGGGCCGTCACGCAAGGTCATGCACTTCGTGATGCGCAAGACCCGCGGCGAGAAGCCCAAGCGCATCGTCTTCCCCGAGGGCGAGCACGACTCCATCATCCGCGCCGCGCGCGACATCGTCGACCAGAAGATCGCCATGCCGGTGCTGCTCGGGATTGAATCGGTCATTCGGGAGAGCGCGAAGCGGCTGGGCATCGAACAGGTTGACTTCGAGATCGTGAACGTGCCGAATCCGGTGCACGAGGATCGGTACGCGAAGAAGTTGTTCGAACTGCGGAACCGCAAGGGCGTCACGATGCCTTCGGCGCTGGACATGGTGCACGACCCGACGATCTGCGGCCTGATGATGGTGCAGACCGGAGATGCGGACGGCTTCGTGGGCGGCATGTATCGGGCGTATCCCGAGACCATCCGGCCGGCGATCCAGATCCTGGGCCTCAAGCCGGGCGCCTCGCGCGCGTCGGCCGCCCACGTGCTGGTGCTCAAGGACCGGATCTTCATCTGCGCGGACACGATGGTGAACATCGACCCGAGCGCCGAGGAACTCGCCGAAATCGCGCTGCAGGCGGCGGAACTGGCCCACAGCTTCGGCGCGGAGCCGAAGGTCGCCATGCTGGCGTTCTCGAGCTTCGGCTCGGCGCCGCACCCGATTTCGACGAAGGTGGCCAAGGCCGTGGAAATCGTCCGGGCCAAGAACCCGAAGATCGTCATCGACGGCGAGATGCACCTCGACACGGCCGTGGTCGAGGAAATCGTCACCAAGAACTACCCGCACTCGCGCATCAAGGGCGACGCCAACGTCCTGGTGTTCCCGAACCTGGCGGCTGGCAACATCGGCTACAAGCTGGTGCAGCGCCTGGGCGGCGCGGACGCGCTCGGGCCGATCCTGCTGGGCGTGCGCAAGCCGGTGAACGTGCTGCAGCACGGCATGACCGTCGCGGAGATCGTGAACGTGGCCGCGATCACCGCCATGTCGACCGAGAAGTAACCGGGGCCGTCCCTCGCGGACGGTCTGGGTACGTGGCACAAGGCTTCAGCCTTGTGCAAACAGGAAGTCCGGGGGACGTCGCGACGCGGCGTCCCCCGTTTGACTTTACGAGCCTTGGCTGGCTGTTTCCGAGAGACCCCAGGCGCCGTGGGGACCCGCTTGGTCATTCCCCCGGAACGCTCGTTCAGAATCACTTGTGGCAGCCTGCCCGAACGGCGAGAATACGCCGATCGCGTCGAACGACGCTCTCCCGCGTCACCGAGGCAGCACCATCAAGGGGGCGACATGACAACCCTGGAAACCACGGGCAAGTACATCACGGCGGGTATCGCGGCGTGGTCCGCGCTCCCCGCGGTCGTTGTACTTGCGGCGGCTGCCACAGGACGGCACGTCACGGCCGGTGGCTGGTTCATGAGTTTTGCGATCCCAATCGTCTGGGCGTGGCTTCTCTACCAGGGTTACAGCTGGGTCAGGATACTGTCGATCGTCGGCTGCGGACTCGGCGCGTGTCTGGGTGCGTTTCGGCTGGTGGCCATGGACGCCACGCTGCTCGGCCGCGTTCCGGTCCTGGCGGGCTTCGTGATCAATGTTTGCCTCGGTGGAGTCCTGTGGCAATCGGCTGCGGTCCGCGCGTACTTCCAGCGTCAGAACAGCGCGGCAGCGCTGAATCTGACCGAGGTGTGACAGGCCCGTTCCGTGCCGCGCACGGACCGGGGCCAGGGAGGATCGGTATGTCGAACCATTCGTTGAAGGATGCCGCCATTGACTTCCTGCGACAGATTGTCGCCGGCGACATCAAGGGGGCCTACGCCCGTTACGTCGGCGAGGGATTCCGCCATCACAACCCGTACTTTCCGGGTGACGCCGCGTCGCTCAGGGCTGGCATGGAAGACGACGAGAAGCGGAACCCCGGAAAGATCCTCTCCGTGCAGTGTGCGATCCAGGACGGTGACCGCGTGGCCGTGCATTCCAGGCTGCAGCGTCCGCATGGTGAACCCGACATCTCCGTCGTCCATATCTTCCGCTTCGAAGCCGGGCGCATCGTTGAAGCGTGGGACGTGGCGATGCAGGCGCCGGCGCAGATCGTCAATCAGCACGGGTTGTTCTAGACTGCCGACACCGTCATCGCCGCCACCGTGGGTGGCGGGCGGACGAAGGACGTCGATCGCATCTGATGAGACGAGACGCCGGCGACAGGGGTCCCTGGGTATGAGAATCGGAGCGTTTGTCTGGCTGGTGTTCCTGGCGACCTGCGTTGTGGCCGCCGATGGTCAGGCCCCCGCTGGGGATGCAGCGGCCATTCTCCGCGACATGCGAGCGGCGCTCGGCGGCGACGCCGTCCTTGGTGCGGTCAATGCGTTCTCAGCGGATGGGGACGTGCGAGAAACCTTTGACGGGCGGTCGAAGACGCTGTCGATCGAACTCTCCGTGCTGCTGCCCGACCATGTCCTTGATGTCAGGCGAGATGTTGACATGAGCAGCCCGCGGACGATCGACATCACGTACTACAGGGGATTCCGGGGAGACACGCTGATCCGGCGAACGGTCTCCACGATTCGGTTCCCTCCGACCCCGGGCCCCAGGATGCTGCCTCGATCGCCCAGCGCGAACAGACAATGCTGATGGCGAACAAGCGGGCGTTCGCGCGCCTCGCGTTGATGCTCTTTGGACGTGCCTTCGACGCCTACGAATTGCAGTTCGTCTATGTCGGAACCGGCCAATTCGACAAGCGATCCGTCGACATCATCGATGCTACCGGTCCCGACGGGAATCGGATGAGGCTCTCGGTGGATTCCACGACGCATCTGCCCGCGGTGCTGACCTACATGGCTCCGCAGGCTTATGCGGTATCAACATCCGCGAGGATGACGATTCAGGGAGGGAAGGTCACGTCCGTCGTCCCGGAGTCTGGACTGCCGATCGCGGTTCCGGTTGACCCGACGCTGATTGAGCATCGACTGGTGCCGTCGAAGTTCAAGGTCGAAGGTGGGGTGAACTGGCCGCACCGACTAACCGATTTCATCGGCAAGGACGTCTCCTCAGAGACCGATTTCGGGAAATACCGGTTGAACCCGAAACTCGACACGAAACGCTTCGACATCCGCTAGCAGCAATCTGGAGCGAGCGCGTATGATGACCGCGGCACGACCCAGGGCGTTGCGCTCACCAAAGACGGTGGACGAATATCTGGCAACCCTTGATGGCCCGCAGCGAGATGCGCTCGAGCGGCTCAGGCGCGTCCTTCGCCGCGCCGCGCCGCTGGCCGAGGAGTGCATCAGCTACGGGATTCCGACGCTCCGACTCGATGGGCGGCTGATCCTGTCGTTCGGCGCATGGAAGGCCCACTGTGCCTTCTATCCCGGGTCGATAGTGGAGCGCTTCAGTGCTGAACTCTCCGGCTACGACACCGGGAAGGGCACGATCCGGTTCCGGTCCGACCAACCGCTGCCCGCAGCCCTGGTGCGCAGGATCGTCAAGGCTCGCCTGATTCAGCGCGTCGCGACCCGCCGGCCCGCTCAACGCACACCCCGGAGATCCGCAGGAGCAGCCGAATGACGCCAGGCGGCCACGGGCCCGTGCACAAGGTGAACCTGTCGGACAAGCTGGCCCTGTTCCAGGATCTCTGGAGTCCCAAGGCCGTCGGGACGGTCAACGACTTCCGGGTGAAACTGGTGAAGATCCAGGGCGAGTTCGTGTGGCACACGCACGACGTCGAGGATGAACTGTTCCTGGTGCTGAAGGGTCGATTGCGCATGCAGTTTCGCGACCGCGAGATCACGGTCGATCCCGGCGAGTTCATCATCGTCCCGCACCTGACGGAGCATCGTCCGGTGGCAGACGAGGAGGTGCACGTGCTGCTGTTCGAGCCCGCATCGACCGTGAACACCGGCACCACCGGCGGCGAGCGCACGAAGGAGGTCCAGTGGCTATAGGCCGAAGGGCGAGTGGGGTGGTCCTGCTGCTCATCCTGGGACTCGGCACGCTGCTGGTTGCCGTGGCGCAGAAGCCGGATGCCGCGCTGAAGGACCGCGGGCTGTCGGGCAACCCGGTCATCGAAGGCTGGTACGCGGACCCCGAGGCCGTTGTGTACGGCAGGGAGTACTGGATCTACCCGACCTATTCGGATGACTATCCCGAGGCGCGCCCCCTCGACGAGTCCCGTCTGACCGAACGGCAGAAGCGCGCGATCAACAGGCAATACCTCAAGCAGACGTTCATGGACGCGTTCTCCTCCGCGGACCTCGTCCACTGGACGAAGCATGACCGCGTGCTGGACATCGCGAACGTGAAGTGGGCGGAGTTCGCGCTGTGGGCGCCGTCGGCGATCCGGGCCAACGGCAAGTACTACCTCTTCTTTGCGGCCAACGATATCCAGAGCGACCAGGAGGACGGCGGGATCGGCGTCGCGGTGGCCGACCGACCGGACGGTCCCTACAAGGACGCGATCGGCCGACCCCTCGTCGACAAGTTCCACTTCGGCGCCCAACCGATCGACCCATTCGTGTTCCGCGATGACGATGGTCAGCACTACCTGTATTACGGGGGATGGAAGCACTGCAACGTCGCCCGGCTGTCCCGCGACCTGCTGAAGCTGGAGCCGTTTCCGGACGGGGAGTTCTTCAAGAGCATTACACCCGCGAACTACGTCGAGGGGCCGTTCGTGTTCAAGCGCGACGGGAAGTACTACCTGATGTGGTCGGAAGGCGGCTGGGGCGGGCCGAACTACAGCGTCGCCTATGCCATCGGCGACTCGCCGCTGGGTCCGTTCGCCCGGGTGGGCAAGATCCTGCAACAGGACCCCGCCATCGCCACCGGCGCCGGCCACCACTCCGTGATCCCGATGCCAGGCTCCGACACCTGGTACATCGTCTACCACCGCCGGCCGCTCGGGACGAAGAACGGCAACCATCGTGAGGTGTGCATCGACGAGATGCGGTTCAACCCGGACGGGACGATCCAGCCGGTGAAGATCACGTTTGACGGCGTGAAGGCCAAGGTTCTGCCGCAGCTGAAATGACGCCATGAACGCGTTGATCTCTGGCACGTCCGGGCTCGCCGCCGGAGCCGAGCGGGTGCTTGGCGTTCCGATGACGGACCGTCACGGGCGAACGGTGTCGAAGCTGCGGGACATGCCAGGATCACCCGATGACTGACCCGTGCGCGGAGCAGGCCGCCTTCCAGGAATTGTGCGCCTATACGCTGACGCACGGCGACCCGTTCTTCATCCATCAACTCGTCGTGGATGCGTGGGCCGCGCAGCATGCGGACGGGCAGACAAAGCCGATCGCGCTGACGTTCGCGCTCCTCGGGCTGTACCTGGCCGTCGAACAAGGGGTGACGGGGCGACAGGTTCAACGCGCGCACATGCAATTGGGACGGAAGAAGCACCAGTGGCCGGGTTTGGTGCTTCCGGACGACCGCGGCTCAATGACTGCGGCCGACGTCATGCAGGCTCCAGCCGGGCCTGACCGGGACCGCGCGATCCACGACTGGTGCGCATCCGTGTGGACCGCGTTTGGCCGGAACCGTGAAACCATCGTCAACGTCCTGAACGACCACGGCGTACGTCTGGGTCAGACGACCACCACTGGCGATGAATTGTCGTTTCCTGAGTCGACCGCATGAAGACTTACGTGGCACTGTTGCGGGGCATCAACGTCGGCGGGAAGAACATCGTACCCATGCGTGAGTTAAGGGCGCTGTTCGAACGACTCGGATTCACGGACGTTCGGAGCTACATCCAGAGCGGCAACGTCGTCTTTGCCAGCCGGGGTGGAGGAACGGGCACGCTCTCGGCAACGATCTCGGCCGCGATGAAGAAGCGGTTCGGCATCGAGG
>Ga0334722_10000626_pt1 | contig 50277 bp, 48 predicted proteins | sample C3_bottom_MG_FD_207210 | JGI IMG/M metagenome (GOLD analysis project Ga0334722, IMG submission 207210) | Sediment microbial communities from Yellowstone Lake, YNP, Wyoming, USA - C3_bottom | ecosystem: Environmental > Aquatic > Freshwater > Lake > Sediment | place: USA: Wyoming | collected...
TTCTTTGACGTTCTTCACTATATGTATCAGGATTTCTAAGAAACTGCATGTCAGAGGTTCTGCGGTAGACCATGCCCATCCCTCTCGATGCCATGATTTCATCTTCGTCTCTTGAATATCGCTCCGGGTCGATAACCAGACGGCTTAAATTATTCACCAGCGCAGCGCCTCCGAAAGAGATCCCCATGCTAAAAAGTTCATCTGTATATGCGTCAGTCATGGCGAGCAATTCATGAGAGAGTTGGTCATCACTCAACAATATGTGCTTCCTTACATCTTCAGGAATATGCCTACCGCTGTGAGGTATATGCAATATAAACGGGATTGATTGTAAATCTAATATTGAAAATTGAGACGGCATAGTCCGAAATCCTCCTTCTCATTAATAAATGCCCGCGGCAGTGCATTAGACAGCATTCTTAATATCAGAAGTTTTCAAATGCCAAACGTATTAACTCATCAGCCGCTTTATTATTTTCAGTAGTGCCAAAACCAAAAACGCCGCCTCTTTTGAATTCGCCAGAGCCTCCCCAGACTAGTTCCTTTTTTGTCTTGTCAATCATTACAACTTCCAGTGACGCTCCGAACCCTTTCCCGACAAAACCAACGGCCATCTTTTCTGCCTTTAACCTGGAAAATATAATGTAGTCGCAGCCAAGCGTAGACATCAAAGAATCGACTATTCTCTTATCAAAAACACCGGTATTATCATAAGTTTTGATAAGCTCATCCAAACTCGTTAACTTGCCTTTGTTATTGAGGAGATCCGCCGTTTTCTTTGTATCAATTACTTTGCTTGAAGTAAGTTTTTCTCTTAACTTATCGTCAAGCTTTCCATTTACCGCCAGCCTCAATGATAAAAGAGAATCTGTAGTAAGAGCTGTTTGCACCTTAACCGGCAGAACAGCAATCGTTTTGTTGTTAAACCGTTCTTTTGAAACTTGAGCTTCACCGATAGTCTCTGTTTTCCTGACGTTCATGCAGGCTGTCATAACAACGCAGCATAGCAATATTAAAAATAACCATTGTCCTTTAAACACCATCTTCTCCTTGTATTTGTTCATCTTTATCCTCCTGTTTGCTGTTATGTTATTAATAATTCTTCTCTTCTGCCTTGCAGGCGTGTCGCAGGCTCCCCATAAGAGTGTTCTCCATCTGGCGTTGTTTGCCTGCTCCCCTATGTCTTGCAAGAGAAATGGCAAGTCCATGGAATTAAACTTCTCTTTCGCTTCTCAATAAAGATAAGCGCGGATGCAAGCTCCGCAGCGGCAGATCTTTTCCTGGTTCATAAGGCTATGACTTTTAATCACTTGAATAGCCTCTATATTGATGCCTGGGAAGATGACGAAAATATCGATGCCATCATCCACTTCGAGTTCTTCTATCGGAAAAGTGGTCGATTCTTTTTTTACTCTCGTAAGTTTTTCAGTCAGTTCTTTGATCCCTTCGGTCCTTTTTTGTTTAACCATGGCTTTCTGCTCCTCCTCCAGGCGATCGATCATATCGTTCAGGGCCACAAGATCGTCTTTAACTACGGAGTCCTTGAGGAATTTAACAATGGACTTATGATCAAAAACTGTCAGCTCCTTCTTAAAAGGGATCTGAGTTGCTCCGAGAGAAATGACCAGACTGCTTTTCTTAAGAAAACTCTGATACTGAGGGAGGTCTTCGATTAGCGCATTGAAGTTTCGGTCGGTTTCATCCAGAATTCGGCTGAAAGTTTCCAGCTGCATAATTATCCCCCTGCAGTGAATTGTTTGCGTCCATGAATAGTGCGACTCTATCTTCCGTCCTTGTCTCTCATCTTCGATGCAATGGCCTCAGCCTGCTGATTGATGAATTTGGTCCTTTCGGTCTTGCTATAGGTCATGGCCGATTGCATGACAGCTATGATGAGAAACAGGATCCCTATTCCGAAGAAGGGTATTGTTGCCAGCCCGACAAAACATATGATCAAATTGACGATACCGGCGAATACTCTCCCCTTCATGAAAAGATAAACCGGCGGCATAAATATCGCAAAAAACCACATAGTTGTTTCCTCCTTGATAGATTGAATTGCCCCCTTTAAAGGGAACGTTGTCAATGTGAGGCATTACGGCTCACTGCATCCCGGATAGTCAAGCTTTTTTAAGCGGACACCCCTCCTTTGAGAGAATCTCACAGACAGGAACGCCGAGGGCCGACGCTAATCTCTGGACAACAAGGGCTGTCGGATTTTTTATGCCGCGCTCTATCTCCCCAAGATATTTCGGATTTATGCCGGCTAGTTCCGCCATTTTTTCCTGTGTCAGTCCTTTCTGTCTTCGCAAGGACCTTATATTCCTGCCAAAGTCTTTTTTTATGCGACTCCTCTCTCCCTTGTCTTCATCGCATAGAGAATTATAAAAGAGCATACCCCTCCTGTTGAACAAGCTATAGGTGGTGGATAATAGTGAGCTGTAACCATTGAAAGACTTGACACATCAAGCACTTGTCACTACTGTCAAACTTGCGGGCTTAAAAAAGTGGTACCCCGCAGTGGGAAAAGATTTTGGCAACCCAAAGTTTCATTCAGTTACCTCCTGATCACTCGCCGTCTTCTGGACTTAAGTATCTTTGTCGGAACTGTACCGATCGAGGATATCCTGTTCCACCCATGTCGTAGGTCTGGCATATTTCATTGTGGACATCGCCCTTATATTCTCAACCATTCCATTTTCTTTGCCTTTGACCGCAGGTAACGTCCTGAATACAAAGGGGCGCGTTGGTGAATTATTGACGAGAAGTCTGCCTGCGACGTGGAAATCGGGAAGCTCCTGGAGATCCTGGGCTGTGAGTTCGGGTTTTGTGAACATCGCCAGTTTCTCAGAATCCATTATTCCGCTACGCAATATCATCATGCTGCCGGCATTCCCCAGCACGGAATCCAAGATGTCCTGCTCTCCCTTTCCTGACCGTAACTGGCTGAGCGTCTGGTTGGCCAAGGTCAAATTGATCCCGTACTTTCTGGACTCTGAAAGAAGACTCGACACGGAATCAGTGGTAAAATTTTGAAATTCGTCAACGAAGAGAAAGAAAGGCCTTCTGCGTTCAACCTCGATGTTCGCGCGTCCCATGGCAGCGGTTTGGATCTTCCCGATGACAAACATCCCCAGCAATTGCGTGTCCAGGTTACCGAGCAATCCCTTAGAGAGGTTGACAAGAAGAATCCTGCCCTCATCCATGACCTCCCTGAACTTAATAGTGCTTTTCGTCTGCCCGATTATCGGTCGTAAGAGTGCATTATTTGTGAATTGGTTCAGCTTGCTGGTTATATAGGGGGCCATATTACTGAGACTAGCCTCTCCCCCGGCGGTCTCTGCCTGCTTAGTCCAGAAATTAACGGTGAGCTTGTTATAACACTTCTTTTTTAGATAATTTCTGAAATCCCCGCTTTCAAATATCATTGGTACATCCATCAGGGTAGCGCGATCGAGCCCGTTTTCGAGCGCAAGGAGCATGGCGTTTCTGACGTACTGTTCGAACATGGGGCCTCCAGTGGCACGCAGGTCGTATAGGCGCCCAAATATTTTCATCATTTCATTTACTACGAAGTTAATCTGAGCAGGTCTGTAGAAGTCGTTACACTCCAGGAAGTTAATCCCGACCGAGTGTTCGAAGTTGGAGGGATCGATGAGTACAACGTCATTCACTCTGTTTTGCGGTATTGTCCTCAATACCTGCTGGTAGAGATCGCCATGGGGGTCTATTAATGCTACACCTTCACCGTTTTCGATGTCCTGCCTGATCATATTAAAAAGAAGGGTGCTCTTTCCGGTCCCTGTGGCGCCTACTATATAAGCATGCCTGCTCCGATCTCTCCTGTGAAAGCGGACTTCCCTGCCTGTGGCCTCCTGTCCCATGGTGCCGAGAAGAATGCCGATTGAGGAGGTCTTGATCAGTGGCTGTCTGAATACCTTACCTACGCCACAGGCCGCAAGGGTTGTGCTGCGGGGAAACAGGTCCGGCATGTCGGCCCCATTCTTTATGCAGTCCTGAATATCGAGAGGAACACTGGCTCCCATATACTTCGTCTCCTTAACCGTGTGGGTCTTTTCCCGGTCAACGTGCTCCATCGTCATCGACACCGGACAATTAAAGATTCCCGCCAGAAGTGCCAGGAATGACACGGGGATAGGTCTGTATGATGACGCTGTGCAGGTAAGCCGGTATCCGTAGGGGCTTTTCAGCCAACTGCCAAGTGAATGTATCAGCCCCTTCAGGACTGTCTCGTCTTCCATACCTTCATTATTGAGATTGGTATAGGTAATCCTCTTAGACTCACCATTATTCAGCCATTTGAGGGCGTCAGCCACTTTTTTCTGGTCGCCGGAAGACATCGCTATCGGCGTTATAGCACACACCACCTCTATCCCGTCGTGACAGCATAGAGCTGCGGAAATTATGGTGTCGATACTTTTATCGCCTCTTTTTTCGGCATAAGGGGTGACGATAACGCTTGTCCTTTCTTCGCCAAGGGATGCACTGTTCGTAAATCCTATTGGCGCCTGCCGTCCGGCATCAATCGCGACGCCAACTGGTCGAACGGTACCGATCCACTCCCTTTTCGTATCTTCCGCGCATAGAAGGACTGAGTCGGCGACAGGTACAAAGCGGTATTCTCTACTCATGCTGCCAGTTATTATGTTCAGATTACGCCAAAGGACCTTAGCTGCATGCTCCGCCTCCTCAGAAGTGCTGCCGTTCGATCTTCCCCTTAGCCGCCAGGTAAAGCGACTGTGACCCTGCTCATCCCGTTGCGACCGATAGACAAAAGCAATTTCCTGACCGACATTTAGACTGGTCAATAAAGAACTGCGGAGCTGATCCTTGTCCACACTGACGCTTTCCTGTCCGTTTCCGCCGAAATCTGTTTTCTCCCGGTCTTTGACAATGCCGAGGAGGTCTATTGCAAAGTCAGCCTCAAAGCAGGACTTTTCGATATTCTTTCTGATGCGGATTGCTGGTCCATCCGGGGCGTCCGGAGTTGAAATTCTTTCCCAAGATGTTCTGTTTTTCTGCGGAACTTCTATATTTGCTGGTAACATTAGACCTCCTTTCTTGAATTTCCGGTGCTTTCAGATAACGAGCTGACTCGCTATTCCTTTCATCTGATGTCTATCGGCGTTCCACTTCCAGTTCACAGTGATTTTCTCTCACATCATCGTATGCAAGGGTACTCTTCGTCGTGTCTATCAGCCTTTTCAGCTCTTCCTTGAAATGTCGCCTTATCCCCTTAAGGTCCAGTATCTCCTCATTTATCAGATTGACCCGTTCCCGCGCTGTTTTAAGCATGTTTTCTGCGGCAATCTCCGTATCCCTTCTCAGAAGGTCGGCCTCCTTGCGCGCGTTTGAACTGAATGCCTCAGCCATCTGCTGGGCTGTACTGATTGTGTCCTTGAGGGTGGCTTCCATAGCTTTGTACTGAAGGAGCTGACTTTCAGCCATAATGAGCTTCTCCTTCGCTGAGGCGTTCTCCCGCAGGAGATCTTCCATTTCTTCCCTGACGATTTCGAGAAATGAATAAACCTCCTCTACGTTAAACCCTCTTATCCACCTCAGTGGAAATTGCTTTTGTTGAATATCCAGCGGCGTTATTCTCATGAATTTGCCCTCCGAAAAGAAAAACATTTGGAATTGCAGAAACTGCACAAAAAGGCTCTACATAATTACAAACAGACTTGATGAAGATTATTTAAGTGTTTTTACGAGTTTTTTTCATCCCAAATTCCTTGCTCATAGGCCATTCACCATATGCCCTATCGCAGCCAGGACAACGACATTTATGATAAAGATCAGCGGATAGGCTATTAATCTTCCGCCGCTCTTCTGAATATCCGGCTGAATGTGAAGGGAGGATAATGTCTTTGAAATAAAGTTGGCGTAAAACAGCCCGGCTAACACAAAGGCCACAGGCTTATAGGTCGCATCCAGCAGAAACGATATCCCCAGGATCAGGAAACAAAACAAAGGTAAGACATAGGGCGACAGCCGGACAATGAAATTGCTTTTCGTTGTATATGCCGCGCCTCCCTGAGCGTTCACTTCCATCGCAACAGGTGCGCCGCCGAAGACGCCAGCCACAGCAATATGAACAAGTTCATGTTGCAACGTATGGAGGAATTCGAGCCACTTATTGCATGCAGGCAGCCTGCATGCAACAAAAAGCGTCACTATCCCCAGAAGAAAGTACATCATGCCACGGTGATTAAAGAGCCGGTTTGCAAGATCGCCTGCATCTTTTTTCAGGCTGCCTCTGTAGGTAACATGCTGTTTTATTTCTTCTATCGGAGTTGCCAGATTCAAGTTCTGAGTCGCGTTAAACAATTCGTCCTCCATGGAAGCTGTTGCAATGCCGATAACGTCTCCGTCCTTGTTAAAGACAGGGCCGCCGCTGCTGCCGGCTGAAATCGGCGCCGTAAATTGGATGAATTTCTGCTTTGTACTCTTTATCCGCCTAATCCCGCTTACTATGCCGTCAGACAATGTTTTTTCGAGCCCTGCTGGATTCCCTATGACATCCACTTTTTCTCCTATGGTCACATTGCTCGAATCACCCAACTTGACTGCCGGGAAGTCTCCCATCGCATCCCCTATTTTCAATATCGCTACGTCTGATTTCTTGCCGATATACAGAGGCTTACCTTTGAACCATTTGCCCGAGACCTTCAACTTAATGATCTTTGAGCCTTCTATTACATGGCGGTTTGTAATAACGATGCCATCGCTATTGGCAATAAAGCCGCTTCCCAGGCTAATTCTCGAACCATACCTGTCGTAAGTGCTAATCGTCACTACAGCTCTATAGTTTTCCTTGAAGACCTTATCAGCATTCGCAAGACAGACCGAAGGCATCATGACCGCAGAGATCATGAGCACAAGAAGAAAGGCAGACTGTCCGAACAGTCTCATTGCTTATTCCCCTTCGGCAAGTAATAATCCAGTATCTCCTTCATCACCGGCACGCAGACGGTGCCGCCATAGCCCTGGGCCTCTTCGATGACAACACTGAATGCAATCTCAGGCTTGTTCTTCGCGCGTCCTGCCAGTCCGATGAGCACTGCAGTATTGACCTTTCCTTTCAGCGTGTCGCGCTCGGCTGTGCCCGTTTTGGCAGCAACAAAATACCCCTTCTTAAGATAATCCGAAAACCCACGCGCAGTGCCCCTTTTTACAACCATCGTCATCATATCTGACAGTTTTTTTGCTGTTTTCTCATCCATAATCTTTGGCGTGTCCATATTTGCCTTAACGACATGCGACGTAGGCCGGACCCCCTTGCCCCCAATAGTTGCGGCAAGCTGTGCCAGTTCCACAGGAGATACCAGCACCTCACCCTGGCCGATTGCCGCTAATGCGATATCTTCCTGCCCGATTTCTTTCTTCATTTCCCGGCCCATAAACCTCTTGAAGGACTTTCTCAGTTCATCAGCTTTGAGCTCTGACAGGGCGTTTTTCATGAACCATATATTGCAGCTCATGGTAAAGGCATCTGTCATATCCTTTATCAGGCCGTGAGACTTCATACACCGGATCTCCTTGTTGCCGACCCGGAGACTGCCGTTACAGGTAACAGCCTTGCCCTGAGAATTCTTCTCCAGCAGGGTCATGGCAATAACGGTCTTCCATGCAGAACCCGGCTCATATTTCCCATCAAAGGCACGGTTGAATAAAGGCCTATCAGGAGACTTTGACAGCTCTGCATAATACTTTTTCGACATTTTATTCGGATCATATGACGGCGTTGATACAGAAGCGAGTATTTCGCCGTCCAGTTTCATGATTACGATGGCCCCCTTATACCCATTCATAGCCCTGTATGCAGTCAAAAGGAGATTCTTATCGAGCGTTGTCTTAAGGGGAAATCCCTCGTCACTCTGATTCAGCAGATACCACCACTTTGACTTCTTGCTGGCTATTAGTTGTTCCGCATACTTCTGTTCGATATAACCTTCTGAACCGATCTCAGGGGTTGCTACCCCTATAATCGGACTTCCTGCCTGGCCGAGCGGATATCTCCTCGGTGATACCCCGTATGCCAGAATTTCATTGTTTCTGTCCCTGATCTCCCCCCTGACCTGATAACGATAGATCACATTCTTTGTTGTGCCAAAGAAGGGGTCATAGCTGAGCGCATACCTGAAGAATGCGGTCAGGATGAGGACAAACCAGACACCGAAGATCCCGAGGACCATGAACTTACCCTTCATCGCTGCTGCCTCCCTTCCCGTTCAGGATCGCAAGCAGCAGCCCGACGAGAATATAGTTGGCAAAGACCGCACTCCCGCCGTAAGAAATCCAAGGAAGCGGAATTCCAGTGGCCGGCAGCAAGGCGAAAACAGAGGACAGATTGTAGAGTCCTTGAGTGAGCAGCGCGATACCAATGCCTGCACCAAGGATGCTCCTGAAGTTAAGCGACCTGTTTTTCTCTATGGCCTTATCAAGCAGGATGATATACCCAATGACAATAATGCATATCGCCAGGATACCCATCTCCGATGCAACCGGGATGGCTGCAAAGTCATTGACTGCCATCGGCACGATGGTTTTGTCCATAGTCGCGTGCTTGAGTATCCCATTACCGATTCCCACGCCCCAAGGGGACAGCCTTATCGCGGCAAGTGCCGTAAAGATTTGGTAACCAGGATAGAGTTTCCCTCCTCCATAAGATTTAAATGCGTATTCCTTCCAGTCCAGCCAAGCAGCGATAACTCGTTTTTCAACGTGTCCGGAAAGATGGGTCCCCACAAATACAGCCAGTGCTATAAGCGCCACTCCCACGAGGAAAAATGAAAATCTGTTTGTGACATACGCTGTCAAAATTATGAAACACAGCCCGATAAGCAAAGCGGTCCCCAATTCTTTTTGCAGAAGAACCAGAGGTAGGAAAAAGAAGATTGCAACCCCGGTGAAGACAAAGAGAACGAGCTTCAGCACGTCTTTAAGAGGATAATGTCTTAGGATCAATTCAGAGGCCTTCGATTCATAATACTTGGCGATAAAGATGAGAAATATTACCTTGAAGGCAAATTCGCTCGGCTGGAAACTCTTGTCCTGTGTCTGCAAGCTGCTGAGACCAGCCAGTTTCGGCAGGGCAAGCAGGGCAAGGGCCGCGATGCCCCAGACAAAGATATCCCTTCTCCCTTCGATCTTCTCGACTGCTGCCTTGAAAAGCTCCTTTGACAGACCTGCTGCCACGCCGACAATGGCGATCATGCTGTACACCAGCTGCTTGAGCGCCATCGGGACGTTCTCCTGATAGCCCACGGCCCTTGTCAGAAACCATCCTGAACTGATGTCGAGTCTGTACAGAATCAGGAGGCCTATACTATTCAGCATTATACTCAGCACCAGTATGCTCAGATCGGATTTATATTCATATCTCCTGAGGATAGTGATCAGCAGCCAGATGAAGGGACAGAAGCTTACCATCGAGAAGAAGAGAAGGGGGTTTTCCCACTGGAGCGTGCTGGCGTAAATGAAGGTCACAGCAAGGACATATCCAGAAAACAGTACGGCCAGCACCTTCTTGAGCATCTCCATCTTGTCCAGCCTGAACGGATGTCTGTAGACCATCCAGAGGGTGCCCATAAGGCTGATCAGATAAAGTATTGTAACAACCTTGCCCATTACTTCAACCCCTCATATGCTTCCTCAAAATGATCGGCCCTGACTAATACCGTGCCCTTTGATATTTCAGGATCTGCCTTGACCGAAATCGCAGGCTTTGCCGAGCCCATGCCCTGCTCCTTAAATTCGTTCTCAATGAAGCTCTGAGCAGTCTCTTCGAGCTGCCTTTTATAGAGCCCTTCTATTTTCCGATAGTCGGCATAGTCTTCTTCATTCATCATCACCTCAAGCCTGCTCGGGGGAAGCACTCCACTCTTAAAGACCTTTGTATTTTCGGCAATCGCCTTTTCAATCGCCCTTTCGACAAAGATAGGCTGCAGGGGATGGCGGCCCGGAAGGAGCCTCTTCAGCATCCGCTCAAACAGCCCGTCAACCATAATGTTGAGCTTATTTGAAGTTACGGACATAGTAGCTCCTTGCTTTTTGCGCTTTATCTGCAATCCCGGCATTGGTCCTGCCGAGCCTCTCCAACAGTCCCAAAGCTCTCTCTGAGAGCTTCACAGGGGAGAGGATGTAATAGACCACGGTAACGATTGTCCCAGCTATCACAAATATGATCTGGTCCACTATGCACTCCTCCTGCTCATTACCAGGCCTACCACACCGCCGAAGAGAAACAGCATTATCGAGATGGTACCCGCTGTAGAGAGCATGTTATTGATCATCAGGAGTATTGTTCTGCCCAACTGCTGGAGTATGGATACGAACTTATCGAAGTTGTTCCAGTCAGGATGATACTTCAGGGTTTCAAGGCCTTTGAAGGAGGCATAGAGGAATATTCCGAAAAGGACAAAGTTCACGCCCCGCCTCAGGTAATAGGCCATGATAAAGCCACAGACGCCGAAGATTACTGCTATGAGGATTTCTGCTTCTTTCATATGCGTCATATTCATCCCTCCTTAATAGTTCGTCCTGTATGACTTCACGTTGCCGCCGCATTTCGCAAGATATTCCGTCCAGAAATTTTTCAGGTTCTTTATTGCGACCTCAGTTTCCACAGTGCTTATGCCCTTTATGTCTGAGAAGGCGCTGTAAATGTTAACCTCAACACCTTTCAGGTCTGGATACCCAGCCTTCTTGCTTTCAAGGCCTTGCAGGAAGACCTTATGATTTCCGTTCTTAATCCGATTGAAGCTCAGACCTGCTGTCTCGTTATCCAACATGTCGCTGTAGATGAGAAGCCGTTTAGCCTGTTTGTCCGGTGATGCCGGTTCCTCGAACTCTGCCATAAGCCTTGAGGCCCTGAAAAGACTCCCGATAATATCCGTTCTGGTGTTATCAACTGATTTGGCCTTGTTTGCCATATTCTCCTCAAGCTTCTTGGAAGCAACCTGCCGTGTTGCGATCAGGTTTCTGTTCATCGGCCCGGCTTGGCCAGGCATAGTCGCCTTCAAAAGGGTAACGTCGCTCTTGCGGCCAAAACCTATGATAATGAGTGTGTCGCCCTTGTTGAGCCTGTTTATCTCCTTCTTCAGCTCTGCCATATTCTTGCTGTAGGGTGAGTCTTTCCCCTCGCTGCCGGTGTTGTCGGTAAGGACACTGCCGGAAAGGTCAAAGAGCGCTACCGTCAAAGTGCCTGCGAATGCCTGCCCGCAGGCCAAGATAAAAACAAAGGCAACGATTACAATCTTCTTCATCCGATCCTCCCTGTATCACCAAACATCTGGCCGGCAATATCAGGTTCTTCAAGAATTACCTTCTCTGATGTCTTGACGAACACGCCTATGGATGTCTTCAGCGCATGAAGCTCGCTTTCCAGTATCTTTGTCTTCGGAGAGTTCGACAATACAAGAGAGTCTTCGGCCATGGCAACAAGGCCCATGATCTCGACCTGGAAAACCGTGATGCTGTGCCTGATCATATTTCTGTCAAAGCCCCTTATCAACGAAGTGCGTATAAATCTGCGAACCTCAACAGCATACTGCTCTATCGCCGGCCTCAGTTTTTTGATGATGTCCTCGCAAAGGATTTCGTTCCGTATGTTTTCAAGTGTATTGTCCTGGCTCGTTGCATAGGTGATATCTTCCATTTTGTTATTCCACCTTTCCCGTGTCCTGGATATTTGTCATCGCGTTCGAGCCGATTTCAGTCCTGGCAAGGACCATAACACATATACTGCCGATAAGGAGTATTGCGCCGATAAAACCTATCAGTTTGGCAAATCCGTTGGCCGCTTTTTTGGACATGTTGTGCATGATAAAACTTAATGAAATGGCAACTAATATATCCGTCAGCAATGAGAAGAAGCCGTTGCAAAGAGCCGTCAATGTATCGCTGCCGCCTACCCAGTCTCTGCCTAACTTATCAGACAGGAGCATATAGTTGGCAACTGTGGCAAGGACAAGTCCCAAAAACGAGAAGTATAGGAACGAGTCGGGTAGCTTGGGGACATCCATGATATCTTCCTCAAGAGACTGAAGGGTCATTTTTGACTTTGCCTTCTGTTCAAGGACATCGTGATTGATAGAGATATGGGGCATGGGGAAATTTGGGGCTATGACGTTTGATTGTGCCTTGTCCAGCATCTCCGAATATTCCTTGTGGCAGTCGGTCACCTTCTGTTCGTATGGGACCTCAAGCTGATCCCTGTAAGGCTGAAATACTTCCCTTGTCTTTCTCACTTTTTCCATTCGGTCGGGTATGTCTATAACCCCGAGAAGGTCATGCATCACAGCAGCCTGCATGTCTCCGGGCAACTGACGAACGAGCTTCCTTATGCGGCGCTTCTGGTAGTACCGTGTCAGGCCATGAATAATCATTTTTATTGTCTCTATTATCCCCACAGCTTCATCACCTCTGCTTCAATTTCTGAAACGCTTCTTGCCATAACATTTTTATGTTCCTCATACTCCTTAAGTTTGATGTCCCTTCCATTCTGTATATCTTTGACGCTGTTCATCATTGGGTCGTTATCATTGCACCCGGTAATATGAAATCCAACAGCACAACTGTTCGTCAGAAAAGAGTCTAACCCCTGTATTTGGATTTCAAGCTGCCTCCTGTGCATCCGGTTCCGGCCCACCGATGCCGCGAACAGCATGCAACCCAAGGAAATGCCTACGATTGCGACATTGAAAGGGTCGATATGCCGCTTCTGTTTTGGAGACGGCTGGACAGGAGACTCTTGGACAGAGAGATCAGCGTTGCTTTCTACTTCCTTTGCCGACGCCTCGGCAAAGAGAGAGGCGATGAAGATGCTGATGAGTGCACCCCATGCGATCATCAGGAAGATGTTTCTTCTATCTTGTATCCTGTCCATTGTTTCTCCTTTCTGGCGGTCCCCCGCTGTTGCAAGAGGCGAACCACTTCCAGTGTTTATCGAATTGAGAGGATTTGGACCTCTATCACCGCCCCCTCCGGCGTATGCCAGTACACTACAGCCCCATAGTGACAATAAAAAACCAGACACGGTGTCTGGTCGCTATCATTTGCAATAAGTATTTTCGAATGGGATTCTGTTCCCAGGCCCCACCTTGCCCGGATAGCCACTTTAAGCTATCGAGGAGAGCATGTTCCTAATCCATCTCTGGAACCCTCCTTGCCATTAAGCTTAATATTCCGAGGATCATAGTCCAGGAATCTATATTTCTGATTGAGCTTATATAGCACATTACCGTATTGTCCTACAGGTATCTGTCCGGCGATCACACGAACGCATTCGGTCGAAAGAATGTCGTACGTTTTTTGAAACTGAAGCCGCATGGCCGTGTCTCCACACTCGATAAGAAGATTGAGAGCCTTTTCAAGGACATTGAATACCGGACGCGTGTCCATCATGCCATGCCTGAAGCCTGATATTTCTGCCAGATAATTTCCGATGCAGAAGTCCCACTCGGAGTTAAATCTCTCCGGGTCTTCCTGCGCGTGCCTTTTGAGGTTGGCATGGAAGGTATTTGTTCTCTCTTTTCTCTCTCTTGCCTGTCTGCCCATATCGTCCTCCTTTGTTTAAGGGGTTTTAGATTTCATAAATAGGGTTCCCTTTTTTGTGCCTCCGGGCTTTCGCCTTTCTGGCTGGTAAGCAACCTTATCTCAAAAAGATTAGTCGTTCTTTGCGCTGCTATAAAGTCTCAAGCTCTTGCTCAGATACAATGGGCAGTCATCGTGCCTATCATGACCGCAGTAACTTTCATATCTGCGTGCGTTAATTGAAAGGGAGAATAATGATGCCCCGCATGTATAATCGACACCGACAGAAACTTCCGGGCAAATACTGCTATCGGTGATGGCACTCGCCGCTGAAAGCTTGCCGGAATAAAATGAATGAAAACTGTCCTCCAACGCACTCGGCATTAGCATCGTGCTTGACTCGACTGTATTTTCTTGTATCGTGTTCATGCTTCATATTAAGCAACAGCCATGCCAAGACATCAAATGGCATATTTACAGGGTTTAGCGGAGCTGAGTTGAATCTTGGAAGAGTTTTTGATGGAAATCCATAACAGGAAATGTTATGGATTTATTGCAAGGGGAAGAAAATAGACTACTTCTTGGAGATGAGCCGTTGAAATTCCTTATCTCCTTTGTCCGTGTGTTTTGTTCAAAAATGGCAACAATATTCTAAAAGACTTTTCACTTCTTATTATCAATGCTTTTCTTAAATTCTTCCAATTTTGCAATGTTAACATTACTAAGACCACTCTTTGATACACTTGGTTGTTTATCTTGTTTCTTAACAAAAATATCAAATCTTCTGCTACTTACCGGTCTTGATACCGATGGATTCCTTCGATATGTTTGACTTTGGAGTCTTCCGAAGCACATGTGATTTGTTTCAACGTATTTAATTCCTGTAGTAATAGCAGAGATCGTAGTTTGAAGGTGTTTGGCAAGATCAGACTTTACAGTATTGCTTTTACTACTAATTCGCGCCCTCCAAAGCGTGGCCAGGCTATCTTTAAAGTCGTTAGAATTAATACACTCAATAAGCCGACCAGTATCAGGAGAGGCTGTATTATTAGACACCCTCCATAATAGCCTAATTAGTTTTTCTGCGCATGTCCCACAAGTCATGATAAAATCGTTATGAGGTGTATCTTCAATTATTAACTTTTCTATAGTATAGATATCAGGCAATTCAGATCTTCTGTTTTCCAATATAAACTGAAAGTAAGCGTTCTTTAAGAGGGAGCTTATGACTCTTATTTCTGATGCATATTTATTTACGTTATTGTTCGTCGTTATCATTTGATCCAAGTATTGCATAAGAGCATCAAACTCTGTCCAAATAAGTCTTTCTGAGTCCTTAATTCTGAGAACTCTATTAATAAGTGAAATGAATTTATTGTAGTAATTGACAGGTTCCAGCACGGTATCCTTTGTAAAATAGTCGAATGCATCCTGAAGCAATGATTTCTTGGTATAAAAAGAAGAGTTAGAGGCAGTAAGCATAATGACCGGAAGCGTAAGGCTCCAGGATTTAATTAATTCTAATGTTTCCAGACCTTTCTTGCATCCTTCCTCATAATCGTTCGATAACAAATTGAGATCCAATAGAACCATTTCCCTGTCAGATATTAAACTAATGTTCTTCTCTTTTATCGACTCAACTGTCAATACGTCAGAAAATATTGAACTCAAAACAGCATGCCATGGGCTTACGGTGCCTTCGTTATCAATAAAAAGAAGTCGGCATGTAATCTTTCTTCCTCCCGCTTTAGTGAACCCCTCGTCAAGAATCGCGGCGCCCCTTTTACTTATTTCTTCATGAGCTAAAGTCCTGTTCTTAAGGTTAAGCTTACCGGGATCCAAATTAGATGGCTTTGGAGTAAAACTAAGAACTGTAGCACCAGGGACTGTAACATTTTTAATAACTCTATTACTGAAGCTGAAGACGGCATTAAAACACTCGATCACTTCTTTATGCGTGAAATTCTCTTTTCTATTGTTATCTCTATGACGCGCAATCCTAAATGTTTTGCGCAGTAAAACATCTTTTTCAACATCTAAGTCACAAAGCTCTTTTATCTTCTCCGGGGCATTTGAGTAATCGTCCCTGCCATCTTCTTTTGATTTTAATGGTCCGTTCCAAATTTCAAGGGAATACTCATAGGTAGTTTTATTTTGCTCTGCATATATACATATCGCCAGTTTTTGAAGTGCATTCTCTAAATTATTAATCGCGTCTGCTAAATAATCATCTGAAATCAATATTTTTCGAGGAAGAAGATAGTCCTTGTCGATACTGAGATAAAAAAGAGCCTTTCTGAGCGAGGCATTAATCTTGGCAGCTCCATATTCAGTATCAACAATATTTAGCTTTTTCTCTATATGTTGATGATAATTCCGCCATAGTTTTCTCATATCTGCTGACCATACATCAAATGAGCTTATAATGTTCTTTAGTTTGTTATAATAAGCTATCGAGTTTCTGTCATTCTCATCTATGATTTCCTTGACAAAATAATCTGTTGCGCCGAATTTGAGTCCGGCTTTAGTGATTTCCACATCATCATATGCCGTCAGCAGCAATACTGGAATATCAAACTGAGCATGTTTTATCCTCTGTAGTACCTCGATTCCATTTTCCGCATTGTTCCCCAAGTTAATATCAAGAAGCACGCAGTCATAATTAGCACCACTACATAATTTTTCTAAGCCCTTCGGCCCATTTTCGACTATTTCGACTTTATCTGCTCCAAAGATAAACTCCCATACTGGTCGCCACATTTTAATCTGATCATCGATGACAAGTATTTTAGTGATATCTCTGTGCCAGATATGTTTACTTCCCCGACTCGAAGAGCAACTAATCTGAGACCGCTCAATCGTTTTTAAGGCGTCGGCGTATTCGTAGTCTTTTTTTTCTTTGCTCCAGTTATTCGTAGAGTCTTCATATATCAACTCCCTATATGCTTCTTTTGCAAATTCTATGATATCTTGAGACCTTAAATCGTAATCCTTTGAGCCTAAGGCCCCATTTAAAATTCTTGCGGCTGCCATGAGATTATTCATTTTATGCCGTTGGACTTCGTCCTGTCTTTTCCTCAGCCTCGCTGCGACTTTCGCTTGTATTTGTGCAATATCACCACTATTCTTTAAAAAAGCATTCCGAAAATTGCCTATCTTAGTTGTTATATCTTCCAAATGGATTGGCAACCTATCATGCAAAATTAAACCCTTATCTATACAATCCTGTAACTCTGGAAATTCATCTATTCCGCCCAGCTTTTTTTGTAGCGATCTCAAATTAGAAAAAGACAATATCACAACAGGCAAGACTCTCTCTTTTCCTCCATAGATGAAGTTCAGATCATTCGATAGAGCCGAGTCGTTAACAATTATAAGTAGAGAAGCTCCCTCTCTACTTATGGCTTTTTTGTCATTCAAGTATTCATATAAGCTTTCTGCTATATAGGTCTGCTTCGCATCAATATATACCCCCCTGTCTTCTTCAGGAGGTGTCTTAGAAGCAGATTCTACTTTAGCTGCGCCTATAGTAGCTACCGACGGTTTCTTCACATGCGCGGGAGTCTGTGATAGAACACCTCCTGCCGAAACTTGCTTTATCTGAAAAGTAATCGATTTGTTGAGGGATTTCCTCAGATAACGTTTAACTTCATCTTTTTTCTTGAGGACACCTAGTCTATTATTTGTATAAACTGTAATTGTCAGACTGCCTCCCTTAGGTTCAAAGAGAATATCTGAAACTAGCCCTGGAAGTAGCTTGTGTATATAGTTGGATATTTCTTTCATAAATATCTTTTATCAGCCCTTCTCTTGAATTCTTTATTTAGCTCCGGCGCGTTGATATCGGCTTAATCAGCATTGACAATGTTGTCACTATTAATATGAGTTTTGTTATTTGCAAGAAGCTATATCGTACGGCAGCTTCGCTTGTAGTACGAAATCATTGCATCGAGCATTTTCTTTCTTTCTTCCAATCAATTTTCAACTCGACGGTGATCCATTTGCGCATGGTTCCAGGCTCAATGCCAAACAGAGCAGCCATATCGTCGTGCTTCAGGTCCCTCTTCAGATCAGTTCTCAAGCGCTTAATACACTTCATCATTATCGGACCCAGAGGCCCTTGCTTAGTGTATATCTTGATGAATCTTTCCCATAATTCTTTGCCTTTCCATTTTTCTGCAAATACTTCGTTTACTACATGATCGATATCCATGAAGAGGCTGTTTTCTTTAGGCGTGGCAAGATCAAAATGCTCCGGCAATAGCACATTATCCTCTCCCGCCTTAATTATCGCAGTCCTGACCTCATTTTCGAATTGTCTGATATTGCCCGGCCAGTTATGACTTTTAAGAAGTGCTAAAACATCCGGCCTCAGATAATTTCGCCTGCCATCAGCAGTCTCTACGAGGACATTTTTCCCAAGTTCACTGTTGAAACGCCGGATCAAATAGGCAAGCAACTCCGGGATGTCTTCCTTCCTCTCCCTTAGAGAAGGCATGTTAATGCTGAACTGGCTCAGCCGGTAATAAAGATCTTCCCTGAAGCGCCCCGCGCTTATTTCTTGTGCGAGATCCTTATTCGTTGCCGCTATGATTCGTATGTCAACAGCTATATCTCTCATGCCTCCAAGCCTTTGGATAACTTTTTCCTGAAGGATTCTTAGCAGGCTCGCTTGGACTTCAGGAGATGCATCTCCGATCTCATCGAGAAAGACCGTGCCCTCCTGTGCTATCTCAAATATCCCTTTATGCTGAGCTATAGCACCGGTGAAGGCACCCTTCTCATGACCGAACAATTCGCTTTTCAGCATGTTCTGGTCGGAGAAACTTGCGCAATTAACGGCCTTAAAAGGTTTATCCTTTCTAAGGCTATTTACATGAAGGGCATTTGCAACGAGCTCCTTGCCTGTACCACTCTCACCTCTTATCAAGACAGTCGTATCTGTACAGGCTACACTCAGGATATCGTCACAAACTTTCTTCATCGCCGAGGTTTCACCGACAACAAAGTCAAATATCTTCCTTGCAGCGTCGCCGTTATGACTTGTCTCGATACTTCGACTGATACTCGAAGCAAAATCCCTATATGCATCCTCCGCCCCTGTATTCAACCGATCCTTTGCGTAGGCGAAAGCACAGCCTGGATAGTCCCTTTTATTGAAGCCCATCATTGTATTGGTTAGGATTATAACCGGAAGGTCAGGATATTTCTTTTTTATTTCATCGAAGGTAGGCTTCCCCTTATTCTCATTGCTAAATAGAATATCAAGGAGAACAACATCAGGAGACTTGGACTTGATTAGCTTCAGCGCATTTTCTGCCTCCTCTTCGTAAATAACTTCAAATCCAATTTCTTCGAGTTTTGCTATGGGCCTAGCACACCAGCCCGGCTCATCGTCAACAAGCAATATCTTATACTTTCTGGTCATTATTCATTATTCTCTCTAAATTTATTTTTATAGTATATATTATCGGAATAATGCTTTCTCCGTTTTTAATCACATTCTTTATTTGCAATTTAGTAAATCGTTCTTCCTTTGCAACCAAGTCAAACAATTTTTTGTAAAGGGTGTTAATTTTACCAAGTTGTCTTGTCACGAGAGCAATATCTTTCTTGCTTCCTTTGCCAGCAAGCTTCGTCAGCGTTTCGCCAAGCTGAATCTCCTTCTTAATTCTTTCCGGTCCAGCGCTCAGGATCGCCTTCCTTATGATTTTCCATTCGGTCTGTATTGAGTTCTCATTTGCCGTTTTCAGTCCATTAATATTCGGCTCAATAGTACCAATCACATTATTGAGATTGTGTATTAAGAGTCTAATGTGCTTGCAGTATTCAACTAAAGTAGTTCCTGCATCCAAAGAAGCATTTATCTCACTTCCTAGAATAACTTCTCTGAGTTTCTGCATTTTTTGAATAGTACACGGCAACTGGAGATAGAATATTCCGTCACTTCTAAGCACAGATGCCTCTGGTGCCCGAAATAGTCTTTCTTTATTTACAAAGCCATAACATATGACTGGGCTCTTATCACCGGCAGTTCTTAATTTGGTAACATGTTGCAAACCAGGATATTGAACATTTCCACCTTTGTTTCCGCTATAGGCAATATTGGTTATGATACAATCAGAGGGCAAAGCACCTATAGAGTGAAATATCCGACTAATAATCGATTTAAATAGCGGATCATTCTCTTGTATCGCGAGCACTATCTTATCCCATCCCACATATTAAGAATTATATGCTTGTATGGTTTCTCGGACTCCTCATAAAATCTATCAGGACCGTCCTTTATTCTTGAGCGCAACATTCCTTCTCCCACAGTTCATCTATCGCATTTTCGAGTTCCTCTGCAGCTTTTTTGAATCCTGCATGGTCAACTATCTTTGAAGATATCATTTTTTTCAATACTCTTATGCAATCTATTGAACCTAAATGATTTGATAATTCTTTTAGGCATTCTTCATAGGACTCTTTTGCCATTGCCGTAATAACCGGCTCTTTGGCTTTAGGATCTCTATTGTTCAATTGCTGCAACCAATCCAGAGCTACGAGGGGAATTAGAAGTTCTGAGCGAAGCTCATCCGTTATCGCTGCCTTACTTGGAACAAGAACTTTCCAGAGATCATCAAAATATTTCTTAAAACTATCATATTTTCCAGTGAACAAGCAGTTATCTATAAATGGTTTCAAATTTTTCCATATTTTAGTTTCCTCTTCCAATAAGCGACTAAAAGTCTTTACTGGTATATTTCGACCACACACCGCATCCAGAACATCACCTTCTCTTCTGCTTGATTTGTGAACAGCAATCGCACTTGGCTCCCCCTCGTTCACAAGTCCCTCAAACTCTATGGTTAAATTATTTATCACCTCATTTACAAAATGAATCGTATCGCCATTAAAGCTATAGCTAATTGTCTGATGCATGCAGGCAGCCTCATTTTTACAGTCTGCATGTTTCCTGTTATGCAATTTAGACCACCCATCCGTGTCAACATTCGTTCCACCGCCCAATACGATGACTATAGTTCTAGACATCTTTTGGTCTCCTCAAAGAAAATAAAGTTTGCACCAATGCATATTTATCTAAGTTTTCTATGAATCTTTCAATTGTCCCGATTTCAATATATCGTGCGCCTTCAATAAGTTTTTCAGGAACGCCCCGGCCAGAATCTATAACAATATTAGAATATATACCCTTCTTCTTTTTAGTTCCTATGATCTTATCTAGAAATTTGCTCCTATTGCCTTCCGTCATTTTATCTAATAGCCCCTGATGAATCACAAGGAAATCACCCTTATTCGTATCTTCATAAACATCTTTCGGATCAATAGTATCGCCTTTCACCTGAATAATTGAAACGCCCATTTTTTCCATTAATAGCTCTATGCGACTGGCCTTTCTATTGTCGGTAAAGATTTTTTCATTTGCTTCAATTTCCTTGCAAAGGTTATTTTTATAAATTCTTTCATCAGCAATTACAACTTTAGTCTTGGCCATTTCTACCAACTCATACAACGCAATCTGATGTCTGATCTCGTTTTGTGGTTGAGCGCTGATGAATGTATAGAATGATGCTCCTATTGTGTTACCACAGGGATGATAGTAGTCATAGTTTGCAATTATTTCTTTCTTACAATTTTCTCCATGATCATCAAATATTATGCTGTACTGCCTTTTATTGAATGCAACGATATCTTCGGCATTATTATATTTAAAACACAAATCATCCATAGCCCAGAAAGATATTCTATTCGACACGAATATCTTTGTCCTTTTTAACTGAAATCTCTTATCACAATACTCCTTATAAAGAGCGCTTATGAACTCATCACTCTTATCTCTTGTTAATAAAGTAAAATCCGCTTTTTCGATTATTCGATATGGCAACCTTACAGCATAATCTTTCAATTCACTTTCCGTTATTAACTTTTCCTTTACTAACACCAAAAAACGATGCGGAATATTGTTTTTTGCTTTTATAGTTGATATCAGATCATCGCTAGATATTAAATCGATGCCGGCAGATTTTAATTTTTCCTCATGCTTTAGTAGGGCCTTGATAGTTTTATCCCGGGGGCTGCCATATACAATACAGACTTCTTTCGGCTTTCTAAGATAAATGGTAAACGCGATATTCTCTTTCCCCTTCTGCATACTGCATTTCCCCAAGCATAGATTAGCATCATAGCAGCTAAGATGCATCAGAGGATAAGTTTCGTCCCCCTCTTTGATCAGAGTATCATCAGTAAGTGAATCCGTATCTCGTCCTCGTAAAAAGTTTGCGGATAACTTGACTTCCTTTATGCCCCATCGCCCTTTTATTAATTTCCCTTTTTCGTCAACATATCTGGAATCCTCAAGCGCTTTATTTAAATATTGAACTATTGAGATCTCGTTCCCATTGCTCTCCCTAATAACCCTATTGCAGTTACCAACATTGTCCGAAATTGTAAGAGCAACATAATTCTTGTCCGTAGTTTCATTGGCCTTAACGCAGATGTCAAAATGGCCGATATTATTCTCTTTCATTTCTTGTTTTATTATTCTTCCGCCATGTTTGGCGCTGTTCCGCATTAAATTTTCGAGAATTGAGAAAACCGCTTGGATACCAATATTCCCGTGCGGAATAGATACCATTTTATCATTGCAGGACTCATCAATTGTTAATGTGTAGGGCTCAGGTTGTTCGCTTAAGTCATTCCCGGAATATAAGTTACACCCCATACAACTTGGATTTGAGGTTGCAGTCGATGATGACTGCCGAGCCTTATACTTTTGACAATATTTTAGGATCTCGCAATAGCAAAATCCCTCTGATTTTATGATGTCATTCAACAAAGCTTTTTGCTTTTTGAATTGATCCAATATATCCTTTTGTAGATGCATCGATTTTTCCCAAGATGGGGGGGTCGTTGTAATTTCAGCTATAAAGTCCATCCGGTCTTTTAAATAATCAAACATGAAATATGATTGTTCAATGCAGTTATTATTTATCTTGTCTTTTGATTTATCGTACTGATAACGACTAATTAACAGCTTATACTCACTAATTAAACCAGTAACTTTCTCTAATGTAGGGTGTGGTTCCCTTATTAGAGCTTTTAATGATGAAAGACAAGCAGATAATTGTTCATTTTCGACTGATAAGCCTTGCTTCCAGTATGACAATACATGACTACCGATATTATGGGACATATTTCTTCCCATTATAGCAGCCACCGCTGCCCGGGTGGCATGTTTAACAACATCTTCCCTTAAAATATCGAGACCCCATTCTTTGATTGTCAATGCAAAGGCATCAGCAAAGCGCTTAGCAAATTCCTTTGTACTCTCGACATCTTTACCTACGTTTGCGTTTTGGTCAAAGACTATCAAGCAATACAATTTTTGGTACGCTTTTCTGTAGTGTTTATTTTTTTCTATCGCACTGGTTTCACGCTTTAATTGTTTACACGCGCGCTGAATATTTTCTGCCCAGAATGGCTTCCGCCAAATGAACTCTGAGCTGCGCTTAAGCCTATCGTATTCTTTATAACTATTAAATAGATTTATTTTGTTTTCATCTTTTCTCTTCTTGAAGGCCGTTATTTGTTTATTTTCATAAAGAAAATACGGTAGCACTAGAATTTGCCAATGTCCATTGAAATACCTGTTCACAATTGTGTCATTCTCAAATTGAACAACTTCCGGAAAATCATTAGATTTGCATTTTGCCGTCACGCCTTTTTTATCATAAAAACAGGCTGTTATTCCTAAAATCCGATTATCATTTTTATCATTCTTCATTAACACTTGCGAAAAATGATGCATTTTCTTTTTGATCATTTCATTCTTTAAATCAGTATAGTGGGGATAAACTTCTATCTCATAATCAAAGAGATAATAATTAAGAAAGTCGCTGAGCATTTTAGATATCCTCCCCAAGAATCTGTTTAATAACTTCACCGGTTTTCATTATGGTCTTTCTTTCATGATCTAAATACTTTTTCACAGTCTCCTTCAATTTTATCCTGTAATCAGAAAAGCTTCTAAGATTTAACAGATATAGAGGAAGAGCCCCCTTGTATGCCGGATCATCTAATCTCTTCTCAAGCCTCTCAATCGCCTCTTCATCAGTCTTGCCATAATAACCTTTACATGCCGTATCATATTCCTGAAGATGTCTGCCTATCCAGTCGATCAAGGAGACTAATCTATTCTCATAGTCTTCCGAAATCCCGCCGCCGGCATGGAAGGCTGTGAAAATCAATTGGACTTTAAGATTGATGTCGCGCTCAGTTTCAAATTTCGCTATGGCAAAATCGAAGATTTCTTTCCGGTATGATTCATTGTTTCGGATTACGCCGAGCAAAAGATTGGTAATGTATTGTCTCTGTGAGATGGTCAGGTTCTCCCATGAATCAAGGCATTTCACGACTGACGTCGCCAAAGTGTTATCTCTCATGATCTGATTCCGGATTGCGTCGACATACTCCGCCTTATTGATGTCGTCGGAAATATCAGGAGTCAACCCAGACATGATGAGAGAAATATCCTCGAAAGTGCTAAATATGGCGCCTATTCTATTTTTCAGAGCCAACCTCGCCAAGTCGTTAGATTCCTGCGCAACATCGTTTTTCGGATTAATGAATTCAGCAACTATTTGTCCAGGCCTCGCCGATAGGACTATAATACGGTCCCCAACTGTGATTGCTTCATCTATATCATGTGTTACGAATATAGTCGCCTTCTTCTCTGATGAATGTATATGCAAAAACTCTTTTTGCATTGAGCGTCTTGTCAGTGCGTCAAGGGCTCCGAAAGGCTCATCCATCAATAATACCTTTGGATTCATAGCGTATGTCCGAGCTAAGGCAACCCTCTGCTGCATGCCACCTGACAGCGTGCTTGGCCATGCATTTGCAAACTCAGACAGACCGACAAGATCAAGAAATGTCCTTGCGCGAGCCTGACGTTCTTCGCTTCTAATGACCGAATGGTTCAACCCCGATTCTATGTTCTCCAAAACTGTCATCCAGGGGAAAACCGTATAGCTCTGAAAGACAATCCCGATCTCCGGATTCGGAGAGGTAATAGGTGTCCCCTCCAATAATACTTGTCCGGAATCGGCCGGTAACAGGCCGGCAACAATCTTAAGAAGCGTTGATTTTCCGCAGCCGGACATCCCCAAAATAACAAGCACTTCGCCAGGATTTACTTCGATGGAAACATCCCTGAGCACTGGCAATGGAGTGCCGTTCAAGCTAAATTCCTTTGAAATGCCAGACAAGGACAACATGGGCTATATATTAGATCTAGGAATGGGTTATTGTCCAGGGGACAACAAATCGTTTAAGCTTTCTCAGGACGAGGTCAGTAATGAGGCCGATGCTCCCTATGATGATGATTCCCGCGATAACCTTTGGTGTTTTTAGAAAACGCTGCGCTTCAACGATCATGAATCCGAGACCCTTGGATGCTCCCACAATTTCTGCAAGTATCAGGTAGGACCAAGCCCAGCCAACCGTAATCCGCAGTGCGTCATACGATTGGGGTAAAGATGCCGGAATGTAAACTGAGCGGAGCATCTCCGCCTTGCTAAAACTAAGAGATCTGCCGGTTTCAAGATACGCTTTTTGAACATTTGCAAAAGCATCCTGTATCATGATAGTAAGCTGAAAAAATGTTCCGACAAAAATAACGGCTATTTGTGTTGTTATGCCTATACCAAACCAGAGAATAAGTAATGGAATAAATGCCGGTACCGGCATGTATCTGATGAGGTCATTAAAAGGTTCGAATAAATTTGAAAAAAGTCTGTTTATACCCATAAAAGCTCCCACTGGATAGGCAAGAAGGGCAGCTAACAAGAAACCTAATGTAGCCCTGAAACAACTTATGACCATATGAGGCCACAAATCGCCTGATATCATTTCAGTGACTATAGTGCCAAAAACGGCAGTCGGTGTGGGGATAAAAAATGGCTGAATGTAGCCGGAATAAGAAACTAATCCCCATAACAGTAAAACTGCTATGGGGATTATTGAGCCATATCCTAATATTCTAAGTTGCTTATGCATCACCTAAGGAATAAACTCAGCAGTAACAGGCTTCTCAACAACGGGCTTCTTCTCGATGACTTTCGCTGCCAGCCAAAGATCGCCTGCTTTATTAAAGAGCTTTTCTATGTCACCGCCAGGTTGAAGCATCTGCTTGTTCTCCGTTGGCCCAAGAAGCATAGAATTTGAGATCATAGCTTCAAACTCCTCGGCCTTAAGCCCAAGTGCCTCAGCCATAATCTTGTTGCCTTCGGCCTTGTTAGTCAGATACCAATTATACGCCTCAAAATAGCCTTTTGCAAAAGCCTGTACTGAGCCCGGGAACTTCTGAATCGTGTCTGAGCTAACAATCAAGGGATCAATTATGATTCCTCTGATATCTTTTGTCGAGACCAATACTTTACCGCCCTTATACTCTTGCGCCTTTGAAAGCCAAGGCTCCCATGTAACAGCGGCATCAAGCTTTCCCGAAACAAAGGCGGCACCTGCTTTGTCCGCGTCCATATTGACGATAGTCACATCTGACGGAGACATCCCTTCCTTGTCCAGATTGTACAAGAGGAAAAAGTGCCCCGGCCACCCGATGTTCAAGGCAACTTTTTTACCTTTTAACCCTTTTATGTCTGCTATCTTTTTCTTGACAACGATACCGTCAGCGCCATGAGATTCGTCAGCAAGAAGAACTGCCTTCGCGTTCACTCCTTGTGATGCTGCAAGCACAAAACTGTCGGTCGACGTGAACGACCCGTCTATCTCCCCTTTAATGATTCCGCTATTTATCACTGCAGGGTCGTCTATTCTTTTCAGAACGACTTTCTGGTCCTTGAAGAAGCCCATCTTTTCAGCGATGAACGGAATTGCAAACCCTGGGTAGGTTGGTATGGCAACAACAAACGTGTCTTTCTTAGTGCTGACCGTCACTTTCTTTTCTTCTGTTGCCGGTTTTGTGCACCCCATCAAAGCGAATATCATGCTGAATATGATCATGAATGCGCTAAGACAAAAAAGTCTCATTTTAGTATTTCTCATTTCCCCTCCGTTTATTTTTTGGTATCTCAAAAGTTGCGGGAATAGCAGTAAGATATGCCGTCTTTATCGTCGTTTACTTCATATCCCTTATGAACGGGCTGCTTCAAGATCTCGCCCTTGCACAAATACGACGCATTCTTATAGTGCCGAATTTTACTGTAGATTCGATTCACTGAATTCTCGTGTAAATCATACAGTGCGTCTGTCCTGACGTTTCCAAGACGAAGTTCAGGATCGGTTAAATTCGGACATGAAAACACATCGCCGCTCGGCAATATATAGAAAAGCCCCTTGTAGCCGCCAACGCATTCACGGGAAGTGCAAGTACCGCATTTCTCCTGATCAATAATATATCCAAGGTTGCCAGAGAGCAATTCCTTGATTTCGGGAGATGCTGTTTCATACAGTTCTTCCATCCGCTGGTTGTAATGCACGGTATCAACCGCCCATTCTTCAATTGATTGTCCAAATCCTTTAGGAATGAATTTCAAGAAGTTGACTTGGCTAACGCCCAAGGACATCGCCAAATTGATTAAATTCTCAAGATCGAACAGATTCTTTTTGTGGACAACGTAATTGACATGAACCGTTATATCTCGCTCCGTCAGTTCCTTGATAAACTCCACAGTCTTGTAGAAATTCCCCTCTCCACGCAAGAGCCCATGAATTTCATCCTGACTCCCGTCAAGAGATACGATCACAACAGTGCTGTTATCCAGCTCATTGTCCAGCTTCTTGATTTCTGTAAAGAAAGTTTCATTGCCGAGCGTCCCGTTCGTTGTAATCATCAAAGAGCAAGTTTTTTCTTCTTTCAAGAAATCGAAAATATCATAGAGATAAGACAGAGCTAAAGGCTCTCCGCCTTTAAGATGCAAAATCCCATTCATTCTCCCTCTTTCAAGCTTTACGATCTCTGACCATTCAGTCATTATTTTTCTGACGGCAGAATAGTCCAGACCTTTATTAGAATGCGACGGTAAGTAACAATGCTGGCAAGACAGATTGCAGGCGTAGGAGGGAGCCAAAATCAAATGAAACTTGTCCAAGGCACGATTTCTTGAATCCCCCTTCATTATATATGTTTTATTTGCTACACTGGTCATCATAGTTTTATGCTCCTTTTCAAATAATTAAGCAATCTTGATCATAGTAAATGCAATAGACATGCCTGCTATGCTTTATCTTTATAATCAATAGGTTATTGATCAGCAACCTCTGGTCCTTCTTATCTTTTGTTATGGTTTCATCACAGTTTTGTGATAAATCTGTAACAAAAAGCACTCGGCATCCTTTAGTCTCCATCAGCATATCAAAGGCCATTACTTCCTTTATCTAAAGAGATTTCCGGCACAATCCTGAAATCTCCGCCATAGAAACAAAGCTATTGCGCTATCTTCTCTTAACAAGTCTCATGCCAGTCATTGTTTTGATCTGACGAAAGATCGTTTTGACCTAACGTAAATCTGACGAAAGGTTATTCCTTGAGAATGGCGGCGGTCTTATTCCAATAGTCCTCGTCGGTCTGTCCAGGCTTGATGATGGGAGACAGATACTCGATTGTCGCTGGCTTAGCTTCCAGCCCGAACATGCGGATGTTGCTCTCAGCGCGACGCCGCGGTCCTGCTTGAGAGAGGTTCCTCATCCCGTTCCATGTCCGCGATCACTGACTCGGTCTCCACGTCAAGCGGTTCGTCGGCGTACTGATCATGGAGTGTCGTGCCGACCATGATATCCAATAACTCGTTCGCCGATTCGGTTGGTCCGAAAATCTGCTTGCCTGCCGTGCCGAAATGACCGCGATAACCGTCTTCGCCGTGGACCAGGGTAAACCTTCCGCCGTAGTCATTTTTTGCCAGACGCTCAGTCCTGGACAACAACTCATCCGTTGAAATACGCTTGCTCATCTCATCACCTCCTTCCGTTCATACCTGATCAAATGTCCAAACTGTTTCCAGCAAAGCATCCTCAGCTCCTCGCCCCTGATGCTCGGCTGAGTGCACCCAGATTCCTCGTTACTGCAGAAGCTGATGTACGAGTAGTAACCGTGGTCCATCTCGTCCTCGTCCTTGATCAGCATCATCCCGAGTTTACATTTCGGGCAACGGGTCTCGGGCAAGTGCTCCATGATGAACGCCCTCCGCATCTTCTCTCTCCTGCGTTCCTCTTTACTTTTTCCCTTGTACGATGACATTTCCCTTTAGTCCTCCTTTCCTTATGCAGCTTCAAGCCAACGGCGACGCTCTTCCATCAGCATCGGCATCATGTTTGTCGTCGTCCGCTCTCCAGCGAGGCTCAGCAGTTCGCGCAACGTCTCGGGGTCTATGTCCTGATCGGCGAACTCGTTAAGGACGTTCGGATGTCCCTTTTCCGTCCAAAACGGCAACCCATCCGAGAGCCAGTAATCGCGGAACTCCTTGATAAAGGGTCGCGGACTCGTCGCCGTGGTGAAAAACGAGTCGATTTTAATCCTATTGGGGATTCCTCCCGCCCAGATTCCGACCGACACTTCCGTCATAGTGAAGGGGTTTTCCGAGCGCGAACTCGTCAATCTTCCGCGCGTCTCGTCAACGAGGGACACGTCTCCCACCCTCCAATCGCGGGCCTTCAAGTCAATTGGAAGCATGTTCCTATCGATGTTGACCGAGCCGTGGCAAAAAAAATCGTTGTAAGTTTTGAGCCAGCTCAGCTTGTGCCACTTGATGTCCTTTCTGCGTATCAGCATCTCTTTCTCTCCTTTTTCCTTTGTTCTCTTCCTTAGTCGTGATAGTCCTCGAAGCCGACGACCTTGTCGCCTCTCTTAACGCGCTCTTCAAGTGTACTCATCCAAAACTTCAGGATTTCGCCTGCAGCTGTCTCGTCAAAGAAAAATCTGTCAACGAGGTACGGCCTTGCCCCAAGCATGTTTACGGAGCCCCTCTCGCGGAGGTTGTCCAGATACAGCAAATGCCTGAGAGTGCAACCATCGGGTCTTTTAACTGAAAGCGTGTCGAGCGGGTCGATGTCTCCCTTCTTGTTTTCTGCTACTTCCACTGTTTCGAACAGCGTCATCTGTGTCATCATTTACCGAACCTTTCCCTTTCTGTTTGTTGTTATTTTGTTGTCCCGTTGCCCGGTTACGCGATCGGAACAATCCTTGCATCATCAGTTGCTTTCTTCCTTCGTACCGTCTCTTTAGAAAGTCTTTTTTCGAGGGCGCGTTGCGTTGCTGAAGCAAATTTGGCGAAAGCCGATCTTACAGCCTCGTCTGTCGTGATCGCGTCCAATGCGGCACTCAATGCGGGCATCGCGGCGTCCAATTTTTCTATCTCCTCGCCTGACAGGGCCAGGTTAACCTGGGAATTGACGCTTCTCGGATGCAGAAGACTGCATTTCGCGGTGCAGGAGTCGAAAAGGGCATTGATCTGTGACACTGCTGCCGCGACCTCTGCATCAACCGTCGATACCTTTGCTAAAAAGCTTTTGCTGATCGTCTCGTCCGTCACATCGTCGAGACTTGCAAACTGCCCGAAGATTTCGGAGATAAGATCAGGCAGAAAAGCTTGCGCTTCAGCAACCATCTCGTCACGTCCCGACGCCGTTGTGACATAAGAGCAGACTGCGAATGTCGCAGTCCGTCCAGCGACGGCGGGAGCAACCGTCGTTTCGACAATGACATGCGACAGCTTTCCCGTTTGCCATCCCGCCTCGTCGGCAAGGTCGGCTTCGCGTCTCACCCTGACGTCCACGTCACCTATCATCCTGCCGCCTCTCCCATTTTTCCAGCGCGGGGCGAAGTGCATCGTGTGAGCGTCGATCTTTTCCCCTGCTCTGTCGAACGACACCAGCTTGGGTACGGTCACGCGACGCGCGTTGAACACCAAGCCTGGGACTATGTCCTTAATTTTGACAGTCATCTTACTGCACCTCGGGGCATGTCCCAGCTCTCGTCGTCCATCCAATCCAGTTTCAGTGCCATGATTTCCCCTCTTGTTTTCATCTTTTTTCCTCTCTCATATTTATGGTAAGTCCGAGGTCTCTGAGTTCAGACATCTCCCTCATTACCTGTCTCTATTCTTAAGCTCTTTGGTTATCGCGTCGAGAATGATCTGGTGGAGCGTCGTGCCGTCTTCTTCAGCCAACCCCTTGGCTCCCCGATGAATGCTCACAGGCAGGTGCATCAGGAAAAGTTTCTGCCTCTCGACGAGGTCGGTCTTCCCAGCCCTGGCTTTCGGTTCAGGCTTGTCCTTCTCGGGCTTGGGAACTTCAACCGCCGCAGTGGCCTTCTGGGGAGCCTGAACCCCAGCGCCCGGCGAAGCCGAGCTACCAGTCACGGGTGCGGGACTTGCTCCAATTATAAAGGCGTCCATCCCCTGCACATTCTGCACATCGGGCTTTTTAATCATGATGCACCTCCGTTTCTGCCATGGTATCGGCAGACTGTTCGACTACGGGTTGTTCGGATACCTGCGGGTCGATGATCGACATCAGCTCAGTATATAACTCGGCAACTTCCCTCGATGCCTTGCCGTCAGCGTTGAACTCGCCGACGCCCTGGCCGAGGCTGATGCTCTTTTTAAAGTCCATATACTGATGAAGAGAGGACTTCATAAGAGTCGCGTCACCAGAGAACCCCGCCACGGCTTCCAGAGCCTCCCTTGCCACGATGGAATTCGTCACGATCTGGTTCAGTACAAAGCGTGCAGTTAGATCGCGGAAAGCCCGTGCCTCCCTCAGGACGCGGATGGTGTCTTCAGCAGCCCAAATATCGTATTGAGAAGGCAACACGGGGATAAGCAGCAAATCACACGACATGATCGCCGACCGAAACACGTCGCCATCTCTGCCACCGACATCGACGAAGACAAGGTCGTACGCAGTCGCTATGTTGCGGAGATCGCGGTGAAGAGTCGCGCTGGTGATCGCCATAGCTGTGATGTCGTCCAAGGCTCTGACTGCACGGAACGAGAGTGAGCTACCCTGGGGGTCGGCATCTATCAGCAGAACCCGTTTACCTGAAGAGGATGCTTGGACGGCCAGATTACAACTGAGCGTAGATTTGCCCACGCCACCTTTCACGTTACCGCACACGATTATCTTTCCCATTGTTTACCCCTTTCTGTTAGTTATTTCATTACTTACTGACTTATGTATAAGCTCATAAACAAATTACAGATACCCCTGCCCGCCGCGGAGAGCGCGGCGACAGCGCGACAACATCTCACCTGCCCTAACATGTCCGAGAGTCGCCGCCTTCTGGAACTGCGGAATCGCCTTGGCACACTCGCCGATCCGCATGTACTCAATGCCCATGACAAACAAGGCACTGGCCTTGCATTTCGCTTCAAGCCTCTGCATCTCTGCTGCAGTCTCTTCGTTCAGCATCTGACTCAATAAATCGCCCATGGCTATCTCTCCTGTCCGCCCTTGTTCCGGTCCAAAGACCTCTGTACCGCCCGCAAGCCGTATAACAATCCGAGCATAACTGGTTACCTCCCCCTCTCTATGTCCGCTGTCTGTTCTGGTTCGGGCTTCTGCTTCGCTGGGGTTCCCAGCTCGGCGTATTCAAGCCCGTTCGGCAATTTTGTTGCCCGCTCTTCCTTGGGTTCTTCTTTCACGCGGGCAGTCGCCCCGCCTTGCCCGCCTTTGTCGCCAGGGTCGTCTCCGTCCGGCTTCCTCTTGTCCTGCTCCTGCTCCGTGTAATGTTTCTCCAGATCAGCCTTCGAATGCATCCTGGACAACTGCGACTCGTAGAAGGTCTGGTCGTGATACTCGTAGCGGAACTTGCCTTCCTCCGTCTCGCTGACGGACACCCCCCGCTCCTTGCAGACGGCGACGAACTGATCGACCGATCCAGCCTTATTCCTGGCGGATTCCGTGATCGCGGTCATGTCGCGCTTGGCGTGTTCGGACTTCTGTCCGTCCTTCAGGTGATGGTAGCCGAAGTCCCTGTCTGCGGATACCGTCCTGTTCAGGTCTTTCATCGACTGTTCCTTGCCCATGTCTTCGATCTCGGCGACCGCCTTGTCGTACCCTTTTTCGGCGACCTTGGCGAGTCCGCCCAGTTGAAAAACGTCGCCAAGATTGGACGCCTTGTGAGCGCGGTCTCCGTACCGATACATCAGCCCCCCATCATCGCCCGATCTCAGGAGTTCGATGCCCCTCTGCCCGAGTTCCCTGCGGATCGTGACGACGTTCGCCGTCTTGTCGAGCCTCTGGAACACTTCGATGGCTTCCTTTTTCAATACTGTGATGCCGAGTTCCATTCCCCTGTCTTCGACCGACTTTCTCTCCGCCATGGACTCGCGTTTAACCGCAATGTGTTCGCGGGCTTCCAATATCTCCAGCCCCATTTCCTTCGACGCTTCGTCGGAAGCCTTCCGAATCCGTCCCCAGATTTTCTGGGTTTTGATCAGCTTGCCGTCCGTTCCCATGGAACAGACATCGATATGGACATGGACCTTTTCGCCCTTGCTCTGGGTATGCATGCTCGCGTTCCAGAGCGCCGTCGGGAACCGCGACATCGCTCTTTCGGCATGCTCTTTCACGAGCCGAGGGGTCCGGTCTTCGCCAGCGTGAGATATCATCCAGTGATGATGGGTCCTTGAAAAGGCGTTGTTCTGTGACCTGTAGGTGTCACAGTGGGCTTTGTATTCCCTGTCGATCTCTTCTGGCGACCGACCTATCGTGTTGCCAAAGGAACGGTACTCGGCGACGATCCTTTCGCCCACGCTGAGCTTGCCGTGGTCTTTGTCTCCCGCCTCGGGGTTCGGGAATTTCTGCGGGTCCTGCTTATACAACTCCAGGTTCAGCGGACCCTGATGACCCGACCCGATGCTTTTCGCCACGCACGATCCAGCGATCATCTGGCACCTCCGAACGGCTTTGCCAGGTTCGCGACGCCTTCTTTAATACGAATCAGTTCGCCCCTGATTTCGTCCAGGTCGGCTTGCTGTTTGTTGGAGTCGTCTATCATTCTTTCCACCAGCTTGATCCTCTCCTTCGGGTCTGCTGTCAGCCCGATCTGCTTGCGGGCGAGGTTATAAACCAGGGCAATTTGGTTTATGAGGTTGCCCACGGCTCCGAGTTCCCGTGCCATTAAAGAGAGCCCTTTCTGCACTCCGTCGAGCTGATCCTTGGAAACCCTGCCGTCCTTGATGCCGTTGCCCAGCGCGTTTTCCACCGCGATCCTGAAGTAGTCGGAGAACGAAAGATGCTCCCTTTCACAGGCTTCCTGAACGGCGTCGAACAGGGTCTGCTGGCACTTCAAGCCGACGAATCTCGTAAGCTCGGCTGCGGCTCTCCTGGGCTTTCTCGGTCCATTCAGCGCCTGCTCAGGGGCCTCGGTTGCCTCCGTTCCTTCGACTGTCGTCTCTTCAAGTTCGGCTGTTTTCATCTCGTTTATTCCTCCCTGTTGAATGCTTCAATGCCACCCGAGCGGTATGCATCCCATGCTGGCGTTTAACGCGTTCCTCAAAATACTTGGCAAAATTAAACAACAAAGATTGCTGGCTCCAAATTTTCCGCACCGGACCCTGAGTCTGGTCTCTTTTTTTGTCATCTCGTTTTTCTTTCGCATATTAATGATATCGGGCGCTCGTCTAAACTGAGGAAATCAATTCCCGCGCCTCGCGAGACAGGGGCTTGATCCTTTTCAGCGATAGCATTCTCATGTAAGTCGAAAGCGGGAGACCCTGCTCCTCCGCATGTTTCGAAGCGAGTTCGTATTCGGCATCCGTCATTCTCACTGACAACCGCCACGGTCTTTTGATTGCCTTTTGGGGTCTGCCTTTTTTTCCAGTACGTTTGTCCATGCTGTTCTCCTTTTTCTTTCGAAGCTCGTTGTTTCTGCATTTTCTTAATGCATGTCCCGCGCCGGGTCCGCCGATCTCCCGTCGATCCTTGTTCCCGCACCGTTTTCCTTGATCTGACAACGAATGTTGCCGGTAAAACCATGCTGGGAGCGCGTTCAGAACCGATGCGGACCGCCATAAGTTGTCGGCCAGTGTGTCACCTGCGTCGGCATGTGTGTCTTTTCGAGCGCACCTCAGCCGCCGCGGAAGGGCTTCCATGGCGCGATTGCAGAAATTTGCCGATTATTCCGCCCAGCGGAAACCCCGGACTGTCAACCTGTCGTGAGAGCGAGCAATAGCTAACCCCGACCCGTTCAGGGTCCGAGTGGCAACTGTTGCCACTCGGACTTATTGTGAGGGGAAAAGAAAAAGGTGGGCTTGGTTTCTTGCTTGGGTGTTTAGTTACTGACTTACTTAGTTGCTGACTTCGTTTGTTAAGTACTTACTTATGTCGGAGTGAAAGTGGCGCGACATCGCGGATTCCTACATAAGGACCCCAGCGTAATACTACAGCCGTGCTTTCCTCCCCCGCCGCTTATTTCGCTTGCGGGCAACCCGTTCGGGGGTACAGAAAAATTTCTTTAAAGATTTTTTGGGGTTCCGACCGTCTGCCGTCTGGATGGCCGAATTGCGCTTTTAATTCAAGTGGTTTGGTTGTGCTGAACCGAGGGGCCAAAGGCGTCCCAGGATCCGTGTGGCAGCTGTTGCCACTCGGTCCCCGAGCTGGAGGAGACACTCCCGTCGGGCGGTAAAAGTTACCACCCGACGAATCCGAGCTGGGGAGGCGGCAGAGCTTTGGTCTCCCGGGGGGAGGGGTTGACTGCGTTCGTTACGTTAAGTCCTCAACCGGCTCAACAGCCGCCTGAAAAGATCTCTAATGATGGAAGACCTCTGCTTTGGCTCATCGACTGAGGGGTAGACCCTTATAAAGCTGTCCTTCGTGACCTCACAACTTTTCCGTCCCATGGATTAATTATACCGAATATATCAGCGCTTTGACCCAATCGGTTATAATTCACCATCTATTTATCTCAAGGGGAGGCAACATGACCAAGCAGGAACTTATCGAAAAAATGGCGAAGGATGCAGACATCTCCAAGGCGGCAGCAGAGCAAGCACTCAATTCCTTCATGGATGGCATCAAGAAAACCCTGAAGAAGGGTGGCAAGGTGACGATGGTGGGGTTCGGGACGTTCTCTATAGGCAAACGGGCTGCAAGGACCGGACGTAATCCTCAGACAGGTGCAGCAATCAAGATCAAAGCTTCAAAGTCACCTAAGTTCAAGGCTGGCAAGGGCTTTAAGGACGCCGTAAAATAACTCCAGCTTTTTCCCGATACTCCTGAAGATGTACTTACAGGCAAGGCTTACTATAGCGTTGCCAAATTCACGGATGACCTGCTGGAAGAAATCAGGCGCAACAGGGGCGTTCTCGGTGGTGATGATATGACCAACGGATAATGGAAGGGGGCCGAGGACCCGCACCCTCCGAGCTTAGGAGAAGATAGTTTTTCGCATGCGGAAGATTGAACTACCTATTTGATCGAGGCGGCTGCCTTCGGATGCATGTCCCCGCCCCGTAAAGATAAAGCAAGCCCGAACTGTTTAAAGACAAAACCGTTTGGGGGGGCGGCTTGCGTCTGCGAAGGATTTGGAGGTGGGGCGGAATGCCGATTAACACTTAATGGCAGTCTTGAACCAACATATTGAACTAACCATGGAGAAAATGGGACTTCAGTAATGCTCGGCCGAACCCCTTGGAAATTTACAGAAAGCCCTAATAACGCACTCAAGACACTTGGGAGATCGAGCAGTGCATATCTTGCGGCCATGGGAAACCATATTTACGTGCAAAGAGAAACGCAAAGCCGGTGGGATTAGGTACTGTAGATAGTCCATGGCAGCATTACTGATATTTTTGCTATTCCCGCTACAATTCCAGCCTAATCTGCGTGAGATTCTCCAACAATGAGCATCCACTGGAAAGACCTGCCGGTCAAGCGCATAAAGCATTACACAACGGGCAGCCTTTTTCCCAATACCAGGGAGACTGATTAGATACTTTTCACAATCGTCGTCTGACATTTTCTTGAGCGGGGTCAAGGTAGGCCTGCCAAAGCTCTTTATCAGGCGTTTGACTATTTCCTTGGAAGACGCTGCTTTCTGATTTTGCAACCCGCCCCAGGAGACTGCGCTGCTTATCTTTTTAACTGACGCAGTACTCAGCAGCTCATATTTCGGGAAGTTTCGTTTCAGGGACTTGAAAGCTTCGAGATAAATCTTCTCACTTCTTTTGACGCTGCATAGGATAAAGAATAGCTCATCAAGGGGGTTCTTTTTATTGTAATGGGCATGGTCCCCATATTCTTTCTTTAGTGCGAGAGCAACCTTTTCTATAGCTGTACTACATTTTTTACTCATTATCAGCTTATCAAAATAATCGCATGGAGAAATCTCTGCCATATTGGTTAAGAAATTCAATGACTTCGCATGTAAATAATGTCATGGAAGCTGCTACTTGAGGTTTCAAAGCCTCTTTCTTACTTCTTCTGCAAAAACGTCTTTGAATTTCAGTAACCTTTCTATCGACCAATTCTTGATTTCTTCCAGGGTTTTCTCATCCATGTCGATAGTCCCAGGTCTATAGATAGCGATTCTCGAAGCACGTTTGCTGTCGAGACGCTCCCATTCTAGCGACTCACCAAACGCACGTTCAAGGTCGTCTCTCATTTTTAATAGGTTATCGAACAATGCTTTGTTCTTGGCCAAATCGCCACGGTCAATATATAACTCCGCTCGGACACGGCCACCCTGAGCAAAACAGTTGCTGTAGTAAATACCCGGAAGGCCAGTTGAGAAGGAGTACCAACTCTGCGGCTGCCCTTTCTGAGCGTTCGTAAAATTCATCGCCCTCAAAGCATCAAGTAGGGTTTGAAAATAGGCTCGATACGCCTCTCTTTTTCCCGAGAGTTCCTTTTTTATTTCCTCATCAGCCGGCCTTTCTTCACCAAGCCCGTCCTTCTTTATAATAATGAACTTTCCCTGGGCATCCGTAGTTATCGCAAAGTCTCCAGAGCGTCGAACTTGATTCAGCGCATCGTAAAAGGTCTGGCCCAACTCATTCACAACGTCATTCATAGTGCCGCCATTGAGAATTTCTAGAGCTCTCGACCGCTTGCTGCCAGCCCTGAAGCCGTATATGTCTACTTTCCCCTTTGCATATAAGGGTTCCCTCGTTCTGGCGTTCTCTGAAAGGACGCTCCTCTCTTGCACATCGGCAGCTATTCTCTGAATTAAGTCAGGCATATCCGTCCAAGACACTTTGATGAGAACTCGTTTATTTCTCTTGCGAGGCAATTCCTTCACCTTACTATTTTGATGATTAAGGTGTTGGAGGCCATGTTTCCTCAGCCATTCGATCAACTCAGTAGCATCCATATTGTAGAAATTGAAAATGCATCCCCCTGAGTCAATCTCTTCCATCAATCCGAGTTTCTTACCCAGGTATATCAGACTGATCCTCTGTTCTACCTTGCCACCAAAGGAAATTTTGAGAGCAGCACAAAGATCGAAAAATTCCCTTGGAACAAGGCAGCTGTTCTTGGAACCGGGATTCTTAACCTCAACAAACTGCTCATTCAGTTTCGTGCGGCATTCTCTCAACAGAAACTCTAGCCGTTTGTGATAATCCAGAATAAGTGAGTTAGGTGGAATATTAGCGCCTAGGGCACAAGCGAGATCCCACCAACCTTGATAATAGCAGCGGTCAATCCATTGATACAGGGAGAAAACATCAATATTTTTGGTTCCGATACCTTTTAGAAATCGTTCGATGGCTCTCTTTTGCTTATATCCGCTCATAAGTTACCCTTTAAATACAGAGAAATAGATTGTTTTATCAATATTATTATAAGAAATCTTAGTATGTCTTTTTTGAAATAGACACAAAGAATAGATCAGACAATTTCCATCTTCTTAACTAAGGGTTCAAACCCTTTATCTCTAAATATTTCTAGCATCCTCATTCGCGCTGTTTCAACCTCAGGATCAGATCTCTCGAATCCATATGTTTCGGCAAATTTATCGAGACACTCTCTCCAGCTGTTAGTAATATTCAATATGTTATATAGGGCCACAATGAGCGCCACAGGTTTCTTCTCCTTGAAAAGCACCTCTAGGATATAAGCCATATCCTTCCAGCCGAAGCTCATAAGTACTCTTTTGCCTTTCTTGCGGAGCTGTTCCTGCATACGGTTAGGCTCATGACCCAAGTTATCGAATTCATGTTTTTTCAACCAAGCAGATAATTCTGAGGCGTCCATACTGAGAAAATGAAAAGTGCAACTGCTTGCTTCCATTTTTTCAAGATAACCTAGGGTTAGCCCCATGTAAGTGAGACAGAGGACCTGTTCTTTGTTTCTGTTCAAACTTACGTTTAATTTCTCGCAAATGTCCGTAAATTCTTTAGAAAGGAAGAGACTTCTTTCAAACCCGGGTGATGTTATTTCGATAAACTGATCTTTCAGTTTTGAACGACATTCTCTCAAAATAAACTCTAACCTCTTCGAATAGTCTGAACTAAGAGAGTTTGGAGGCATGTGTGAACTCAGTGAATTTCCAAGATCCCACCATCCCTCATAATGACACCGCTCAATCCACTGGTAAAGACAGAACGAATCGACATTCTGCTTCCCCGTTCCGTTTAGAAACTTCTCAATACTTCTCTTTTGTTTTTCAGCGTTCAATGTTTATCCGCGAAGCGTGGCCGTGATAGAACGCTGGTGATATTCCCCAGGGCTGATCACTGCCATCTGATCGTAAATAATCTGCCGCGCCTCCACAGCAATATCGAGACACAATTTCAACTCCTCCTGTTCAAGCGTATCTACATTCTTATGTGGGAAAATAAGCTTAAGAAGGCCAGCTGTTGTTTTTTGCACGGAGTCCTGGTTCCTGCTGGTCTCACCGCCGAAGTCAACACGGGCAGCAACCGTGGTCTGTTTTGCCTGTTCTCGCAACCTCTTTAGTATCTCCGCAAAATAATCGGTCATGAAACCGTATCCCTTGGCAAACTTCTCTTTCTTGATCTTGCTCAATTCCCACCCAGGGATGTAAGCGTTCAGACGATCAATGAAAGCTGTATCAGTGTTGATTTCAGCCGGTAATACCGCCAGCCAATGTGGATACCTATCGGAAGGTTTCGGTGAACTGCTTTCTGTATCTACCTCAATGTTGCCGGCAAGAACGATACTGGCGTTTGAAGTAAATTCCTGATCCCCTCTGGTGAATTGGCCTGTCTGCATATAATCCTTGAGAATGTTGATCGTAGCATCCGCATCAGTGAAGCGCGTGCGGCCGACTTCATCAAAATAGACCACATCGCGCTGGCCGATGATGCCAAGGCGTTTCAGGGCCTTGTTATAGAACAACGTAGCGGGTGTCGTTGCACCTCCCGAGATTACAAAGGAACGGGAAGAAGTGTTCCTGTACGTATATGTCTTGCCTGTTTCACGAGGTCCCAATTCAATCATGTTGTAGTTCTTCTCGACAAAAGGGACAAGGCGAAGCAGATAAAGCGTTTTTTGCCGGAAGCTATATTGGCTTGGATCAAACCCGATGGTATTCATCAGGAGATCGATCCACTCTTCGGTAGTGAAGCTATTTCTCTTTTCGATGTAGTCTTCCAAGCTTATCCGCGTGATCTGGAAGGGCTTAAAGTCCGTCATAACGAAAGGATAGATCCGGGACCCTATCTTGTAGTTGCTGTCATATTCGATGGTACAGGTCCCCCAGGCGCCGCCGGCAAGCAGGCTGTCGCCATGCTCAACCAGGATATTCCTTGTCACCCTGACAGTATCTTCACCTATGGCAGGAACCGTTACCCAATAGTGATCTTTGGAGGCATCGAGTCTAACCTGCACGCTACCCAAAAGGTTATAAGTGCCTTTCTCCTTTATCCGGCTCTTTATCAATTCCTTTTCTGAGCTATCAACCCAGTTTTCCGTGATAATACGATCAATCTTGGATTGACCAAGCACAGGGTTGGAAGGATCAACGAACCGAGCGACAAGGTACTCCATCACGAAACGCGGGAATTCCTTGTAGGCATCGTTCCAGCGCGTAAGGCTTTTCAGGATGATCCTGTCAGGCATTAATTCATGGATCTTATGATCAAGGTCTGTCAGCTTATAATTCTGTTCATGCTCTTTCATGGCTTTTCACCTGCACTTCTCATATATTATCGAAAACATCGAGGGCAGAGGTATCGACCTCCACCTTGGCCCCAAGCTCCTTGATAGGTATAGGGAACTGGCGCTTCTCGGTCTTCTTCTGTCTGCCCGGTAACATATATTGCGCGCTGATATACACCTGATTGGCCTTCGGATCTGCCGTTACCGTCACAGGCCACCTAAATGTGGCCCCGGCAGGAACTACCAGGTTTTCCTCATTAATAAGTCGCCCTGCCAATCTGCAGGTCAAGAGAACTTCAGCCTCAACTGTCCCCTGGTTCTTCACTTCAACCGGGAATTTAACAGTATCCCCTGGGGAATACTCAGTGAGCGGCTCAATCGTAAGGAGTAGTTCGACTTTCTTTTCAACCCGCTTCTGCAATCTGACGGCAGGGACAACCATCTCTGCCATGGAGACGCCACCGTGGGCATAACGTGGACGCTTACCCAACTGTTTTGAACGCTCAAACCATTCATGGCCGACTGCCACGGTCCACTGATACTGCTTATCGTAGGCAAACTTAAGGCCCCGATCACACTGCTCTTTATCAATGTAGCGGTACATAATATTTTCATCGGCAATCGACTTGCAGCCCGGTATCTCATTCACTTTGACCGCGTGCTCTTTTCTCAGTTCCATGAAGCCGTGGTCGCTGGTAACAACCACAATGTCATCGCGTTCAATCTTGGTAAGCAGCTCCTCCAGAACCATCTCTTCGAATTTCTTGTTTACAATCTCATTGACGCGCACCAAGCTTCCCTGTTCAGTATGAATCCAGGTATCGCTGATGTTGAAGATCATGCAGCGATATTGCGCCGTCTCAAAGTCGAGATTGGCCTGTTCCGCCTTTTCTTCAACCCTCGCCACAATCTTCAGCTTTTTCCTCGCCTCGTCTCGCCCGAGATCAAGTAGCCGCGAAAGGAGAATATTGTGATCGCTGGTAGAATTGTTGTTGTAGTCTCTCCAGAAGGGCGGTAGTTTACCGGCCAGAAAAGAGACTCGTGAGATATCAGTATATGATGGCAGTGCTGCCATATAGAGCTGCTCTGTTCCTGCGATATCAAAGTATTCTCTGAGCCTCGGCCAGATGAAAGTATCCCATGTATCAAGGCGCATTCCGTCCAGAATTATAATCCAGACCCTTTCCTTGCGGGGTGCGCCCGCCTGAATGAGATTGCGAAGGATCTGGGTATTCAGCCTCGTAGACCTTAAATAAGCTGGCACATCAGAAGTGATGCCCTCTGCCAGGGCCTTATCGAAAGAAGATATGACGCCATCGATTCTCTTAGTAAAAGCCTCCAGATATGGCTTCAGGATGTTAGAGACAGCAGGTTCTTTAAGGAGACGCAGGATATCCAAAGTTTCGTCATGGAGCAGCTCAAGGAGATGAATATCCGCCGCTCGGTATGTATTCATCAGGGAGATGAAATCAGCGGGCGGCTGAGGCGCGCTTGCCACGATATGCTCAAGCCTCGCAACGTGATAAACAAGCTGGCGGAATCTCTTTGCCTTTTGAGTGAAAGCTGTCTTAGGGTAGACATCCCGCAGCAACATTTCCTTCTCCGGCCATGCAGCAAGCTTTGTCTTCCCGTCATCGGAGACCATAACTGTTTCTATAAGCAGTTTTGCTATGCTACAAGCTATTGCGGGACAGGGCTCTTTGGCAAGGGCGTTCAACCTATCTTCAAGAGAACCGAACTTAAAAGACTTTGCAAGTCTGTCAATATCGCCGCTTAAGGCCTCGAACTTTTCGGTTTCTTTCAATACGGCAGACTGAAACTCCATCTCATTTCGAAACTTTTGGAGCACTTGCTCGGGAGTCTTGCCTAAGGGCTCTATATCAAACTCCAGGAGACCTAATCTCTGAAGTTCCTCAAAGCCCTTGGGAACGGCATACCTGAGCACTGCAAGCCCGAGATAGGTAAATCTAAGAAGATCCGTGCGCTCGATTTCACACCACTTACGTAAAGACTTGTCAGGCTCCGGCCCCAGCACAAAATTGCGCAGTACAGCCAGTTCGGCGTCATTGAGGTCGTTCTCTGCGACAAGTTCCAGGTAGAAGGCAATCCTTTCGAGTGCACGCACTGGCAGATTGGCCAAGGCTTCGATATTTAGACGCTCTACGCTGGTAATTAAGACAACTGCCATTGCATCAAACCTGTTCATGACTCCAGCCTTGCTGGCCAGTTTTTGATATTTGGCAAGATTGGCAAGAAACTCTTCGATATTCTCCGACCAGAGAGAGAGCAGAGGCTCTTCGAAAAGATCTGAAGGTAAGGGGTTCTGCGAAAGGCTGGTCAACAGCCCTGAAGGACTACAGTCAATAATATCGGTTGCTTCGTCCACAAGATCGGGGATATAGGAAAGATCAACTACATCCTTGCCTGTATCAGGTTTCTTCTTGCCGTAAGCCACAAGAAGGAGGCGGTTGTCTTCTGCCCGGAGAGAGGCTAACTGTCTTCTTAAGGTTAGATCGTTGCCGTCATAATAAAAAACCTGCCATGCCCGGTTTTTCCCATCGAGGAAGGGATTTGTGATGTCGAGCAGATGCTGGGGGTCAAGGGCAAGAGTCACCTGCGGGCTGTCAGGCAGCTGTGACAAACGGTGTCCTAAAATATCGATGAAGGTCTGTTTCTTTCCCATATCATTCGCTAAAACAGGCCGACCTGTTCCGTCGGTGGCGCTGTTTCCGGTTTCTGCATAACCATAGTTTTTGCCAGCCGTATGCGATCCTGCGTACTCTTGCCTTCAGGCAGCTTTTGCCAGTCTGCATGTGCAGTCAGAGTTCTTTCGAGGTCGAGTATCTGTTTCCAGAGCTTGCGCTCAGCCAGCATCTTGATCCAGGTGAATTTCTCTTCTACATCAGGCTCACGGTTTAATTTTCCGTCGAGGTAGCGCTCACCTTCCCTGAGCGCCCGATCTTCAGACTGCCCCTTGAGCGCATGGCGTTCGTGGTCATCGGGTACGCGATATATACCGTCAGTGCTTTTTATAAAAAAGTCTTCAAGGAGATCCTGTAGTCCCCTGTTCCCCTTGTATCCGCCCTTGAGCCTTTCCTGTTTCCAAAGAGGATCAATCTCGTCGAGGCGAAGAGGTTTCTTACTCAGCAGTCCGGTCAGCCAGAGAATTGCAGAGGCTTCGTTTCGCACGACCAGGTTTTTAAGATAGCCGTTAGCCGGATACCAAGCGCCCTCCACTTCAATGAGTGCGAACCTACGCAGTGCTTCATGCAATACGTCCGAGACATAACCCGCACTGAAGCCCTGCATGGAGCAGCCTTTTTCAAGGACACGCCGCTGAACGGCACGAGTGATGGCCTCGATAGTCCGTTCGTTCGAAGGCGCCTCTGGAGGCATATACTGAAGGTGTTCTTTTATCTGCTGAAGAACAAAACCTTCAACGTCGTCGATCTTCGTAAGTTCACTGCTTCGGACCAACGGAGTTCGCGGCTTATGGAGGTTAAGAAGAACGTCTTTTGAAATGACCTTTTCTTCTCCTTTTTCGCCCTTTGTTCCTTTAAAGCTTCTCTGTATCTTGTCAAACTCCTTGCCGCCATAGATAATGAAACCTGCCTGATGAGCCGCCTCTTGGATACCTTCCCAGACAAAATCATCTGAATTCGAAAAGACAACCGTTGCCCATCGATTAGGCTTAAGAACCCGGTACATTTCTTTGAATGATTCAGACATAAGGCGCTTATAATCATCGAGCGTCTTTCCTCCTTCGGCAGGTGTTCTGCTCTTATTCCAAACGGCTTCTTTCGATTGATCGGTAAACTCACCAAGCCAAGCCTCCCATAGGAATGAGCAGTCGCTATAAAAAATATTTGAACCGAAAGGTGGATCTGTAAAAATATAGTCAATACAGCTATCAGCCACGCTTTTAAGTGAGCCAGCATGCTGTGAAGAAGTCGCACAAAAACCCTGACGACCAATTTCCAATGCCGGGATACAATCAACAAACTTTCTATCCGTAACCCAGATAAGGTTGTTTTCAACCGTGAAAGATCCGACATAAAGAGTTCCGGTTATTGTGCTGTTGCCTCTCTTGCCAAAATTATAGCGGGTTGTCTTTGTGCCCTTGAGTAGCGCAGCTGTAAAGGTAAATGACAATGCCGCTGAGAGCTCAGATTGTTTTGCCTCCTGCCACAATCTTCCCAGTGCCCACAGGTTTCTCTTTGTCCAGAAATCGCAGACACGAGTAATGCCAGCATCCCTGTGAACTCCACGCCACATTTCACGGGTATCTTCGAACGGCGCAGTTGGATACCAGTATGGGATTTTTTTGTCATCTATTTCCTGCAGACGCTGTCTTTCAAAATCAGTGACTTGGTGCTCTGCTCTGCGTTTCTTTTTCGTCTTTGGATCAATATAAACATAATTTGTAACGACAGGGACTGAGCGCAGTAGTGTTAATTCAGTTTTGCGCCAGATCTCTTTGCAAGTCGGGCATGCAAATTTTTCAATTACATCTCCAGTTTTACGATCCACCGCAACATCCCACAACACAAGTTCTGCCCCGCAACCGTCAGGATTATTTGGATGTTTCTTTGTGTCTCGCTTCTTGGGTCTACAGCTATAAATATCACTCCAAATTACATATTGGATTGTGGCAGGGATTTTCTCGCCTGTTTCGGGGTCTTCATGGTATGTACCGTAAAGCCAGTCAAATTCTTCTTTGACAGCTGCCTTGATCCGCTCAAACTCTTTCGTTAGTTCCGTGACATCACAGGGTGTGCAATAGTTCCGTGCGATATGCACGGCAGCAGGCGAGAGATCATTCAGAATCACTTTCCTCGGGCCTGATGTCGACAGGAGCGAGGCAACGCCGGTCATGCCTGTGCCGCAGAAGGGATCAAGGACCAAGTCTCCCGGCTCAGTGTAATGCTCTATGAAGGGAATAATGCCCTGATAAGGTACCTTTGTATGATATGAATGTGCATTATAAATCGGCGTGTTTTTTCCTGCCGTTACCGCTTTGTCATAGGGCAATTTTTCATAGCTGTCCGTATCCGGATCATAAGGCCGGCTGTTGGTCTGCACAAAATTCTCTATGCTCTCTTTATCCACTTCTTTCATTTATCACCAGGTCATTTACTTGAACGTAAGTATGACTATCTTTCCTTCTTTGTTCTTTTCAAATTCTCTTTCGAGAAGCGTCCGCAATTCACCAACAAATTTATCGAGATCCTCTTTGCCGACTGCCGGAAACTGTTCGGCTAAGGCCTCCAGCGCTCGGGATCGCACAACCTGAGTGCGGGCCTCATCGAGTATTTTCTGGATCGTCTCTATAACGGCCGGGGTCAGGGTTGCTGCGGCCTCCTTCAGTTTCTTGATCTGAATGAGGTCAAGGAGTGTTTTGATATTATCCTTGCCCTTTCCTTGTATAACCTTCTCCAGTTGACTATGCAAGACCGCAAGACGATTTTCAAAGGCCTGCTTAATCCGCTGATGCATTTCCTTTGTCTCTTCCTCAGGCGGGATATAGGACAAAGAGTGATGCAGTGCCGACTTGCCTGAAAGCTCTGCCTCAATGCGCTCCAGGAGGGCGTCAAACCTACCGGCGAGATCATGACCCTGTGGCGGTCCGAGTGTTGTCAGCTGGTTGAGTTGTCCGAGGCCTTTGAGTAATACCTGAGAAGCGCTGTGTGCTTCTTTAAGCTTCTCAAGACTTTCCCGCATCCTCTTGGCATGTACCTCCTGAGCATTCTGAACACGCAAAAGGAATTTGTCAGTCTCATTCAACAACGCCTTCACGGCAGTTTCATTGCCAATCATAGACGCAAGCTTATATCGGACAAGCAGCATGTCCTTCTGAGTTGCAAGCTCGGCGTCGGTTCCCACGTCGGCCTTCTGCAGGGCACTCAGCATCTGGAGCACCTGGGCTGAAAAAGAAGAAAGCTGGCGTAACGCCGCAAACCGATCAACAGTGCTCTTAAAGCCGCTGACCTCAGGATGGATTGCCTTCCTCTTGGCATCGAAAGCCTCCAGATCCTCCGCGGAAAACAGCTCTCTGAAATTCTTCAGGCAGGAGCTGTCTGTGTCTGACAGCATGTCTGCAAGCCCACTCGCCAGAGTCTCCAGATTATTTTCTGCAGCCTCAACTAAAGCTGCCTGGTTTTTCAGATGGCCAAGGAAGCCACTGATCTGATTGTCTATCTCTTGAGGTAACGTAGCAGGCTTTGCCTCAGGATAGATCAGCTTAGCATAGGGCTGGATACTGTTCCAGTCTGGACCCGATACCGCAACGATACTGTCAAAAAACCTCTCCATATCACCCTGCCACTTCAGCTCAACCACATTCGCCCGTGTAATGAGATTCTTGTTCAAATGCTTATCGCCCTGATTGGTAAGCTTGTGCTGGGGATTAAGTTGTACGTCTACAGGTGAGGGCACTGTCTTCGACCGGACATAAGTAAGCAGCATCGAGGTAAACAGATACGGCGGTATGCCGTAAGGATTGCTGGCCAGTTCCTTCAGAAGCGGCCATATGATAAGCGCCGGGTTTGCAGCAAGCCGCCTATCAAGGATTTCAAAAAATTTGGAATGCTGAGGATTAAGCGTTTTTGGGTCGTCTGCTGTGGCGAGGCCAAGACCGACTGCCTTCTGCTCAAGGGTACTCCTTACAGCCTTACTGCTGTCTCCCTGAACAAAACCCGTGAACAGGTTTTTGCCGTCAGCCGCCACGATCGGTTTTTCGATTTTGTGCACATCAAAGAGCTTCCCGAATTCGTTATAGGCATTTTCGAGCGTCGGACGAATCAGCGCCGCATGTCTCTGATCGGGAGTTGGCTTACTCAGGGAACTGACAAGGTCGAGATTAACTCCCTGCTGAGTGTAAACTTTCCCCTTCTGAAAAGGCTCAAGCTGATACTGAATGATTGAGGACAAGGCGTCACCGAATTTTGTTTCTGCATATGCCCTAATATCAGCAGCCTCCGGTCCCTTCTGGATTTTCGGATCGTATTCTTTCAACAGGGCTTGAGTTGCCAGATAGGTACTGCATAAATCTTTTAGCCTATCGCTAAGCGGAGAGGCTTCGATAACGACCACCCGTGGGTCCTGCAGGTCTGAAGCAATCGACTTTGAGGGGTTTAGTAAATAGACAAGACGAAAATGGGTATAGGGATCGTTAAGCGAAAGACCAAAATCTGTACGCCATGATCCGGCAATAAGGATGTCTCCGTCGTAACTGACTTGATGAGCCACTACAGTATCTTTTGACGGTTTATCCATCACAGCACCTGAGAAAAGGGCTTTCTGTCCCTTTGTCTCTGCTGGGGAGGCAAAAAGAAGTTTTGTCCAGCAGTTCATTATCTCAAGTTCATGGGTGGAGTATTCGACCTTGATTTTATCCAATAACTGCTGCGGGGTTGGCCCGGACTGCCGCGGAATAAAGCGTGCACCCTTTGCTGCATTAGCACTGTCAAATTCAAGCTGGGGGATTTTTCCTGTCATATCACCCAAAAGCACAAGCATCCGTTGCTCGCCGGTGATGGCTCCCGTAGGCGTTATCGTGGCATCCGCCAACTCAGCCGGAGACAAAGGCACCGCCTGCTCACCCGAGATAACAAACTGAAGGTAGAGGATAGTCAATATGGCTTCTGCAATTATGCGGTCTTCGTCGTCGGAGAAGATATGTGGCATCAGACTGATAGCTTCGCGGAAACGGTGATGCACCTCGGAGAAGCGAGGGCCTGCAAGAGCATTTTGAAAGTTGGAGCTGTGGGAATAGACATCGTGCAGAGTGAGCGGTCTGTTAAGGAGCAAGGCAGTGGCCTGCTTCATGACATCGAAAAAGATATTCAGGCCAAGACGAACTCCCGGCATGTCCTGGACGTTGCTCGTAAACCGGCGGACAGTCTCGTAGGCCAGCGGATGGAACGGGAAGGTTTCGAGGAAGGTTTCCTCTGTATCTGCTTTATAGAAAGCAAAGTCCTCATAAAAATCGTGATAATAGAGCTTAGCCTCATCTTCAGTGCCTGTCTTGTATTTCCTGACGCGATGAGCACAGATCACGTGATAGTCTCTCTCCGCTCCCGAACCCGCAAGAAGAGGCAGACTTTTGAAACGTCCCTGAAGCTGGGCTGGGATGTCGGTCTGCGAGGCAATAACGGTAAAAATCTCATAGTTATGCTGTTTGGGGAGAATCTCGGATAAAGCCTGCAGCACATTGGAATCAAACATGCCCTCTGGCGAGGTGATCGGACGCTGAGAAAGCCATGATTCATATTCATCGATTACGAAAAGAAGACCATTATATCCGGTCTTCGGGTTAACAATCTGCTTGTAAAGGTATTGCAGGCGCTCGTTGATATTGTATTTTGGTTCAAAAGGAAGATTCTGGTCCTTGAAGAAGCGCCTGACATAATCTGCAAAAAGATCTGGCTGCTGTTTTCTCAGGTCTGCCGGTTTCTTTCCGCTTTTTTGCTGAATGTAATTACTCACTGCCCCCTGCAAAGAAGCATTGAAGCCATCGTAAAGATTCAGAGTTTCCGCAACGGGAGTAATGTTTATCTTTCCTTCCATGCCGAGCTGTTTGATCGTCTCCTCAAGCTCTTTTTCGAGCTGCTCCAGAAGGCTTATCTGTCTATCCTGAGCTATGGCTGTTTTTCCGCGCAGGCCGGCAACAATCGGAAAGAGCCGACGTTTCTTGAAGTTAAAGCGATAATTTTTGATATCCGCATCGTGCACGCTGTTCCATACTGGTTCCGAATCATCCATAAGGAGACAGGCCAAGGTAGAGAGAAAGTGGGATTTACCAACGCCGTATTCAGCCGTCAGCCAAAAGCCTCTGCCGACAGGCTCAGAAAAAGAGAAAAGGATTTCCTCAAAAGCCGTCTTTAAGGTTTTGGCGAAGTAGTAAAGTCGAACAGTCTCCTCTCTGTTCCCCGGTTCTATAGACTCCTCCAAGTGGATTGTGTCCTGAAGATAACCAATGTCTTTACCTTTTTTTAGCGCAGGCACCCGCTCTATGATTTGACTTAATGGCTTTCTATTACTCATATCCCCTCCTCATGTTTCAATGATGCAATCCTGCTCCCCCAACTGTTTTGCAACCAGCAAAGCAAGTGCATTAGTATTCCTTTTCACCAAGGCTTCAGTCCGCATAGGCAGCTGACGTCGGGACTCTGCAGGCAAGATGAAAATGACCGCAGAGCGGGGGCTGATGCCATGGCGCAGAAAAAAAGTCAAGGCGCAGCCATAGCGGGGTAACAATAATGCATTGTCGATTATCAAGGCTGAGGGCTCGTTGCGCTTATCTTCATACTGCTCACAGATCTTTTTGATTAATTCTTCAAGGCTGGCCCTTGGATCAGCAGCCTCTGAGCGACTCGCAGGCACTTCAAGAGCAACGTCATGCCAATGCATCTCTATCCCATCTAAAGCCTTCTCCAGATCCTTCTTAGACCCACGCCAAACAAATAGCAGACGCTTCGGGACAGAGCTCGTCTTCATCTGGTCTATTAGCAGGTTGTTGAAAAACTCCACATAAAATGGCACATACCATGCATATAGAAGGAAGCAGACATTATCCGAGAGGAGAGCGGGCGAACTATATGCGTGGAGATGATAAGAAGAGCGAAGGAATGT
>Ga0334722_10000627_pt1 | contig 50272 bp, 45 predicted proteins | sample C3_bottom_MG_FD_207210 | JGI IMG/M metagenome (GOLD analysis project Ga0334722, IMG submission 207210) | Sediment microbial communities from Yellowstone Lake, YNP, Wyoming, USA - C3_bottom | ecosystem: Environmental > Aquatic > Freshwater > Lake > Sediment | place: USA: Wyoming | collected...
AGCGAGCCACTGCGCCGCCGCCGGCGATGGCGCCCGTTCCGTCCCCCGAGCCGGCCCGCGCCGCCGCTGCAGCGACAGCACCAGCACGCGCCCGCGCGCCTGCGCCGTCGCCTGGCCCGGCGCAGGTGAAATTACCGGCGCCCGCACCCGTGAAATCGCAGATCTCCGCAAGCGCCAAGGTCGAAGCGCCCGGCAAGCCGCAGGATGCAGCGGCTGCGGTCCCGGCGAGATCGGCGGTGCCGGAGCCGCCGCAAGCCGCTGCAGCGCCAGCAGCCGCGCAAAACATCATTTGGCTGGCGGAACTGCCGCTGCCGATACAGCAGGAGCTTCCGCCGATGACGATTTCCGTACATGCCTATTCCGCGCGACCCGCGGACCGCATGGTCGGCATCAACAACCGGATGCTGCGCGAAGGCGAGTATGTCGTGCCCGGACTCAAACTGGAGCAGATCACGCCTGAAGGCATGGTATTCGGCTACAAGGGATTCAGTTTCCGCCGCGGCGTGAAATAGAGACGGCGATACGCGGCTGCTTCGATCCCACGCGCGCAATGGCAGCTTCCTCTGCAGACGCGATAAGTATTCATCGAGCTGCAGCGACCAAGCTTGCGCGGACGGCGTCCCGTCCGCGCGGATCGTCGATTGGGCGCGGATGAAAAACGTATCCGCACCCAATCGACGATCTCGGATAAAGGCAACCCCAAGGCGTGGCCGCTTTTTTCAATAACCGTTTTTTGGTACGGATGCGCTTTTCATCCGTACCAAAAGACGGTTGACGCGCGGAGCGCGCAATCGCAGTTCTCGGCATGCGACGGCATTTGAGGCGCCGTATGCGGTGCTAGTTATTTGAGCAGCAACTCGAAGCTGCCGTCGCGGCGCTCCACCGCAATCATGCGCATCAGGGGTGCAAGTTGCTGCCGCTCTTCCGGCGCGATGCGCGCGCTGCCGAGAAACGAGGGCCTGGCGCCGCTGGTCCAGGATCCCTGCCCGTCGAGCTGAAGCGGGCCCTGGAGGGTGCGCAGGGACGCACGCACGGTGGCGCCTTCGCCATCCAGGCGCAATTCGTAATCGCCCAGGGGCGAGACCCGGGTGTATGCCGAACCCGCGCCGCGCCACAGCAAGGTGGCGCTGCCTGCGACGGCATTGGGCCCCAAGGCAAGACGGGTGACGTGCAGCAGCACGTCGCCGGTGAGCCCGAGCGGCGCCAGCTTGGGCTCGCCCAGACCCAGCGCTGCGGCCGGCAGGTTGATGTCGGCATCGGCCAGTTCGATCTGCGACGCGGAAACCGTCACCGGGAACGGCTTCGCTGCCTGGTCCAGTACGATTTCGGCGCGCAGTTGTCCACGCAGAAGATAGATGGGCAGCACGCGCCATGCGATGTTTCTCGCGACCGCGGTGCGTTCCATCCAGTCGCGCATTTCCAGTTGCCCGGTCCCCGCCCACAGCGTGCCGCGAGCGTCGGCAAGGCGCAGCTTACCTGCGCTCGCTTGCTGTATTCCGGCGTCGATCAGTGTCGCCGGCGCCATGGCAACGAGACCGAGCGCATATGCGCCCAGTCCGAGCACCGCCAGCAGCCAGCGGCTCACTGCGCTCTGGAGCGGGTAAAGGTTGCCGTTACGCTGGCCATGCCCGGGGTGGACAGGGCTTCGACCCGGCTGGTGTCGAGGCGGATATGCTCCGCCTGCAGGCTTGCAACCCAGGCGAGCCACTCCGCGAAGGCGACGGCGCCGAATACTACCTGCACCTGATTCGCGTCCGGGGAATCGATGCGCACCAGCGCGCGCGCAAGCCCGGCAGCCTCGGCGCGCGCTTGCACCAGCGTGCGCAGGTTGGTTTGCGCCGTTGGCGGCGCGGGCAGCGCGCGCACGCGCTCGAGTTCGGTCGCGTCCAGATTGAGACGGGTCGCCTGCGCGCGCAGCACGGTCAGGGACGATCCGAGTTGCGTGCGTGCACGGTAGGCCGACTGCGCCAGCAGGAAATACAGCGCGGCCCCGATCACGGCGGCCAGTACGGCAATGATTACGCGATCGCGCGGCGAGCGCGATTCCCAGATCTTGAGCAGCGCCGCCTTCATGATGAACGCACCGTGAGGACCACCGTTGCGCTGGCGCCGCGCGTTCCCGCGGGTGCGGTCTCGACCTGCATGCCGCTTTGGAGCAAGCGCGCCACGATGCGGCGCACGCCGGCCTCTTCGACCGACGCGAGTTCCAGCGTCATACGCCCGCTTTCGTAGGAAGCGACGCGCAGCGCCCCCGCGGGTGCTTCCTTCAATGCAGTCGCCACTTTCTCCAACATCGGCAGGAAATCGCCGATGTCGGGTTGACCGGCTGCGTGGCGCGCGTCGGTAAGCTTGCGCCGCATCTGCAGCGCCGGGTCGGCGACCGCGACCGCATCCGGAAAGGCTGCGCGAAAACGCGCCTCCATTTGCGCTCGCAGGCTGCGTTGTTCGCCGGCAAGCCGCGTCCAGTCCGTAACCAGCGCCAGCGCGTGCACCACTAGGGCGAGCGCCACCAGCCAGGCTGCCGGCCGCAGTCGCTGCAGGGTACCCGGGGGGAGACGCCAGCCCTGGCGCTCCTGTACCAGGCTGACACCTGCGTCGGGCGACGCCCGGCGCCAGTCCCAGGGCTTTGCAACGCGTAGCGCCACCCCGAGCTTGCCTTGCCATGCATTCAGGTCGGGTGCCGCGCTCGCCTCCGCATCCGGCGCGTTCATGGACAGATGCAGCGCGATGGATTTCGGCGCCTCGATACGCGCCCTGGCTTCATCCAGCATCAGCCGCAGCGACATCGGTGGGGTTTCTCGGTCGCCGCAATCGGTTGCGGCGCCTTCGATTTCGCTCACGCGCACGAATCCCTCGCGGCCGTCCCAGGCGAGGCTCCACTCTCCCGCCGCCAGCGGCAGCATCAGGGTTTCGCAGTGAACTTCGTAGTCGCCGATGCCTGCCGCTTCGAGCGCATCGTGCCAGGCCTTGAGCCCCTGCCGGTCGGCCACTGCGAGCACATCGGCGTCGGCGACCGAGCCGAGCCAGCTCACCTGGTTCGCGTCGGGATCGCCCAAGGTCTCCTCCTCGACCGCGAACGCGAGCACGGACCCGGCATGACGCTTGGCCGATTGCGGCAGCTTCGCGCGCGTGATCAGCACCTCTGTGGCCGGGAGCACCAGTTGCACGCGCTCAGCGCGCTGAGGCAACTGCGCGAGCGTGCCTTCACCCACGACCGGTTCGCGTCCGTCGCTGACCAGCGCCCACTGGCACCGCTGCGGCGCTTCGCGCAAGGAACCACGGATTCGAAGCAAGCTCATAGGATAACTCTGGTTAAGATATTCATTTCAGGCCTTCACAGGTATTTACGCCAGAGGACGACGGGCCAACCGCTGCCGCCGCCGGCGCGCGACAGCAACGCCCGGCCGCGCGCCTGCGCACCGCCGATGGTCACGCGCAGGCTCGCCAGGAAATAATCGCTGCTCACACTGATGTCGCCGGCGGCGGCCACCGCCTCTCGCGGCAGCCGCTTGATGAAGTCCCCGGTGTCCCGAAAATAGGCCCGATCGCGCTGTGCCACCACAGCCTGTGCAGTGCCAAGATCAAGCCCGTCGATCACCGCGGCGAGCACTTCCGGCGGTGCCGTATTCACGTTGACCGGGGTGGATCCCGGCAGCGCCGCAATATACGGGCGCAAACGCGCGCGCACGGTGTCGTCGAAGCCGGCAACCAACGCAAGTTCAGCCACGTCGATCAGCGGCCGGTTGGCGGCGAGATAGGGCGGGATCAGCGCGAGGTAGTAAGCGTCTTCGGCGCCGCCCTGCGGCTGCGGCTCGCCATCGGCGTCGATCCAGTCGGCAAGCGTGTAGGCAAGCTGCGTCGGCAATCCCAATATCGACAGCAGCCGCCGGAAATGTTCGAGTTGCACCGCGTTGACTTTACCCTCGGATATCAAATTGTTTACATTGAACGCGCCCTGCTGATCCTCGATCTGCCCTAGCAGTTCGCCGTTTTCAACGGGCATGGGCGGCAAGCGCAGCGCCCAGGGTTCGCCCAGATGATCGACGTTGCTCAAGCGGCGATCGTCCGCCAGCACCGCTCGGGCCCAGTCGGCTCCGGCTTGCAGCACCGCACGCGCCTGGACATGTTCGGCGGTTAGTTCGAGCTGGCGTGCCCAGGTGCTTTGCGACACCATGATCGACGCCGCCACCATGGCGGCCATGGCCACCACGCTGATGGCGAGCACGATCGCGACGCCTCGCTCGCGCGCTATCATGATTGCAGCGCGAACACGCGCACGATTTCCTCGCTGGTGGCGAGCACAACGCGCACGCGCACCGCCTGCGGAATGGGCGGGTCGGTCGGCGTCGAGGGCCAGACATTCACCCACAAAAGGTCCCGGTCGAGGTACTGCAACTCAAAGGTGGTCACGCCGGCGAGGACCGGATGGCGCGCAGGCTGCGTGTTGGGCGCAATATCGAGCCCCGGCCACAACCACAGTTCGATTTCGTGCTTGTCGTTCAAGCGGTATGCGATGCGGCGCGTGGTATCGACGCCTTCGATCGCGCCAAAACGGCTGAATTCCAGGCGCGCCTGCTCGGTCGCAGTGGCGTCGCCGCGCCATGCGGGGGAGATGCCGGTGCTGGTGACAGTGCCGGCGCTGGTGACGGTGCCTTCGGCGTCGCTGCTGACGGAACGCACCGGGCGCGGCGCCGCGAGTTGCACGTCGCGCTCGAAGCGGGCGAAGAAAGCTGCGACACGGCGCCATTTGTCGGTCTCGTTGCGGGTGTGTTCGCGCGCATCGAGCACCGCGCCCAAGCCGCGATAGGACATCAGCGCCAGCAGCGACAGGATCAAGAGCGCACTCAGGACCTCGATCAAGGTGAAGCCGCACACCCCGGTGCGGCGGGCGGAGGCTGGGCGCAGCCTGACGCGCGCGACAGCGTTCGCCCTCATCTGGCGGACCCCGGCGAATACACGACAAACCCGGCGAGGTGTGCCAGCGAATGCGATTCTTCGGCGTTTGCGAACACCCGCACGTCGACGCGGCGAAACGACGGGTTCGGCGTGGCGATGACCTCTTCGCGCCAGGCGAAGTCCAGCCCGCCCTGGCGTCCGGTACCGCGCTGAATTCCCAGCGGCAGCCAGTCGCGGCGGGCGCGATGTTCCGCGAGCAAGTTCTCGGCAACCCAGCCGGCGAGCAGGCGCGAGCGCAGTTCGCCCACTGTATTCGTCCCCTGTCCTGCGGCGCGCAGCGCCGAAAGCAGCGCAATCGAAATGATCGCCAATGCGACCAGGACCTCGACGAGGGTGAACCCGGAGCGTTTATTGCCGTGCCAACGTGCCATCGATGTTTCCTTCGCCTGCGACCGCGCGCACGTCCCCGACCGGCGATCCTGCGACTGCATAGCGATCAGTACCGAGGGACATCACGATAGTGAACGCCAGCGACGATCCCTGGGGCGCGAACTCGAGGCGCATCGCGCCTTGCGGGCGCATGTTCTCGACCCGGAAGCCGGACACCGCGACGCCTTGCGGCAAGGTTCGCGCGCGCAGCAATTCGCTGTCGCGAATTTCCGCCCAATTGGCATCGTCCCCTGCGCGCCAGAAGCGGTAGCTCGACGCGTCGGCGGTCCAGGCAATGGACTTGCCCGTGAGTTGTGCTTCCACCGCAGCGAAATCCAGGAGCTGCGTCAGCCGCTCCGCTTCCAGGCGCAGCACGGCGCGGTCGTCCGGCCGCGTGATGGCGCTGACCAAACCCACGAACAAGCCCATGATCATCAGCACCACCAGCATCTCGATCAGCGTGAAACCGCGGCCGCTCCGTGCCGCTGGCGGACGGCAAGGCATGGTTGTTAGAGATTCCAGTTGCCGATATCGGCGTCGTTGCCTTCGCCGCCGGGCGCGCCATCCGCTCCGTAGCTGAATATGTCGATCTCGCCCCGCACCCCGGGGTTCAGGTACTGGTAAGGATTGCCCCAGGGATCTTTCGGCAGGCGCTCGATGTATCCGCCCGGCTTCCAGTTGAGCGGGATCGGGGACGTGGTCGGCTTGGCGAGCAGGGCCTGCAACCCCTGTTCGGTCGTGGGGTAACGCTGATTGTCCAGACGGTAGAGCTTGAACGCCTGCATCAGGCTGGCTATATCCTGTTTCGCCGCGATAACCCGCGCCTCGTCCGGCCGGCTGATGATTTTTGGCACCACCAGGGCGGCGAGAATGCCCAAAATGACGACGACTACCATCACTTCGAGCAAGGTGAAGCCACGTTGCACGCGATCCCCGATCAGCATCGACTAACCTTCCTCGTCATTTGATTTGCCAGCGCATCGAAAACAAGAATTTAGAACCTTTTGCAAAACGCGTGGATATCTCCCCGAGGGGACTATACCCACAAGGGGGATCGAGACCTTCTGGGCGTCCCCCTCATACTCGTTGAAGTCAGCCGCCTAACGGTAATTCTGTTAGCCGCCCTTATATTATATAATGCTTCACCACGCATCTGGTCGATTACTGCGCCCGACCGGCTCCCTTTACAGCGCGCGAATGACAAATACCAAGCATGCAGGTACTCCCGCTCGGACGATCGAGTGTTGCGCAAACGGCAGTCGTGTCACTGCTGACGCTGACGGCATTGGCTGTGTTCGGTTTGGTGCTGGCATACTGGTCCTGGGTCTGGTTCGCTCCGCGCGCGGAGCCCCGCGCGGAGGTTGTCGACGCGCCGACTGGCAGCGTTGCGGCCGCCAGCCTTGCATTCGGCCGCGTCGAGCGCAACAAGAGTGCGGCCGCGCCGACCGGGATTGCGATCAAGTTGCTCGGTGTCGTCGCTGCGTCCGGTGGCAGGCGCGGATACGCGGTGGTGCAACTCGAAGGCAAACAGATTCTTGCGGTGCATGAGGGCGAAGACGTGTCCCCCGGCCTGCGGCTTGCGGAAGTCCTTCCGGAGCACGTCATTCTGGAGCGCGGCGGGATGCGCGAAACACTGGCCTGGCCGCAGAAGAAAGGAGCCGCAACACCTGCGGCGCAAGCCGCGCAAGTCGTTGCTCCGAAGCCCGCGGAAGTCGAAGTGCCGAAACCCGCGGAAGTCGCTCCCGCGCCAGCAGCAGAGCCGGTTGCTCCGCGCGGCAGGCGGTCCGCTGGCAGGCAGTCTGACAGCGATTAGGATCCATAATTTTCGATTGATGTCTCCGTCGCGTTTTCACCGCGCACCCAAGGATCATCTATGAAGCATTTTTGCTTACGAACCGGTTTTATATTGCTGATTGGCGCGGTCTGCGCAGGCCCGGCCTGGGCCGCCGACCCTGCACCCGCCGCCGGTGCGGCCGCGAAACCGACCGGCCCCGATATGGTCACGCTCAATTTTGTCAACGCCGACATAGAGGGTGTGGTGAAGGCGGTGAGCGAGATCACCGGAAAGAATTTTGTGCTCGATCCGCGGGTCAAGGGCACCATCAATATCGTTTCGGCGAAACCGATGTCCAGGGCGCTCGTGTATGAGGTGTTTCTTTCGGCGATGCGGCTGCAGGGCTTTACCGCGGTCGAGGAGCGCGGCCGGGTGGCGATCGTTCCCGAAGTGGACGCCAAACTGCACCAGAGTTCGGTGACAGGTCCGCAGGACAAGCCGCGCGCCGCAGGCGATACGATACGGACGCAGGTGTTCAGATTGCAGCATGAATCGGCGACGCAACTGGTTCCGGTTCTGCGTCCGCTGATCGCCGCGAACAACACCATCAACGCCTACCAGAGCAACAATACGCTGGTGATCACCGATTACGCCAGCAATCTCGCGCGCATCGAAAAACTCATCGAATCGATCGATCAGCCGGCGGGCACCGACCCGATCATGATTCCGCTGCAGTATGCATCGGCACTCGACGTTGCGCAGACGATCAACCGCCTGTTTGCGGAGGCGGCGCAAAACCAGGCGTCGCCGGACCCGAGCCTGCGCTTTGCGGTTACGGTGGATGCGCGCTCCAACAGCATCCTCGCGCGCTCCGGCGACTCTTCGCGGTTGTCGCGCGTGCGCCAACTGGTTGCTATGCTCGACTCGCCCACCAGCGCTGCCGGCAATATTCACGTCGTCTATCTGAAGAACGCGGAGGCGGTCAAACTCGCGGAGATCCTGCGCGCGATCTATACCGGCGAAGCCTCGGCCGGGCAAGCGCGTCCGGCCGGGGCGCCGAGCGCGGTGCCGCTGGGACAAGCGCCGGCGCCGGTGCAGGCCGGCTCCTCCACGATGTCGGGCATCATTCAGGCCGATGCCGCCACCAATTCGATCATCATCACCGCGCCCGATGCGATCTACAATAATTTGCGCGCAGCGCTGGAAAAACTCGATGTGCGCCGGGCACAGGTGTACGTGGAAGCGCTGATCGCCGAGGTCACGGCCGACAAGGCAGCGGAGTTCGGCGTGCAGTGGCAGGACCTGACCGGCGTCGGCAAGAATACGGGCCAGGTGTTCGGCGGCACCAATTTCGGCGCACAGGGCGGAGGGGCAAACATACTTGGCATCTCCCAGAATCCACTCTCGGCGGGACGCGGCCTGAACGTCGGCGTGATCAAGGGCACGATCACGGTAGGCGGCGCGCAGATTCTGAACATCGGTCTTCTGGCTCGTGCGCTGGAGAACGATGCGAATGCGAACATTTTGTCGACGCCGACGCTGCTGACTCTGGATAACGAGGAAGCGAAAATCGTGATCGGCCAGAACGTGCCGTTCGTTACCGGCTCCTACGCGGTGTCGGCGGCGGCCACGACGCCGACGCCGTTTCAGACGGTCGAGCGCAAGGACGTCGGCCTCACGCTGCGGATCAAACCGCAGATCTCCGAAGGCGGGGCGGTGCGCCTGCAGATCTTCCAGGAAGTGTCCAACGTACAGGACAGCACCAATGCGTCGGGCATCATCACCAATAAGCGCTCGGTCGAATCGACGGTGCTGGTCGACGACGGTCAGATCGTGGTAATCGGCGGCCTGATCCAGGACTCGGTCAAGGACGGCGTGGAAAAGATCCCGGGTCTGGGAGACCTGCCGTTGATCGGCAGCCTGTTCAAATACACTACGCGCTCGCGCAGCAAAACCAACCTCATGGTATTCCTGCGGCCGACGCTACTGCGTAGCGGGGACCGGGTCAATTCGCTCACCAACGACCGCTACGACTACATCATGGGCGAGCAACTCAAGGCCAAACCTGCGACGGACGCACTTTCCGATTTCGGGTCGCCTAGCCTACCGCCGCGCCAGAGTGCGCCGCCGGGGGTGCCGGACAAGCCCGCCATCGCTGCGCCGAAATGAGCGCCAGACCCGCTGTTCCGTATGCGTTCGCGAAGGCCAACGGCGTCGTCGTCACCGATCTGAACGACAGCGTGGCGCAGGTGGCAGTGCGCAGCGGCGCCTCGGTCGGCGCGCTCGCCGAAGTGCGCCGCGCACTCGGCGTACCCTTGCAGACCCGGCGCATCGGCGCGGACGAATTCGACGAACTCGTCTCCGCGCTGTACAACGCCGCCGACGCCGGGGCGGCCGCCCTCGCCGACGATCTGGCGCAGGACCTGGATCTGTCGCGTTTGCTGCAGGAAATACCCAGGATCGAGGACCTGCTCGAAAACCAGAACGATGCGCCGCTGATCCGGCTGATCAACGCGCTGTTCACCCAGGCGCTGCGCGACGGCGCCTCCGACATCCACATCGAGCCGTTCGAGACGCGCTCGGTGGTGCGCCTCCGGATCGACGGTACCCTGCGCGACCTGATCGAACCGGCGCGCGCGCTGCACGGCTCTATCGTCTCGCGCGTGAAGATCATGGCTCAGCTCGATATCGCCGAGAAGCGCCTGCCGCAGGACGGGCGCATCACGCTGCGGGTGGCGGGCAAACCGATCGACGTACGCGTATCGACGATCCCGACCGGGCACGGCGAGCGCGTGGTGCTGCGCCTGCTCGACAAGCAGGCCGGGCGGCTGGACCTGTCCAAGCTCGGCATGGACGACGCCACGCTCGCGCACATGGACAAGCTCATCCGCGAGCCGCACGGGATCATCCTCGTGACCGGTCCGACCGGTTCGGGCAAGACGACGACGCTCTACGCCGCGCTGTCGCGCCTGGACCCGAAGGCGCTCAATATCATGACCGTCGAGGATCCGATCGAATACGACCTCGACGGCATCAGCCAGACCCAGATCAACACCCGCATCGAAATGAGCTTTGCGCGCGCGCTGCGCACGATTTTGCGCCAGGACCCGGACGTCGTCATGATCGGTGAAATCCGCGACCTGGAGACGGCGCAGATCGCGGTGCAGGCGAGCCTCACCGGCCATCTGGTGTTCGCCACGCTGCACACCAACGATGCAGTAAGCGCCGTCACCCGGCTGGTCGACATGGGTGTGGAGCCGTTTTTGCTCGCCTCCAGCCTGATCGGCGTCGGTGCGCAGCGGCTGGTGCGCCGCTTGTGCGTAGAATGCCGCAAGCCGTTCGACGCCAATGCGGCGCAATTGAAGGCGCTGGGCTTTACCCCCAGGCCCGGAACCTACTTTACCGCTCAGGGCTGCCCGGCCTGCAACAATTCGGGCTACCGCGGCCGCACCGGTATTTACGAATTGCTGACCGTTGACGACAGCCTGCGCCGACTGATCCATGACCGTTCCTCCGAGCAGGTGTTGCGCGAGCACGCGCTGGCGCAGGGCATGCGCTCGCTGCGCGACGACGGCATGCGCTGGGCTGCAGAGGGCGCGATCAGCCTGGAAGAAGTGGTTCGCGTGACGCGCGAATAGCATCGGCCGATGGAAGCATTCCGTTACGAGGCCCTGGACGCGGCGGGGCGCACGGTGTCCGGAGTAGTGCAGGCCGATACGCCGCGCCAGGCGCGCGCGCAACTGCGCGCCCAGGGACTGCATCCTTCCGCAATCGATCTGGTGCACGCACGCGAACGCGCCAGCAAGCCATGGGCACGCGGCATCTCGTCGGACGAACTGAGCCTGGTGACGCGGCAGATGGCGACGCTGCTCGCATCCGGGCTGACGATGGAACAGTCGCTCAGCGCGTTGATCGAGGAAGCCGCTGCGCCGATGACGCGCGAGGTGCTGAGCGGAATCAAGGCCGAAATCACCGCCGGACTTTCGCTCGCAGGCGCCATGGGCACCTACGACAAAAGCTTTCCCGATTTCTATCGCGCGCTGGTGCACGGCGGCGAGGAATCCGGCGCGCTGCCCGTGGTGCTGCAGCATCTTGCCAACTATCTCGACGCGCGCCAGGAGCTGAAGCAGAAGACCACGCTGGCGCTGCTCTACCCGGTTCTGGTCACATTGGTCGCGGTGAGCATCGTCACCGGCCTCCTGGTGTTCGTCGTGCCGCAGATCGTGCAGGTGTTCCAGCAATCGCGGCAGAGCCTGCCCCTGCTCACGCGCGGGCTGATCGCAGTCTCGAGTTTTCTGCGCGCGGCCTGGCCCTATCTCGCAATCGCCGCCGTCGGCACCGTGATCATGGTGCGCCTGGCGCTGCGCCGCGCCGAGCCGCGGCGCCAATGGGACGCGATGCTGCTCGGCATGCCGTGGATGGGGCAGTTGATACGCGGCGTCAACACTTCGCGCTTCGCCAGCACGCTGGCGATTCTGGTCGGCGGCGGCGTGCCCTTGCTCTCGGCGCTCAATTCGGGCGCGCGCGTGATGACCAACACGGTGATGCGCGAGGCCGTCGAAGGCGCGATCGAGCGCGTGCGCGAAGGCGAGAGCCTGGCGCGTTCACTCGGCGCAACGCACGCGTTTCCGCCGCTGATGGTGCACCTGGTCGCGAGCGGCGAAGTGAGCGGCAAACTGGAGCAGATGCTGCAGCGCGCGGCTGAACTCGAAACGCAGGCGCTCGAGCGGCGCCTGGCCGTGTTCCTGACCCTGCTCGAGCCGGTGATGATCCTGGTCATGGGCGGAGTGGTGCTGATGATCGTGCTCGCTATTTTGCTTCCTATCATCGAGATCAACCAGCTCGTGCACTGAGCTTGTTCCGCCTTCGGCCGAAGGCGGAGCTTTCGATCATTTTCAGCAGACCGTGAATTAGTTCACACTATTTCGTGTAAGCAATTCTCACTTACCAATAGCGGCGAGCGCGCACGCGTCTTTCGTGTTGACATAAGTCAACACCCACCTAGAATCGGTAGCTAGAATTTGACCCAGAGCATCGGGTCGGTGTCGGCACAACACGACAGTCTGTGTGTGCCGTCAGTATGTACTTGGCGCTAAAGTTGTCTGTCTTGGTTTCGATGTCATTCCTTAAGGGAGGAAATATGAAAGTTAGGCACAATTTTATTTTGACGCCCGTGGCGCTGGCCGTGGCGGCAGCGTTTTTGGTCTATGGCTGCGGCGGCAGCGGTGGAGGAGACGGAACGGTTGCCACAACTGATACGGCGACCGTGGTGGCGCCGGTAGTGAATACCCCGCTCAAAGACGTGACGGTGACACTGACCTGTTCCGACGGCACCGTCGGCGGCTCGGGCACCGCCGTCGATGGCAGCGTTTCCATCGCAGTTCCCGTTGCCTGCCTGGCACCTTACACCATGGCGGTATCGGGTAAGGGCACGATGGCCGGCCCCGACTTGAAGTTCGGCACCGATGACGACGAGGCCTACGATGCGGCCACGCGCACCGCTTTGAAATCGGTGATTCAAGCCACCGATCTGGGCCTGGCGGCGGGCGCTGCGTTGACCAAGGGTGCGAGCGTCAACGCGCCGTCGATCACCTCACTGACATCGATGATCGCCGAGAGCGTCGGCAAGGCCAATCCGAGCGCCGCTGAAATCGCCGCCGCCATGACTAAGGTCGCGGGCGTTACGGGTCTGGCGACGACTGATCTTTACAAAAATCCGATGACCAACGGCGACGTATTCAAAGCGGCGACATTGATCAACGAAATGGTGGCCAGTGCGATGAAGGCCGACCCGACCAAGAAACCGGCCGATCTGATCAAATTCATGTCCGCGAACACCACGGCAAAACTGACCGATGCCACCATCGATCCGGTCGCGATGATGGGAATGAGCGCGGCCAATGCCGGCATCATGCAGGCGCAAATGGCCACGATGCAGGCGAAGGCCGGTGCCATGAAGTCGGTCGCCGATGCGATCGCCGCCAACGTGGCGAGCGGGAGTCAGGCAGGTCTGATGCCGGCCGATGCCTTGAAGGCGCTGAACGCGGCGCTCGCCGGCGCACAAGGCAACGATGCCCAGACCATGATCGCCAAGGCGAGAATGGCGCAGGATTCGATGAAGCAGATGTTCGACCAGATGGACAAGATTGCCAAGGACGCTTCATCGGCCGGTCTCTCAACGGATGATCTTGCCAAGAAGATGGCGGCAATGGCGCAAGGCCTGGATGCAGTACGGATGCAGCAGGAGTCAGGCATCCAGGCTGCGATCGTGGCTGCGGGCGGTGACCCGACGAAGATCGCGAATGCGATGAAGCAGGCGAGCGGCATGATCGTCGGTGCGGCGCCGGCATTGCTGACTTCGGTGACCGGAGCCAAGGTGGCTGACTTGCAATCGGCCGGATTCATGAGCGCGGCAGCAGCATCGATTACCGCCCAGTTCGATCCGGCAAAAATGGCGGCTGCGATGACCGCCGCCGGCGGCGATCCGACCAAGATCGACTTCACCAGCATGGGCCTGGATCCTGCAAAAATGGCGTCTGATGCGACGAAGATAGCGACTCAGGCGGCAGGCGTGAATCTGACCCCGCCTGCAGCACTGTCGAGCTTTCCTGGGCTTGCGGCACAAGTCGTCGGCATGGTGTTTAACCGTGCCACCAACAACAATTGGCTGACCAGCACCCAATTGCAGGCTTGGGTCAATGCGATCGGCACCGCCTTGGCGAAGAACGATGCGAAATTGCTCAATCCTGATTCCGTTGGCTTTACCCTATCCAACTACTTCCACGGAAACCAAACGGAGGCGGATTTGTCGAAAGCACCGCCGAGCACCCTTACGTTGACCATAGGCGCCGCGACGACGTTCACCCAGGCGACGACGCCCATCACGGTTACGCTGCCCACGGGGACGGCGCCGACGACCACGACGCCAACCACTACGACACCAACCACTACGACACCAACGACTACGACACCAACGACTACGACGCCAACCACTACTACACCAACGACTACGACACCGACGACGCCAACAGTCGTAGGAGCCGATGGCTCGGCGCTCTACGGGCAGTACTGTGCGAGCTGCCACAATCCGCTGGCAACGTCGACCAAGAAAGGGGCAACTGCGCAGATGATGGCATTTGGAATGTCAACTGTAACAGGGATGAAGACTTTGCCGCTGACCTCGGACCAGATCGCCGCCATTCTCACGGCATTGGCGAAGTAGGCAAATTTTCAGGTAGTACGCGGTCGCAAGACGAGGGGCTCCGCAAGGGGCCCCTTTTTTGTGTGTCTTCTATCGGTGCGATCTCAGCGGTGATAGTCCCCGATAACCGCTGAAAAGAAAAAATCAGGCCAACACGCGCCCGAGCCACACGGCGATGTCGGCGATTTCCTGCGGGCACACCGAGTGCTCCATCCGGTATTCGCTCCATTGGACCTTGTAATCCAGCTTCATCAGCAGGTCGCGCGACGCCTGCGCGCGTGCGACGGGAATCATCGGGTCGAGCGTGCCGTGCGCCATGAATATCGGCACTGTGCGGTTGGCAGGATTCGCCTCGGCCGCCAGTTTGTCGGCAAGCGGCACATAGGTCGATAGCGCCATGATGCCCGCGAGATGCTCGCTATGGCGCAGGCCGGTGTGCAGCGCAATCGCGCCGCCCTGCGAGAAGCCGGCCAGCACGATGCGGCTGGCGGCGATGCCGCGCGCCGTTTCGCGTGCGAGCAAAGCTTCGACATTTTGTTGCGAAGCGCGCACGCCCGCCTCGTCTTCGCGGCGGATGGCGGCATCGTTGATGTCGTACCAGGCGCGCATCACGTAGCCGCCGTTGATGGTCACCGGCATCAGCGGCGCGTGCGGGAAAATGTAACGCACGCCGATCGGGAGTTCGATTTCGTCGGCGAGCGGCGCGAAGTCGTTGCCGTCGGCGCCCAGGCCGTGCATCCAGATCACGCTCGCCTGTGGTTCGCGCGAGGTCTCGATTTCTATGGTTTCCAGCGGGGCTGCGCTCAAAGTGGCGGATCCTTTGGCGGCTGATTCCTTCTCGGACGGATCGCGGATTTCGGTCGGAATGCCTTGATCACGTTCTCGTTGGTCTCGATATACGGCCCGCCGATGAGATCGATGCAATAGGGCACGGCGGCGAATATGCCCGGAACCATCTGCTTGCCGTCCCGATCCTTGAGGCCTTCCAGCGTCTCCCGGATCGACTTCGGCTGGCCGGGCAGGTTGATGATGAGGCAGCCGGTGGCCGCAGTGCCGGTCGCGCGACGGTAGCGAATCACCGCGACCTGACGCGACAGGATGGCGGTGGGCACGAACTCCAGGCTGATCCTGCGCATCTGCTCGCCGAATCCGGGCATGACCTTATGCGCGATCGCGAGCGTGGCCTCGGGCGTGACGTCGCGCTCGGCCGGTCCGGTGCCGCCGGTGGTGAGCAAGAGATGGCAGCCGGCCTTATCGACCAGTTCGACCAGTGTTTTCTCGATCACCGGCTGTTCGTCCGGAATCAGGCGCGTTTCGACACGCCATCCGGGGCTCAAAATGGCTTTGCCGAAGAAATCCTCCAACGCCGGAATGCCCTCGTCCTTGTACACGCCTGCCGAGGCACGGTCGCTGATGGAAACCAAACCTATCACGAGCAAGTCCGGACTATTTTGGAATGAATCTTCAGACATCGGTGATCGTCTCCTTTGTAGTCATCTCGCGCAGTACCCGAAACAGTTCGCGGTAGCTCTTGGGCGGCAGGGCAGCGCCTTGTTCGCGCCGCGCATTGCGGATCAAGGTGCGCAGCTTCTGGCTGTCGGCGCCCGGGTACTCGCGCAGAAAGCGTTCCAACGCCGGATCTCCGGCAAGCAATTCATCGCGCCAGCGCTCCAGGGTGTGGAGCTGCGCCGTGTGCTCACGCCCCTGCCCGCGCCACTCCTCCAGCCGGTCGCGTATCGGCGCGGCGTCGATGTCGCGCATCAGGCGGCCGATGAATTGCAGTTGGCGCCGGCGCGCCTCATGCTTGGTGAGTCGCCTCGCCTCCAGCACGGCCGCGAGCAGTGCCTCGGGCAGCTGCATGGTCTCGATCTGCTGTTCGTTCAATTCGACCAGTTGCGCCCCAAGGTCCTGCAATGCAAGCATATCCCTCTTCTTGCGGGTCTTGCTGATCGCTTCGTCTCGTTCGTCTTGCATCGGGCCGGGTACGTTGGGTTCGACCTGCTATGATAATGGTTTTCGCGGCCTGCACCCTACCCAACGGCTCTATTCCAATGATGACAGTTCCAATGACGACAGTTCCCATGCCTGCAACGCGCTTTACCTATCCTCTGGACACGCTCAGGCAAATCGCTCTGGATCTGCTGCGCCAAGCCGCCGCGCAGGGCGCCAGCGCCTGCGAAACCGATGTCTCCGAAGGCTACGGCCAGACCGCGGTGGTGCGCAAGGGCGAGGTCGAGACCATCGAGTACAACCGCGACAAGAGCATAGGCGTCACCGCCTACCTCGGCCAGCGCAAGGGTTTTGCCAGCACCTCGGATTTTTCGCCCAAGGCCCTCACCGACACGGTGGCGGCAGCGATCAGCATCGCGCGCTTCACCGCGAGCGACGACTGCGCCGGCCTGGCCGAACCCGAATTGATGGCGCACGAAATCCATGACCTCGACCTGTTTCACCCATGGGATCTGCCGATCGAAGAGGCGATCGCGCGCGCGCGCGCCTGCGAGGCCGCGGCCTTCGCTCTGGATGCGCGCATCGTCAACTCCGAAGGCACGGGCGTCTCGACCCAGCAGCACCAGTTCGTGGCGGCGAATTCCAACGGCTTTGCCGCCGGCTATCCGACCACGCGCCATTACCTGTCGTGCGCGGTGATCGCGGCGCAGAACGGCGGGATGCAGCGTGACGACTGGTATGCCGAGGCGCGCGACCCGCGCGACCTGCCCGCGGGCGAGGCGGTGGGGCGCTATGCCGGACAGCGCGCCCTGGCGCGATTGAAAAGCCGCAAGCTCAAGACCATGAAAGTGCCGGTGCTGTTCGAGGCGCCCGTGGCCGGCGGCCTGCTTTCGAGTTTCGTCAGCGCCGTGAGCGGCGGCAGCCTTTATCGCAAGACTTCATTTCTGCTCGACAGCTTGGGCAAACAGGTATTCTCGCCGCTGGTGCAGATCAAGGAAGAGCCGCATCTGAATAAGGGGCTGGCGAGCGGTTACTTTGACGACGACGGCGTCGCCACGCACCCGCGCCAGATAGTGAAGGACGGCGTGCTGCAGGGCTACTTCCTCGGCGCTTATTCGGCGCGCAAACTCGGTATGAAAAGCACGGGCAACGCCGGCGGTTGCCACAACCTGATCCTGCGGAGCGGAGAACTCGATCTGCCAGGGTTGTTGAAGAAAATGGGTCGCGGCCTGTTCGTCACCGATTTGATGGGACAGGGCATCAACATGGTCACGGGTGACTATTCGCGCGGCGCGGCCGGATATTGGGTGGAGCACGGTGAGATTCAGTACCCGGTGGAGGAGATCACCATCGCGGGCAATCTGCGCGACATATTCAAGGGCATCGTCGAGGTGGGCAAGGACGAACTCACCCGCGGTTCGCGCCGCTGCGGCTCGATTCTCGTCGATAGCATGACCATCGCCGGAAATTGAGCGCTACCGCATGGGATTCCCCTGCGTCCCAGCGCAGCGGACTACGACGCAATCAGAGGAATTCCTTACCGGCGACAGTGAGAAATCCCCTATAATCCCCGCGCCGTGGCCGGGAACGCCAGGTTGCCGATGCGGCTCGATATCCTTGTCTTGCAAAGAGGGATCCCGTGAAATTGCTACTCCGACTGTCCGCATATATCGATGCGCTGAGCGAGCGCGTCGGCCACCTGAGCTATTGGCTGATTCTGGTCGCGGTGCTGGTCAGTACCGGCAACGCAGTCGTGCGCTACGCCTTCAATATGAGCTCGAACGCCTGGCTCGAAATTCAGTGGTACCTGTTTTCGGCGGTGTTCCTGTTTTGTGCAGGCTACGCGCTGCTGCATAACCAGCATGTGCGCATAGACGTCATCTCCGGCCACTTGTCGAGACGCGCGCGTGCGTGGATAGACCTTCTCGGTGCGCTGTTCTTCCTGTTGCCGATGGCGGTCGCCATCATGTGGATGTCCTGGCCGGTATTCGTCCAGGCCTGGGAACTCAACGAGGTCTCGTCCAGCGCGGGCGGCCTGACCGTCTGGCCGGCGCGCCTGATGGTCCCGGTCGGATTCTTTCTGCTGATCCTGCAGGGGATTTCGGAACTGATCAAGCGCGTCGCCTTCCTGCTCGGTTTGATTCCGGACCCGATCGACAAATACGAGGGCCCGAGCGCGGAAGAGCAACTTGCCGAGGCGCTGCGCAGGGAGCGGGGGGAAGCGGCATGAGCCTAGGAGCAGGGCACGCGGAGGGCGGAGCAGGTTCCACGCGCATAGCGCGTGGATGCGACCCCGCAGCGGGCCGTTACGCGCCGGAATATCCGCGCGCCCTTTGCGCGCCTTTGCGGGCGCATCCCCGCAAGCGGGGCCCCTGCTTCTCGCTTCGGCGCGCCCCGCGCAGCGGGGATGCGAGCAGGGCGAATGACGGCGGACGCCGACGCGAAGCCGTCCGACTTAGCGCAACTTTTGCGGAGGCGGCGGCATGATCGAATTACTGACGCAGAACATGGCGCCGATGATGTTCGCGGCGCTGGTGATTTTTCTGCTGATCGGCTATCCCGTCGCTTTTGCGCTCGCCGCCAATGGCATTCTGTTCGGGCTCGTCGGCATCGAACTCGGTTTGCTACATCCCTCGCTGTTCCAGGCACTGCCGCAGCGCGTCTGGGCGGTGATGTCCAACGACACCCTGCTGGCGGTGCCGTTCTTCACTTTCATGGGCCTGATCCTTGAGCGCAGTGGCATGGCCGAGGACCTGCTCGACACCATCGGCCAGCTGTTCGGGCCCTTGCGCGGCGGCCTCGCCTTCGCCGTGATTTTCGTCGGCGCCCTGCTTGCCGCGACCACCGGCGTAGTGGCGGCTTCGGTGATTTCGATGGGCCTGATCTCGCTGCCGATCATGCTGCGCTACGGCTATGACCGGCGCTTCGCCAGCGGCGTGATCGCCGCCTCGGGCACGCTGGCGCAAATCATTCCGCCGTCGCTGGTGCTGATCGTCCTGGCCGACCAGCTGGGTAAGTCGGTGGGCGACATGTACGCCGGTGCTTTTCTGCCGGGGCTGGTCCTCACAAGCTTGTACGCCCTCTTTACCGTAGGTGTCACGCTGCTGAAACCGGGATGGGCGCCTGCCCTGCCGCCGGAAGCGCGCACCTTCCGCGAGCCGAACGGTAGCAGCGGCACCCCCTCGCTGGCCGTACTGGTGGTCGTCGCGGTGTCGGCTTCGGTTGCATTTTCAAAATATCACTACCCGCCCGATGCGCCCCTGGACGAACTGCTGGTGGTTTCGACCGCGGTCGGAGTCGGCGTCGCCTTTTTCGCCGCGGTGATCAACCACGTGCTGAAGCTGGGCCTGCTGTCCAAGATTGCGACGCGCGTGACCTTCGTCCTGATCCCGCCGCTGGCGCTGATATTTCTCGTGCTGGGCACCATTTTCCTCGGCGTGGCGACGCCCACCGAGGGTGGGGCCATGGGCTCGACCGGTGCGCTTATCATGGCGCTCGCGCGGCGGCGCCTGTCCTTCCCGCTGCTGCGCCAGGCGATGGACGCGACGGCGAAGTTGACCTCCTTCGTCGTGTTCATCCTGGTCGGGTCACGCGTATTCAGCCTGACGTTCTATGGCGTGGACGGACACATCTGGGTGGAGCACCTGCTGCTCAATCTCCCCGGTGGCCAACTCGGATTTCTCATCGTGGTTAACCTCCTGGTGTTTGTGCTGGCGTTCTTCCTCGACTTTTTCGAGCTGGCATTCATCATCATCCCCCTGCTCGGGCCAGTGGCGGAGAAACTGGGCATCGACCTCATCTGGTTCGGCGTGCTGCTGGGGGTCAATATGCAGACCTCGTTCATGCACCCGCCGTTCGGTTTTGCCTTGTTCTATCTGCGCAGCGTCGCCCCGGCCACGGACTACCTAGACCGCGTCAGCGGCAAGCTCACGGCCCGCGTGACCACTGGCCAGATCTACTGGGGCGCGGTGCCCTTCGTGCTGATCCAGGTGCTGATGGTCGCCTTGATAATCTCAGTACCGGCCTTAGTCGGCGGAGGCATGGTGAAGAAGGAGGCCGTGGACACCGGCAAAATGGAAATCCAGGTGCCCGATGCCGAAGTCGGCGCCGACGCCAAGGGCCAGAACGATATGGAAGACGCGCTGGAACGCCAGCTCGGTGCCGGTACCGCAACCGAGACGCCGGCTGAAGCGCCGGACGCGGCCAAGGGTGAATCTGGCGCAAAGCCGCCAAGCGGAAAGGCGAACTAGCGTAGATTTAGGCGAAGGCCTACAGAGTTGGGCCAGCGCTATGCCTCTGGCCTCGATCAGATTCGAAGTCGCCCGCGACATCCTTTCCGTTCGGCTGACACTTCCCCTTGCCGGGCGTGTAGGGGACTTCCACCCCCAAGTATGTGCGCCCTGCCGGGCGCACCCACAAAAAAGAACCGGGCATCGCTGCCCGGTTTGTTGTTGCTGGTGTTGCGCGGAAACTCTATTTCTTCGCCGGCGCGGCCGCCTTGGCCGGCTTGGCAGTTTCCTGCGGCCAGTAATGATTGGCTGCAAAAGAGTACGGCGGGTACATGAAGCGCTTGGCCGGAACTACTTTAGCCGCATACGCCCGCTGCGATTCGTAGACCTTCTTGAACACCGGATTCTTGGCCGATTCTTCCGCTGCCATTTCGTCCCAGGTCTTCAGGAACGCGGTCAGGATTTCGGGCGGCGTGCGCAGCACCTGAGTGCCGAATTTGGTGCGCATCTCCTCCAGCGCCTCCGCGTTCAGCTTCTGAAACTTTACCCACCAGCGGATATAGGTTTCGATCGTGGCAGAGCGGATCGCTTCCTGCTGTTGCGCCGGCAGGCTTTTCCACACGTCGGCGTTGAGAGCAACTCGCCGACGACGCTGGGCTCGTGCATGCCCGGCATGTAGTAGTACTTGTAGATCTGATGCAGGCCCAGGCTCATGTCCTCGGCGGGCGTCACCCACTCGGCGCAGTCGATCACGCCGCGCTGCGCCGCGGCTGCGATCTCGCCGCCGGGCATGTTGACGGTGTTCATCCCCATGCGCTTGAAGATGTCGCCGACAATGCCGGTTTCGCGGCACTTCATGTTTTTGAAGTCCTTCAGGTCCTTGATCGGCCGCTTGAACCAGCCGAAGGCCTGCGGACCCGATGGCAGAATCGGGAACGCGACCACGTTCATTTTTATCGTGTTCTGGTACCAGTCCCAGTACATTTCCATCCCGCCGCCTTCGTACATCCAGCCGAGGAAATCCATGTGGTCCATGCCGAACGGCCCGGCCGGCGTGGATGCGAACAGCGTGGCGGCCGAGTTCTTGCCTTGCCAGTAGTAAGTTACCGCTTGCCCGCCGTCGAGGACCTTCTTGTTGATGGCGTCGAGCACCTCGAATGCCGGCACCACCTGTCCGGCCGCCATGGTCTCGATTTTCAGCGCGCCGCCGGTGAGTTTGTCGACGCGATCGGCGAACAATTTGAAGTTTTCCTGCAGCGTCCCGCTCGCAGGCCAAGTCGACTGCATCTTGAGCACGCGCGGCGCGGGGGCCGCCTGCTGCGCCGGCGCCAGTCCGCTGGCCGCAAGGCACAGGGACGCCGCCGTTGCCAGCGCGAGGGTTTTCAAAGCTGATATGCGCATTGCCTTCTCCTTTTGGTAAAAAAACGAATCAAACTACTGGCGCAGCAACGCTTCGCCATTACTTCTTGGTCGTGTCCGCTTCTGTCGCCGGCTCTTCTTCTTTTGGTGTTTCGCCCTTGTATTCGTCTTCGAGCGAGCTTCTTCCCTGCGCATTTTCGGTGGCCGCATCCTCCGTACTCGATGGCGCCATACGCTCGATCGTGGCCCTCGCGGTCAGAGTGGTCGGCAGCCATAAGGCAATGCTGGGAACAAAGAGCACAGTCAGAATGCAGATGCACTGAATTCCCATGAAGTCGAACATGCCCTTGTAAATGGTGCCCAGGCTCCACTGCGGCACCACCTGCTTCAGGTAATAGGCCGACATCGCCACCGGCGGCGACAGGAACGCCGTTTGCATGGTGACCGCTACCAGCGCGCCGAACCAGATCAGGTCGTAATGCAGCGCCTGCACCACCGGGGCGAAAATCGGCAGGAATACCAGGATGATGGCTGGCCACTCGAACGGCCAGCCGAGCAGGAAAATCAGCACCAGCACCAGCAGCAGCATCAGTATCGGCGGCAACGGCAGCGCCAAGAGCGAGCGTGTGATCCATTCGGCCGAGCCCAGACGCGCGAACACCGCGCCGAAAATATTCGAGGTCACCGCGAGGAACAGCACCATGCTAGAAGTGTTCATGGTGCTGACGCAGGCGTTCTTGAGTCCGGTGAAAGTGAATTTGCGATAGGCGAGCGCCAGTACCAGGGCGCCGAAACAACCGACCGAGGCGGCTTCGGTCGGCGTCGCCAGTCCAAACAGGATGGAACCGAGCGTAGAACCGATCAGGATGCCCAGCGGCACCATGCCGAAGAACATTTCCTTGATCACAATGGCCCAGGACCCGGGCCGCTCATCCATGGGTACCGGCGGACCGAGCTTGGGGTTGAGGAAGCTGCGCACCATGGTGTAGACGACGTACATGCCGGCGAGCAGGAATCCCGGGCCGAATGACGCCGAGTACAAGTCGGCAACCGATACGCCCAGCACCGGACCCATTACGATCAGCATCACCGAGGGCGGGATCAGGATGCCGAGCGTACCGCCGGCGGCGATCGCGCCCGCGGACATGCGCGCGTCGTAACCGGCCTTGATCATGATCGGCGCGGCCATGATGCCGAGCACGGTGACTGCCGCGCCGACGATGCCGGTGGCCATGGCGAACACGGTCGCGGTCAGAATTACGCCGAGGTAGAGCGAGCCGCGCACCGGCGCCAGCAAGTCGCGAAACGCGCGGAACAAGCGCTCCATCAGTCCCGCCTGCTCGGTGAGGTAGCCCATGAAGATGAACAGAGGCACCGCCGCGAGTTCCTCCATTTTCATCATGCCGATGGTCTGCAGATAGGCGAGGTCGAACACCATCTGGCCCAGTCCCGCGTAGCCGAACACCAGCGCCAGAATCAGCAGGGTAAACGAAATCGGGAAGCCGATGAAAATCACGCCGATCATGACGACCAGCATGACCAGGCCGAGCCCCTCGAGGCCGCTCATATGTCGCCCCCGAGCTTGTGCTCGAATTCCTTGCCGGTGCGCATCATGTACCAGCTTTTCATGATTTCGGACACGCCCTGGATCAGCAGCAGCAGCGCCGAGAGCGGCACCACCGATTTGAGCGGCCACAGGTACGGGCGCCAGGGCGTTTGTTCGGACAACTCGCCCATTATCAGGGCATGCCAGGCATCGTCGATGCTGGTCGCGAACAGCAGGATCATGCCGGGGAAGAAAAACACGATGTAGGCGTAGAAATCGATCTTGCCCTTGGTGGTGTCGGAGAATTTCTCCCACAACATGTCGGTGCGGATGTGGGCGCCGCGGCGCAGCGCGAAGGCCGCACCTAGCATGAACAGGGCGGCGTAGAGCATGTAGGACAGGTCGTAGGACCAGATCGTCGGGTTGTTGAAGAAATAGCGCGCCACCACCTCCCAGAAGACGACGATGGCGAGCGGGACGCAGAGCCAGGAGAAGAGATTGCCGGTCCACTCGGTGAACGCGTCGATGCGCTTGATGGTCTTGTAGTAGTTCGGCGAAAAATCGGCCATATTGGCGCCTCACGCAGCGGAAACGTTATTCGGAATCTATGGAGACGGCCATTCTTTGATTGGTATCGGCCGGCAGCGTATCGGAACGGGGCGGAGGAAGTTTAGTCATCCGGTTCCTCCCTTGTCAACCCGGAATCCGGCTCGCGCGTCTGGCCGATTCCCGTTTGCGTAGGCATAATCCGGTCATAGCCGCACAACCCAAGGAGATGAGCATGGCACGCAAGGGAAAAGCAGTCATATGCCGCCAGAACAACGCGCCGGTGGTGGTGGAAGAAATCGAAGTCGAATCGCCGCACCGCGGTGAGGTGATGGTCAAGCTGGGGGCCTGCGGCGTGTGCCACAGCGATTTGTCTGCGGTGAACGGCACCATCGGCATGCCGCTGCCCCTGATTCTCGGCCACGAAGGCGCTGGCACCGTGGTCGAGGTCGGCGAGGGTGTGAGCGGGCTCGCCGTCGGCGATACCGTGATCAGTTCTTTCGTCAACATGTGCGGCAAATGCCGCTATTGCGTCACCGGCCGGCCGCATTTGTGCGACGTCGGCGCCAAGGCAATCATCTCGCTCCCCGACGGCACGCTGCGCACGCGCGATGCCAAAGGCGCACCGCTGAATATTTTTTCCGCCTGCGGCGTGATGGCGGAATATGCCACGATGCACATGGATAACGTGGTGAAGATCGCACGCGGCATGCCGCTGCCGCAGGCGGCGCTGATCAGTTGCGGCGTGATGACCGGGGTCGGCGCGGTGTTCAACACCGCCAAGGTGGAGCCCGGCGCCAGTGTGCTGGTCATCGGCGCCGGCGGCGTGGGCTTGAACGTGATCCAGGGTTGCGCCATTTCCGGCGCTGGCATCATCGTCGCGGTCGACATGGCGGACAACAAGCTGGAACTGGCCAAGCAGTTCGGCGCCACGCATACCCTCAACGCGGGCAAGGAAGAAAACCTGGTCAAGACCGTAAAGAAACTCACTGGCGGCGGCGTGGACTACGCCTTCGAGTGCATCGGCCTCGGCAAGATGGTGGGCGAGGCGTTCCGCGCCTTGCGCAAGGGCGGTACCGCACTGGTGGTGGGTGTGGCGCGCGGCGACGACAACACGTCGATTAAGACGGCTTCGATCACGTTCGAGGAAAAGACGCTGACCGGTAGCTACTACGGCTCGGCGCGTCCGCGCGAGGATTTTCCGCGGCTGATTGCGCTGTATCAGTCGAAGCAGCTCAAGCTGGACGAACTCATCACCCGCACCTACCGCATCGACGAGGCGGCGCAGGCCTTTGCCGACCTCGAGGCCGGCCGCAACGCGCGCGGCGTCATCGTGTTCTGAGCCGGTATCGGCGGATCAGTCGCCCCCTGGGCGGCGCCTATGAAAACAACGGCGCGTGAGCGCGCTCGCCTGCTGTGTGCGGCGTAAGACCCTACCGCCATCATTGTTGAATTGCGTTTGCGTAGCGGCTTATGATGCTTGCGATATGCGCGAAGCGCGCGTACGCCGCACCGATCGAGTTCGGACATCCCGGAGGAGCCCGCATGATTTCATTTAGCGTCAATGGCAAAAAAGTTTCCGTGAAGGACAGCGCCGACACACCGTTGCTGTGGGTGCTGCGCGACACCCTGGGCATGACCGGTACCAAGTTCGGCTGCGGCATGGCGCTTTGCGGCGCCTGCACGGTGCATCTGGACGGCAGTCCGGTACGTTCCTGCTCGACCCCAGTGTCTGCCGCTGCGGGCAAGAAAGTCACGACAATCGAAGCCATCGCCGCCAACCCGGTAGGCAAAGCGGTGCAGGCAGCCTGGGTCAAACACGATGTGCCGCAGTGCGGCTACTGCCAGAGCGGTCAGATCATGGGGGCGAGCGCCCTGTTGGCGCAAAACAAGAAACCCAGCGATGCGGACATCGACGCGGCGATGAGCGGCATCGTCTGCCGCTGCGGCACCTACAACCAGATTCGCGCTGCGATCAAGGATGCGGCACAGTCCATGAGCAGGGGGGCCTGAACATGAGCTCCGTACTCAATGCATCGCGCCGCGACTTCCTCAAGACTTCCGCCCTGGCCGGCGGCGGGCTGCTGCTCGGTTTCACCCTGCCGGGCGCCTCGCGCCTGGTGCAAGCGGCCGGCGTGTTCAGCCCCAATGCCTATATCCGCATCGCATCCGACAATCAGATCACCGTGATCTGCGGTCTGTCGGAGATGGGACAGGGCGTGCACACGGCGATCCCGATGCTGGTGGCGGAAGAACTCGATGCCGACTGGTCGAAAATCAAAGTGCAGCAAGCCGCTGCCGATCCGGCGTTCAACAACCCGATTTTCGGCATGCAGGCGACCGGCGGCTCGACCTCGGTGCGCGGGCATTGGGAGCCGATGCGCAAGGCCGGCGCCACGGCGCGCGCGATGTTGGTCGCTGCCGCCGCGGAAAAATGGAAGGCGGACCCGGCCGATTGCCGCACCGAGAACGGCACGGTGGTGCACAAGAGCGGCAAGAAACTCAGCTACGGCCAACTCGCAGGCGCCGCGGCCAAGCAGCCGGTGCCGCCCGAGGTCAAACTGAAGAACGCGAAGGACTTCAGACTGCTCGGCAAGACGGCCAGGCGGCTGGACACGCCGGCGAAGGTGAATGGAACGGCGAAATACGGACTGGACGTGCGCCTGCCGGGAATGCTCACGGCGGTGATGGCGCGCCCGCCCGTGCCCGGCGGCAAGGTGATATCGGTGGACGACAGCAAGGCCAAGGCAATTCCCGGAGTGAAGCAGGTGGTGCAGATCCCCGGCGGCGTCGCTGTGTTGGCGCAGGGCTATTGGGCGGCGAAGCAGGGGCGCGACGCGCTGCAAATCAAATGGGAGGACGGCGCCAACGCCGCGTTGTCATCCGACGCGGTATCGAAAATGCTGGCTGAAGGCGCGGTCAAAGGCGGCGCACTGGGACGCAGCGAAGGCGCTGCCGACGCACCGGCGGCGAAAAAGATCGAAGCGCTGTACGAAGCGCCGTTTCTTGCCCACGCCTGCATGGAGCCAATGAACGCCACGGTATGGGTGAAGCCCGATGAGATCGAAGTCTGGGCCGGTACGCAGTCGCAGGGGCCGTCGCAGGGCATCCTCGGCCAGGTTGGCGGCGTCGCGCCCGGCAAGGTCAAGGTGAACACCATGTATCTGGGCGGCGGCTTCGGCCGGCGCTTCGCCCCGGATTTCACCATCGATGCGACCCTGCTCTCGAAGATTTCGGGTAAACCGGTGCAACTCATCTATACGCGCGAAGACGACATGAAGGCCTACTTCTACCGTCCGGCCTCGGTCACGCGCTTTGTCGGCGGCCTGGACGCGAACGGCAAGGCTGTATCGTTTTCGGCGTGCATCGCCTCGCCCTCGCTCATGGAAGCTTCTGGCTTCATGAAGCTTCCTGCCGACGGTGTCGACGAAATGGCGGTCGAAGGCATCCGCGACTGCCCGTACGATTTCCCCAACCTGCGCGTGGAGTACGCGCGGCGCGAGCCGGGCGTGCAGATCTGGTTCTGGCGTTCGGTCGGGCATTCGCAGAATCTCTACTTCATCGAGAGCTTCGTCGACGAAATGGCGGCGGCGGCGGGCAAGGACCCCTACGAGTTCCGCCTCGGGCTGCTGGGCAAGCAGCCGCGCTACCGGGGCGCGCTCGAACTCGCAGCGCAAAAGGCCGGCTGGGGCACGCCGCTGCCGGCCGGCGTGCATCGCGGCATCGCGGTGGCACAATCCTTCGGCAGCTATGTCGCCGAGGTCGCCGAGGTTTCGGTCGGCAAGGACGGCAAGGTCAAGGTGCACCGGGTGATCGCCGCGGTCGATTGCGGCATGACCGTCAATCCGGAGATCGTCAGACGCCAGATAGAAAGTGCCATCGTCTACGGCCTCAGCGCCGCGCTCTACGGCAAGATCAGTTTCAAGAACGGCCGCGTCGAGCAGTCGAATTTTCACGACTATCCGGTGCTGCGCATCGATGCCATGCCCAAGGTGGAAGTGCATATCGTCGATAGCAGCGAGCCGCCCGGCGGTATCGGCGAGCCGGGCCTGCCTCCGCTCGCACCCGCGGTCACCAATGCGATATTCGCCGCGACCGGCAAGCGCGTACGCAGGCTGCCGATCAACGCCGAGGAGTTGAAACAGGCATGAAGTAGGCGGCGGCAGTGAATTGCCGCCGCATCGAATGCAAATCAACAGGGTGTCGAAAAAGGGGGCACGCCCCCTTTTATATCCCCCATTTCGGAGGCTGCCGAAATTCGCTTCCTGCTGCGGCAACCTTGCCTTTGCCCCCATTAGTTCGTCCGGGAAGCGAATTTCAACAGCCTGTTAGTTTTTACGCCGCGACTTTTGCCGCGGCGCGCTGCCACTTGCCGTGTTCCAGTTCGCGCGCCAGATCGACCAGGCTTTCGATATTGTGCACCGGCATGAATGCGTCCACGTGCGGCAGCATAGCGCGCACTCCGGCCGGCCGCGGCTGAAAACCTTCGTAGCGCAGCAGCGGATTGAGCCAGACAAGCTTGCGGCAGGACTTGTGCAGTCGCTCCATCTGCGCGCCCAGACCTTCGCCGACGTCGCGGTCGAGGCCATCGGAAATCAGGAGTACCACCGCATTCTGGCCGAGCAGGCGCCGTGACCACTTGTGATTGAATTCTTCCAGGCAGACGCCGATCCGCGTGCCGCCAGCCCAGTCCTGGATCGCCGCAGTCACGCGATTCATGGCGATGTCCACGTCGCGGTTGCGGAGGTGGCGGGTGATATTGGTGAGCCGCGTGCCGAATACCAGGGTATGCACGCGGTCGCGGTCGTTGGTGATCGCGTGCAGGAAATGCAGGAACATGCGCGAATAGCGATTCATGCTGCCGGAGATATCGCACAACACCACCAGCGGCGGGTGCCGGGCGATGCGCGAACGGCGCTTCAAGGCGATGATCTGCGCCCCGCCTCTCAAGCTTGCGCGCAGCGTTGCCGGCAGGTCGATGCGCGACCCGCGGGAGTCGAGGCGAAAGCGCCGCGTCTGCACTTCGGGAATCGGCAGGCGCAGGCGGGCGATCAGTCGCTTCGCTTGCGCGAGTTCGGCGCCGCTCATGGTCTCGAAGTCGGCGTGCTGCAGCACTTCGGTCTGCGAAAACGCGAAGCCGGCGTCGTTGTCGCAATCCGTCTGTCGTTCTAGCTCCCGCGATTGCCCCGGGTTCGGCAGCAGCGCTTCCGACACGCGCCTGCCTGCCTGCAACGGCTCGGATTGGCCGGCCTGGCCGATGTTCTGCGGCAGCAGCAAGCTCATGACGCGCGCCAGCATCTTCGGATCGTGCCAGAAGATGTGAAACGCCTGGTCGAACAGTTCCTGCTGCTCGCGCCGGGACAGAAACACCGCCGCCAGCGTCCAATAGAAATCTTCACGCCGCCCTATGCCTGCGGTCTCGAGCGCCTGCAACGCGTCGACTACCCGGTCCGGTCCGATGGGCACACCGGCCGCGCGCAGCACGCGGGCGAAATGCATGACGTTTTCAGCTAGATAGCCTGTAGCCATGCGGCATTATACGAGCTCACCCCTCGCTCTCGGCACAAGTCACGCAACGCCTCAACCGCCGCCAGTTGAACCGAGGGTGGGGATGATGGGCTGTAGCCGTCATGAGTGCGGTCAGGGACACGCTTCTGGCCGCGTGCCGCGCGGCGTCGCGACCGCCGGATTAGGCATCGTCCGTATTGACCGGCAACGCGTACACAGCGCCTATGTAGGCTGGAATGGCCAACATGAAAAACGGCCCTCATCTCTGAGGGCCGCGTTATTGGTGCCGGGTAGAGGAGTCGAACCTCCGACCTTCGCATTACGAATGCGCTGCTCTACCAACTGAGCTAACCCGGCCAAAAATGTTTGTTGCGAACAGCTGAATCAGCGGAAGGCCACGATTATAAGCGCCACAGCGGGCGCGAACAAGGCAAGTGAACGGTGTTTGCTGAAAAGCCGGGGACTTTCGAGAAAGAGAAGAACGGCCGGGCGGGCCCGCTTCGCTAAGTATGCTTGTCAGAGTCCGGGACGGGTGCGCACGATGATTTCAATACCGGCGGCGACCATGCCGGGCGGCAGCGGCGGCAGGCCTTCGATGCGAATGCCGGCCGCGGCAATATCGGTGATCTCGCCCGACTCGACATCGTAGAAATGATGGTGCTCGCGGGTGTTGGAGTCGTAGAAAACCTTGCTCGGATCGACGATCAACTCGCGCACCAAGCCTTTTTCGAGAAACAGTTTGAGCGTGTTATAGACAGTCGCCTTCGAGGTTTCGGCGTAGCGCACATTGACTGCGGCAAGGATTTGATCGGCGGACGGGTGCCAGCGCTTCTCAAACAACACCTGCGCAATTTCCATGCGCTGATGCGTGGGCGTGATGCCGTGCGTGCGCAGCAACTCGGAAACTTCTTCGCGGGTTCTAGATTCTAACGTCATGTTTGCATTGTAGATTAGATTCTGGACTTTGTCTAACAATAAAATGGAGACAATATTTAGATTCGGCAGATGTCCGATGCAGGCGGCGGTTCAAGCCGCGCCGCTGAGCCCCTTTGGCAACGGAAAGGTCAGGCCCTCCTCCTTGCCCTTCATCTGCGTGACGCGTTTGGCTCCCAACGCCTGCAGCCGGGCGATCACTTCGAGCACCAGCACTTCCGGCGCCGATGCCCCGGCGCTGACACCGATGCGTTCACGCCCTTGCAGCCACTCCGGCCGCAACTCCTCCGCGTTGTCGATCATATGCGCCTCCACCCCCAGGGTGTGCGCCACTTCGCGCAAACGATTCGAATTTGAGCTGTTGGGCGAGCCGACCACGATCACCAGATCGCACTGCGGCGCCATGAATTTCACTGCATCCTGACGATTCTGCGTGGCATAGCAGATGTCGTCCTTCTTCGGTCCTACAATCTCCGGAAAACGCTGCTTCAGTGCGGCGACGATCGCCACCGCGTCGTCCACCGACAGCGTGGTCTGGGTGACGTAGGCAAGGCGGCTCGGATTCTCGACCTCCAGCCGCTCGACATCGGCGACCGTCTCCACCAGATACATGCCGCCCGTCGCCTGCCCCATGGTGCCCTCCACCTCGGGGTGTCCGCGATGACCGATCATGACGATGCCGCGTCCCTGCTCGCGCATCTTGGCGACCTCGACATGCACCTTGGTCACCAGCGGGCAGGTTGCGTCGAACACCTTGAGACCCCGACTCTCGGCTTCGCGCCGGATCGCCTGCGACACGCCGTGAGCGCTGAATATCAGCGTGCTGCCCGAGGGCACCTGATCCAGATCTTCCACGAACACCGCGCCTTTTGCGCGCAGGTCGTCGACCACGAATCTGTTGTGCACCACCTCGTGGCGTACGTAGATCGGCGCACCGTACAACTTCAGAGCGCGCTCGACGACGCTGATCGCGCGTTCGACTCCGGCACAAAAGCCGCGGGGATTGGCTAGCAGGACTTCCATGACTGAATCCTTCAATATGCGCGGCCGTTCATCGCGTGCCGCCCGGCCGCGTGGCACGCGGAAGAAAGCTGTCGACGACCATCAGCACCGCGCCCACGCTGATCGCCGAATCGGCCAGATTGAACGCCGGCCAATGCCAGCCCCCAACATGAAAATCGAGGAAATCGACGACGTGGCCGAGCACGATACGATCGGTCACATTGCCGATCGCTCCAGCCAGGATCAGCGCCAGCGACAGGCAGAACAGCCGTTCGCCAGCGTGGCGCGCGATCAACACACTGATCACCACGATTGCGACGAGCGCAATGACGATGAAGAAGCCGCGCTGCCAGCCGGAAGCAGAGGCGAGAAAACTGAACGCCGCGCCCTGGTTGTGCGTCAGCACCAGATTGAAGAACCCGGTCAGCGCGCGCGCCTCGCCGTAGACGAAACTCGCGCTGATCCAATACTTGGTGAGCTGGTCCAGCACCACCAGAAACAACGCCAGCGCGTACCAGTGCGCGAACTTACGCATGCGTTCTGGGTTCGCCTGCGCCATACAGGTTGGATACGCAGCGGCCGCAGAGGCCCGGATGAGCCGCAGCGGCCTTGTCGCCATCCCCACCTGCGTCGTCTCTACCTACGTCGTCTCTATAATGCCAGCAGCGCTCACATTTGGCGTGCGCGCTGGCAGTCACGATCACCGCTTCGTCGGCGGCCGCGGCGACCGGCGTCACCACCGCGCTGGAGGTGATCAGCACGAAGCGCAGGTCGTCCTGCAGCGATTGCAGCAGCGCCAGCTTATCGCCGCTCGCGCGTATCTCGACTTCGGCCTGCAGCGAAGAACCGATCTTACCGGCGACGCGCGCCTCCTCCAGCTGCTTTTGCACCTCCGCGCGCACGCTGCGAATGTTCCCCCAGCGCTCGAGCAGCGACTGCGAATTGTGCGCGGCCGGAAATTCGTCCCAGGTATGCGTGAATACGCTCTCGTCCCTGCCGCCGCCAGCTGCGGCCCAGACCTCTTCCGCGGTGAACGAAAGAATGGGCGCCATCAACCGCACCAGGCGCTGCAGAATCTGATGCAGCGCGTTTTGCGCCGCGCGCCGCGCCTTCGAGTCCTTGCCAGCGGTGTAGAGCCGGTCCTTGAGGATATCGAGGTAGAACCCACCCAAGTCCTCGGAACAGAACGCCTGCAACTTCTGCGCCACGAAATGAAAGTCGTAGTGGTCGTAGTCGCGCACCATGTCCTGCTGCAGCGACTGCACAAGAGCGAGCGCATAGCGGTCGATTTCCAGCCAGTCTTCGAGCGGCAGCGCGTGCGCCGTCGGGTCGAAGTCGGCGGTGTTGGCGAGCAGAAAGCGCAGCGTATTGCGGATGCGGCGGTAGCCCTCGACCACGCGCTTCAGGATTTCATCGGAGATCGACAGCTCGCCCGAGTAATCCGTTGCCGCCACCCACAGGCGCAGGATTTCGGCGCCCAGGGTGCCCGCGATCTTCTGCGGCTCAAGGGTGTTTCCCAGCGACTTCGACATCTTGCGGCCCTGGCCGTCGACGAAAAAACCATGTGTCAGCAAACCCTTGTAGGGCGGCACGCCGTTGAGCATGCAAGACACCAGCAACGACGAGTGGAACCAGCCGCGGTGCTGGTCGGAGCCTTCCAGATACAGGTCGGCGGGGAACTGCAACTGCGCCCCGTGCGATCCGGCGTCGGTTGCCTGCGCATCCGGTCCGCCGATCACGGTCTGATGCGTGGAGCCGGAATCGAACCACACGTCGAGGGTGTCCTTGATCTTGACGTAGTACTCCGCGTCCGCACCCAGCAGCTCCTTCGGGTCCAGGGTCTGCCAGGCTTCGATTCCGCCCTGCTCCACCCGCGCCGCTACCTGCTCCAGCAACTCCAGCGTGCGCGGATGCAGTTCGTTGGTTTCCTTGTGGATGAAAAATGGCATGGGCACGCCCCACTGGCGCTGGCGCGAAAGCGTCCAGTCGGGGCGGTTGGCGATCATTCCGCGCAAGCGCGCCTGGCCCCAATCCGGGTAGAAGCGCGTGTTCGCGATGCCGCGCAAGGCGGTCGCGCGCAGGGATTCGGACGGTCTGACGCCGTTAAAGCCCGGCGGTTCGTCCATGCTCGCGAACCATTGCGTGCTGGCGCGGTAAATGATCGGCGTCTTGTGCCGCCAGCAGTGCATGTAGCTGTGCACATAGTCTTCGCAGTGAAACAGCGTGCCGCTTTCCTCCATCTTCTTGACGATCTCTGGATTGGCTTTCCAGATCATCATGCCGCCGAAAAACGGCAGCGAGGAAACGAACTTGCCATCGCCCATCACCGGCGTCAGGATCTGCGCGTCCTTCATGCCGTAGCGGCGGCAGGATTCAAAGTCCTCGACGCCGTAGGCCGGCGCGCTGTGGACGATGCCGGTGCCGGTATCCAGTGCCACGTACTCGCCAAGATAGACCGGCGACAAGCGCTCGTAAAACGGATGCCCAAAGCCGATCAGCTCGAGCGCTGCACCCTTGCAGCTCGCAAGCGTTGTTCCGGCGAGCCGGTAGCGCGCGAGGCTAGCCTCCTGAAGATCCGCCGCCAGGATCAGCAGCCCGCGTTCGGTCTGCACCAGGTTGTAGTCGTAATCCGGATGCACGTTCAGCGCCTGATTCCCGGGAATGGTCCAGGGCGTGGTGGTCCAGATGACGATGTAGCCCCGGTCTGAAGGCAATTTGGCGAGGCCGAAGGCCGCGGCGATCTTTTCCGGCTGCGCGAACGCAAAACCGACGTCGATGGCGAAATCCTTCCTGTCCATGTATTCGACTTCGGCTTCGGCGAGGGCTGAAGCGCAATCGAAGCACCAGTTGACCGGTTTCAAGCCGCGATAGACGTATCCCTTCTCCAGTATTTTGCCCAGCGTGCGGATTTCGTCGGCTTCGTTGCCGTAGGCCATGGTGAGATAGGGATGGTCCCAGTCGCCGAGCACGCCCAGGCGCCGGAAGTCCTTCTTTTGCTGCTCGATTTGCACCGTCGCATAGGCCCGGCACAGGCTTTGCGTCTTTTCCACCGGCAAATTCTTGCCGTTCTGCTTTTCGATTTCGCGCTCGATCGGCATGCCGTGGCAGTCCCAGCCCGGCACATAGACTGCGTCGAAGCCAGCCAGGTTGCGCGCCTTGACGATCATATCCTTGAGTATCTTGTTGATCGCATGGCCGAGGTGAATATTGCCGTTCGCATACGGCGGACCGTCGTGCAGGATGAATTTGGGCCTGCCCTTGGAGGCGATGCGAATCTTCTGGTACAGCCCCGCTTCCTGCCATTGCTTGACCCACTGCGGCTCGCGATTGGCGAGGTCGCCGCGCATCGGGAAGGGCGTGTCCGGAAGGTTCAGCGTGTTCTTGTAGTCAGCCATTTTTCAATTCGACAGTTCGACGGTTCGGGTTCGGATGCAACACGCATTGCCGCGCGATCAGGCACAGGCAATTGCTCTCAATGTGTTCCGTGTTCATGCGCTCTCGTTCGCGGCCAGAAGCGCTCTGGCGATTTCGCAATCCTCGGCGATGCGCGCCTTCAGCACAGTCAGGTCGGGAAACTTTTGCTCGTCGCGTATTTTGTGCATAAAGTCGACGCGTAAATGTTGGCCGTACAGGTCGCCCGCAAAATCGAACAGGTGCACTTCGAGTTTGGCGCGGCCGCTGTTGTCCACTGTCGGGCGCAAGCCCAGGCTCGCGGCACCGTTGCGCGCGTGGCCGTGGCCATCTACGGTGCGAACCGCAAACACCCCCGATAAGGGCGGCCGGTTGTGCCTGAGTTGCACGTTGGCCGTGGGATAGCCGATTTGCCGGCCTAGCTTGTCGCCAGGCACCACGCGGCCGCTGATACTGTAGGGCCGGCCCAGCAGCGCTTCGGCTTCGGCCAAGCGGCCCGCGGCCAGCGCCGCACGCACCACCGAACTCGATACGCGCGTACCTTGGAACTCGACGGTAGGCATCGCCTCCAATCCGAACCCGTGCTTGCGCGATGCCTCCTGCAGCAGCGCAAAATCACCCGCGCGCCTGGCACCGAAGCGGAAATCGTCGCCGATCAGGAGCCAGCGCATGCCCAGGCCATCGAGCAAGACGCGCTCGATGAATTCCTGCGGCGAACGGCTCGCATAGGCGCGATCGAAGCGGCTTACGTGCACGCGCTCGATACCGTGCGCGCCTAGCAATTCCAGTTTCTCTCGCAGCGACGTGAGGCGCGTCGGCGCCGTCTGCGGAGCGAACAGTTCCAGCGGATGGGGTTCGAAGGTGAGCACGCAAGCGGGCAGGCCGAGCGCGCGCGCACTATCCTTGAGGCGTGCGAGCATCGCCTGATGGCCGCGGTGCACGCCGTCGAAATTGCCGATGGTCAGCGCCGTGTGCGACTGGCTGCTTTCAGATATGCTGCGGCAAACGCGCATGTCCTGGACTGGCTTCCAAAAGTTAAAACCCTGAATTATAGTGGCTTTCCGCCGCCGACGAAGCACAATATCCGGACTTCGCCGGCGTTGCGTTACTGCCGGAACGCTAACTCGCCCTGCGCGCGGCGGACCACCATCTATAGGCTAGAAATAGCGCGGTGAGAGACAGTGCGGCAAACCAGGTAAGCGCCCATTCGGGCACCAACAGCCCGAGAATCGGATCATGGCGCGCGGCGCAGTCCCCGCCGGCATGGAAAATGAACGGCATCAGCTTGGCTGTGGGCAGATTGTTGACGAATTGTTCCATCACATCGATACCGCAGCCGAATTTCGGATGATGCAGCGTCCAGACATGCCAGATCGCGACGCCGAGGCCGGCGAGAGAGGATAGCGCCATCGCAGCGGCATAGCGCGCCGCGCCACGCTTCGACGGCGCGTGAATGGCGCCCGAAATCGCGATCAAGGCGAACAGGAAAAACGCTGCGCGGTCGAGGATGCACAGCGGGCACGGAGCCTGGTCTTGCAGGTGCTGCAGGATCATGGCCTCGGCCAGCAGGCCCAGGGGAATCAGCGCGAGACCTGCGAACACCATTCTCGGAGTGAGCTCGAATTTCATCTGCTTCGTCGCCTTCGTACTTGAATGGAGTCCATTTCAGAATTACCGAAATGGCCCCCGGATTCAGAGGAGCATGAGGGGATGCGCCCCGAAGGAAGTCCCCTTGGGGGACGCCCCGAAGGTTTCGATCCCCCTTCCTCGGTCCCGCTTGATCTCGATCCCCCTTGAGGGGACGGAAGAGGAGAAGGCGCCCTCGGTGGGAGACCGAAGGTCGGGACCGCCCGAAGAGGTGGCGGATATCCCCTCATGTCTAAATAAGCCCTTAGCCGAGTTTGGGGTTGAGCGTATAGATGCCGGTGAGGCTGGCCTTGGCCAGCACATGGCCTTCGATCGCCTTCAACACGTCGCCGGCCTGGAACACACCGTTCACCGGGCAGCTCGCGCAGTCCAGCGCATACAGGGAAAAGACGTAATGGTGCAGGATCTCGTCGTTCCACGGCGGACACGGCCCGTCGTAGCCGAAGTATTTGCCGCTCATGTCTTTGTCCGCGGCAAACCAGCCGGTATAGTCATTCAACCCCTGGCGCGCGCCGTGCTTCGCTTCCGGCCCGGTCTTGCCGCGCGCGCTGACGCCATCCGAAAATTCGGCTGCGACAATCGCGTTCAGACTGGACGGTATGTCCACCAGAACCCAGTGATAGAAATTCACGCGCGGCAGACTGGCCGGAATGCTGCGGCCCTCCTGGTTCACGTCATCGCCCTTGCTCGGTACGTCGCGGTCATGGCAGATCAGAACCAAGGACTTGGTCGGCGCCGGAGCGTCGCTCCAACTCAACTGCGGATTGCGGTTCGACGACAGCGTAATGTGATCTGTCGGATGAGGCACCGCGAACGCGCAGTTGCCAGGGATGCGCTGATTGTCGGCAAAGCTCGAGCTGCTCAGTTTCATGTTCTACCTCCTCAAAGGAATCGATTCAAAAAATGCCAATCCGACTTTCGCCTCTGAAACACCTATTTTAGAGCCTGCAATCATTCGGCACACGGGCGGAGCATCTGAACCAACCCGAAGTCTAATCGGCCGCGCGCCGCGCGAAGTCCTTGATCCGGAATCCGAGCAGCCACAGGGTCGCAAAGTAAGTGCCTGCGCCCACCAGTACCAGACCGACCAGACCGGCCACCCGGTATTGCCAGGCGGCACCCAGCCACCAGCTCTCGCTGCCCATCGCGCCCCATAACACCGCAGCCATGACAGCGAGCGCCAATCCGAGCTTGCTAGCAAACCCCCCCCAGCCCGGTTGCGGCTGATAGATGCGGTTTGCGCGCAGCTTGTAATACAGCAGGCCGGCATTGAGACAAGCGCCCAGGCCGATCGCGAGCGCCAGGCCCGCGTGCTTGAGCGGCACGATCAGGACCAGGTTCATGAGCTGTGTGACGACGAGGGTGACAACGGCAATTTTCACCGGCGTGCGAATATTCTGGCGTGCATAGAAACCCGGCGCCAGCACTTTCACCAGAATCAGGCCCAACAGACCGATGCTATAGGCTAGCAGCGCCTGGCGCGTCATCCACACATCGTGCACGCTGAACTCGCCATAGCGAAACAAGGTGCTGATGAGCGGCACCGCCAGCAGTGCCAACGCCACCGCCGCCGGCAACGCCAGCAGCAAAGTCAGGCGCAGGCCCCAATCGAGGAGACGGCTGTACTGCTCGTTGGAGTCGCTGGAGTAATACTTCGACAGGCTGGGCAGGAGGATCGTTCCCAGCGCCACCCCCAGCATGCCGGTGGGAAATTCCATCAGCCTGTCGGCGTAATACAGCCAGGATACGCTGCCGTTGGCAAGAAATGATGCGAAGATGGTATTGATGAGCAGCGACAGTTGGGCGATGGAAACACCGAATACCGCCGGCCCCATGAGTCTGAGGATGCGCCTGACACCCGGGTCGGAAAAACCGGCACGCGGGCGCGGCAGCATGCCGATCCTTGCAAGATAGGGCAGCTGAAACGCGAGTTGTAGCAGGCCGCCCGCGAGTACCGCCCAGGCGAGCACCAGCACCGGCGGCCGGAAATACGGCGCCAGCACCAGCGCGCAGAAAATGAAACTCAGGTTGAGCAGCGTCGGCGTAAAAGCGGGAACGGCGAAGCGGCTCCAGGTGTTGAGGATGCCCCCGGCAAGCGATACCAGCGAAATGAACAGCAAGTAGGGAAAGGTTATGCGCAGCATCGCCACCGTGAGTTCGAATTTGTCAGGCGTATCCGAAAATCCGGGCGCGCTGACATAGATGATCCACGGCGCGGCTAGAATGCCGACCACGCTCACGACTACGAGTAAGAGGGTGAGCACGGTTGCCACGCGGTCCACGAGGAGTTTAGTCTCCCCCGCTCCGTTCCTGGTCTTGTATTCAGCCAGGATAGGCACAAAGGCCTGGGAGAACGCGCCTTCAGCGAATAGCCGCCGCAGCAGATTGGGAATGCGGAACGCGACGAAGAACGCATCCGTGGCGAGTCCGGCGCCGAACAGGCGCGCGATCACGGCGTCGCGCACGAAGCCGAGGATGCGGGAGACGAGCGTCATGCCGCTCACAGTGGCGAGCGAGCGCAGAAGGTTCATGCTTCGATTATACGAAAACAAAGTTTCAGTGGAGGCTAATGCGCGAAGCGCGTTATGCCGGAACTAAAATGCGCTTGCATAACAGGGACTAAATCAGTATCATTGCGGCCTTTCGTGTTCCTTCTCTAGGTTTTTGCTCATGGCCAACACAGATTCCGCGCGCAAGCGTTCCCGCCAGGCCGAGAAACAACGGCGGCACAACGCCAGCCTGCGCTCCAGTTTGCGCTCGTCGATCAAAGACGTGATCAAGGCGATCGCCGGTGGCGACAAGGCCGGCGCAAAGCAGGCACTCTCCCAATCTTCGAGCATCGTCGATCGCATCGCCGACAAGAAAATCATTCACAAGAACAAAGCCGCGCGCCACAAGAGCCGCCTTGCGGCAGCCGTGAAAGCCATGGCCTAGACAGAACGCTGCGATAGGGAAATGGCCGGCTTCGACGCCGGCCTTTTTGTTTCCGGCGTTCGCGCGCGCCCACCTGTGCCGACGTCGGCGGCGTGCCCGGCCAAACCTGCATGGCAACGTCAAGACTTCGCGAAAAACCCGTTGGAACATAAATTTGCGTTGAATTGATAGAAGGCATATGCTTTAGTTTCGTTAAGCGCTTGAATGAGGGGGGCTTTGTGTCTTCTTCTGCAATAATAAAATTTGGGTTTCGCATTCGAACGCGTAGTGGATTAATTGTGGATAACCTGTTGATACACGGCAGGGATGAAATCGATGCAGAGCGAAAGCTGCGCCAGATGTATCAGCATTGCAGAATACTGGAATGCACGGTGCACCAACCCAGCAAGAACCTCCACCTTGCAGCGGCGAGATAAAGACTGGCGCACCCATCCACCTACACCGTCGCCGATACTAGCGATAGTTTGATGGCTGTGGCTGCCTAGGGCAGTGTGCTAGAATAATTTGCAGGAACTTATCAGAGCACACGGCGGCACTAGCCGCCGTGTGCATTTTGAATCGGGGCGTGACGATGTCGCATGTTATGAACACCTATGCCAGGCTGCCCGTGGCGTTTACCCACGGCCAGGGAGCGTGGCTGTGGGACGCACAGGGCAAGCGCTACCTGGACGCGCTGGGCGGCATCGCCGTCAACACCCTGGGCCACGCCCACTCCAAGCTGGTAAAGACCATCAGCACCCAAGCCGGGAGGCTGATACACACCTCCAACCTCTATCAGATTACCGAGCAGGAAAATCTTGCCGACAAGCTGGCCGCCATCAGCGGCATGGACAAGATTTTCTTCTGCAATTCGGGCTGCGAAGCCAACGAGGCCGCGATCAAAATCGCGCGCCTGTACGCGAAAGGTAAAGGGGTCGAGAACCCCGCCATCGTTGTCATGGAGAAATCCTTTCACGGACGCACGCTGGCCACGCTATCGGCCACAGGCAGCCGCAAGGTCCAGGCCGGTTTCGAGCCCCTGGTATCCGGCTTCGTGCGCGTGCCGTACGATGACCTGGAGGCGGTGCGTCTGGTGGCGCAGCACAACCGCAACGTGGTGGCGGTGCTGGTCGAGCCGATTCAGGGCGAAGGCGGCATCAATGTCGCCCACCTCGAATACCTGCGGGGCCTGCGCGCGCTGTGCGATGAGTACCAATGGTTACTGATGCTGGACGAGATCCAGTGCGGGCTCGGCCGCACCGGCAAATGGTTCTACTATCAGCACGCCGGCTTTCATCCCGATGTCGTTACGCTGGCCAAAGGCCTCGCCGGCGGCGTGCCGATAGGCGCGTGCCTCGCCAGAGGCGCTGCCGCCGAGGTTTTCAAGCAAGGCAACCACGGCTCCACCTTTGGCGGCAACCCGTTCGCCTGCGCCGCCGCGCTGACTACGCTCGAGGTCATCGAGCAGGACGGGCTACTGGAAAACGCCGCCAACATCGGTGACGCGCTGCGCGCCGGTTTTGCCGCGGCGCTCGCCGGTATCAAAGGCGTGGTCGCGGTCCGCGGCGTGGGACTGATGGTAGGCATCGAACTGGACCGGCCCTGCTCGGACCTCATCGCGCGCGCGCTTGCGGCCGGTTTGCTCGTCAACGTTACTGCCGACAAAGTCGTTCGGCTGCTGCCGCCGCTCATCCTGAATCAGGATGAGGCGCATCATCTTGTCGCTACGCTCTCTCCCCTGATTCGCGATTTCCTCAGCCAGGCGCCCGCCGCGCATTGATGCCGCAGGTTCAGCATGAAGCTACGGCATTATCTGCAATTCAAGGAATTTTCCCGTTCCGAGTACGACTACCTGTTCGAACGCACGCGCTGGATCAAGTCGCAGTTCAAGCGATACAAACCGTATCACCCTCTCGCCGACCGCACTCTGGCGATGATTTTCGAGAAACAATCGACGCGCACGCGCCTGTCTTTCGAAGCCGGCATGCAGCAACTCGGCGGTTCGGCCATCTTCCTCAGCACCCGCGACACCCAGCTCGGGCGCGGCGAGCCAGTGGAAGACATGGCGCAGGTGGTATCGCGCATGGTCGACATCGTCATGATCCGCACCTTCGAGCAGGCGATCATCGAGCGCTTCGCAACGGTCTCGCGCGTGCCGGTGATCAACGGACTCACCAACGAATACCATCCCTGCCAGGTGCTGGGCGACATTTTTACCTTCATCGAGCACCGCGGCTCGATCAGCGGCAAGACCGTGGCGTGGATCGGCGATTCCAACAACGTCTGCAACACCTGGATGCAGGCGGCGGAAATTTTCGACTTCAAACTGCACGTTTCCACCCCCCCCGGCTACGAAGTGGAAGCAGAGCGCGCCGGCATCTACGGCAAGAAGCATTGCGAGCATTTTCCCGACCCGCTGCAGGCCGCGCGCGGCGCCGACCTGGTCACCACCGATGTCTGGACCAGCATGGGCTTCGAAGCCGAGGACGCGGAGCGCAAGCGCGATTTCGGCGACTGGCAGGTCGACGCCGATATGATGAAGCTCGCCGCTGCCGACGCCTTGTTCATGCACTGCCTGCCGGCGCACCGCAGCGAGGAGGTATCCGCGGAAGTGATCGAGGGGCCGCAAAGCGTGGTCTGGGACGAAGCGGAGAACCGCATGCATACGCAGAAGGCGCTGATGGAATTCTTGCTGCTGGGAAAGGTCGCATCACCGGCCAGAAAGCGCACTGCTTGAACCGTGCCCCCGGCGCCGCGGCGGTGCGCACGCCTGATCGACCGAGTTTCATTTTCCGAATTCATATATTTCGAGTGTAAACATGAAAATCAAGAAAACCGCAGTCAAGAAGGTCGTGCTCGCCTACTCCGGCGGGCTGGACACCTCGGTCATTCTGAAATGGCTGCAGGACGAGTACAAATGTGAAGTCATCACCTTTACTGCCGACATCGGCCAGGGTGAAGAACTCGAACCGGCGCGAAAAAAAGCGAAACAGCTAGGTGTGAGGAAAATATTTGTCGACGATCTGCGCGAGGAGTTCGTGCGCGACTTCGTCTTCCCCATGTTCCACGCCAACGCGATCTACGAAGGCGAATACCTGCTCGGCACCTCGATCGCGCGGCCGCTGATCGCCAAGCGCCAGATCGAAATCGCACGCATCACCGGCGCCGACGCCGTCTCCCACGGCGCCACCGGCAAGGGCAACGATCAGGTGCGTTTCGAGCTCGGCTACTACGCCCTGGAGCCGAATATCCGCGTCATCGCCCCGTGGCGCGAATGGGACCTCGGCTCGCGCGAAAAACTGCTCAAGTATGCGGAGAAACACGGCATCCCAGTGGAGGGCAAGAAAGAAGGTGGCTCGCCTTACAGCATGGACGCGAATCTGCTGCACATTTCCTATGAAGGCCGCATTCTGGAAAACCCGGCGAAGGAGCCGGAGGCGGACATGTGGCGCTGGACCGTCGCGCCCGAAGCCGCGCCCGACCGCGCCGAATATGTCGACCTGGAATACAAGCAGGGCGACATCGTCGCCATCAACGGCAAGAAGCTGTCGCCGGCGAAAGTCCTCGAAACCCTCAACACGCTGGGCGGCAAGCATGGAATCGGACGTCTGGACTTGGTGGAAAACCGCTACGTCGGCATGAAGTCGCGCGGCTGCTACGAAACCCCCGGCGGCACCATCATGCTGCGCGCACACCGCGCCATCGAGTCGGTGTGCCTGGACCGCGAGGTGGCGCACCTCAAGGACGACCTGATGCCCCGCTACGCCTCGCTGATCTACAACGGCTATTGGTGGAGTCCGGAGCGGCGCATGCTGCAAACGATGATCGATGCGTCGCAGGCCAACGTGAACGGCTGGGTACGGGTGAAACTGTACAAGGGCAACGTCATCGTCGTCGGCCGCGATTCGAACACGGACTCCCTGTTCGACACCGCCATCGCCACCTTCGAGGAAGATCGCGGCGCCTTCGACCAGAGGGACGCAGAAGGCTTCATCCGCCTGAACGCATTGCGCATGCGCATTGCGGCGAATCTGCGCAAGCGCTCGAAAAAATAGACGGCGTTGCGCTTGCAGGCTGCGAGGTCGCACAAACCCAAACCCACCGCAGAACAGCCAGCGACTTTATCCCGAACCGAGGTCCTCGCACTTGCGCGGACGGCGGCCCGTCCGCGCGGATCATCGATTGCACGCGGATGAAAAGCACATCCGCGCGCAATCGACGATCTTGTAAGAATTCAACCCCAAGCCGCTTTTGTTTTTATCCATAACCATGTTTTTGGGGCGGATACGCTTTTCATCCGCCCCAAAAACATGGTTGGCGCGCGGCGCGCGCAATGTCCGTTCGGCAACGATGTCGGAGGTCGGTGGATGCGTCGAACTTTGGTCCTCGCACTTGCGCGGACGGCGGCCCGTCCGCGCGGATCATCGATTGCACGCGGATGAAAAGCACATCCGCGCGCAATCGACGATCTCGGATTAAGGCAACCCCGAACCGCTATTGCCTTTATCCGTTCAAACCGCCTTCTTGCGATTGAGTTCCAGCCGGGCGTCCACCAAAGCGACGACTTCGTCGAGTACCTTGGACTGCATGCCCTTTTGCGCGGCGACGGTCTGGACCAGGCGATCTACCCGCTCGATGTTGGGCGCGCCGCCGAACAGGGCGCGCGCCGCGGAAGACGGGCTCGCGAGCCCTTGCGCGGCGGCGGCATATTTTTCGAACGGCACCATGTCCTTTTCGCTCGCACCCAGCGACACACACAGCTTGACCACCCAGTTGTAGGTGGCGCGGGTGGCTTCAAGATCGCTATGCACGGCTTCCTTGATCGACCGCATCGCGTCCTTCTGGATGCAGCGATAGTTGCCCGCGCACAGCATCGCCCATTTTGCCAGGGGTACGAACACCGAATCGTGCACCTTGAGCTTGACCGGCAGCTCGACCAAACCGGTGCCGGTGTCGAAGCGCACCGCTTCGATGTCCGCCTCGAGCGCTCGCAGCACAGCGGTGTGTGCGTCCGAATCGAAGCGCGCGCACTTGAAGTTGGTCGGCAAGCGGACTTGCAGCACGTTCACCTTGTCCTCCGGCGGGCGGAAGGCCTGCGGGTCCGGGCTACACAGCGTCATCAGCTTTGGGCCAAAATTGTCCCACACGCTCGCGTCGGTGTAGGCACCGCGGCAGGCGTCAGCGTCGAGTCCGGGAATGCGCCTGAGGTAAGGCAGCGGCGGCATGTTCATGATCGACATGCACGGCAGCTTAGATTTCGCCACTGCGTCCAGCAGCTCACGCACGCCGGGCGACTTGTACTGCGGTTCCTGCATGGCCAGCGCCACCAGGTCGTAGTCGGACGGATTGACCCCTTGCGTGCCGCATGCGGACAGCTTGCCCGGCGCCTTGCGCGAATCGAGCTCGACCAGGCCTTCGCGGCCCTTCACCGGCAGGCGCACGATCGCGCCTTCCCGGTTGATCAGTTCCGCCTCGGCGGGCAGGCACACCAGTTTCACGGCATGCCCGGCGAGCGCGAGCTTGGTTCCCAGGAGCGAGCCGTACGATGCGCCCAGGATCAGAATGCGGTAGACCTTGTTCATGCGAGCCTCCTTTTGAGTGGCGGAAAGGTATGGTCAGTGGTGGCCAGAAGCGAAATGGCGTATTCCGGATTATGATATATCCCTGCGCATTATAATACGCCGATTCAGCGTGTCCTTCCATCCCGGGCACTGCGCTGTCATGGGCCGCGCCCTCTGCGGCTGCACCGCTTTTTGTAGGATAATCGTCCAGCCGTCGCCTATCGGCGCCCGGCGCCAAACGACGCCGCCGGTTCCTCCAACGCAATAAAGGTAAGCCATGCCCTCCTTCGACATCACTTCCGAAGTCAACAAAGTCGAACTGAAGAACGCGATCGAACAGGCGAACAAGGAGATCGCAAATCGCTTCGATTTCAAGGGCTCGGATGCGCGCATCGAACAATCCGAGTTCACGCTCTCCGTCTATGCCGACGACGAGTTCAAACTAAAACAGGTGATGGACGTGTTCACCGGCAAATGCGCCAAGCGCGGTGTCGACGTGCGCGCGCTGGAGCCCAAGGACAGCGAGAAGATCAGCGGCGACAAGCTCAAGCAGACCGTCGAGGTCAAGAACGGCGTGGAGTCGGATCAGGCGAAGAAAATCGTCAAGCTGATCAAAGACAACAAACTGAAGGTGCAGGCGAGCATCCAGGGAACGGCGGTGCGCGTTTCAGGAGCCAAGAAGGACGACCTGCAGACGGCGATTCAGCTGGTCAAGAAATCCGTTACCGACATCCCGCTGCAGTTCCAGAATTTTCGGGATTGAGCCGGCGATACTGCTTTTCGGTGCGACAGCTCAAGCCCGATTCGGTTCGGCGCGCGTCGCAGGCACAGGCCATTCGACCGACCGCGCCCGACGGAGGCTTGGGGCCCGTCGCCTCTCTCGCGGGCGTCGCTTCACTCCTTTAATCCACTGACCCAACGGTCGTAGAGTTGCGCCGCCACTGTGTTGAGGACGACGACGCGCGGCTCCATGTGGCTTTCGATCTCCAAGGCCGTTTGCACCGACGCGCAAACCGAGCGCTCGATCTCACGTTTGCCCGATTCGCACCACCTCCGGATCATCTCCGGCGTCATCTCGACATGACATTGCAGCCCCAGGTGTTTGCCCAGCGCAAAGGCCTGATTGTCGCAATGCGGACTGGATGCGAGGTGCGTGGCCCCCGGCGGAATGGTAAAGGTCTCGCCGTGCCAATGAAAGGATAGAAACCCGCGCGTGTCGCCAAACCAGGCACGGGCCTGCTCGTCGTCGGCAATATCGACCCTACCCCAGCCGATTTCCTTCTGCGGGTTCGCGAGTACCGTGCCGCCCAGCGCCTTGGACATCAATTGTCCGCCTAGGCAGTGCCCCAGCACCGGCAGTTCGGCGTCAACCGCTGCGCGGATCAGATGCAATACCGCTGGAATCCAGGGCAGGTCGTCGTTGACGCTCATCGGACCGCCCATGAATACCAGGCCGGAGAATTCATCCACGGACGCGGGCACCGCCTCGCCGGCATCGATCCGCACCAGCTGCCAGGCGATGCGACGACCCTCCAGGTATGTGGCAAAATAGCCGGGGCCCTCGTTAGGGTGATAGCGGAAGATGGCAACCGGTTTCATGGGAGCGTCCTAAATGGCTGGCTACAGGAATTTTAGCCTGAGTTTGGTTCTGCTGGCGTCACCGGCGCTGGCGACCGAAGTCACGCTGGTGGGACTGATAGGCGCCAAAGCCATTGTCGTCATCGACGGCGGCGCGCCCCGCACACTGGCGCCGGGGCAAAAGACCGCAGAAGGCGTATTGCTGCTGTCCACCGAGAAAGAAGCCGCGAGCTTCGAGATCAACGGCCAGAAACGTACCTTGCCCATGGGCCGCGCCTATTCCGCCGCCCCCCGCGAGGGCAGGCAGAACGTCACCCTCACCGCCGATCCACGCGGCCATTTCGTCGCCATGGGAGCGGTCAACGGCGGCAGCGTGCGCTTCCTGGTGGACACCGGCGCGACGCTCGTCGCCCTGCCGGCCGCCGACGCCAGGCGCCTGGGCATCAATTACCTGCGCGGCGAGCGCGGCCAAATGCAGACTGCCAACGGCGTCGCCACGGTCTATCGCGTCAAACTCGACACGGTGCGAATTGGCGACATCGAGGTCAACAACGTCGATGCCGTGGTCGGTGAGAGCGGGGCCCTGGGTATGGCCCTGCTCGGCATGAGCTTTCTCAACCGCATGGAAATGAAGCGCGACGGTCAGAGTATGACGCTGACCAGGCGCTTTTGAAATTTGCTGGGACGAACAGACTGTAACGAAAGCGGGGCCAGCTTCCGCGCGTGCGGTCCCCGGATCGGACCGCAACTCAAAATCAAATTGGCTACGGGCCTTGGACGGCGGGGAATATCCCTGCTCGCCGCCGGTCGGCGCGGCTTACGTGCCGTTCTTGTCTTTCTCGATCAGCGCATAAGCTGAATGGTTGTGGATGGATTCGAAATTTTCGGACTCCACCACGTACCACTCGACGCGATCATCCTGGTTGAGCACCGCGGCGACGTCGCGCACCATGTCTTCGACAAACTTCGGGTTGTCGTAAGCAAGCTCGGTAACCAGTTTTTCGTCCGGACGCTTGAGCAATCCATAGAGCTCGCACGATGCCTGCTTTTCGACCACGTCGACGATGTCCTCGATCCAGACGAAGTCGTTGGTGCGCGCGGTGACGGTTACATGCGAGCGCTGGTTGTGCGCGCCGTATGCGGAAATCTTCTTTGAGCACGGACACAGGCTGGTCACCGGCACCAAAACCTTCATTGTGAAGCGCTGCTTTCCCTGATCGACATCGCCGATGAAGGTGACGTCGTAGTCCATCAGGCTTTCGACCTTCGACACCGGCGCCGCCTTGTTGACGAAATAGGGAAAATTCATTTCGATATGGCCGGATTGCGCCTCCAGCTTCACCATCATCTCGCCCAGCATGCGTTTGAACGTGTCGACCGAGATCTCGCGCTCGTGCGCGTTGAGTATCTCGACGAACCGCGACATGTGCGTACCCTTGAAGTGGTGCGGCAGGCGCACGTACATGTTGAAGGTGGCGATGGTGTGCTGCACTCCGCCCGAGCGCTCGCTTACCTTGACCGGATGGCGGATGGACTTGATGCCGACCTGGTCGATCGCCAGCCGGCGCGTGTCCTTGGAATTCTGCACATCGGCAATGGCGAGCGGATCGCGGGTATTCATGCGGGAATCCTTCCAGTGACGGTCGCAGCGCAAGCACCGCGACGACGGTGAAATTTTAACATGTTATCGGCGCGTGGCCGGTGCTACGGCACCCAGGCGCGAGCGTATGGCGGCGAGCAATCCCGCCTTGTCCAGGCCGACTGCGGCGAGCAGCAGGCTGCTATCGCCATGATCGATGAATTTATCGGGTAGGCCCAGGTGCAGCACAGAATTCACCACGCCCGCCGCGGCGAGAGATTCCGCCACTGCGCTGCCGGCGCCCCCCATCACCGCACCTTCTTCTACCGTCACCAGCAACTCATGGTCACGAGCCAATTGTAGGACCAAAGATTCGTCCAAAGGTTTCAGGAAACGCATATTGGCCACGGTGGCGTTCAGTTCTTCTCCCGCTTCGAGCGCAGCTTTGAGCGTGCTGCCGAAAGCGAGGATGGCGATGCTCGCACCGCTGCGGCGCAGCTCTCCCCTGCCGAGCGGCAGCGCTAGCATATCTTTGTTGATCGCCGCCCCCGGGCCGGTGCCGCGCGGATAGCGCACCACCGTGGGCGTGTCGATCTGATAGGCGGTGTAGAGCATCTGCCTGCACTCGTTCTCGTCCGCAGGCGTCATCACCGTCAGGTTAGGAATGCAGCGCAGGTAGGCGAGATCGAACGCGCCGTTGTGCGTGGCGCCGTCGGCGCCGACCAAGCCTGCGCGGTCGAGCGCAAACACCACCGGTAAATTCTGGATCGCCACGTCGTGAATCAGTTGGTCGTAGGCGCGCTGCAGGAACGTCGAATAGATCGCCACCACCGGCTTGATGCCTTCGCAAGCGAGGCCCGCTGCGAACGTCACCGCGTGCTGCTCGGCGATGCCGACGTCGAAATAGCGTTCCGGAAATTGCTCGGCGAACCGCACCATGCCCGAACCTTCGCACATCGCGGGAGTAATGCCGACCAGACGCTTGTCGAGGGCGGCCATGTCGCATAGCCAATCGCCGAAAACCTGAGTATAGGAGGGTTTTCCGCCCGGCTTGCCGCCGACGATGCCCGCGTCTGGCGCAAACTTGGAGACGCCGTGATACAGCACCGGATCGACCTCGGCGAGCTTGTAGCCCTGGCCCTTCTTGGTCACCACATGCAGGAACTGCGGGCCTTTCAACTCGCGTATGTTCTTCAGCGTCGGGATCAGGGAATCCAGATCGTGACCGTCGATCGGGCCGATGTAATTGAACCCGAACTCCTCGAACAGCGTCGAGGGCAGGGCCATGCCCTTGGCGTGTTCCTCGACGCGCAGGGCCAGTTCCCACAACTGCGGCACCTTGCCCAGCACCTTCTCGCCGACCTTGCGCGCCGCGCCATAGAATCCGCCCGAGAGCAGGCGCGACAGATATTTGTTGAGCGCCCCCACCGGCCGCGAGATCGACATGTCGTTGTCGTTCAGAATGACCAGCAAGTCGTTGTCCATGACCCCGGCATTGTTCAGCGCCTCGAACGCCATCCCCGCCGACATGGCGCCGTCGCCGATGATCGCGACCGCGCGGCGGCTCTCCCCCTTCAACTTGGCCGCCTGCGCCATTCCCAGGGCGGCCGAAATCGAAGTACTGGAATGCGCGGTGCCGAAGGTGTCATACTCGCTTTCCGCGCGCCGCGGAAAGCCGGAGATGCCGCCGAGCATGCGCAGCCTGGCCATGCCGTCGCGCCTGCCGGTAAGGATCTTGTGCGCATAGGTCTGGTGCCCGACATCCCATACCAGCCGGTCGGCGGGCGTATCGAACACGTAATGCAGCGCGATGGTGAGTTCCACCGTCCCGAGATTGGACGACAGATGCCCGCCGGTCTGGCTCACCGATTCGATGATGTAGGCGCGCAGCTCCTGCGCCAGCTGTCCGAGCGCGCGCCGATCGAGCGCGCGCAATTCCGCCGGACTGTTGACGGTTTTCAGCAGCGCGTACACTGACGAATCGAATTCCTGCTTGCCCGGCGGTTCACGGGCATGTTCACTATTCACGTTGCCTTTTGCCAGAAAATATTAGATTCAAAGCCTATTGCAAAGTGCGGGGATACCCACCACCTCTTCGGGTGGTCCCGACCTTCGGTCTCCCACCACCTCTTCGGGTGGTCCCGACCTTCGGTCTCCCACCACCTCTTCGGGTGGTCCCGACCTTCGGTCTCCCACCACCTCTTCGGGTG
>Ga0334722_10000628_pt1 | contig 50253 bp, 32 predicted proteins | sample C3_bottom_MG_FD_207210 | JGI IMG/M metagenome (GOLD analysis project Ga0334722, IMG submission 207210) | Sediment microbial communities from Yellowstone Lake, YNP, Wyoming, USA - C3_bottom | ecosystem: Environmental > Aquatic > Freshwater > Lake > Sediment | place: USA: Wyoming | collected...
CCACGAAGAACAGCCTCTCGTCGGACGACTGGTACGTGTCCACCTACAGCTCGCGCGGGCCGACGCAGTTCGACAACGTGATGAAGCCGGATCTGGTGGCGCCGGGCAACAAAATCTTTTCGGCCGACGTGCTCAGCAGCACGATTCACGCGCAGACCGTGGCTCAGGGCCTCGACATGTTCACGCAGTCGGGCGATGGCGCGCCGTATATCTCGATGAGCGGGGCGAGCGTGTCGACCGCGGTCGTGGCTGGCGCGGCGGCGTTGATGCTGGATGCAAACGGCAGTCTGCACCCCGAGCATGTGAAGCTGGCGCTGCAGTTGTCGGCGACGTTTATTCCTGACGGGTACATGTCGGCCGGGTCCGGGGCGCTCAATGCGGCCGGGGCCGTGTGGATGGCCGTGAATGGTCCCGACGCGAAGGTGCCGGCGCTTTCGCTCGGCGGAGAGAAGCTGAGGGGCGCGGGGATTGTGTACTGGGGCGGCCAGGGCAACGATCTCAAGGGCATCATCAAGGGCGACCGGATCATCTGGGGCGACCGGATCATCTGGGGCGACCGGATCATCTGGGGCGACCGGATTATCTGGGGCGACCGGATCATCTGGGGCGACCGGATTATCTGGGGTGACCGGATCATCTGGGGCGACCGGATCATCTGGGGTGACCGGATCATCTGGGGCGACCGGATCATCTGGGGTGACCGGATCATCTGGGGTGACCGGATCATCTGGGGTGACCGGATCATCTGGGGCGACCGGATCATCTGGGGCGACCGGATCATCTGGGGCGACCGGATTATCTGGGGCGACCGGATCATCTGGGGCGACCGGATCATCTGGGGCGACCGGATCATCTGGGGCGACCGGATTATATGGGGGGATTGAGCTAGCAGAAAGATTCTCCAACCGTCGCACGCCGCAAACTCTCGCTGGTTTCAGTGACCGTAAGAGATGATCTGTATTCGAATTCTGCCTACATCGTAGCCTCCGCTCGTTGTCTCGCCGAGGGCTGGCTCCCGCCATATTCCCAATCGCTCGCGAAAGTGGGTTGAAATGGAATCGTCGGCACCGTCCGGTTCCGCGCTTCTAGATGCGATCAGCCGTGGCCAATTCCGTAAGGCTCTGAGCCTGCTAGGTCATCTCGAGTCCATGGGACCATCGGCTCAGGACAACGAATTGCTGGTTACCAAGGCAGAGCTTCTTGACAGAACCGGTCGCAGCCGCGACGCGGCCGTGATTCTCAAACACGTGGCTCGACGGAAGGACGCGACAGACGCTATTCGAAGCCGATGTTGTCTCGTCGAAGGTCGCATCGCCAAACGGCTGGGTCACTTGGAGGAATCGGTGTCGGCGTTTAGACGAGCACTTCGTCATGCCGAGCTAGCAGATAGTCCAGAGTATCAATGCTGGTCGAAGATACGGTTACTAAAAGTGCTTGGCGAGTTGAATGGTCCGGAAGCGGTTGCCGCGTTGCGAGAAGAACTGCAAAGTGAAGTGGTTCGTGTCGGCGCGGTCGACCTGACGGTCATCTTTCATGTCTTTTGCGCAGAAATTGAGGCGCGCGGAGGATTCCTGGGCGAATCTCGACGGCTAACTTCTCTTGCTGCCTCGATCGCCCTTCGTTCCCCTAGTTCCTGGCTTCAGTGCCTTCTGCATCTTCAGTCATCATGCCTGGCCTACCTCGAAGGCGCATTCGCCGAGTCGGTGCGGTCGGCTTCGGCCGTGCTCAGAATAGCGAATTCGAACGGAGACGCAGATTCGAAGGTCGCTGGCCTTACGAATCTCGCCGCGGCCTACTTGGCTCTGGGGCACGTATCGAGAGCAGACCGATGCATTTCGGCCGCGCTCGGTTGCTCAGACCCTGACAGCCTAGCCCAGGTGCTCCTGCTTGAAACTCTGGCGGAAGCGAAACTCGCCCAGCACGATCTTGAAGGGTGCGCATCACTACTGGCTATCGCCGAGGATCGAATGGCTGAGTATCGGCAGTCAAGAGGATGCTGGCATGTACACTGGAATGCCAGAACAAGGGCTCGCCTGCTGTGCAAGAGAGGCAACTATGAAGAAGCCGACCGCGTCCTCACGAAGATGCTCGACTCCCAACCGGAAGCCAACAAGTCGATCGCGAGCCTGCAACTCGAAGTCATGCGTTCGGCAATCGGGCTCAGAAGTGGCAACATCCATGAAGCCGTTCGAACCATCCGGACCATTCTCACATCCTCGCCGATGGAGTCCACCCTGTTGTTTGCCCTATCCCAGTCGTTGATTGGAGCCATTACTTGCGGGGCGAGTGGTTCTCTCAGCTCCACGCCGTACTTCTCTAGGGCCCTAAGATTACTTACATCGTGCAGTGAGCAAGGCGTCAATACAGATTTCGCGAATCACCTTCGTGAAGATGTAAGCCAGATGGAAGGTTCCGATCATGAGCTATCGCTATGCTCAGACGAAGTTGTGCGGCGTCCACTCACAATCCACCTCCGACTCGATACCACTTCGGAAATCCACAATGAGCCTTCCATCGACATCCTTGAGATGCTCTCCGTTGTGGGATGCCTTGAGGGATGCTCGTCAGACCCTCAGTTGGTTGGCGAGGAAGTTATCCGACTCACCAAGAAACTAGACTGGATTGACCATGGCCGAGTCGAAGTGCTCGATTTGTCTAATAACGTCCGGCTGGACACTGTGTGCTCCTATTCAAGCACCGTACACAGGAGGCAGTCCACTGTCGGACGAAGCGTGGGTTCTGAACCAATGGAAATCACATGGAGGAGCCGGACTGGAGCAGGTGTGAAGCTGACCCTCGTACCGACTAGCGACCCATTGCACCAGGTTGGTTGCATCTTGATCTTCCAGCTGCTGAAACGAATTGGAGTCCAAACTCTCGGCGTCCATACTGATCACGAGCCGGAGATCCCCCTTGCTGCGGTCGACCACGCCGCAGATCGATATGGAGTATTCGATTCGGAGAGGATGCGCGCGCTGATTTCGTCTGCACGCCGAATCGCTCCAACTAATGAGAGCGTGCTTCTTGTAGGCGAAAGCGGAACCGGAAAGGAAGTGCTGGCGAGAATCATCCACGACGCTTCTCTCCGCGCTTCTCGTCCCTTGATTCCGTTCAACTGCGCGAGTGTTCCCAGAGAACTGTTTGATAGTCATCTATTTGGCCATAGAAAAGGTGCGTTTACCGGGGCCACAGAATCGTTCTCTGGGGTAGTCAGGGCAGCTGAACGGGGTTCCATCTTCCTCGATGAAGTCGGAGACCTCCCCCTTGATATGCAACCCAAGCTTCTCAGATTCCTCGATTCTCTTGAGATCCATCCACTCGGAGAGTCGCAACCACAGAAGGTCGATGTGCGGATTATCGCCGCCACCAACGCCCCGCTTGAGCAACTTGTGGCTGAAAAGCGCTTCCGAGAGGATCTGTACTACCGCCTCAATGTCATCAAAATCAAGATACCCCCGTTGAGGGAGAGAAGGGAGGACATCCCCCGTCTAGTTCAGCGCTTTGTTCAGGAGGCCTCGCAGGATCTCAGAAAGCAGCGCGTAGAATTCTCAGAAGAGGCGATTGCTCACTTGGTGTTGTGCGAATGGCCCGGAAACGTCAGGCAACTTGCGAACGAAGTGCGACGGATAGTCGCTATGGCGGAACCTGGCGAAAGAATAACAGCCCGGGAAATATCCTCTGAATTAGTGCCGTCGTCTTCGGCGGCGACGAACCCACCGGACCGTGATCCCGGGAAGCAGCTCGTGTCCGTTCGCCTGGATTGTCCACTAGAGGAGGCTGTAGCCGCGGTCGAGCGGGCTTTGATCTCCCACTCGCTAAGAGTGAGCGAGGGGCGAAATCAGGAAGCGGCTGACCGACTAGGGCTCTCAAGAAAGGGCCTGTATCTGAAACGAAAGCGCCTTGGATTGTAGTCGGGGGTCTCACTTCCTGACGTTGGTCCCTTAACGAGACCGTTCTGAACCAAAGTCGGCGACCATTTGACGTTGCCCAGTCACCTAGACCGTGGTGTGCGCCGCCTCAGTTGGCCCGGCGGAACCTCAGCACCTCGGTGCCGACGACACGTACCGGCGGAGCTAGTCCTTCCGATCGAGCCCTACATCGTGCCACGAGGCCGGGTCGTCAAGCGATTCCAGGTGCGTGTCGATCACGCAGTTCGGCACCACCGTCCGTACCTCGGCCTCGAGGCGCTCCAGGTACTGGTGCCCGTGCTGTACCGTCCACATCCCCGGCACCAGCACGTGCACGGAAATAAACCGCCGCGCACCGCTCTGCCGCGTCCGCAGCGCGTGGAACTGCACGCCCGATTCGCCCGCGTGCCGATCCAGCACGGCCTTCACCGCCGCCAACTCCGCCGCCGGCAGCGCCGTGTCCATCAGGCCCAGCACCGACGCCCGCACGATCCGCACGCCGGTCCACACGATGTTGACTGCCACGCCAATCGCCACCAGCGGGTCGAGCCGCACCCACCCCGTCAGCGCCACCAGCCCGACGCCCGCGATGACCCCCGCCGACGTCCACACGTCCGTCAGCAGATGCTGCGCGTTGGCCTCGAGCGTAATCGAGTGCGCCGACTTTGACTTCTTCAGGAGCACCAGCGCCACGCCCAGGTTCACCAGCGACGCGCCCACGGACACCAGCAGTCCGAGGCCCACCTTCTCGAGCGGCTGCGGCGCCATCAACCGCTCCGCCGCCGCAATCGCAATGCCGATCGCCGCCAGCAGGATCAGCGACCCCTCCACCCCGCTCGAAAAATACTCGGCCTTGCTGTGCCCGTACGCGTGGTCCTCGTCGGCCGGCCGCGCCGCCACCGTCAGCATCGCCAGCGCCATCACCGCGCCCACCAGGTTCACGCCGGACTCCATCGCGTCCGAGAGCAAACCCACGGACCCGGTCATCAGCCACGCCGCCGTCTTGAGCCCGATGGTCACGAGCGCCGCGGCCACCGAGAGCCAGGCAAAGCGGGTCAGCGATGAACGATCAGTGAGATCCAATGTCATTTTGAGCGGGCCTGGGGAGCACGGGGATGCGACAGCATAGCGCAACTCGGCCAGGCTGGAGCCTGGCGGTCCCAGGACCCCGGCGGTCCCAGGGCCAGCGGCCCGAATCACACGGGCCTGCCCGACTTCATTCCCAGAACTTCGTCGAGGTCTCGCCGGAGCGCTGATGCACGGACCTGAAGGCCCGTGGCTACGTACTTGTGGCACGGGCCTGAAGGCCGGTGGCTACGTACTGCCTCAGTGGCCGAGCACCTCGCGGACCTTGGCCGTCAGCCCCGCCAGCGTAAACGGCTTGCCGATGAACGCCGCCTCCCCGCCCGCCACGCCCAGGTGCTCCACCGACTCGTCCGTGTACCCCGACATGAACAGCACCCGCACGCCGGGCACGAGCGCCGCGAGCCGCCGCGCCACGTCCGCCCCGCTCCCGCCCGGCAGCGAGACGTCCATCAGCACCAGGTCCGCCGTCGCGCCGCCCACCGTCAGCAACTGCACCGCGGCGTCGCCGTCCGCCGCCGCCCGCACCTTGTACCCCGCGCTCGCCAGCATCCGGCGCGTCAGCTCGCGCACCTCTGGGTCGTCCTCCACCAGCAGCACGGTCGTCCCCGCCGGCGCACGCGTCGGACCCGATGGCGCCGCCACGGCCGCCGTCGCATCCTCCGGCACGGCCGTCCCCGGCAGGTACACCAGGAACGTCGTCCCCGCCCGCACCTCGCTCTCCACCACGACGCGGCCCCCGCCCTGCGTCACCACGCGGTGCACCGTGGCCAGCCCGAGCCCCGTGCCCGTGCCCGGCCCCTTGGTGGTGAAGAACGGCTCGAAGATGCGCGCCCGCGTGGCCTCGTCCATGCCGTGGCCGGTGTCGCACACGGCGAGGACGACGTACGGGCCGGGCGGAAGGCCGGAGAGGGGCTCCAGCACGGGATCGAAAAGCGTGACGGCGGACGTGCCAATCGTCAGCCGGCCGCCGTTGGGCATCGCGTCGCGCGCGTTGGCGGCCAGGTTGATCACCACCTGCTCGAACTCGGACGGGTCCGCCATCGCCGTGGCGGCGCCGCACGCCGGCGGCAGGTCCAGCACGACGTGCGCGCCCACGAGACGCCGCAGCAGGGGCTCCATCGCCGCCACCGCCGCGTGCAGATCGATCGGCCGCGGCTGGCCGGGCTTCTGCCGGCTGAACGCCATCAACTGGTTCACCAGCGCGGCGCCGCGGCGGCCCGCGTCCCGGATCTGGCCCACGTCGTCCTTGCGCGGGTCCGCGTCCGGCAGGTCGCCGTGGAGCATCTCGGCAAAACCGTTGATGATGGAGAGCAGGTTGTTGAAGTCGTGGGCGATGCCGGCGGTGAGCTGGCCCAGCGCGTCGCTGCGTTCGGCGGCGCGCAGCCGGTCGGTGGCCGCGCGCAACGCGGCTGCCTGCGCGAGGCGGTCCGAGACGTCCAGCAGCATCAGCAGCACCGGGACCGGCCCGCGGGCGTCCGCCGCGCGCAGGTCCGGCACGGCGTGGACGTCGAGCCAGCGATACGAGCCGGTGGCGTCCGAGTAGACGCCGAGCACGCGCCGCGTCTCCTGCCGGGTGCGCGCGGCCTGCCGCTGCGGGTGATCGTCGGGCGGGCACGGCGCGCCATCTTCACCCAGGGTGCGCCAGTGCGGGTCGGTCAGATCGCAGCCGGGCAGCAGGCCCGGGCTCGCGCCCAGCATGCGCTCGGCGGCGGGATTGGCCGAACGGACGCGGCCGCCGGCGTCCACGAGCAGGACGCCCCACGGCGCGCGGCGGACCAGGTCCGGGCCAAGCTCCGCCCACGGGCCGCCGGCCGCGCCGCCGCCGGGCCAGTCCTCAGGCAGAATTCTTGCCGACGCACACACTGTTCAGCCTCCGACACGCCAGACGCGCCCCGCCGCGGGCGCGATACGACCCGCTTCATAATTCCCCCGAAGCTGGCGGAGTCAAGCGAAGTTGCACAACTTATTTCCGGCCAGCCACAACCCGCGGCGGATTTCAACGGAAGTTGCACGGAAAATTTCCGGGGGACCAGCGCGGCCCGTCGGCGATAATGGCCGCCAGTCACACCGGCCGCGGACCACCCCCTCCGCGGCCACATCCCCGAGGAGCCCGTCATGAAAGCAGTGTCCGTCGCTCTCGTCCTTCTCTTGCTCGCCGGCGGCGTCGTCGTGGCCCAGGGCCAGGGCGACGACAAGGGACCGGTGAAGAGCCAGATCGTGTCCGTCCCGAAAGTCACGGAGATCCTGAGCGGCGCGGCGCGCAAGGCGGTCACCGACGCCGGCCTCGTGTACGAGCTGGCGCCCCAGGGCCAGCCGACGAGCGACCCCAACAAGAACGCGTTCGTCTACAAGCAAGCGCCCGCCGCCGGCGAGCGTGTCGTGCGCGGCTCGAAAGTGATCGCCACGATCTACATCTTCCAGGAGAAGAAGAAGCTGTAATGCAACCGGAAGGATTCCGGAACAACTTCACGGCGGGGGCTGCCGTCTAGACCGGTAGTTGCGGAGACCACAACGGCCTTCGCGCCTAGCTGGACTGGAGGGCTCGCCATGAAGTGTCACGCCATTCTGCTCGCCTCAGCGCTGGTGCTGTCCGCTGCCACGGCCAACGCCACCGACATCACGCCCGCGGCCACCGACGCCAGCGCGGCGAAGGTCCGCGCGCTCAACCCGGCCGGCATCGCGCTGCTGGCCGACGCCCGGGAAAAGTCGGCCACCGTGCGCGACCTCGCGCAGCAAATCGAAGCGGGCAACCTCGTGGTGTACGTCCACGTGTCGGCCCTGCCGAAGTACGGGCCGGAGTCCGGCCTCAGCTTCGTCGGCGCATCCGCCGCGCAGCGCTTTGTGCTGATCAGGGTCGCGAGCGACGCCAGCCAGGATCGGCAGATCGAACTGCTCGGCCACGAGCTGGTGCACGCCACGGACGTGGCACGCACGCCGTGGGTGGCCAGCGACACGCAGTTCCAGATGCTGATGAGCCTCACCGGCTGGCGCGACGCCACCAAGGCGACGGGCTACGAGACGTCGGCGGCCTCCGCCATCGAGCACAAGGTGCGGCGGGAGATCGCGGGGCGATAGGCGAAAGGCCAAAGGCGGAAGGCGGAAGGGTAAAGGCCGGATGCTGAAGCCGACGGCAGAAGAGGGTGCGCCGCAAGGGGCGCCCTCTTCGTTTGTACCTGGCGATTCCACGCCGCCACTCTGACCCGGCTACTGCTTCGCCTTGAAGTCGATTGGATATCCGAAGATCGCCTCGCCCAGCTTCGGGTTCTCCTCGATCCCTGTCGCGGTCTCCTCTTTGATCAGCCGGCGCTGGCTACAGGCCGGCGCGTCCAGACAGACAGACTCCCGGAAGGTCAGGAAGATCCCGTTCCACACGCAGGCCTGGGCCACGACGTTGCTCGACGTGAACTCGAACTGTTCGCACGGCTTCCCTAGAACGGTGGCCGCCCCTGTCGCTCGCACGTCGCCTCCGTACAGATGATTCCTGAACACGTACTGCCGGCGGGCGATGGACTCGTCGGCGATGCCTTCGAGCCCCAGTCGTGTCACGGTCTTCTCCTCGTAATCAACGACGCGCTTGCCCTCGGCCTCGCGGATGATCTTCTGGTGCTCCCGTTTGGCGGGCAGTCCGACGGTGGGAGGATAGGTGACCGTGCCATCCCACTCCTCGGCGGAGCGCCGTCCGTGCTGTCCAACATAGAGCGTCTTGGTGCCGGTCTTCTTCCCGAGCCCCGCATCGATCGTCGAGGTGTACACGACCCTGGCGGTCTCGAGATCCGCGATCGACGAGCCGGACGCGCGATACAGCTTGTCGGCATCCACGATCCGATACCCCTCGGGAACCGCGAGCCGTTCCGGGTCGATGCTGGCGTTCTCCTTCACGTCGACCGCTTCCAGTACGGCCATCAGCTTGTCGCACCAGTAGCTCTTCGAGAACAGGAGCAGCCCCTTCTGCACGCCGAAGATCTGTTTCTCCGTGCACCCCCATTCTCCGTCGGCGTACTGGTACTCGTAAAGGTCCGCGACCCGGTTCGCGATCGTCATCGTCCCGGTCTTCTTGAAACTGCGGAAGTCGCCGGCACTCCTCCCCAGGGCCGCGCGCGCGCCACCCATCAGTGCCTGGATCGCCCTGAGCGGCCCGATCAGGGTCCCCTGTTCCTGGCCGGACTGCTTGAGCGCCTCCCGCCGGGCCACCTTCGCGGAACTCTCGAGTTGGTACGCGTACCCGTCCCGGTAGAGCACGGTCTCGAAGCGGCCTCCCATCAGGTCGCTCTCCAACTTCTCGGTCAGGATGGCGCCGTAGTCGTCGAAGTAGAGCGTGCCATAGGGATTGACGACGTCCTCGTTCTGCGTCGCGTTGTCCCACAGCCTGGTTGCCGTCATCTTGTAGGTGATGATGCCCGACTTGATTGGGAGCTTCGGTACCGCCGTCGCCTGATCGCCGGCCGCGACGAGGCACAGCGGGCAGAGCAGCCACATCCCGAACATCAGTCTTCTCATGTCCTGCACCTCGATGCGGAAACGCCGTTCCCCGGCGGCGTGCCCATCTTACCCGGACGTGGCTGAAGACGGTAGCAGGACGGCGTTCGAAGCACACAACGATCGAGGCCCTGCGCGCTTGACAATCACCGAGCCGAAGGCATAAGTTGCGGGTCTTCCGCTCATTTCCGACACCCCGCGAACGTGTCCTATCGTCAGATGATCGCCTTGCCGGCGGGCAACCGGCGGACAGGAGAGCTTGGATGCGTCGGAAACCCGTTCTCACATGCCTCTTCGCGCTACTCGTGGGCGTGGCGGCCTTCATGGCGCGGAGCACGGCGCGGGCCCAGGAACCGCAGAATGCCCATGCTCGCTTTTCAGCCGTCCCAGAGTGGACTGGTACGTTCACCTGGCGTGACCACTGGGAGCACGACGTTCCGGGCATCGCGTGGTCAAAGGAGCGGCTCGACGCGTCCGCCCAGGGCACGGTCCATCTTCATCGCCGCAACGAATCGTCCGATGCCGAGAGGGTCATCTGGGACGGTACCGTGGACGGCACCATGACCTACGATTTCGAGGGCAGGCATCAGGACGGGCCCCCGAGCAGCGCGGAGGGAAGCCGCATCGAGCGTGGAAGCGGCAAGCTCGAGAGCACCGACGCATCTGGCGTTGGGGCGAGCCTGGACATGGACTTGTCCCGAGGTACTTGGAACTTCGGCCTGGCGAATGTCTTCGTGCCAACGCGACAGGTGACCACCAGCACCTGTTGCGCCGACACAGGGCGGGTCACCAAGACTGAGACGGAGGACTTGGCGCAGGGGCCTGCCCTTGCCGGCGATGACAAGCCACTCCCGGGGTCGGGTCTCACCCTGAGCGGCCGAGGCAGGATTACGCGCGACAACGGATATACGGAGTACTCATACACCCTCACGCCCGTCGGCACAGACGAGGACGTGAAGGTGTCGATAGAGGGTTGTACGGATGTCCTCGTTGGCGGTGTGTCCCAGGTCGATGCGCTGGGGGTGCCTCGCGGCGGAAAGTACACGTGGTCGATTGACCCCCCGGGCGCGTTCACCGTGCAGGGGACGGCTTCCTCGGCCACGGCCACGTTGTCGGCGAAAGGTCCCGGGCGTGCAACGCTGAAGGTCGAGTACACGGCGCCGAACGGAAAGAAGGCTCAGGGCTCGCGACCCGCTTCGTCGGTCAAGCTGATCTCCGTCAACGGCGGCGGCCCGATCCCCAGGCTCGGGCTCTACGATGCCAAGGGACAACCCCACAGCGCAGCCCAGACGGTTCCGCTGCAGGTCGAACCGGGTGGCGGCGGGGATCTGCTGTGCTTCCCGCCCGCAAACCCCGCACTGCTGACGGCGGTGCCGCAGGGAGCCAGCTTGCTGCTCCAGGGCGTGCGGGAAGGCCGGACCACCATACAGCCGGAGACCCGGTGCGGCGTGAAGACGGGACCGGCGTTCACGGTGGACGTTGTTCCCTGTGACAACGAGGTCATCGCGCAACTGACAGCGGAACAGAAGTCGCTGCGAGGCCGGCTGGACAGCAATCGGCAGCAGCAGACAGGCATCACGGGAGACGAGGAGTTCGACCGCGCGGCCCGCGAAGGCGCCGCAGACATCGAGAAGCTCGCGGTCAAGACCGGCGACGTCATCGCGTCGACCCTGACCGCGAGCAAGGTCTCAGGCGCGAAAGCGACCGAGAGCGTCAAGGAGGTCATGGACGCGGCCTCGTACGTGAAACTCGCCAACGACGCGATCAATGGCCGATACGACAAAGTCGCCTTCAGCACCGTGCTCAAGGGGATCGGCAATGCCGCCAAGAACCCCGGCGCCAGCGCGCTGCTCAAGGGGCTTGGCGACGCCAGCAAGCTCGCCGGTCTGGCCAAGAAGTTCTACGATGCGGCGGACGCCGCACAGAAGGTCGGGCGGGATCTGGGCACGATGGCTGGTGCGGCCGATCGTCTGGCCGAACTGGAGGAACAGGCACGGATCACGCAGGCCGACTACGACCGTGTCTATCAACTGCTGAACAACCTCTGCAAGTCGTCATCTCCTCCCCCGGAGGAAAAGGCGAAACCCGCCGCACCAGGCGAACCAAAGCCCGCCGCCGGTACGAAGAAAGCAGCGGGTGGCGTGCCGCAGCAGGAGCCGCCGGCCGCGAAGAAGCCTGCCGGGGCGGAAAAGCCAGAGCCGAAAACGGGCGGGCCGGTCACCACCGACCCGCCACCCCCGCCGGCAGCCGCCAGCAGACCCGCGATTCCGATGTGCACGTGCAGCACCGCGGCGGGAAACCAGAGCGTGTCGGTGTCCGGGGCCAAGGGCGTGGCCGTTGTGCTCAAGGGACACAGCGGGTGCGTCTCGGATTTCGAGAACGCCGCTCGGTCGTTTGCGAAGGAATTCGAGACCTTCGATGCGGCCGTGACCAGGCTCGGCGCCATGGCTGGTTCGAGCGGCGACGAGTTCGAACGCGCCCGCGCAGAGGAAGCGCCGAAGATCGAGGCATTCGCAGGAAAGGTCGAGGCGTTCGGACACATCGCAGAGAAATCTCAGGCCGCAACAGACGGGTGCCTGCGCAGCACGTTCGAGAGTTCAATCCAAACGATACGCGTGAGGTACTGAACGGTTCGCGAATCAACGCCTCGGATGCGCAGGACGGGGGAAGGACATCCTGCGGAGGATTGGAGAAACGCGACGGCGGTCCAGGGAAGCCCTGACCCGCGTACGGAAAGACGCCACAGCCCGGCCACGTGGCTGGCCGCTGCATACCGATCAGGCGCGGAGGCGGTTGTAGGCGGCGTCGAGGGCGTAGGACAGGGCTGCGCGGGCACGGACGATCCACGACGCGCCGGACGCGGACACGGGACCCGCGGCGATCCGCGCGTCAGTCGATGGAGAGGCGCCAGCGCCGGCGTCCGCCGCAGGCGCGGCCACACGTGGCCCGGCCGGCCGTTCCTCGATCGCCCGCACGGGCGCAATCAGCCGGTAGCCGCGCTTGGGCACGGTCTGGATCAGCGTGGGCCCCGTCGCGCAGTCGCCCAGCGTCTGCCGCAGCTCCGCGATGCAGCGGGGCAGCGCCGACAGCGTGATGAACGGCTGCCGCGGCCACACGTGGGCCTGCAGCTCGTCGCGCGACACGGTGCGCCCGCGGTTGCGCGCCAGGTACACCAGCAGGTCCATCAGTTGCGGCCGCACGTGCAGCATCCGGCCGTCCCGGCTGACCTGGTTCAAGTCGGGTGCGACGTACCAGTCCCCGACAACGAACGCGGACGGCGGCACGGCCATCAGCGGGGCCGCGCCGCCAGTGGCAGGCGCGTGACTATGCATGGACCTCCGGCGCGAAAGCTCACGGCCAACCCGCGGGCCGATTCGCGTCTGGTATCTAGACGGATAGACGGAAAAGATCGTCGGGTGGTTCGCTAGTATCGCCAGGTCATGTCGGCGCCGGCCGGCGCGGTCGCCACCAGCCACTTCTCCATCTGCGGCAGGATGCGCTGCAGGTTCGTCCCGCCGCTCTCCGCCATCGGGCCGTTGCCCCCGCCCGTGTAGCAGTGCGGCTTGCGATCGCCGTACTCGAAGTCCGCCACCCGGTAGACGTTCTTCGCGCTGTCCGCGAAGTCCTGGAACAAGTGGACCGCGTTGTTCAGGTACCACGTATCCATGTCGCCCACGGCGATGTGCAGCTTGCCCACCAGCTTCGGCCCCAGCGTGGCCCAGTCGCGCTGCATGATCGCGCTCAGGTCGTAGTGCTCCTTCCAGAACTTCGCCACGTCCTGGTCGATGACGCCCGTCGTCGGATCCCAGATCGCCTTCGGATAGCCGTCCGCGCCGACCGGGCTGAACACGGCCTGCCAGATGCCGAACTGCTCCGTCGATCGCCCGTGCGTGCCCATCACCTCTTCGCGCCGCACGGCTGGCTCCATCAACGCCAGCAGCATGCCGTGCTCTTCGCGCATCTCGGGACGCGGCACCCGGCCGAACGGCCCTTCCGTCCAGAAGGCGTTCTTGTCCTGGTAGATGTTGACCGCCTGGTACGCGCGGAAGTCGATCGGATCCGGGCACGACGCCCAGGCGCCGTTGAAGAAGTCGGGATAGAACACCTGCTGCGCCAGCGCTTCCCAACCGCCGGTGGACCCGCCCGTCAGCAATCGCGCCCAGGGCTGGCCGATGCCGCGATACCGCCTCTCCACTTCCGGGATCAGCTCCTGCGTGATCGCCGCGCCGTACGGCCCGACGTTGGCCGAGTCCACGGCGTACGAGTCGTCGTAATACGGATTCGCATGCTGGATCAGCAGCATCAGCACCCTGGGCAGCCGGCCCGACGTCCAGTCCTGGTAGAGCTTGACCTGATACTGCCCCCGTCCCTGTCTGGCCGGAGCGGCCGACGGCTGCGCAGGAGAACCGCCTCCAGGGGTCGGCTCGGTGCCGAAGCCCCGGAAGTCGCTCGGGAAGTGCCCGTGCTGGACGAGCAGCGGGTAGTGGGCGCCGGGATGTTCGTCGAAGCCTTCCGGCAGGACGACGATGGCGCCGAGGAACATGGGGCGGCCCCAGAAGTCGCTCAGCAGCTTGCTTTGGATGCGGAAGTGCTTGACGTACTTCGTGTCCTTGGGCTCTTCGACGGCGGGCATCTTCTCGGTCAGCGACACCTTGATCACGCCGCCGGCCGCAGGATCGACGTGGATCTTCTGCGCCTTGCTGTAGAGGTTGCCCGGCTTGCGGTTCCACTGCTGGCCTTCGCCCATCTCGGGCGGGAGCTTCACCACTTTGCCGTCGGCGCGCCGGAACGTCTCGTAGATGTTCAGCACCGCCTGCACGTAGTAATCGCCGGCGGGCAGCCTGTCCAGGCTCGCCACCGGGTAGCCGAGCGCTTTCTGATCGACGATGGCCGCGGCACCGGGGGCGAGGGCGTCCACGTCGAGGCCGAAGAACTGCGCGCTGCGCGCCTCCGCCTCGTTCAGCAGGAAGCGCGGCTCGGGCTGCGCCTGGGTGGCGATCCCCAGCATCAGGTGGCCGTCGAGCGGCGTGGCGCTGGCCGACGCCGGAAAGCTCACCTCGACCCGGAGCGCCGTCGGGCGGCTGGCGGGCGGGGGAACGGGTGCGGGTTTCGCCGGCTGGGCGGCCGCGGCGCCGGCACACACAACGAGCAGCAGGATGGCGGACGCGAATCGGTTCATCGGAGCCTCATTCGGGTGGATGCCGCCATCGTATCCGATTGGCCGATCCCCGCCAACGCCGCCAGCCGGGCCTGCCCCCAACTCAACACCCTCAGGGTTGGCGTCAGGTTCCTGGCTGCGCGCCGTGCTAGAATCCGGCGTTCGGTACAACAAGCACTTGGGCCTCATGAACCGTTCCCGGCGACTTCTGACCGCGCTCCTGCTCGGTCTCGCCGGCTTTGCGTTCACGTGGTTCCGCTGGCAGCTCCCCCTCTCCTTCAACATCGACCTCATGTTCGCGTCGGTGTTCGTGATGATCGCCATCGAGGGCCTCGGCGCGTGGGCCGGGATCCTGGTGGGGGCGATGACGTACGGGGTCACGCTGGCGACATTCGGGCACCCGTGGTTCTTCGTCCTGTTCATGGGCGAAGCCGTGCTGGTCAGCCTGGCCGCGCGCTGGCGGCGCGACCGGCTGGTGCTGTTCGTCGCGCTCTACTGGTTCTTCGTGGGTGCGCCGGTAATCGGGGTAGCCTACGTCGGCCTCCTGCACACCCCGCCGGTCCTGGCGCTGCTGTTTGCCTCGAAGCAGCTCGTCAACGGCACGTTCAACGCGATGGCCGCCACCATCGTCGTCCTGGCCGTCCGCTTCGTCCGCCAGGACAAGGCGTTCCGGCCGACATTCGGCACGGTGGTGTCCATCACCGTCCTGGCCAGCGTGCTGGTGCCGTCCGTGGTCTTCCTCGTCCTGTCGCTCCGGGACAAGGTGCAGGACAACGAGGCGCAGATGGTGGACCTCGCCACGTACGCCGGCACGTTGTCGGAGCTGTCGATCGGCCCGAGAATCGGCACGGTCCGTCCCGGCGAGCGGCTCACGGCAGGCCTGCTGGGCGACGCGCAGGTCCGGGCGGTACGGGACCTGTCGATTGACTTCACGGTCATCGACCCGGCCGGCCGCATCGCGATCAGCACGCACCCGGACGAGGTTCCGGGGGAGGCGTTCCGCGCCCTTGACGGCGGCGATCTGAGCGACGTCGGCCGCGGCGTGATGCGGTGGCTGCCCCGCTCGCGACCGGGCGAAAGCGGGATGCAGCGCTGGTGGCACTCGCGGTACGTCACCCGGGTCGCCTCGGGCCCGGACAGGCGGTGGACCATCGTGGTCGAGTTGCCGGCGCAAGGCATGTTGCGGCAAGTGAACCAGGCCACGGCGCGCTATGCCACGTGGCTCGCGCTGTTCGTCTTCGCGATCGTCGTGGTCTCCGGGTGGCTGAGCCGCCGGCTGACCGGGCCCGTCGTCCAGTTGCAGGCCCTGACGCGGCGCCTGCAGCGGAAGCTGACAGCGTCCGCGGCCGCTGATACGTGGCCCACCTCGCGGATCCAGGAAGTCCACGACCTGATTGCCGACGTGCGCGACTTCAATATGACGCTCGAACACCGCGTCATCGAGCGCACCCGGGAACTGCGCGTCAGCGAGGCCCGGTACCGCGAAGTCCTGGAAGGCATCCAGTTGATTGCCGTGCAGCTGGACGCGACGGGTGCCGTCACCTTCTGCAACGACTACACGGTGAGCCTGCTGGGGTGGACGCGCTGGGAACTGACCGGCCGGAACTGGTTCGAGGCCTGCCTGCCGCCGGACGAAGCGGCCGTCGTCGCGCCGATCTTCCTGTCGGCGGTCGCAGCGAACGAGTCGCTCCCCAGCTCCTACGAGAACTGGATCCACACCAGGTCGGGCGAGCGGCGCATGGTCGCCTGGAACAACGTCACGCTGCGCGGGTCCGACGGCCGCGTCTCGGGGACGACGTCCATCGGTACCGACGTCACCGAGATGAATGCGGCACAGGAGGCGCTGCGCGCGTCGGAAGAGCGGTTCTCACGGGCGTTCCGCAACGCGCCGCTGCTGATCACGCTGAGCGAGCTCGAGTCGGGCCGGCTCATCGACGCCAACGACACGTTCCTGCAGGCGATTGGCTACGCCCGCGACGAGGTGATCGGCCGCACGCCGATGGAGCTCGGCATGACGGGGAGCGACGAGCGCCACCGGATGGTCCAAGCGCTCACGGAGGAGGGGCGGGTCAGCCGGTACGAACGGCCGATGCGCACGCGTGACGGGCAGTTCCGGACGGTCCAGTTCTGGGCGGAGGTCATCACCATCGGCGGGCACGCCACGCTGCTCTCGATGTCCGAGGACATCACGGACCGCAAGGCCAGCGAGGCGGAACGGGCGCGCCTCGAGGAGCAGCTGGCCCAGGCCACCAGGATGGAGGCGATCGGCCGGCTGGCGGGCGGCGTGGCCCACGACTTCAACAACAACCTGACGACGATGATGATGCAGTTGAGCCTGCTCGAGACGGACCCGCGGCTGACGGTCGACACGCGGGCCGCGCTCGGCGAGGTGATGGCCGCCGTCCGGCGGTCCGCCGACCTCACGCAGCAGCTCCTGATGTTCGGCCGCCGGTCGTTCCTCCAGGTCAAGCCGCTCGACCTGCGCGAAGTGGCGACGAACCTGCTGGCCATGCTGCGGCGGCTGCTCGGCGAGACGATCGACGTCACGCTGGAGTCGCCCGGCAGCCTGCCCGCGGTGCTGGCGGATCGCGCGCTGGTGGAGCAGGCCGTCATCAACCTGGCCATCAACGCCCGCGATGCCATGCCGAAGGGCGGCCAACTGCGGCTCGGACTGGCCGACATGACGGTGACGCCCGAATCGGTGCCAGCCGCGTCGGGGGCCCGGCCCGGCCGGTTCGTGCGCATCACGGTCAGCGACACGGGGAGCGGCATGGACCAGACGGTGCGCGACCGGCTCTTCGAGCCGTTCTTCACGACGAAGGGGCTCGGCGAGGGCTCGGGGCTGGGCCTGGCGTCGGTGCATGGCCTGGTAGCGCAGCACCAGGGGTGGATCGAGGTCGACAGCGCGCCGGGGATCGGCACCACGTTCCGCTTGTTCCTGCCGGTGGCGCCGGCCTAGACGCCGGGCTCACGCGCCAGAACGCCCTCAGCGAGCGATCGCGGGATCCCGCAGCCACGTCAGGGCCGGACCGCGATCGGCGAAGCTTCGGACGGTCAGCCCGCGCGCGACGAACGTCGTCTCCCACAACTGCACCGCCTCGCGCGCCTTCGGGTGGGACGGCAGCACGATGGCCTTCCGGAAACCACCGGGTGCCGTCTTCGCCAGGAGATCCGCCATCTTCTCGACGGCGGCGGCCCCATGCCCGGCGTCGAGCGTGGCGCAGTCCGCGAGACACATCATCGTCTTGTGGTTCAGGCACTCGTTGACCGTTTGCATCATCGCTTCGAGCAGCGAGTCGGCGCAGATGCGGCCGGCGAACGTCGCTTCGACGATGCGGAGTTCGGGGCGATGCTTGATTGACCAGGGCATCCGCCGTAATCCTACCGATTTCACGAAGCCCGGAGGGACTTCCGGTTGAATCACTCGTGAATATTCTGTATCAAAAGCGGGACAGCGAACCCAGGGCTGCCGCCTTCGCCCGGCGGCTTCGGCGTGCCCGGGAAGCCGTGGGCCACGGACTCTACTCCGTCTCTTCCGCCACGACGGCCACCGGAGCCGCAACCGATGCGGCTGGCGCGGCGTGGGCCGCGGGCACCTTGGCGGGCTTCCGCTTCGCGAACCACTCCTGCATGTGTTCCATGTAGATGTAGAAAATCGGCGTCACGTAGAGCGTCAGCGTCTGCGAGACCACCAGGCCGCCCACCACGGCGAGGCCCAGCGGCCGCCGCGCCTCGGACCCCGCGCCCACGCCCAGCGCGATCGGCAGCGTCCCCATCAGCGCCGCCATCGTCGTCATCATGATCGGGCGGAAGCGGACGCGGCACGCCTCGTAGATCGCCTCGGACGCCGTCAGGCCAGCGCGCCGCCGCTCGATCGCGAAGTCGATCATCATGATGCCGTTCTTCTTGACCAGGCCGACCAGCATGATGATGCCGACGAACGCGTAGATGTTCAGATCCATCTTGAACAGCCACAGCGTCAGCAGCGCGCCGAAGCCGGCGGAGGGCAGGCCCGAGAGAATCGTCAGCGGGTGGATGAAGCTCTCGTAGAGGATGCCCAGCACCACGTAGATGACGAAGATGGCCAGGCCCAGCACCCAGCCGAGGCCCGTCATCGAGTCCTGGAACGCCTGCGCGGTGCCCTGGAAGCTGCCGGTCACCGTGCCCGGCAGCACCTCGCGCGCCACGGCCCCGACGCGGGCCACGGCGTCGCCAAGCGCCACGCCCGGGCGCAGGTTGAACGAGAGCGTGACCGACGGCGTCTGCCCGGTGTGGTTGACCGAGAGCGGGCCCACCGTCTGCCGCGTCTTCACGAGGTTGGCGAGCGGCACCAGCTTGTTGCCCGGCGCCTGCAGGTACAGCAACGACAGCGCCGCGGGATCGCGCTGGTACTTCGGGTCCACCTGCAGGATGACCTGGTACTGATCCTCCGGCGCGAAGATCTGCGAGACCTGCCGCGAGCCGTACGCGGAGCTGAGCGCCAGCTGCACCTGGTCCACGTTCAGGCCGAGGGCGGCAATCTGGTCGCGGTCCAGGTCCACGGTGACCTGCGGGTTGCGGATCTGCAGGTCCGACGTCACGTCCACGATGCCGTCGATGTCCTTCAGCGCGCTCTCGAACTTCGGCGCCACGCGGTACAGTTCTGCCGTGTCCGGGTTCTGCAGCGTGTACTGGTACTGGCTGCGCGACATCATGCCGCCGATGCGGATGGCCGGCGGATTGGTCAGGAACACGCGGATGCCCGGGATGCGCGCCAGCTTGGGCCGCAGCTCCTCGATGATCTGGTCCGCCGTCAGCGTGCGCTGGTCGCGCGGCTTCAGGTCCACGTTGAGGCGCCCGCCCGATCCCTGGGCGTTGGCGGTGTAGCCCTCGACGTTCTTGTCGTTGGCCAGCACCTGCATCACGTCCTTGATCTTCGCCACGACGGCGTCGAACCCAAGGCCCTGGATGGTCTCGATCTGGCCGCTCAACTGGCCCGTGTCCACGTTGGGGATGAACCCCATCGGGATGATCGTGAACAGGTACACCGTACCGGCCAGCAGCCCCGCGGACACGAGCATCGTGACGGCCTTGAAGCGGATCGTCTGCCGCAGCGTCCACGAGTAGCCCGCCAGCCACGCGTCGAACAGCTTCTCCGTGGCGTTGAAGGCCCAGCCGTGCTTCTGCGCGTGCGGCGCCTTCAGGAACCGGCTGCCCAGCATCGGCGTCAGCGTCAGCGACACGACGCCCGACACCAGGATCGCCGCCGCGATCGTCACCGCGAACTCGTGCATCAGGCGGCCCACCACGCCGCCCATGAACAGCACCGGGATGAACACCGCCGTCAGCGACAGCGTCATCGAGATGATCGTGAACGCGACTTCCTTCGACCCGTCCAGCGCGGCCTGCAGCCGCGGCTTCCCCATCTCCATGTGCCGGACGATGTTCTCCAGCATGACGATCGCGTCGTCCACCACGAAGCCGACCGACAGCGTCAGCGCCATCAGCGAGAGGTTGTCCAGGCTGTAGTCGAGCACGGCCATCACGGCGAACGTGCCGACGATCGAGAACGGCAGCGCCAGGCTTGGGATGATCGTGGCCGAGATGTTCCGCAGGAACAGGAAGATGACCAGCACCACCAGGAACACCGTCAGCATCAGCGTGAACTTCACGTCGTTCACGGAGTCGCGGATGGCCACGGAGCGGTCGCTGCGGACGCGGAGTTCCACCGAGGCCGGCAGCTGCTGCGACAGGCCCGGCAAGAGCGCCTTGATCCGGTCGACGACTTCGACCGTGTTGGTGCCGGGCTGGCGCTGGACGGCCAGGTAGATGGTGCGCGCGCCCTTGTACCAGCCGGCGCTGCGCTCGTTCTCGACGCCGGCGTAGACGTGCGCGACTTCGCTCAGGCGCACCGCCGTGCCGTTGCGGTACGACACCACCACGTTCTTGTAGTCGTCCGCGTCGAAAAGCTGGCCGGTGGACTGGATGACGAAGTTCCGCTCGGGCCCGTAGAGCGTCCCCGTCGGGCGGTTCACGTTGGCGCCCGCGATCGCCTGCGCCACCTGGTCGATGCCGATCATCCGCGACGCCAGCTGCTGCGGGTCCACGTCGATGCGCACGGCGAACTTCTGCGAGCCGAACACGTTGACCTGCGCCACGCCCGTCACCATCGACAGGCGCTGCGCCACCAGGTTCTGCGCGTAGCGGTCCAGCGTCGACAGCGGCAGGGTGGACGTGCTGAGCGTCAGGAACAGGACCGGCGAATCGGCCGGGTTCACCTTCTGGTACGACGGCGGCGTCGGCATGCCCGGCGGCAGCGACCGCTGCGATCGGGCGATCATCGACTGCACGTCCTGCGCCGCCGCGTCGATCGACCGGCTCAGGTCGAACTGCAGCGTGATGTTGGTGCTGCCGAGCGAGTTCGACGAACTGATCGACGTGACGCCCGCAATCGTGGAGAACTGCTTTTCGAGCGGCGTCGCCACCGACGAGGCCATGGTCTCCGGGCTCGCGCCCGGCAGGTTGGCGTTCACCTGGATGGTCGGGAAGTCCACCGTGGGCAGGTCGCTGACGGGCAGCAGCCGGTAGCCCATGATCCCGAAGATCAGGATCGACAACACGATCAAGGTCGTGGCGACGGGGCGGCGGATGAAGGTCTCGGCAACGTTCATTTGGTGACCACCTTCGCCCCCGGCGTCAGGCGCAGGTGCCCGTCCGTCACGACTTCCTCCCCGGCTGCCAGGCCGTCCGCCATCACCGCGAGATCGCCCTGCTGGCGCGCCACGTGCACGGTCCGCATCTCCACCGTGCGATCGGGCTTGATGACGAACACGTACTGCCCGTCCTGCGAGGCCTGGATGGCCACCGCCGGCACCACCACCGCGGCGGCCTCGGTCGTCAGCTCCAGCGTCACCTGGACGAACGAACCCGGCCACAGCTTGGCGACGGCGTTGGCAAAGGTCGCGCGCAGCCGGATCGTCCCCGTCGTGGTGTCGATGGCGTTGTCGATGAAGGTCACGACCCCGCGCTCGATGAGCGGGCCGACGGTGGCGCCGACGGCCAGCGGCCGCTCGGCCTGGAACTTCCGGATCTCCGGGAGAAACCGGCCCGGGACTGAGAACGTCACGTAGATGGGGGTCACCTGGTTGACGATGACGAGCGGCAGGGTGTCGTTGGCCCGCACCATGTCGCCCACGTGGTTGCCGAGCGCCCCGGTGCGTCCCGAGATCGGCGCGGTGATCTCCGCGTACTGCACGTTCAGACGCGCGGTCTCGATCGCCGCCTTGTCCGCTTCCACCGTGGCGGCGAGCGCCGCGGACGAGGCGCGCTGCGAATCCGCCTGGTCCTTGGAGATGATGCCGCGCTCGAGCAGCGTGTCCGTCCGCTGCTGCTGCGACTGCGCGTTCTTGAGCGACGCGGTGTCGCGGGCCAGCACGGCCTCGGCCTGCGCCAGCGCCGCCTTCGGCGTGCGCGCATCGAGGCTGAAGAGCGGCTGCCCCTGCTGCACGTCCTGGCCTTCGCGGAAGTGGACGGCCGTCAACTGGCCGGTGACCTGCGCCCGAATCTGCGCGGAGGCAATCGCCTCCACGGTGCCCACCGCCGGGATGACGAGCGGTACGGACCGCGCCTCGGCCTTCACCGACATGACCGGAACCGGCGCGCCCGCCCCGCGAGCGCCGCCCCGGCCAGCCGCCCGCCCGCCCGCGGCCGCCCCGCCGCCCGCGCCGGCATCGGCCGAACCCCCTGCAGTGGAACAGGATGCGGCCATCGCCGCCGACAGGAACACCACGAGCGCTGACGCAGACACACCAATGGTACGCATGTATTCAGATGCCTCTCTTAGAGTCTACGCCAGACGCAGTGAAATGCTTACCCCGCCCGGCGGGCGGTGTTACCGTGTCACACCGTATCGGGTGGCCGGGTGCCCGACCTGGCGAGCGCCTCGTGGATGCGCAACGCCAGCGTCTGCATGGAGAAGGGCTTCTGGATGAAGTGCACACCCTCGTTCAGGACGCCGCTCGTGGCGATGACGTCGGCCGTGTAGCCGGAGGTGAAGAGGCAGGGCATGCCGGGCAGGTCCGCCTTCACCTTCGTCACCAGCTCCAGGCCATTCATCTCGGGCATGACGACGTCCGTAATCACCAGGCGGATCTCGCCACCGTGCGCGCGGGCCAGGTCCAGCGCGGCCCCGGGCGTCGCCGCCGACAGGACGGCATAGCCCAGCCGCTCGATCATCTCGGCGCCGATCTCCAGCAGGTCCGGCTCGTCTTCCACGAGGAGGATGGTCTCGCCGTGGCCGTGCGGAATCGCCGTCGGCGCGGCGGCCGCGGCCTCGACGGATTCGCCCGCGGCGCGCGGCAGGTAGACGCGGACCGTGGTCCCCGCGCCAGGCATGCTGTCGACGTCGATATGTCCGCGGTTCTGCTTGACGATGCCGAAGACCGTGGAGAGGCCCAGCCCCGTGCCGCGCCCGGGGCTCTTGGTGGTGAAGAACGGTTCGAACACGCTCGCGAGCACCTCGGGGGGCATCCCCGACCCGGTGTCCCGCACTTCGAGCAAGGCGTACTCGCCAGGCTCCAGGTCGCGATGCTGCGCGCAGAAGGCGGCATCAAGGGTCACGGCGCGCGTGCGGATGGTGATGGTCCCGACGTCGGGCACGGCGTCCCGCGCGTTGAGGCACAGGTTGGCCAGGATCTGGTCCACCTGGGCGGGGTCGATCAGCACGGGACACAGCCCGGGCTCGGGGGCCCATTTGAGCGCCAGGTTCTCGCCCATCAGGCGCCGCAGCATCTTGAGCATGCCCTCGACGGTGGCGTTCAGATCGAGGAGTCGAGGCGTCGCCGTCTGGCGGCGGGCGAAGGCCAGCAACTGGCGCGTAAGGTCGGCCGAACGGGTGGCCGCATGGTGCAGCGCCTCGAGATCCTTCCGCACCGGGCTCTCGACGTCCAGTTCGTCGAGCGCCATCTCCGCGTGTCCGATAATCACGCCGAGCATGTTGTTGAAGTCGTGGGCCACGCCACCGGCCAGGCGCCCGATGGAGTCCATCTTCTGGGCCTGGGCGAGTTCGGCCTGGAGCTTGTCGCGCTCCGCTTCCGAGTGCTTGCGCTTGGTGATGTCGGTCTGGATCCCGTCCCACACCACCCGGCCATCCGGCAGGCGGCGCGGCGCCGAGGCCACGTCGATCCAGCGGATTTCGCCGTCGGGCCGCCGGATCCGGACCGCCTGGCTGAAGACGGACATCCCGGCCAGCGACGCCGCCTCGGCCGCAGCCAGGCGGGCGCGATCCTCCTCGATGACCAGGTCGTACAAGGCGCGCGCATCGCGCAGCACGGCGTCGCTCGTCACACCGTTCAGGCGCGTCACGCCCTCGCTCACGTAGAGGAAGCGCGCGCGGCCGTCGAGCTCCCGCACCACCTGGTACACCATCCCGTCCGGAATGTTGTCACCAAGGGCCCGCAGCCGCGCCCCATTCTCCTGCGCCGCGCGCTCCGCCTCCTTCGACTGCGCGTAGCTGGCCGCGAGCAGCAGGCCGCTGAGCGACGTGATGCCGAGGTAGATCTGCAGGAGGACCATCCGGCTCTGCGGCGTGTCGCCACCCAGGGGCGAGGGGCCGGTGACGACACCCGAGCTGACGATGCCGATCACCGCGAGCGCCAGCAGGGCCGACGTCACGCCACGCTGGCCGACCCGGAGCGCCGGCCAGGCCAGCAGGACGGCCAGCATGTAGGGCTGGGGCGTCCACGGCGATGCCAGCGGGTCGCCGTCGAACGCCCACGACGCGAACAGGCACCAGGCGACCCAGAACGCCGCCGCCTCCGCGCCCCGGAGCGCGACCCGATCCTGCAGCAGATCGCGGATGCGGCGCCACGACACGATCACGGGTGCCACGAGCAGGATGCCGAGGCCGTTGGACACCCACCAGGTGGTGTAGAAGCCGCCGAACGGCGCGTCGGCCATGAGTGTCGCGGTGCCGGCCCCGATCACGGACGTGACGCCGTTGACCGCGATGGCACCGGCCGCCAGCGCCAGGACCTCTCTCACGCGCTCGAACGTGACGGGGCCGCGCGCCGCACGATGGACGATGTACGCGCACCCCAGCCACTCCAGCACACTCGCCGCCGTGAACCCGAGGCTGGACGCCACGGGCCGTCCGCCGGCGACGATGTTGGACGTGAAACCGCAGAGCGCCAGAGCGCCGACAAGCACGGGCCACAACCGGCGCGGATTCAGGAGCAGCGCGGCCAGCGCGATGCCGCTGGCGGGCCAGATGGCCCGCAGCACCTGGTCGGATGCGGGAAACAGCGAGGCGATGCGCGTGGCGGCAAGGTAGGCGAGGCACGCAACCGTGACGCGCGCCGCGATCTGGACGGGCGGCAGCGGCGTATCGACCGGCGCGGATCCGGGTTCGTCGAATTTCATGGGGCCGGGGTTACCCTTCGTTCAGTCTACCCGGGAGTACGGCCGTTTGACAGGTCATCACCGTCGCGGTCCTACGGCGTGATGCGGACCAGCACCACGTCGTGCGATGGCACCGTGGCCGCAAACAGGCCCGTGATCGCGCCCAGGTCCGAGCCCGCCCAGACGTCGCGCACCTTCGGCGCCGCGGTGGCGCCCATCCCGAGTTCGAGCCACGCGACGCCGATCTCGTGCGCGTCCCTGCCGCGGTTCAGCAGCGCGATCGCCCAGTCGCCGCCCTGCAGCCGCCGCGCCCACACCTCGTAGTCGCCGTCCTTGCGGATGAGGCGCGCCTGCTTGCCCAGCGGGTCCTGGTCGATCGCGACCACCTCCTTGTGCGTGAGCATCGCGCGGATCTCCGGCGTCATCGTCCGGACGTCGTTGCCGGCGATGAGCGGCGCGGCCAGCATGGCCCACATCGTGAAGTGCGCGCGGTACTCCGCAATCGTCATCCCGCCGTTACCCACCTCCAGCATGTCCGGATCGTTCCAGCCGCCGGGGCCCGAGAACTTCCAGAGGTCCACCTGGAGGTCGAGCAGGCGCGTGAAGCTCGGCCACCGGTCGCTGATGTCGCCCGTGCTGCGCCAGATGTGCGCCACGCCGCGGGCCCATTCCCACGGCTTGTTGCGGCCCCACTCGCACATGCTGAAGAGGATGGGCCGGCCTGTGGCCCCGAGCGCGTTCCGCATCGTCGCGTACGCGATCTTCGGGTCCACGCCGTCGGAGGAGCACCAGTCGTACTTGAGATAGTCCACGCCCCACGCGGCGTACTGCTGCGCGTCCACCGCCTCGTAGCCATTGCTGCCGGGCCGGCCTTCGCAGGTCCTGGCGCCGGCATCCGAGTAGAGCCCGAACTTCAAGCCCTTGGCGTGGACGTAGTCGGCCAGCGCCTTCATGCCGTTCGGAAAACGCTGCGGGTCCGGCACGATGCGTCCCTGCGCGTCGCGCGACACCTGCCAGCAGTCGTCGATGACCACGTACTGGTACCCGGCGTTCTTCATGCCGCTGGTGACCAGGGCATCCGCGATCTCGCGGATGAGCGTGTCGGACACGTTGCAGCCGAACTTGTTCCAGCTGTTCCAGCCCATGGGCGGTGTCTTCGCGATGTCCATCCACGCGACGGCGGGCGCGGGCGTCTGGGGAGGAACCGTGAGGCCGTTCGGGCCCATCGAGTTCCCGCCAGCCGGCACGGCTGGCTTGGTGCCGCCCTGCGCACAGACGAGTGCGCCGAGCGCGACGAGGATGACGAGGGTGGACAGCGTGCGCTTCATGGGATCGCCCTCCGGCGGAATCAGGATCGAGCGGATTGTGCGTCGGGCGGGGGCGGCGAGTCAAAGACAGGCGTTAGGCGTTAGGCGTTAGGCGAGAGGGCGAAGGGGGAAGGGCAAGGGGGACGTCGGGCAGCCTGGCTCTGGATTCCTTGAACAAGGCTTCGGGTCGCGGCTCACTCCGCGTCCCCGCTCACGCTCGCCGGTCAAACGCGCCGTCGCGGGTGCATCTGGTGACGCATGGGGCGACTCGATCGACCGCCCCGCGGACGTCTGACCCGACGGCACGTTTGCCGGCAGTCATGAGTCGGCTCGGTTCGAGGGTCCGCTTCGTGAGTCCGGGAACCCTCGCCAGCGTGACGGCCTGGGAGCGCCAGGCTCCTTGGGCGCCGAAGCCTTGGCGGAGGCGACCAGCCTGGCTTTCGATGCACTCGGCGTGCACGTTAAGGGCCCGAGCATGCCGTGCCCGCACACTGACACTTTCGACTACAGGCGAAATCATCTGTCTGTAATTGTGACTGCAGGTGAAAGTGTCTGTAAGATCCCCGCATGCCGCAGCGCAGGTATCTGGCGGGCCAGGTCCGCCGCGACCTCCAGAAGAAGATGGTCTTCGTGTCCGGGCCGCGCCAGGTCGGAAAGACCACCCTGGCGCTCAGCCTGCCGGGGGCCAAGGCCGGGCACCTGAATTGGGATGCCGCGGACCATCGCGAGCGGATACTCAAAGGGCAGCTCCCCGCCACCAGGCTCTGGGTCCTTGACGAGATTCACAAGTACCGCCGCTGGCGCAATTACCTCAAAGGCCTGCTCGACACTCGCCGGCCCGGTCAGCGCATCTTGGTGACCGGCAGCGGACGCCTCGATCTCTATCGATTTGGCGGGGAGTCGTTGCAGGGCCGCTACCACCTGCTCCGTCTGCACCCCTTCTCCGCTGCTGAGCTGGGCCTGAAGACCGCTGCCGGCCTCCGGTCGTTGCTCACGCTAGGCGGATTTCCGGAACCGTTCCTCGGTGGCAGCGAGACGGAGGCGCGCCGCTGGTCACGGGAATACAGAACCCGCCTCGTTCGCGAGGACGTGACGTCGCTTGAACGCATTCAGGATCTCGGCCACCTCGAGCTCTTGATGCTGCGCCTGCCCGAACTCGTAGGCGCTCCCCTGTCGATTAATGCCCTCCGTGAGGATCTACAGGTCAGTCACAAGGCGATCTCGTCCTGGTTATCGGCGCTCGAACGCCTGTTCGCGATCTTCCGGCTGTCTCCGTTCGGAGTTCCAAAGATCCGGGCTATCAAGCACGCGCAAAAGCACTACCAGATGGACTGGTCGCTCGTCAGCGATGATGCGTATCGGTTCGAGAACATGGTGGCATCCCATTTGCTGAAATGGGTGCACTTCCAGCAGGACGCCTTAGGCAAGGACCTTGACCTGCGGTACTTCAGAGACACCGACCGCCGGGAAGTCGACTTCGTCGTCGTCGATGGCCGAGCCCCCGTGTTGCTCGTGGAGTGCAAGTGGGCGGACGCCCCGGTCGACGCCAGCCTGCGCTATCTGAAGACCAAGTTTCCGGCTGCCGATGCGTGGCAGCTTTCGGCGACCGGCGCGAAGGACTACGTCACACCCGAGGGCATTCGGGTCGCCCCGGCACTCGCGCTACTGTCGATGCTGGCCTGAACGTCAGAAGGTTGACTCGCGCGGCCCACCGTCCTACTCCCACCGGAACATCAGCACCGGCGGCACCAGCAGCAGGAAGCTGAGCACGATCAGGATGACCATCAGCGGCAGGAACCACTTCGCCCACCGCTCCCACGGAATCTTGGCCGCGCCCAGCACGCCCATCGTGACGGCGCTCGTGGGCAGGATGGGATTCACGAACTCGCAGAGCTGGTACGCGTACACGGCCGTCTGGCGCGTGATTCCCACCAGGTCGGCCAGCGGCGCCATGATGGGCATCGTCAACGCGGCTTGCGCCGTGCCGGAGTGGATGAAGAAGTTGATCACGCACTGGATCAGGAACATCACCTGGGCGATCGTCCCGAGGGGCAGCGCCGAAAGCGTGCCCGACGCCGAGTAGAGGATCGTGTCGAGGATCTTCGCCTCCTGCGCGATCACCAGCAGCGCCCGCGCGCACGCCACGATGAAGACGACGCCCACCATGTCCTTGGCGCCCGCCACGAACACGCGCGCCATGCGGCTGGGGCCGAGGCCGCCGGCGGCGCCCAGGACGATGCCCATCCCGAGGAACAGCATCGCGATCTGGTCGATGTACCACTCCCACTTCAGGACGCCCACCACCAGCAGCACCATGGAGGCCACGAAGATCGTGAGCGTGGCCACGTGTTTCAGGTCCCACGGCGCCTCGGCCGCGTCGTGAGGAGCCAGCGCCTCGCGCTCGAGGTCGATGTCGCGCACGGGGCTCAACTCGGGGTTCCGCTTCACGCGCCGCGCGTACCACATCACGTACGCCACCATCACGGCGGTGCCGATCACCCAGGACACCAGGCGGTACGCGAGGCCCGAGTAGAGCGTGATGCCCGCGATGCTCTGCGAGATGCCCACGGTGAACGGGTTGAAGAAGGCGGCGGCAAACCCCGCCGCCGCGCCGAGGAACGGGATCGAGACGCCGACGATGGAGTCGTAGCCCAGGCGGCGCGCCAGCGGGATGAAGATGAAGACGAAGGGGATGACTTCTTCCGACATGCCGAAGATCGATCCGGCCAGCGAGAACACGATCATCAGGGACGGGATCAGCAGGACTTCGAGCGAGGGCTTGCGGGCGATCGCATCGGTCAGGCGCCGGATGCTGAACTCCACGGCGCCCGTTTCCTGGAAGATGGCGAAGCTGCCGCCGATCATCAGCAGGAAGCAGATGAGCAGCGCGCCGTCCATGAAGCCCTTGATTGGCGACTCGAGCACCATCTGCGGGCCCAGGTAGACCTTGTCCACCTGCCGGTACGTGCCATCCACCGTGACGTTGCGCGTGCCAGCGCTCGTCTGCACCTTGACGCGCTGGTACTCGCCCGACGGGATGACCCACGACAGGGCCAGCACCAGGATGACCAGGGCCATCACCACCACGAGCGTGTGGGGCATCGCGAACTTCATGCTTCGAACGTCCCCTTCTTCTGCGCCTGCCCGTCGCGCATCAGCCACGTGCCGCCGGCAATCACCCCCCGGATCGCCAGCGTCGTCGCGTCCAGCAGCACGAGGTCCGCATCGGCGCCGGCGGCCAGTTGCCCCTTCCCTTTCAGCTTCAGGATGCGCGCGGGATTCGACGTGATCGTCTGCAGCGCGACCTCCAGCGCCACCCCCTCGTGCTGCACCGCATCGCGCACCTCGGCGAAGAGGCTGGTGACGCGGCCCACTTCCAGCCGGCGCAGGCGGCCCTGCGCGTCGAAGTCCGGCAGGCTGCCCTGGCCATCCGACGTGAACGTGATCCGCGCAATGCTCACGCCCGCGTCCAGCATCCGCTTCAGGCCGGCGCTGCTCTTCACCTCACCCTCGGCCAGGAACGCCGGCACCGTGGACGTGGTGAAATCCACCAGGCCGCCCGACTTCGCCCAGGCGATGCCGTCCTCGAAGAGCGTCGCGTTTCGGTTGATGTGCGTCGGCAGGAACTGCGTGATCGGGATCTCCGTCTCGGCCACGATCCGCCGGAGCAGCGACAGGCCGCGCGGGCCGTCCCCCATGTGGACGTTCACCACGCCGGCCTTGCCGGACAGGATCCCGCCGCGGCGCGCCTCGGCCGCCACACGCGCAAACTCGTCGAACGTCGGCTGCGTCGATCGATGATCCGAGAGGGCCACCTCGCCGACGCCGATCACCTTGTCGATGAGCAGCAGGTCGCGCTCGATGCTCCCGGTGATCGTCTGCACCGGCACCGCGTAGTGGCCGGTGTAGATGAACGTCGAGAGGCCCTCGTCGGCCAGGCCGCGCGCCTTCGCCAGCAGGCCTTCAGGGCTGCGCGTGACGCCGTCCGTGCCCAGGCAGCCGACGATGGTGGTGATGCCGCCCGCGATGGCGTCGGACAGCATCAACTCGGGCGTGCGCGTGGCGTAGCCGCCTTCACCGCCGCCGCCCGTCACGTGCACGTGGCCGTCGATGAAGCCGGGCACCGCCACCAGGCCCGAGCCATCGACGCGCTCGCCGCCGCCCTCCGGGAGGCGCTGGCCCGCCGCGATGCGCTCGATGCGTCCGCCGGCCAGGAGGATGTCGGGTCGCCCGACCGGCGTCGGCGTGTAGGTCTCGACGTTGGTGATCAGCAGCACGGCTGGACTCCAGGAGCGAGGAGGACTCAGGGGCGGAGTCTAACACGACGGGCCAAGCCGTACGTGGCACAAGGCTTTCCGCCTCCGCGCGTAGCGCTGCGGCGGACCACGCAAAGACGTTGAGAACGAAGTTACGCAGCCTTGTGTGAGAGGGACGCGGGGCGAGGGCTACCGCTGCTGCGCGTCGAGGACCCACGCGTTGGAACCGGCGGTGGCCTCGCCAAACGCCAGCAAGCGTCCGTCGGGCGATGGCCGCAGCGCCCCCAGGTACAGCCCTTTCCCGGACAGATCGCGCAGCACGCGCAGGCGGCCCGTCATGTCGACACTGAATAGCGTGCCGCCGCGAACCGACCAATTGGTGACGTACACTTCCTGGCCAGAGGGCGCCCAGGTGATCGCCGTCGGATTCAACCAGTTCTTCAACGGGATCTTGCGCTCCGACTTGTCGGCCAGCGTCAGGACGCGCAGCGGCTGCGCCGAGAACGAGAAGAAGGCGAACGTGGCGTAGGCCACGCGCGTCCCATCCGGCGACAGATCCCACGCGAGCCAGTCCACCGGCAGGTCGACGCGCGCCACCTCGCCCTTTCGCCCGCTGACCGGGTCGAACGCGGTAAACACCGTCTGCGTGGGTCCGGCGGCCTCGGCGATGACGCAGGGGCCGCTGCCCGGCGCGGCCGGGCAGCGGAAGTCCGGAAAAGACCAGTTGTAATCGCCGTCAACCGCCACGATGGCTTCGCCTCGACCCCAGTTGCCTGCCGTTTCGAGCACGGCCTCGGCGGGGCCTCCACCGGCAGGCATGCGCATCACGCGGATCCGCATGGGCGTGGAATCTGTCGCGAGGCTGGCCTGCGCAAGGTACAGCAGCCACTTGCCGTCAGGGCTGATGCGCGCCAGACGATCCTCTTCGGGCCCAAGCAGTACGGTCTGCGCCTCGCGGTCCGTCAGCCCCTGTCGAAGCAGGTCGAAGTCGCCGTTGCGATCGGAGTGAAATAGCACCGCGCGCCCGTCGGGCGTCCAGGCAGACGGCCAGTTGACGCGATCGTCCTCGGTCACCTGACGCACGTTGGTGAGGCCCGCCACGGCACTCACCTCCCCCACGTACACGTTACTGCGCGTCCGGCCTCTGGTCATCATCACGCGGCGCCCGTCCCGCGAGACGCTCATCGACCCGACGCTCTGCGACAACCAGGCGGCGAGCTGGCGCGGCGCCCCGGCGGGCTTCGCCGTTTGCGGATCGAGCGCCAGCTCCCACAGCCCGTACGACTCCTGCGTCGGCGCCGGATCGCCCCGCGCAAAGAGCAGACGGCCGTCGGGCGCCCACGTGGCGGCGCTGACGCGCGGCGCGGTCACCACGGCCTCGGGTGGCCCGCCCACCAGGTCACGTATCTCGACGGTCGAGTGACTGAAATCCGAACTCGCGAACTTCAAGCACGCCAGGCGCGTTCCGTCCGGCGACCACGAGAGACTGGAGAAGACGCCGCCCGCACCGGCGCTGACGACGCGGCGCGGGTTTTCGCCCTTCGGTCCCATGAGCCAGATCTCGGCGGTCAGGCCGGTGATATACGCCACCTGCCGGCCGTCGGGCGAGAACGCCGCCATGAAGCCGTCGTCGGCCAGCTTGCGGATGTCCCCGGTCAGTGTCGACAGCACCCAGATCCCGAGATGCTCGTCCTGCCCCGCGGGGCCGCTGGCCAGCAGTTGGGTCCCATCCTGGGACCACCCGAAGTGCGCTCAGGTGAAGCAGATGCCTTCCGGCACCGGGATCGTCCGCGTCTCGCCGGTATCGATCAGGCGCAGGTGAATCCCCGAGAAGTCGCCGTACGCCGCGTACTTGCCGTCGGGTGAAACGGCCGCGTACCAGACCGGGCTCTCGGGCGGATTGCTCGTGACCTGGCGCTCGATGAACTTCGGCGGCGCCGAGTCCGGTGGCGCGCCGACCGGCGCGGTTCGCCACACGTACGCCCCGATCGCGAGCACGGTGATGCCGATGGCCGCGCTGACCGGAACGATCCAGCGGCGCGCCGTCGCCGCCGGGGACGCGCCTCTCGGCGCCGCAGATGCCTGGCCCGACGAGAGCGGCACCAACGCCGGAGGCGTGGCTGGCCAGGACGCCGGAGGATTCGTGGACAGGCCGACGGCCGGCGGCGCCTCCCCGCTGATTCGGATTCCGCCGGATCGACCGGCGTCGATCTCGCGCTTCAGATCCTCCAGTTCGTTCCGGACGTCGAGCGCGGTCTGGTAGCGGCGCGTCGGATCCTTGGCCAGCGCCCGTCGCACGATCCGCGCGAACTCCGCCGGCAACGCCGCGTTGACCTCGGTCACCGGCACCGGCATGTCGCGCAGGATGGCCGCCAGCAGGGCCGCGGTCGTGTCGCCCGTGAACGGGCGCCGCCCGGTCGCCATCTCGTACAAGATGACGCCGATCGAAAAGACGTCGGCCCGATGGTCGGCGGGCCGTCCCTCGGCCTGCTCGGGGGCCATGTACGCCATCGTCCCCAGGATGACGCCGTCGGCGGTGACTGGTGCCGGGGAGAACTTCGTCACCGAATCTCCGTCCGGCGACGCGGGCTCGCGCAGCTTCGCGAGGCCAAAATCCAGCACCTTCACGCGGCCATCCGTGCTCACCATCACGTTTGCCGGCTTCAGGTCGCGGTGGACGATGCCCTTCTGATGCGCGGCCGCCACGGCATCGGCGAGCGGGATCGCCAGCGCCAGCAGCCGATCCAGCGGCATGCCGCTCTTCTCGATCACATCGGCCAGCGTCCGTCCCTCGACGTACTCCATGGTCAGGAAGATCCGGCCCGCGTCTTCCTCGACGGAATGGATCGTGACGATGTTGGGGTGCGTGAGGGCGGCGACGGCGCGCGCCTCGAGCAGGAAGCGTTCGCGGCGCGAGGGATCGCCGGCCGCGTCGTCGAGCAGCACCTTGATGGCGACGGTGCGATCGAGGCGCGGGTCGCGGGCGCGGTAGACGGAACCCATCCCGCCCTGGCCGAGCAGGCCGAGGATCTCGTACGGGCCGAGATGATCGGGATGTGGCGTGGCCGGGGGGCTCGTCATGCCTGCTCCTGGGGCGGAATCGTCACGGGATGCCCCGAGTCTAGCACGGGAGGAAGCGCCGGACGGGCGAGCGCGGGATTCCGCCGGATCGCTGCAACCTTCCGCGGCCACGCGCGTAGAATATGACAGCGTCCGTGTGCCACCCCGACGCGAAGAGGAGCTGACTATGGGCCTGATGGATCTGATCAAGGGCGAGTTCATCGAAGTCATCGAATGGACCGACGATTCCCGCGACACGCTCACGTACCGGTATCCCGACGAGGACAAAGCCATCAAGAACGGCGCCCAGCTCATCGTCCGCGAGTCGCAGGTGGTGCAGTTCATGTACCTCGGCGAGTTCGGCGACACGTTCGGCCCCGGCAAGCACCCGCTGACCACCGACAACATCCCGGTGCTCACCAAGCTGCAGTCGTGGAAGTACATGTTCAATTCGCCGTTCAAGGCGGATGTCTTCTACATCACCACGCGGCTGTTCACCGGCAACAAGTGGGGCACGGCGAATCCCATCATGGCGCGCGACAACGACTTCGGCGTCGTGCGGCTTCGGGCGTTCGGCATCTACGATTTCAAAATCACCGACCCGAAGCTGTTCCTGAAGGAGGTGGCCGGGTCCGACCAGCACTTCCGGCTCGATGAGTTTGCCGACACGATGCGGTCGCGCATGGTCAGCGTGTTCAGCGAGGCGCTGGCGTCGTCGCACGTGCCGGTGCTGGACGTGGCCACGCGCTACAGCGAACTGGGCGAGGCCCTGCTGCCGCTCATCAACCCGATCGTCGGGTCGAAATACGGGCTGCAGATCACCAGCTTCGTTGTCGAGAACGTGTCCGTGCCGCCCGAGGTGGAGGCGGCGATCGACAAGCGCTCGAGCATGGCCGCGATTGGCAACCTGAACGACTACGTGAAGTACCAGATGGGTGCCGGGATGACAATGCCGGGGGGCGGCGGCGCGGCCGGGATGGCGGCGGAGCTGGCGGTGGGCTTCGGTCTGGCGCAGCAGATGACCCAGCAGGGCCTGATGAACGCCCAGGCCGCAGCGGCGGCGCCGGGCCTGGCTCCCGCGGCAGCGGCAGCGGCGGCGCCCGACGGGCTACCCGTGGTGACCGACTTGCTGTCCCCCGCGGATGTGGCGGGGCGGCTCGGCGTGCCGGAAGCCGACGTGATGGCCATCATCGAGAGCGGCGAGCTGAAAGCCAAGAAGATCGGCGCCAGCGTCCGCGTCACGAAAGCGGCGCTGGACGCGTACCTGGCGCAGTAGACGCTTGATCTGGGCCGGGGCTTCAGCCCCCCGGCGTGAGGCGTAGGGTTCTGCTGTAGGCCGGGGCTTCATCCCCAGAGTGAGGCCATAGATTCTGCTGTAGGCCGGGGCATCAGCCCCGGCGTGAGGCGTGGTCAGTGAGCGAGACACCCACCGACGTCGTCGCCCGTGAAAAGCACGCCTGCCCGGCGTGCGGCGCGCAGGCCGAATGGAGCCCGTCCAAGCAGAAGCTGGTATGCCCGTTTTGCGGGACCGAGTCCCCGTACAACATCCATGCGGCGGGCGGCGCCGTCGAGGAGATCGACCTCGTCACGACGCTGCGCGAGATGCCGGACGAGCTGCGCGGCTGGGACACCGAGCGGCGCAGCGTCCAGTGCCAGAGCTGCAAGGCCGTCATGGTGTTCGAGCCCTCGAAGGTGGGGAAGAACTGCGAGTTCTGCGGCTCGCCGGCGCTCGTCGACTACGAGGAGTTGAAGTCGCCCATCCGGCCGCAGAGCCTGCTGCCCTTCAAGTGGTCGCAGGACCAGGTCCGCGACGCCATGAAGCGATGGTATGCCAGCAAGTGGTTCGCGCCGGGCAAGCTCAAGAGCCGGGCGCTCGTCGACCAGGTCAAGGGCCTCTACATCCCGTACTGGACGTTCGATGCGCAGGTGCACTGCCCGTGGACGGCTGACGCGGGCTACTACTACTACACGACGGAAAGCTACACGGACAATCAGGGCAAGTCGCAGACACGCCAGGTCCGGCACGTGCGCTGGGAACCGGCGGCGGGCGTGGTGGACCACTTCTTCGACGACGAGCCCGTGCCGGCCACGAAGGGTGTGAACGAGAGACTGTTGCGCGGCGTCGAGCCCTTCCCCACCAAGGAACTGATCCCGTACGACACGGCGTACCTGTCCGGCTTCGTGGTCGAACACTACCAGGTGGTGCTGCTCGATGCCGCCAACGAGTCGCGGCAGCAGATGCACGATCAGCTGATGACGCTGTGCGCGGCCCAGGTGCCGGGCGACACGCAGCGGAACCTGCGGATCGATCCGGACTACTCGGGCCTGACGTTCAAGCACATCCTGGTGCCCGTCTGGCTGTTGACGTACATGTACGGCACCAAAGGCTACCAGGTGGTGGCCAACGGCTACACCGGGATCATCGCCGGCCAGTATCCGAAGAGCGTCTGGAAGATCCTGTTCGTGGTGGCCCTCGCGCTCGTCGTCCTGACCATCATCGTCCTGGCGAACAACTAGGCCCGGCGCTCAGTAGTGTCGATGATGTGCAGGGAATGTATCGCGCGGGCTTCAGCCCGCGTGCCCGGGGCGAAGAGGCCCAACGCAAATGAGCCCCGGGATTAGCACGGGAGACGGACATGGCAGCACGCATGGATATGGTGTTCATCGGCATCAAGGGTGCGGTGCTGGCGCTCGATCGCGCCACGGGCGTGGAGCGCTGGCGGACGGGCATCAAGGGATCGGACTTCGTGAACGTCGTCGTGCAGGATGGCGACCTCTACGCGGCGACCAAGGGCGAGTTGTGCCGGCTCGACCCGGCGACCGGCACGATCCTGTGGCAGAACGAGCTAAAGGGACTCGGGCGCGGCCTGATGACCATCGCGGGCGGGTCGCAGGTGGCCCCGGCCCGCGAGCGGCAGGAACAGGACGAGCACGCCGCCGCCGCGGCCGCCGTGGTGGCGTCGTCCTAGGGCGAGTCTCAATCCCTCGCGTCCAGCGCCTCGCGCACCTTGGTGAGCAGGGCTTCCCGGGAAAAGGGTTTCTGGATGAACTGGACGCCGGAATCCAGCACGCCCTGGTGGGCGATGATATCGGCCGTATAGCCCGACATGAACAGGCGCTTGATCTTGGGGTAGAGCGCGATCACCTGCCTCGCCAGCACCCGGCCGTTCATCTCCGGCATCACCACGTCGGTCACCAGGAGATGAATGTCGCCCGCGTGTGCCTCGGCCAGACGGACGGCCTCACCCGGCCGGAGGGCGGCCAGCACGGTGTAGCCCTGTAATTCGAGCATCTGCTGCGTCAGCCGCAGGATGGCGGGTTCATCCTCCACGAGCAGGACCGTTTCCCCGCACTCCCGCGTTGGCGCCGCCGTCACGACCGCCGCCGCCTGCCCGGCCTTGCCGACGTGCCGGGGCAGGTAGATCGTGAACGTGGTTCCGTGACCCGGTTCGCTGTACGCGTTGATGAATCCGCCGTTCTGCTTGACGACGCCATAGACCGTGGCCAGGCCGAGGCCCGTCCCTTTCCCCAGCACCTTGGTCGTAAAGAACGGTTCGAACAGATGTGAGAGCGTCTCCTTGTCCATGCCGCTGCCGTCGTCGCTCACGATCAGCCGCACAAACGGCCCCGGGGCGATCCCCGGGTTGGCCGCGCAGTAGTTCTCGTCGACGTCGCAGTTGTCCGTGGCGATGGCGATCTCGCCCACGCCCGAGATCGCGTCCCGGGCGTTGACGCACAGGTTGGCGAGCAACTGGTCGATCTGCGAGGGATCCACTTTGACCGGCCACAGGTCCGGACCCGGCTGCCACTGGAGGCTGACGTCCTCGCCGATGAGGCGTTCCAGCATGTGGAGCATGCCCGCCACCGTCTCGTTCAGATCCAGCACCTTCGGCAGGATGGTCTGCTTGCGCGCAAACGCCAGTAACTGACGCGTCAGGGCGGCAGAGCGAACGGCCGCCCCGCGGATTTCCCTGAGGTCGGCGTGGAGCGGCTGCGCGGGGTCCACCTGGGCGAGCGCCAGGTCGGCGTGACCGAGGATCACGCCCAGCATGTTGTTGAAGTCGTGCGCCACGCCGCCAGCCAGGCGTCCCACCGATTCCATCTTCTGGGCCTGCTGAAGCTGGGACTGGAGGGCTACCGTCTCCTCGTGGGCCCGCTTGCGCTCAGTCATGTCGCGGATGTTGCACTGGATGACCTTGTGGCCCTTCACCTGGTAGACGTTGCTGACGAACTCCACGTCGATCTTCCGGCCGTCATGGGTCCTCAGCGGCTTGTCGTTGTAACGGACGAATTCCTCCCGCTGGAGGTCCGCGAAACTGTCCCGGTTGGCGATGATGTCCTCGAAGAAGCCGAGATCCCAGACGGCCTTGTCGAAGAACGAGTCGCGCGAGAACCCCAGCAACTCCACCAGGAACGGGTTGACGTCCACGATCACCCCCGTCTCGGCATCGAGGATGAGGATGCCGTCCCTCGCCGACTCGAAGAGGCGGCGATACCGGAGCTCGGAGGCGATGAGCGCCGCCCCGGACCCCTCCGTCTCGTTCCCCATACGCCTGGCGGTCGCACCGACGATCGCCACGATCAACCCCGCGGCCGCCAGCGCGCCCAGCAGGTGCCACAGCGCGGGATTGACGGCACGTCCGGAGTTGGCGATCGCAACAGCGGTCAGGCCCTGAATGATGAGGAGCAGCAACGTGGCAAGCCCGAAGGCGCGAAGGAAGAGGCCACGCGTCAGCAGGGGCTGTGACGCGTAGGATGGGGAACCTGTGTGTCCCTCCAGCGCCGCCGGGGTCGCCCGTGAAAGTCTGAACATCGCATGCCCTTCCGACAGCGGGTTGCGGATGGCATGACCCGCACGAATGGCCTGGCGAGGCGGGGCGACGAGGCCCCGGTTCATGCCGGTTCCAGCGTAGAGGAGTGCGCGGGGGGGGGCTGTTCGATTGTGAACACCGTGGCTTCGCCCTCGCCACCCTCCGGCGTTGCACGGGGGGCAGGTCGGCGTCCATACCTCGGGCGCGGCGAGCACGCCTCGTCCATGTCGAATCTGGTCCCGTGGCAGTACGAGTGGGCGTTGGTGGCGACTACGGAGCGATGACCGTCAGCGTGGCGGCCTTCCGTCCCGAAAAGCCGGTGTTCCGCGCGGAGTGCCGCCCCGGGTTGTACGAGGCAGGTGAAAGGGTGGGGGCATTGCGGCGGATGTTTGGAGTGAGGCGAATCATTCCCAGGCAATCCGCGTAGAATGCGGTGGATCTGGCGAGCGGCCATCTGGAAATGGGAGCGTTGAATGAAACAAGTCATGTGCCGGTCGGTGATGTTGATTGTGCTGGCGGTCCTGCTGCTTCCGTCCGTGTCACGGGCGCAGGCTTCGCCGTCGAAGCCTCGGTATCAGCCGCTCTCCAACTCGGAGATGTCACAACAGGGCCTGTGGGAACCGTGGGTCGCAGAGTTCAATGCCCTGAACGGCAAACAGAAGGCCGAGGTCGTGCGTCGTCACGTCAGGATGTGCCTTGATTCGTTCGACCTGACCGACGAGCAACGGGCGTTTATCACCGAGACGACCGCAAAGTTCGTGACCGAGGACGCCTATGGCGAGGCCGATCCGGCGAAACGGGCCGCGATACAACAGGAGATGCAGCCGGTGCAGGGGAAAGCGATGACCTTGCTGGGGCCAGAACTGGCCATGAGGATCTTCGCCGCGAAACCACCCATCTCGGTCGTGTTCGATGTCAAGAACGATCCGAAGTTCAAGTAGGTGATGGACCTGCTGGGCATGACCGACGGATGCAAGCTCGACGCAGAACGAAGGAGATCGCCGCGAAAGGCGAACTCGCCTTCATGGTTCCCGTAAGCTGGCTGGTGTTCGCCGGTTGGGGGAGTCACAACCTGTCTGTGAAGGACAGGGACCTGCGCCGAGACGACAGCGCAGCCATGCGTGGATTTGTGTCGCGCGGGGGCTTCTGGATCGTGTGACCCGGCGTGATCGCGCTGGCGCTCGAAGGGTTTCTGCGTTTCGTGAAAGGCCGTGGTGAACCGGTCGTTCGCTCTGTGGGAGCCGGCGCGCGGCTCGGCCGCGCCCAGGCAAGGCGCGCGGCTTGATTGGCGGGCAGACTCCCGCCTGCGACGGGAAAGCGTTGAAACTGTCAGGGGAAAAGCTGGCGGGGTTGACGGGACTCGAACCCGCGACCTCCGACGTGACAGGCCGGCGTTCTAACCAACTGAACTACAACCCCGCATCGAACCGATGGCCTACGTGCGTGGCGGCCGCTGTCCCGGCCGCCTCAGGCCTTCTGCCGGTGATTCGAACCGCAACTCTGGTGGGCGGTACAGGGCTCGAACCTGTGACAGCCGGCGTGTAAAGCCGGTGCTCTACCACTGAGCTAACCGCCCAACACGTCCTTCCGGCCCTCCGGCAAAGGATTGATTCTACCACGGCGGCGGAAGAGCTTCCACCACCAATACAACGATGCCGCGCCGAACAGCGTCCCCAGGAACAGCATGCCGGCCTGCAGGTAGACGCTCGGCAGTTCCGGCCTGAGCCGCGCGGTCTGCGGGCGGCCAGGCGGATAGATCACTTCGACATGCGACGCCAGCGCGTACAGGTGCACCGGCGCCCGCTCGGCCGACGTCACCGCGTACGTGCGATCGCCATCCCGGAATTCCACGATCGCGCGGTAGAGCTTCTGCGCCTCCACCAGTTGCACGCCCGGCCTGCCGGCCGTTCCCGGGGACGTCGCGGCGGCGGATCCCGCCCGGGCCGGCGGCGTGGCCGCCACCAGTTCTTCGGCCTGCCGCACCACCAGGCCTTCCGCCACCATGCCGGTCATCGCGAAGCGCAACTGTCCCCACGCGCCCGTGACGATGGTGACCGACACGTACAGGAAGTACAGCAACACCAGCCTGAGGCCGATGGCCTTCAGCCAGCCAAGCCCCATCCGGCCGAAGCGCGATGCCGTTGATCCCCGCTCCACGGCCACGATTGTAGCGTATCGGATACAGTCTGCCGCCACTCTGAAATGCCGGGCGATACGTTGGCCGGCACCGGCCACCGCTGCCGCAAGTGGCTTCGGGTACACTACGAGCGCTGTGGCTCACCTCACTTGGCGCCAGTGGTTGACCGGGAACGCGTGCGCGTGCGCCTGCGTCGCGGCGACGATCCTGCTGGCCTCCACGCCGTACCCGTCCTGCGCCCAGGACGCCACCGCGCCCCCGCGGCCGCGGATCGGCCTCGCGCTGGGGGGCGGCGCCGCGCGCGGCTTCGCGCACATCGGCATCCTGAAGTGGTTCGACGAGCACCGCATCCCGATTGACGACGTGGCGGGCAGCAGCATGGGCGGCCTGGTGGGCGGCGCGTTTGCGGCCGGCATGTCGCCCGGCGAGGTGGAAGCGCTGGTGGCCTCGCTGCGCTGGGACGTGATGCTCGCCTCGAGCGCCCCGTTTGCCGACAAGGACGCCCGGCGCAAACAGGACGCGCGCGACTACGTCTCGCAGATGGCATTCGGCCTGCGCGGCGGCTTTACGCTGCCGCGCGGCCTGAGCACAGGCCAGCCCGTCGAGGTGGTGCTCGGCCGCATTGCCATGCCCTACTACGCCATCTCGAATTTCGACGATCTCCCGACGCCGTACCGCGCCGTGGCCGTCGACCTGCGCAAGTCCGAGGTCGTGGTGTTCGATCGCGGGTGGCTGGCCGAAGCGATGCGCGCCACGATGGCGCTGCCGGGCGTGTTCCCGCCGGTGGTCGCGGGCGGCCGGTTGCTCGTGGACGGCGGCGTCCTGAACAACGTCCCGGCCGACGTCGTCTCGGACATGGGCGCCGATGTCGTCATCGCGGTGGACGTCAGCGCCGACCTCGCACATGAGGCCCGCGCGGAATCGATCATCGGCGTCCTGGGCGATACGCTCAACGTGATGTTGCGGGGGCTGACCCGGGCGTCACTCGAGCGCGCCAACCTGGTCCTGGCGCCCGACCTCAAGGGCATGTTCGGCACCGATTTCGATCGGGCCCCCGAGTTCATCCAGCGTGGCTATGCGGCCGCGGAGGCCCGCAAGGCGGATCTGCTGCCGTACGCCCTGTCCGACTCCGCCTACCGCGCGTACCTGGCGAGTCGAGCCAGCCGGCGGCGGACCGAACTGCCTGCCCCCGCGTTTGCCGAGGTCGAGGGCGTGACCGGCGCGCAGGCGTCCCAGATCCGCACGCGCTTCTTGCCGTTCGTGGCGCGGCCGCTCGACGAAGCGGGCATCGAGAAGCAGTTGAGTGCGCTCATCGGCACCGAGCGGTACACGACAGCGACGTACCGCCTGGCCGTCGAGGGCGGGCGGACCGGCCTCATGATCACGGTGACGCCCAAGACGTACGGCCCGCCCTTCCTGCTGGTGGCCCTGGACCTGCGCAGCGATCCGTCAACCGGCATCGCGGCGACGGCACGCGGCCGCATCGTGGCCATGGACGTGGCAGGAGCCGGGAACGAAGCACGAATCGACGTCGCGGCCGGCACGGAGATGGGCGTCGGCGCCGAGTGGTACCGTCCGATGGGCCGCACGGGGCTCTTCCTCGCGCCGCGCGGCGGGGTCGAACGCCGGCAGTTCAACGTGTACGACGCCGCCCGCTTCCGGGCCGAGTCCCGGGAATCGAACTACCGCATCGCCTGCGACGTGGGTTACACGTCCGGCAACCGGTTCGAGACGCGTGTGGGCTATGCGGCCGAACACCTCGACAGGGCCACCACGGTGGGCGACCGCCTGCTGCCGGACCTCAATGGCGTCCAGACGTACTTTTCCGGCACGCTGCGCTACGACGGTCAGAACGGCGCCGTCATTCCGGACCGCGGGGCGTTCGTCCAGGGGCGCATCCGGCGCTTCGTGGAAACCGCGAAGTCGGCGCCAACGAGCCTGGTGGCCGCGGCAGACCCCGCCGACCTCCTGATGGCGGACATCGACTCGACGTGGTTCGCCCAGGCCGGCACCCACGGCCGCGTGTTCGTCCGGGCGGCCGGCGGCACGGCGTTCGGCAGCACCACGCTGATCAACGCCTTCACGCTCGGCGGGTCGTTCTCGCTGGGTGCGCTCAACGACGGTGAACTGCGCGGCAGCGAGTTCGCCCTGGTGGACGCGGGCTACCTGCACCGCCTCTACCGCTTCGCGGAGGGCGCGGCCGGATCGCTGTGGATCGGCGGCTGGGTGGAAAGCGGCGGCGCGGCCGATCGCCTGTCGACGAGCGCGATCAAGACGAACTTCTCAGGCGGGATGATTATCGAGACGCCGCTGGGGCCGATCCTCGCTGCGGCCAGCGTGGGCGTGGACGGGCGCTACCGCTTCTACGCGAGCCTCGGGAACGTGCTGCCCAGCGCGCGCTAGGCGGCAGCTAGCCGCGCCTGCGGCACGCGCGCCGAGCGTGCAGCAGGTCCGCAACGGCGGCACTGGCCGGGTCCGCGTCAGGCCCTGCGACCACAGCAGCAGCGCCAGGGCGGTGATGAATGGACCAGATCGTCTGTATCAACCCTGCTCCAGGGTCTGCCGCCCGGCCGCCGGTGGTCACGTGCAATCGGTCTCAACGTCCCCGGCAGGTGAAGTTCCCGGCGTCATCCGTGCTCCCGGTTCCCGTGTACACCGCCACCATCGGGTAGGGACAAAGCGGCCGCGAGCGATCGACCGCGCCGCCCACCAGGCGAACCGCTCGAAGTCGATCCGGCGCCTGCTTGCGCTCGACCCATTGCACGATCGGATCGAGCTTGTCGAAGTTGCTCGGGCCTTCGCCCCCGACGCAATGGGCCATACCCGGCACCATGAACAGGCGGATCGAGTCCTGCACGCTGGCGGCGCCGCCCATCGCCGCGGTCACGCTGGTGAAGTAGTTGATGCTGTTGAGCGGCGCGATGAGCATGTCGCTCCAGCCGTGGAACATGAGCAGCTTGCCGCCCCTGCCGAAGAACGCGGAGAGATTCGGCTCGATGGCATTGTCGTCGCCGCCGTCCAGCTTGTCGGCCAGCGCCACATCCTTGTCGAAATCGAACGTCCGGAAGTCCCAGGCGGGATTCCGGAACACGATGTACTTGAAGTAGTCGGTGGCGATGCTCATGGGCTCGGGACCGCCGGCCAGGCCGGTCCAGCCAAGCTCGCTCCCGGGTTCGAGGCCCGGGAAGATCTCCGCGCCCGTGCGAGGGTTCCTTGCGGCCGCATAGATCTTGCGCGCGGCCTCGACCTGCGCCGCCGTCAAGCACGCGGGTCCGTCACCGCCCGAGCATTGAACCGTCTTCGGATCGAAGCGGCAGCGCGTCGGGTCGTCGATGACCCCGTCCTTGATGCCGTCCGCCGCATCGCAGGCGTCGAGGGCAGCCTGGTGAATCACCGCGAACTTCTGCTTGGGAATCAGGCTCGCGGGTGCCTGCAGCGTGGCAAAGGCCACCCACAAGCTCTGCGCCAGCATGTGCGTCATGTAGTTGGCCGGCGCACCCGCAACGATGCCATCGTAGTCCTCCGGAAACCGCTGCGCTTCCTTCAGTCCCTGCCGGCCGCCCGTCGAGCACCCCTCCCAGTAGGAGGTCTGCGGCGGCTTGCCATAGTAGCGCCGCACGAGCGCTTTGGCCTGGACGGTCATCTCGTGCACGGCCCGGTACGAAAAGTCGATCAGCTTCTCCGGGTGGTTGAACGCGAAACTGCCGTCCCGAGTGGCGTGGCCGGTGTCCGTCGCGGCCACCGCGAAGCCGCGGGCCAGGGCACCGGCGAGTGCCTGTACCGAAATCGATCCGGCCCAGCCGCCGTTGCCCACGCCGAGGAACCTGCCGTTCCAGTGTTCCGCCGGCAGCCAGAGCTCCATCTTGATATCGGAATCAGGCGACGGACGCAGCGTGACGGCGACGCGGCAGAAGGCGGGAAGCGCGTTGTACGGGCGGAACGACGGGGCACCCGGCGCCAGCAGGCCTGATGGCGTGGCGGCAAACTGGCCCGCCGGGACGGCCTGCGCCCGCGTCACCTCGGCGTGAGACAGGGCGAGAGACGCCAGTTGATCGCAGGCGTCCACAGCCGCCGCGGTCTGGTGCCCGTCGAGGCCCGCGACGAGCAACGCAAGGATCCCGCCCACGACAGTTCTCATGGTTCCACCGTTCAATCTCCGCCCGCGTCACCGATGAAGGCGCGTCGCCGGCCGCAGACCTGGGCTATCGCCGATCCAGGTAGTGCACCGGCGATTGTTCGCGCAGCCGGTCGGCGGCGTGCTCCGCGGTCAGATCGCGCTGCGGCTCGGCCGTCATCTCGTAGCCCACCAGGAACTTCCGCACCGTCGCCGATCGCAGCAGCGGAGGATAGAAGACGGCGTGCAGACGACAACCGGGGTTGGCGGCGCCGTCGATGGTGCGGCCGTGCCAGCCCATCGAATACGGGAACGGGCAGCGGAACAGGTTGTCGTAGCGCGCGGTCAGGTCACGGAAGACCGCCGCGAGCAGCAGGCGTTCGTCGGGCGTCAGGGATCGGAGATCATCGACGCAGCGCCGCGGGACCACCATGGTCTCGAACGGCCACACGGCCCAGAACGGCACCAGCACCACCCACGCGTCGTTCTGACACACCACGCGGACGCCCTCGGCCAGTTCCCGAGCCAGGTAGTCGCCGAGCAGGTCCCGGCCATGGGCGGCGTGGTATTTCGCCTGCATGGCGAGCTTCCGCTCCGGCAGGTGAGGCACCTCCGCCGACGCCCAGATCTGGCCGTGCGGATGCGGGTTGCTGCAGCCCATCGCGGCGCCCTTGTTCTCGAAGACCTGGACGTACCGCAACCACCCGGCGCGGGCGGCACGTTCGACCTCCTCGGCCCACAGATCGGCCACGTCCCGGATGCCGGTCGTCTCCATACGCGCCAGGGTCAGGTCGTGCCGGGGCGAGAAGCAGATCACGCGGCAGACGCCGCGCTGCGGGAGCGCGCGGAGAAGGCCGTCGGACACCGGGCTGCACGAAGCCGGTCTCACAACGGCTGCGTGGTCTCGCCGTAGCGCCTCGCGCGGAGGCGGAAAGCCCTGGGCCACGTTGATAGTCCCCGGCGCCCCAACGGGTTGGTCCGGCGCCGCGCGACCTGGTATGGGCGGGGGCTTCCGTCCCGGCTCCGCTTCCACCAGCGCCGGGAAATCGTTGTCGAACGCGTACGTCGACGGGTACGCGGGATTGCGCAGGCCATTCGCGCGCGTATTGCCGGGGCAGAGATAGCAGGTGGGATCGTGGGCGGGGCGGTCGTCCGCGTGCGCGGGTTCAACCTGGCCCTGCCACGGCCTCGACAGCCGGTGCGGGGAGACCAGCACCCACTCGTCGAGCAGCGGATTGTAGCGGCGGTGCAGCCCGGTGAGCAGCGCGGGATTGACCGTGCCCATGACAGAGGAGCATACACCGGCCGGCGTGCGCTGGTGTCCACACACGGCTGAAGCCGTGTGCCACGTTCCAGGCCGGTGCGTGGCGCAGGGCTTTTCGCCTTCGCGCGAAGCGCCACGGCGAGACCAGGCAGGCGCGTGAATCATGCCGCAGCCGGCCAGCCCCGTGTCACTGCGTCTATAATTCGTGCATGGCTGTCGTGCCCGGACTCACGCGCCTGCTCGCGTCGCGGGCCCTTGCCGGCCTGCGGGTCGGCCTGGTGTGCAACCCCGCGTCGGTCGATGCGGACCTGGCGCATGCGTCCGACCTCGTGTTCGGGTCGGACGGCGTCACGCTGGCGGCCATCTTCGGACCGCAGCACGGGTTTCGTTCCGACCTGCAGGACAACATGATCGAGTCGCCCCACGCGTCGGATGCGCGGCGGCGGGTCCCGATCTATTCGCTCTACAGCGAAACCCGCGAGCCCACGGCGGAGATGCTCACCGGCCTCGATCTGCTCGTGATCGACCTCCAGGACATCGGCGCGCGCATCTACACGTTCGTCTACACGATGGCGAACTGCCTGCGCGCCGCCAAGAAGCACGGGGTCCCGGTCGTCGTCTGCGATCGGCCGAATCCCATCGGCGGCGCGGCCGTGGAAGGCCCGATCCTGCGCCGGGGCTTCGAGTCGTTTGTCGGCCTCTTCCCGATCCCGATGCGCCACGGCATGACCATCGGTGAGCTGGCCCGGCTCTTCAACGACGCGTTCGGCATCGGCGCCGACCTGCGCGTCGAACTGATGGGCGGCTGGCGCCGGTCGGACTTCTTCGACGCGACGGGCCTGCCGTGGGTGATGCCGTCGCCGAACATGCCGACGCTCGACACCGCGGTGGTGTATCCGGGCGCGGTGCTCTTCGAGGGCACGCAACTGTCCGAAGGGCGCGGCACGACGCGCCCGTTCGAACTGCTCGGGGCGCCGTGGGTGGATGCGGAGCGCTTCGCCTCCGACATGAACGCGCAGCACCTGCCGGGCGTGCGCTTCCGTCCCGCGGTCTTCGAGCCGACGTTCCAGAAGCACGCACGCGAGACCTGCGGCGGGTGCCAGATCCACGTGACGGATCGCCAGGCCTTCAGGCCGGTCGCCACCGGCGCGGCCCTGCTGGCGGGCTTCCGCCGCGCGAGCGCCGGGCGGTTTGCCTGGCGCCAGCCGCCCTACGAGTACGAGCACGACAAGATGCCCATCGACATTCTCGCCGGCTCTCCCGCGCTGCGCGAGCAGGTCGATCAGGGCGCCAGCTGGCAGGAGATCGAGGCCAGCTGGCAGGCCGGCATCGACGCCTTCATGGGCATCCGCGGGCGGTTCCTCTTGTACTAATGGGGTCGGACCTATTTTCCTGCGGTCGTCGCCGAAAATAGGTCCGACCCCATTTCCCTTTCCGTCTTTCGCCTTTCCCCTATCCCCTGTCTTCAGCTAGCATGACGCAGCCCCTGCGGACGCCTTTCCTGTCACGTTCACATTCGAGACGAACCACCATGGCCCAGCCTGCTTCCACCGACACGACTCCCCCGATCCAGCCGTTCCCCGGATCGTTCTGGACCGCCAACGTCACCGAACTGTTCGAGCGCGCCGCGTACTACTCGATGGCGAGCTTCGTCGTCATCTACCTGGGCCAGTTGGGATTCGGCGCCTGGTGGCCGTCGTTCCTCAATTCGAGCGTTCTCTGGTTCCTGGTGTACTTCCTCCCGATCCTCTCGGGCACGATTGCCGATCAGATCGGTTTCCGCCGGGCGCTGCTGATTGCCTTCGTCCTGCTGGCCATCGGCTACTTCTTCATGGGGTATCCCGTCTGGTTCGGCGGCAGCGTCCTCACCAAGTCGATCTCGTCGAACGTCACCGTCGGGCCGCGTGACTTTTACATGGTGTTCGGCGCCGTCGTGCTGATCGGGATCGGCGGGTCGGTGATCAAGCCGTGCATCTCCGGCACGGTGCAGAAGGTGGCCGGCTCCCGCGCCACGCTCGGCTTCGCCATCTTCTACATGGTGATCAACATCGGGTCGCTGTTCGGCCGCGGCACCGCCTTCGTGGTCCGCAACGGCTCCAGCCTGGGCGTCAACGTGCAGGTGGTCATCGTCTGCGCGCTGGCCGCCGCGGGCATCGTGCTGCTGGTGCATCGCACGACGAAGGCCGAGCGCAGCCAGAAGGACATCTGGACGGCGACGGCCGGCTTCACGGCGTTGACCGTGGCCGCGGCGCTGACGGTGGCGTGGATCTACGGGTCGCACGCGGAGGAGCGGGCGCTGGCCGACTCGGCCAACCTGTCGTCGATCTTCGCCGTGTCCGCGCTGGCCTCGATCGTGGCCTTCTTCGTGGTCCTGTTCACCTACCGGGAACCCGCCGCGGCGGCGGGCCCGGCCAAGCCGAAGCGCTCGGTGGGCCGCATCCTGCTGGATATGGTGCTGGTGCTGCAGAGCGGCCGCTTCACGCTCTACCTGATCGTGATGACGGGCTTTTACTTCATTTACAACCAGGTCTACAACGTGCTGCCGCTCTACGTGAAGCGCGTGGTGGAGACCAGCCCGGCGATGGATCTCTACACGGCGGCCAACCCCTTCATCATCGTGTGCTTCCAGCTGATCATCACCAGCACGTGGGGCAAGATGAAGCCCATCCGGTCGATGGTCGCCGGCACGGTGATCATCGCGGTGGCGATGCTGATCAACATCGCGCCGATCTACAGCGCGGGCGGGCCGCAGGCGCTCGTCGCCAACTGGCTGCCGCTGGCGTCCGTCTTCATCATCATGACCGTGGCGCTGATTGCGCTGGGCGAGTTGTTCACGTCACCGCGCATGTACGAGTACATCGGCGCGCTCGCGCCGAAGGGGCAGGAAGGGTTGTTCCTTGGCTACGCCAACCTGCCGCTGGCCCTGGGGGCGGTGCTGGGCGGCCCGGTGGGCGCGTACATCTTCAACGACATCATGGCCAAGGGCGCCACGGTGAAGGCCGACGGCCTGCTCGAACTCGTGCCGGCCAACAACATGATGGGCTGGCTCATCCTGATGGCGATTGGTTTCGGGTCGGCCGCGTCACTCTGGCTGTTCAACGTGTGGCTGGAGAGGCAGAAGTAACACGAGGTGTGATCCCATGGCTCTACTGCAATGGTCACCGGTCATGAGCGTCGGCGTGAAGTTGATCGACGAACAGCATCAGCATCTCGTCGCCCTGATCAACGAACTGGACGATGCGATGGCCAGAGGCCGCGCCAGGGACGTCATGGGCAAGATTCTGGCGGAACTGTGGGAGTACGCGGAGACCCATTTCGCCACGGAAGAGATGTATTTCGCCAAGTTCGGCTACGCGGGCGCCGCCGAGCATCAACAGGAGCACGCGCAGTTCCTCGCGGATGTCGGTCGCTTCAAGGCGGATTTCGACGCCAACAGGCTGGGCCTCTCGGCGGAGGTCATGTCGTTCCTCAGCGAGTGGCTGAAGAAGCACACCACCGGCAGCGACAAGAAGTACAGCGGCTGTTTCAACGCGAACGGATTGAAATAGCCCCAATCGCCAGGGCTGCCCGACTTCGCTCTTCGAGCTTCGTCAGGGTCACGCCGGAGCGCTTCCCGCGGAGGCGGAAAGCCCCGGCCTACGGATGGGAGGTCGGGGCCGTCACGACTTTGCGCTTCCTGTTGGCGAACTCGGGCGCCTCCATGAAGCAGGTGCCCAGCACCTTGAACGACCGGGCGAAGGCCTTCGCCCCCATCCGCGAGAGCTCCGCAGGCGCCGCCCCGACATCCGGGTAGCCGTTGGCATCGGCCGTCAGCGACGCCGTCTCCCAGTTCTGGAAGAGCCGGCCCCACTCGCTGCCGAGGACGTGCTTCATCATCCGATCCGCGTGCATCGGGTACCAGAACGTGTCGTGGTACATCACGCTCGCCATGTAGGACCAGGGCGCCAGCACCGTCTTCAGGCTCCACTCGACCGGCTTCTTCAGCGGGCCCCAGTAGATCAGGTGCTGCATCCGTGACGCAAACGTCATCTTCTTGAACGGGCCCACGAAGTGCCAGTTCTCGGCCGCCGCCGACGCGTCGCCCACGATCTCGATGTCGCGCGGGTTGCCGCAGCCGAGGCCCGCCTCGTGCGCCAACCGGATGAACTTGATGGACATCGGGTCCATGCCCATCAGCTTGGCCGCCACCGCGTCGATCGCCACCTGGTCGGCGCTGGCCAGCAGCACGTTCTTCACGTGCGGCATCATGCAGCGCGGCCCGGGGCCGTCGCCCGCGAACGTGCCGTCCATCACGGCGAA
>Ga0334722_10000629_pt1 | contig 50206 bp, 44 predicted proteins | sample C3_bottom_MG_FD_207210 | JGI IMG/M metagenome (GOLD analysis project Ga0334722, IMG submission 207210) | Sediment microbial communities from Yellowstone Lake, YNP, Wyoming, USA - C3_bottom | ecosystem: Environmental > Aquatic > Freshwater > Lake > Sediment | place: USA: Wyoming | collected...
GCCAGGCTGGCGCCTCGGGCGGTCTGGACTCCTGCCCGCCAACCCCCGAATCGGTGGAATGTCACAAAACGAGACAACACGCAGTGTGGCTCAGGCGGTCCGAGGGATAGCGATGGAAGCTAAGTGCCGTATTTGGAGCGTGTTGCACGGCTATCCTGGACTGGAATCGGCATTTCGGGCAGGGAACTTGAGTAGGCCGCCTCATGTTGCATCACCACGAATGGTAGAGGATCGAGCCGCCGGCGAACCGTCAATGCCGAGATTGCTAAGGATTTCCGCAATCTGCCCGCTAATTCGTGTGCCGGCACGACGGGCACGGGAGTTGCTACAAAACGTGACGACTTCCTTCGGAGCTGGGGAGCGCCCGGCAGCTTGTGGTCAGACAAGCATCCGGCCGAGGGAGTAACTGGTGCCGAGCGGCACCATGTGTTTACCTCAGTAGCCACTTCAGTGTGGAGGCCAATTGTTATGAGAATGATCAAGGGACAGAAAGGCCTGTCACTGGTCGAGGTCACCATCATGCTGCTCGTGCTGATGCTCCTCACCAGCGTGCTGGCCCCGTCGATCTGGGACTTCGTCCACGACGCGCAGTGGGTCAAGGTGAAGGAAGATTGCGAAGCGATCGGCATCTCCTTCTCCCGTCTCACCCGCGACATCGGCCCGTGCCTGCGCGGTGATGCGGCCCAGCCCTGCGACATCAACCACCGGGTTGATGTGCTCAAGAGCTTCGGCAACACCGCCGGCGGCGGCACGGCAGTGGTTGCGATCGCCAACATGGCGTCGACCGACTGGAACGCGGCTGGCGCGAACGCGCTGGACACGATGGACAACCAGTTCGTGACCAACGCGTCGGGCTACAACACCCCGCTGCAGAACTACCCGACCACGTACCCGGTTGGACCGCACTTCGGTCTCGGCTGGCGCGGCGCCTATCTGGCTCCGCCCATCGGGCCCGACCCGTGGGGCACCGCGTACTACGTGAACTCCGGCTTCAACGCCGTCGCGGTCGACGCGGGCGTTGGCGAAGGCGGCCACAATCGCTGGTGGGAAACCGACGTGATCTGCATTTCCGTCGGCCCGAACCAGACGTTTGACACGACGTTCAAGCCCCACATGACCGGTCCGTACACGAGCTGGGGCACCTCACGCGGTGGCGACGACTTCACGTTCGTCATCTCCGGCAGCGGCCGGTAGGCCCTGCCTCGACCAGGGGTGATGCTGTGCGCTTCGAACGGCCACCATCGTCCTGGAGTGAGCGGCAGATGCTCGAGAGCAACGGGGGCCGAGGTTCGAGCCTCGGCCCCGCTCTCCTCGGATGTTGGCGGGACCGTGCCGGGAGACCAGTCGCAAGCGCTTCCCTGACTGCTGTTTCCCGGTGCGGATCTGCCGATAAGATGTGATAGCGTTTCGTAACCTGTATCATTTGTGAGGTTGCCGATGTCCGGCCCGCGCACAACCACCGATAGAAGCCGCCTGGGCTTCACGCTGATCGAGCTCACGGTGGTGCTCGCGGTGATCGTGACGCTGGCACTGGTCCTGACGCCCTCGATCGCCAACTTCATCAACGACTCCCGGTCGGCGCGGGCCACCAGCGACTGCAATACCATCGGCGGGGCCATTGCCAATTTCTATCGCGACAACGGCTTCTATCCCATGTGGAAGGTCGCGCTGAACGGCGGTCCCGGCACCGCCCAGAACCGTGTCCAGCTCCTCGTCAGCCCGGGCAACATCCCGGCCGAAGAACAGCTCAGCACCTGGACCTCTGGCACCACGGCGCTGCTCTCCGAACAGCTGGTCAATAACACCCCCGGCTACACGTTCAAATCGACGACGTCGCCGCTGGGCTGGAACGGGCCTTACCTGTCGTCGGAAATCATCGCCGACCCGTGGGGCAACCGCTACGTCGTCAACGTCGAACTGCTGGATCCCGGCGCCACCGTCGTGGGCGTCGGCGGCAAGGTCAAGGCCGCCGTGTGGGTGCTGTCGGCAGGCCCGAACGGCGTCATCGAGACCCGGTTCAACCAGTCGATCCTGACGGCCGCCCGCGGCGGCGACGACATCGTCTTCCGAATCCAGTAGGGGCCGACCTCCGTCCAGGCCCTGGGCCGGCCCGCTGGCCCGCCGAAGCCCCCGCCTTCACAGTCTTTCACGCCTGACGGTTTCGTCCGGGAAACCTATTTCTCCCGGCCTGTCGTGCCGACAACTGTAGTGACATATGGCAAACCGTGTAGGCATTGAGCTGCTTTCGCACGTGTGCCGGCTCGCTGAGGTCCGGGACACGACCGGTCTGTTCGGTGGTTCCCACGCCGGGGCAGGCGACATCCGTGTGCATCGGTTCCGGGAGGTGCCCGGCTCGCCGGGCCGGCTGACGGCGGAACTGCGCGCCGCACGGCGCGGCCGGGGCCGGCTGTCCGGCAGGGCCCGCGTCATCCTGTGGAACCTGAAGGCCAACTACGTTCCGCTGCTCCTCCCGCCTGCGGCCGCAGGCGACCTGGAGGCGCTGGCACGCCGGGAAGCCCGGGCGGCAGCCGGCAACCAGGTGCAGGCGGCCCTGACGGGGCCGCAGTGCGACGGCATTGTCGTCGGCGAACTGCGCGAAGGCGGCCGGCGGGAGGTCGGGTACGTCTCGGCAGCGCCCGACGAGGTCCGGGGACGGATCCAGCCTGTCCTGGACGCGGGTTTCGACGTCGATGCGGTGCTGACGCCCGCGTTGGCGCACGCGGCCATGGTCCGTCAGCGGTGGGCGACGTCGCCGGACGCCGTCACCGCCGTGGTGTCCGTCCACGCCGACGTGACGGCCATCACCGTCCTGCGCGGCGGCGTCATCCTCTTCGCCCGCGAGCTGCCGTGGGGCGCGCGGACGGATCGCGCCGAACTCGGCACGGGGGGCTTCGCCGCGAAGCTGGCATCGGAACTCAAACGCTCGCTGGTGTTCGTCAGCCAGAAGCATCGCGCGGACGCCGGCCACGTGCTGATCTGCGGGGACGCGCCGGACCTCCGGTCGCTCACCGCGCCGCTCATGCACGAGCTGAACATCGAGATTGAAACGCTCGATTCACTCGAGGGATTCGACGCCGCGCACCTGCCGGCGCCCGAGGATGAGTTCAGGGAGAACGTGGCGGCGTTCCGTCCGGCGTGCGCCGTCGCGGCGGAAGGGGCCTCTCCCGTCAGCCTGATGCCGCGATCGGCCGCGGCTGCAGTCAACGTCACGAAGGACACGCAGCGGAAGCTGCTGATGGCGGCCGCGATCGCGGCGGTGTGCGTGGGGCTGGGCTACGCCGGCGCGACGTACCTGCAGGCGTCCTCGCGGGCCGGGGTGCAGACCCTGCGGCAGCGCATTGCCGTGCTCGAGCCCGAGGCCAACCGTCTGGGGCAGGCGCAGGAACTGACCACGGCGCGATCGCTGCGGCTGTCCGCCCTCGAGGCATTCGCCACGCAGGGGCCGCGCCTGTCGCTCGTGCTCGACGCGTTCCGGCGCGCGCCGCACGACCTCGCCGTCAGCACGCTCGGCCTCAGCGACTCCCAGGCGGGCACCTGGCTGCTGACGGTAGACGGTGTGGCCAAGGCGCCGACGATGCCCGACGCGCAGGCCGCGTTCTCCGGATTCCTCAAGTCCGCGAGCGCATCGAAATACGTCGGACCGCCGAGCCGGCCGCCGGACATCAAGGTCCACACCGAGGAGGCGCAGCGGAAAGCCGCCTCGGCCGCCGGCGCAGCCGCCGATGCCGCCGCCGAGCGCGCGACGGCTCTTGAACGGATCCCGCCGCCCGAGCGCCCCCGGGACGTCGTCGTTCTCTCGGTGCGTGATATTCGCGTCTACCGGAACTGCCTGGCCGTCGGGATTCGCAGGAAGTTCACCGTGGGCGCGCCGACGTGGGTGCGGCGCGGCACGCTGCTCTACCGCGAATGGCTCGACCGGATCGCCGCGTACAACGCGCTCTGGGACGACGAGGTGCCCTGCCGGAACGGCGTCCGTGTCGATCCGAAGACGTACCGGCCCGAGGCCGCGCCGCCGGAGCCCGAACCCTTCGTGGGCACGATCCTCGACTTCGTGCTGCACTTCGAGGTGAAGAAATGAGCGCCCGGACCGATCGCCTCAATGCCGTCCTGCAGCGCGCCCTGCCCCTGGTCGTGGTCGCGATCGTGCTGGGCTTCGGCTACTACTGGCTGCTCCAGCCGGTCGTCAGCGGATACCTGCGAAGCCGGGAAGAAGCCCGGCCGCTCGAATCGCGCGTCAAGGTCCTCGAGGCCACCGTCGCGCGCCTGCAGGGTGTCCAGTGGCCCAACGAAGGGGAGGCGCTCACGCTCTTCGAGGAGCGCGTGGCGAAGGACGACCGCGTCGGCGACGTCATGGAACTGCTGACCCGGGCCGTGGCCGACAGCGCGACCGATCGGAAGCTCCGCAACCTGGCGATCAGCACCGGCGATGAGGCCGTTGCAGCGGTCGCGGGCGCTTCCGCCGGGGCCGCCCCGCGGGTCCGGCCGGCCTCGGCCGGCCAGGCGGAAGTGATCGATCCCCGCTGGAGCCTGTTCCCGTACCGGTTGACGCACACGCTCGTCACGCTCAGTTTCGATTCTTCCTTCTCGACGATCCAGGGCTTCCTGTGGCGGTTGCGCGACCTGCCCACCGCGATCGAGGTGCGCACGATGACCCTGTCGCGCGCCCTGCCGCTGATGCGTTTCCAGATCACGCTGCTCGTGTTCCAGCGCGGGGACGCGCTCGCCCCCGTGCCGGCCGCCGCAGCGCCGTCGCCGTCCGGGCCGCCGGTGATGCCGCCGGCCCAGCCGTCTGGCGTGGTCGTGCCCAATCCGATGGCGCCACGGGTCATCACGCCGCGCGGGCCGGGAGGGTAGCGGGCCATGAAGATCAAGAAACTGCACCTCCAGCTCGCCATCGGCTTCGTCGTGCTTGCCGCGCTGTTCAGCGTGTGGAACGCGTCGCGTTCCTCGCGAACCGGTCCCGGCGGGCAGCCGCCCAACCCGCAGCCGCTGATTGTCGGGGCTCCCGGTCAGCCGGCCCGCTCCTCCGTGCAGGTCGTGGACCCGGCGTCGATTCCGCCGCCGCCGGCCATCGACACCGCGCCTTCCTCGTCGGTGACCCGCGACCCGTTCCTGTTCGGCAGCGAATCGCGCGACGTGATCGAGGCGGCCATGGCGATGCAGGCCGGCGCCGACCCGGTCGTGCGGATGATCCTGTTCTCGGCGAGCCGGCGGCTGGCGCTGGTGGACAACAAGATGGTCGGCATCGGCGACCAGATCGGCTCGTTCCGGGTCGTCGACATCGAGCGCAACGCCGTGGTGTTCCAGGCCGCCACCGGTGAACGCCGGCGCGTGTCGACCCAGGCGGCGGTCCAGCAGGGAGCCAGCCGATGAAGTGGTGGGGGGCGCCTCGCGCCCGTCCCGACGTGGCGAAGAGCCGGCCGGGCAGCCCCTGGTGGCGGCTTCTCGTGGTCCTGCCGTTGACGGTGGGGTTGCTGGTCGCGGCCACGGGCTATTTTGCCGAGAGCACGTCGCGCCGCATCCACATCATTCACGGCGTCTTCACCGACGACACCACCCGGCTCCTGCAGCAGTTGAACGTGCAGCTCATGCTGGTGGCCGTCATCGGCGCCGTCCTCGCGTTCGGCATCGCGTTCGGCGTCACGATGCCCTTGCGCGCCTTTGCGACCCGCCTCGAAGCCGTGGCGTCCGGCGACCTGCGCGGATCGCTCGACGTCAGGACGACGCCCGAAGTGGAATCGCTGGCTGGCGCGTTCAACGAGGCGCTCAGCTCGATGAACCGCTACGTCTTCCAGACCATGACCGGCGCCGTCATCACGCTCGATACGCACGGGCGCGTGATCGCGTCCAGCCCGGCTGCGGAGATCGTCCTGGGCTACCGGGAAGAAGAGATCATCGGCCAGCGCTTCAGCGACGTCTTCGCGCCCGCGGACAGCGGCAAGGCCACGCTGGCGGCGTTCGAGACCGCCATCACCCAGCACAAGCCGATGCCGGTCGATGAGGCGTTCATCGTCACCAAGGACAGGCGCCGCGTCCGGGTCGGGCTGTCGGTGTCGTACCTCCGGCCGGCCGCGCGGCCGGGTGAGGACGACGCGGCGGCGGGCGCTGACGCCGAGGTCGTGGGCGTGACGATCGGGTTCAAGGATCTCGCCGAGGTCCGCCACCTGCGCGAGAACCTCCGCAAGGCCGACCAGTTGATGGCGCTCGGCACCGTCACCGCCGGCGTTGCGCACGAACTGCGCAACCCGCTCGCCTCGATGCGGGGCCTGACCGAACTGCTGGGCCGGGACTTTGAATCCGGCGACCCCCGGCGCCGCTACGTGACGACGATGATCGAGGCCATCGACCGGCTGAACCACATGGTCGAGAATCTCCTGCTCCTCTCGTCCGAGACCACGCAGGCGGAGACGCTCGACGCGGATGCGCTGGTGCGGGAGGTGGTGGGGTTCGTCAGGCTCGGCCTGGGCGATCACCGGATCGAGATGACGGTCGAGCCGGCGGCCGCGGACGCCCCGCTCTGGATCCGCTGCAACCGCACGCGGCTGATCCAGGCCCTCCAGAACGTCGTCCTGAACGCGGCACAGGCCACGCCCGAGCACGGCGCCGTCACGGTCCGGGCCGCCCGTGCCGACCAGCACGTGGCGATTCGCGTGCACAACACCGGGTCGTACATCACGCCGGAGGCGATGAAGCGCCTGTTCGTGCCGTTCTTCACCACCAAGCCGACCGGCACCGGCCTCGGCCTGGCCATTGCCCGGCAGGTCGTGGCGGCCTGGGACGGGCGCATCGACGTCGAGAGCGACCCGGAGAAGGGCACGACGTTCGTGATCCATCTCGCCGCCGCCCCGGCGGCCGAGGCCGCGGGAGGCCCGCGGCCGGAGGGGCCGGGGCGGGAGCCGCTGACCCGGACGGCCTGATACACTGGACGGTACTTCTATGTTCCATGTCCTGGTCATCGACGACGACGAACAGATGCAGTTCTTCCTCAACGAAGCGCTGCGCCGGCAGGGGTACGCGGTCACGTTGAAGAAGACGGCGGAGGAAGGCCTGCAGGCCCTCAAGGCCGACTCGGCCGACCTCATCCTCCTCGACATCCGGCTGCCCGGCATGAGCGGCCTCGAGGCGGTCGAGGAGATCCTGAAGATCGACGCGCGGGTGCCCATCATCATCATGACGGCGCACGGCACCCGCGACAACGCCATCGACGCCATCCGCCGCGGCGCGTACGACTACTTCACCAAGCCGTTCCGCCTCGAGGAGATGGAGATCGTCATCCGCCGGGCGCTCGAGAAGCGGAAGCTGCATTTCGAGATCGAGCGTCTGCGCGAGGAACTCGCCACCGCGCCCGGCCACGGCTGGGCCACGGCCGCGTCGCGCGCGATGAACGAGGTGATGCACCTCATCGATCGGGCCGCGCCGACCGATTCGACGGTCCTCATCCTCGGCGAGAGCGGCGTCGGCAAGGAGCTGGTGGCCGAGGCGATCCACGAGCGATCCAACCGCAAGCACCGGCCCTTCGTGCGCCTCAACTGCGCGGCGATTCCCGAGACGCTGCTCGAGTCCGAACTGTTCGGCTACGAACGCGGTGCGTTCACCGGCGCCCAGGCCCGCAAGGTCGGCAAATTCGAGCTGGCCGATGGCGGCACCCTGCTGCTCGACGAAATCGGGGACATGACGCTGGCGACGCAGGCCAAGATCCTCCGGGTCCTCCAGAGCCGGCAGGTGGAGCGCGTCGGCGGCACCGCCACCGTCAACGTCGACGTGCGCATCATCGCGTCCACCAACAAGGACCTCCTGCGCAACGTCCGCGAAGGATCGTTCCGCGACGACCTGTACTTCCGCCTCAACGTCATCACGATCAACGTGCCGCCGCTGCGCGAGCGCCGCGAGGAGATCCCGGGCCTGGTCGATCACTTCCTTGCCGAGGCCAACCAGCGCCTGGGCCGCACCATCCGGCGGACCTCGTCCGACGCGATGGCCGCCCTGATGTCCTACGACTGGCCGGGCAACATCCGCGAGCTCAAGAACGCCATCGAGCGCGCGGCCGTCGTCACCGACGGCGAAGTCGTCACGCTGACGTCGCTGCCGCAGCCGATCCGCCCGGCCGGCGTCGGGCTCGTGGCGGGCGTCGCGTCCGAGCAGTGGGAGACGTCCGGCAGCGTGTCGCTCGACGAGAAGATCACCCAGCTCGAGCGCGCCTTCGTCATCGAGGCGCTCTCGCGCACCGGCGGCGTCCAGGCCCAGGCCGCCAGGCTCCTCGGCATCACCGAGCGCAGCATCTGGCACCTGGTGAAGAAACACAAGATTGAGGTCGAGAAGATCAAGGAGCGCACGCAGATCTGACGCGTCCCAGGTTGACCATGATTGGACAGATGCTCGTCTCCGCCCGTGCGATTTCGCAGACCCAGCTGGACCAGGCCCTGGCCGAGCAGCGGCGCAGCGGCGCCCTGCTGGGCGACGTGCTGGTGGGGATGAAGTACGTCACCGACGAGGGGCTCGCGAAGGCCCTGGCCCAGGAGGCTCGCGTGCCGTACGCGGCCCTCGAGGCCGTCACCGTCGACCCCGACGCCGCCCGCCTCGTGCCCGAGAGCTTTGCCCGGCGGGCCATGGTGGCCCCGATCGCCCGGTCGTTCGGCCAGCTCAAGGTCGCCCAGGCCGACCCCTTCGACGTGATGGCCATCGACGAGCTCCAGCGCACCACCGAACTCGCCATCGACGTCGTCTGCGCGCCCCGCGGCGCCATCAGCCGCCTGCTGGACTCGGCCTACGGCCCGGGCACCGGCCGGCACCTGCAGGGGTTCGTGACCGACGGCCTGTCGATGCTCGCCGACCCGGGGCGCGAAGTGGCCATCGAGGACTCGCCGATCGTCCACCTCGTCGACGCCCTGATGGCCGACGCCGTGCGGGCCGGCGCGTCGGACCTGCACATCGAGCCCGAGGAGAAGATCGTTCGCCTGCGCCATCGCGTCGACGGCGTGCTGGCCCAGGTCGACACGCTGCCGAAGGAACTGCTCCTGCCGGTCGTGAGCCGCCTGAAGGTGATGGCCGGCCTCGATATCGCCGAGCAGCGCCTGCCGCAGGAAGGCCGGATCACGCAGACGATCTCCGGGCGCTCGGTCGACTTCCGCGTGTCGTCGTTCCCGACCGTCTTCGGCGAGAAGGTGGCCATCCGCGTCCTCGAGAAGGAGAAGCTGATCCGCGGCCTCGAGGAGCTCGGCCTCAACCGGCGGAACCTCGTCCTCCTGCAGGATCTGCTCAGCCGGTCCCGCGGCATCGTGCTCGTCACCGGGCCCACCGGCGCCGGTAAGACGACCACGCTCTACTCGGCGCTCAACGTGCTCGGCGGGCGCGAGAAGAACATCATGACCGTCGAGGACCCGGTCGAATACGAGTTCCCGTCGATCCGCCAGACGCAGGTGCGCCCGAAGGCGGGCCTGACGTTCGCCGCGGCCATCCGGTCGCTGCTGCGGCAGGATCCCGACGTCATCATGATTGGAGAAATCCGCGACCCGGAAACGGCCCAGCTGGCCGTGCGGGCCGCGCTGTCCGGCATCCTGGTGTTCAGCACGCTGCACACCCAGGACTCGCCCGGCGCCGTGCCCCGCCTGATGGACATGGGCGTCGAGCCGTATCTGATCGCGTCGGCCCTGGCCGGCGTCGTGGCCCAGCGCCTGGTGCGCATCATCTGCCCGCACTGCAAGGCGCCCGCCACGTACCCGGCGGACGTGCTGGAGAAGGTCGGCCTCCGCGTGTCGGACGGCATCCAGTTCTACAAGGGGGCCGGCTGCGACCGCTGCGATCATTCGGGATACAAGGGCCGCACCGGCGTCTCCGAGATCCTGATGATCGATTCGACGATCAACGAGTTGATTCGCCAGCGCGCCGACTCGCGGCAGCTCAAGGAGGCCGCGGTCCGCGGCGGGTTCAAGTCGCTGCTCGACGACGCCCTGTCGAAGGCCGTCCTCGGGCAGACGACCGTTGAAGACGTGTTGCGCGTGAGCTACGAGTAGCGACGATGCCAGACTTTGCCTACGTCGCCGTCGGATCCGACGGCAACCGATTCGAGGGAACCGCGACCGCGCAGAGCGAGGCGGCGCTCGAGAAACAGCTGCGCGCGCGCGACCAGTTCCTCGTCCAGGCGAGCCTCGCCGAATCCGACACGATCGACCTGTCGCAGGTCCGCTTCTTCGAGCGCATCAGCCGCCGCGACATCATCTTCTTCACGACCCAGCTGTCGACCATCGTGTCGAGCGGGGTCAATCTGGTGGACGGGCTCGTCGACGTCGAGTTGCAGGCCGCGAAGATCCCGCTCAAGCAGGTGGTCGCGGCGCTCCGCCGCGACATCGAAGGCGGACTGCCGCTGTCTTCCGCCCTCGAGCGCCACCCGAAGGTGTTCGACGAGCTCTACGTCAACATCGTGCGCGCCGGCGAGGCCACGGGCCGCGTCGACCAGGCGCTCGACGACCTCGTGCAGCAGCTCGAATGGCAGGAGGAACTGTCGGGGCGCATCCGCGAAGCCACGACCTACCCCCTGATGATCACGGGTCTGCTCGGCGTGCTGCTCACCGTGCTGGTCGTCTTCACGATTCCCCAGTTCACGAGGCTGTACCAGAACCTCAATACCAAGCTGCAGTTGCCCGCGCCGACCCGCATCGTCCAGGCCGTGGCGACCGCCATCGGCACGAACTGGCTCCTCATCCTGGCCAGCATCGTCTTCGCCTGGGTGTACTACCAGTACCGTGTCCAGACGCCGGACGGCGCCATCGCGATCTCGAGGCTGATCCTCAGGATTCCGCTCGTGGGCGACGCCGTCCGCAAGATCGCGTTCTCCAGGTTCGCGCACTACTTCGGGACGCTGCACGCCGCGGGCCTCGAAGTGCTGCCCACGCTCACGCTGATGGAGCGCGTCATCGGCAACCCCTACCTGTCCATGCGGTTCCGATCGGCCGTCAACCGCGTCGTCGCCGGCGAGGCCCTGTCGCGCGCCCTGGCCGCAACGGGCGAGTTCCCGCCCGTCGTCATCCAGATGCTGTCGCTCGGCGAGAAGACCGGGCACATGGCCAAGTCGCTGGAACAGGTCCGGCTGTACTATGATCGCGAAGTGGACGCGTCCGTAAAGCGGGCCCTGTCGATGTTCGGCCCCGTCGCCCTGATCGGCCTGGCGAGCATCTTCGTCCTGATTGCGGTGGCGTTCTACCTGCCGATGTTCAACCTCGCCCGAGCCCTGGCGGTGCGCCCATGATGTCCGACTGCGAACGGAAGAACGGTTTCACTCTGATCGAGGTCGTGATCATCGTGGCCGTCATGGCCGTGCTCGCCGCCGCCATCATGCCCTCGCTGTTCCAGCAGGTGATCGACGCCAAGGTCGCCGCGACCAAGACCAGCGCGAAGACGCTCTACGAGGCGATTGCCGGGCAGGCCGACGTCAAGGGCAGCTACGGGTTCCTCGGCGACATGGGCCGGTTCCCCTCGTCGGTGGACGAGCTCGCCAAGCCGCCGGGCGGCGCGCCGATGTTCCCGGGCACCGGCACGTTCAGGAGCGTCGGGATGGGATGGAACGGGCCCTACGCCACCAGCGGAACTTCCCAGGAGAGTTTCGGGCTCGACGCCTGGGGCCACCAGTTCCGCATCACCCAGGGCGGGCAGGTGCGCAGCGCCGGGGCCGACGGCGCGTACGACACCACGGACGACATCGTCTATCCGCCCGAGGCGCCGAAGATCGCGAGCCGCGTCATGGTGACCGTCAAGCGGCAGGATACCGAAGGGGCCGGCGCCGCGATCGACCCGACCGGCTACGAGGTGCGTCTCTACTACTCCAACAACGGGACGGAGGCCTTCCTGTCGAGCAGTGCGGCGCCCTTCGCGTTCGACAATATCTATCCCGGGCTCCACGCGATTGCCGTCATGCGGTCGAGTTCAGGCCAGATCGTGGCACAGGACACCGTCGAGGTGCCCCACAACACGACCAAGCTCGTCGAGCTGTTCTTCAGGCCCTGAGCGGGGGCCGGGGCGAACCCCGGCCGCGTCCTGGGGGGCCGTAGTGCTACACTGCCAGGAGCCGTTCCGGGAACCGATTCCCGGGCGGTGCCGTATCTTCCCTTGAGAGGACTGGTGCGTCCCGACCGGCCCGTATCGTGGCCCGGACGCCCGTGACACCACATGGCACTCATCGAAACGACCGATCTCTGGAAAACCTACGTGATGGGCACCGAGGAAATCCACGCGCTGCGCGGCGTGGACATCTCGATTGAACGCGGCGAGTACGTGGCCATCATGGGGCCCTCCGGGTCCGGCAAATCGACGCTGATGAACCTGATTGGCTGCCTCGACACGCCCAGCAAGGGCAGCTACATGCTCAACAACAAGCAGGTCGGCCAGATGAACGACGATGAGCTGGCCAGGATCCGCAACGAGGAAATCGGGTTCGTGTTCCAGACGTTCAACCTGCTGCCGCGGGCCACGGCGCTGCACAACGTGGAGCTGCCGCTCGTCTACGCGGGGATTCCGTCGCGCGACCGGCTGGTCCGCGCCAAGGCCGCGATGGAGAAGGTCGAACTCGCGGATCGGATGGGGCATCGTCCGAACCAGTTGTCGGGCGGGCAGCGCCAGCGCGTGGCCATCGCCCGGGCGCTCGTCAACAACCCCTCGATCCTCCTCGCGGACGAGCCGACGGGAAACCTGGATTCCAAGACCGGCGCCGAGATCATGAGCCTGTTCGACAAACTGTCGGCCGCGGGCAACACGATCATCCTCGTGACGCACGAAGCCGACATCGCCGAACACGCCCGGCGCGTCATCCACATCCGCGACGGCCGCGTCGAGCAGGACGCCCGCAAGGCCGCCTAGGGCAGGGCCGCCTGGTGGCCGGCGGCGACGTCGCGCAGCGGGAGCTGCAGGTCCACCGACGCCGCATCGAAGACAATGCGCTGTTTGTGAACGGCCGGGTCCGGATCGGGCACGGCCGACAGCAGCGCCCGCGTGTAGGGATGCGCCGGATCCCGGAACACGTCCTCGGTCCGTCCCATTTCGACAATCCGTCCCCGGTACATCACCGCGACGCGCGCGCACAGGTGCCGCACCAGGCGCAGGTCGTGCGCGATGAAGAGCAGCGTCAGCTGCAGCTGCGCCTGCAGGTCCATGAACAGATTGATGATCTGCGCCTGGATCGACACATCCAGCGCCGACACGGGCTCGTCCGCGATCACGAATGACGGCCCCAGCGCCAGCGCCCGCGCCAGCCCCACGCGTTGCCGCTGGCCGCCGCTGAACTCGTGCGGATAGCGGTCCAGTTGCGCCGCATCCAGGCCCACCAGTCCGAAGAGCTCCCGGACGCGATCCCGCCGCTCGGCGGGAGTGCCGATGCGGTGGATGATCAGGGCCTCCTCGACGATGGCCCCCACCCGCATCCGCGGGTTGAGGGACGAATACGGATCCTGGAAGACCATCTGCATGTCGCGGCGCGCGGCGCGCAACGCCGCCGGCGGCAAGCCGAACACGTCCCGATCGCGGAACAGGAACTGTCCGGCCGTCGGTTCGACGAGCCGCAGCATGCACCGGCCGGTCGTGGTCTTGCCGCTTCCCGACTCGCCGACGAGACCGAACGTCTCTCCGCTCCCGATCGAGAAGCTGACGTGGTCGACCGCGCGGACGGCGCGGGCGCGACGGAACGGCGAGGACCGCCGCGAGAATTCCTTCACCAGGCCGCGCACATCCACCAGCGCCATATCAGGACCCTGCCTCATAGAGCACGCAACGCGCGTGACGCGCCGGGCCGACTTCCAGGCGTTCGGGCGGCCGTTCCTCGCAGCGCGCCATCCGGTTGCCGCACCGGGGTGCGAACGCGCAGCCCGCCGGCAGCGCCGCCAGATCCGGAACCGCGCCCGGGATCGCCAGGAGACGGGCGCCCGGCGCCGATCCCGGCAGCGACGCGAGCAGGCCCCGGGTATACGGATGCGCCGGCGCCGCGAGCACCGCCTTCGCCGGTCCCTCTTCGACGATGCGGCCGGCGTACATGATCGCGACACGGTCGGCGAGCTGGGCGACGACGCCGAGGTCGTGCGTGATGAGCAGCAGCGCAAGGCCGAGCCGCGCGCGCATGTCCGCGAGCAGGTCGAGAATCTCGGCTTGAATCGTGACGTCGAGCGCGGTCGTCGGCTCGTCGGCGATGAGGAGTGATGGCGAGCAGGCGAGCGCTGCGGCAATCAGCGCGCGCTGCCGCATGCCGCCGGACAGCTGATGCGGGTAATCGCGGGCGCGGGCCGCGGCGTCGGGAATCCGCACCGCCGTAAGCAGGTCCACGGCGCGCTTCCGCGCCTCGGCGCGCGACGCCATGCCGTGTGCCGTCAGGGCCTCGGCGATCTGGTCGCCCACCCGGAACACCGGGTTGAGCGCCGTCATCGGCTCCTGGAAGACGAATCCAATCCGGGCTCCGCGGACGTGTTGCATCTCCCGTTCGTCGAGCACCGTCAGGTCGCGTCCCTCGAACACAATCGACCCGCCCGCGATGCGTCCGGGCGGCTGCACCAGGCGGATGATGGAGAGCGCGGTGACCGACTTGCCGCACCCCGATTCGCCCACCAGGCCGAGCACTTCGCCCCGATCGACGTGAAAGCTGATGCCGTCCACCGCGCGGACCACACCGGGCTCACCATTGCGCGAGACGGCAAACTCCGTCGTCAGGCCGCGGACGTCGAGCAGGGGAGAGTCGTCGCTCACGAGGGCATTATCGTAGGGAACGGGGCTGCCGCGATCGGATTTCGCGCCGCCCCCGTCCCGGCCGCGGCCTGGAGGAGCCGAATCGGCCCTGATTCACGTGGCGCGTGTCAGAATGAGGCACCTCTCCGCGTGGGGAGATCGGCGGTCCCGGAGCAGGCGGCTCGCGTTTCGACGCATAATGACGTGTCGCAGGATCTGGCACGTCACGTGCACACTGGAGAGAGGAGCCTGAGGTGATGGCGAACGAACAGGGAACCCTGTCGGACATCCTGCTGACCGCGCACGGCGTGCGCGTCGGTCAGGGTGATAAAGTCGTCATCGACGGCGTGAATCTCGAGATTCGCGCCGGCGAGATCTTCGGTATCGTGGGCCGGGCGCGATCGGGCAAGACGGCGCTGCTCGAAACACTGATCGGCCTCCGCCCGCCCCTGGCCGGCACGGTGACGCTGCTGGGCAACACGAACCCCGCCGCGATCGGCGTGCGGCAGCACGTCGGTTCGTCGCTGCGCCCGTCGACCGTCGAACGCCGGACCACCGTCGTGGAGGCGCTGCGTTTCTTCGGCAGTCTCTACGATCATCACACCGATATCGACGCCCTGATCACGGAAGTCGGCCTGGCCGACGCCCGGTCCAAATACCGTGAGAAACTCGCGCCGCACGAGATGGCGCGGCTTTCGCTGGCCATGGGCCTCGTGTCGGATCCGAAGGTGCTGTTCGCCGACGAACCGACACGGGAACTCGACCCCGCCGGCCGTCAGCAGGCGTGGGACGTGCTGCGGGCGCGCCGCAACGCGGGCGTGGCCATCGTGCTGTCGACCAACCTGATGGACGAAGCCGAGCGGCTCTGCGACCGGGTGGCGATTCTCGGCAACCAGCGCGTGCTGGCCGTCGACGCGCCAGCCGCTCTCGTGTCCTCCGGCGGCGCACCGGGCCGCCTGATCCTGGAAACCGGGCGCCCCGTGGCGATCGAGTCGCTGTCGCGGCTGCCCGGGATCGCGAACGTCTCCATCGACGGCACGACCGCGCGCATGGTCGTGACCGCGCCGGTGCCGGCCGTGCTCGCCGTCGCCGGGGCCGCCCGCGACGGTGGATGGGAGTTGAGAGGGCTGCGGCTCGCGCACGCCACTCTCGAAGACCGGTTCGTGGAACTGATGCAGGCAGGCAAGTAGGAGGACGTCATGGTGGCTATCCGTCAAATCATCCGCCTGACCCTCGACGGCCTGCGCTCGCAGTACCGCGACGGCCAGCTCGTGTTCTGGAACTACGTCTTCTTCCTGCTGTTGCTGATGCTCTTCGTGGCCGCGCTCGGGCGCGACCCGTCCGTCCGCGTCGTCATGGTGAGCGGCATCGTCACCATCGGCATCATGGGCACGGCCCTGTTCAGCGTGGGTGTCGGGATGAGCGCCGCCCGGGATCGCGGCATCTACCGGCGGCTCTCGATGTTCCCCGTGCCGACGTCGCGGTTCCTGTGGGCCGCGGTCCTCTCCCGCTGGTTCGTGGCTTTCTCGTCGGCCGCCATCCAGATCGTCGTGGCGCGCGTGGTCTTCGGCGTCACGTGGCCGGGCGGTGCGGCCACCTGGATCATCGGGCTCGCGATGGGATCAGCCGCATTCTGCGCCATCGGGTTCGCCATCGCCGGCCTGGCTCCCGCCAGCCACCGGGCGAACGCGTACGCGAACGCGGTGTTCGTCCCGATGCTGATCCTGAGCGGGGCCTCGCTGCCGCTCGGCCTGCTGCCGGCGTGGCTGCTGCCGGCGGCCAGAGTGCTGCCGTCGACCGCGCTCGTCAGCGTCCTGCAGGGGGCGATTATCAGGGGTGACAGTGTCAACGCCACGATCGGCGCGCTCGGCTCCATGGCGGCATGGACCGTTGGCGCCGCGATGGTCGGCGCCGTCGCGTGGCGGCGGCGCGGTTTGATGTAGACCGGGACGTGCCCGGCCTGCCAGCAGCTCAAGGCGGTTCCGGCGGTTGGAGGAGGGTGTCATGCGTGCCAATGATTCGGCGTCGGCGGGCGGCTGGTTGATGCGGAGTCTCTCGCGCTGGTCGCGCCAGGCGGGGTTCTCGCTCGCCGAGACGACCATCATCCTCGCGGCCACCAGCGTGCTGACGGCCACCGCCGCGCCGTCGATCATGGACTACGTGGCCCAGGCGCGGTCCATCAAGGCCAGCGGCGACATCCAGGTCCTCGTGTCGGCGGTCAGCCGCCTCATGTTCGACGTGGGCCGCCTGTCTGCGGCCGGCGCCGAGTCGCCCGAGATGCTCGTCGGTCCCGGCGAGGCCGTGGAAGCCGCATCCCCTGACACCCAGCCGTGGACGGCTGGCCCGGACGGCGGCCGGGTGCAGAACCTCGAAGATCACCTGGTCACCAACACGGTCGGCTACAAGTCGAGGGGGGCCGCCGGATTTTCCAAGGGGTGGGGCGGCCCCTACGTGGACAAGGTCCCGGTCGACCCGTGGGGACACCGGTACGAGGTGAACATCGGGTCTTCGGGCGGCGTCATGTTGATGTTGTCGGCCGGGCCGGACGGCCGGGTCGAAACGCCGTTCAGCGCGCCAGGCCTCAGAGTCGGCGGCGACGACGTCGTCGGGCTGCTCGGCAGCAGGCGCTAGACCACGCTCTCGCGGTATTCGCCGAACTGCGCGCGCAGCACGTCTGAAATCTCGCCGACCGTGGCCTTCGCCTCCACGGCCGCGATGATCGGCGGCATCAGGTTGCCGGACCCGGCCGCGGCCTTCGACAGCGCGTCGATGGCCGCGCGCCACCGACCGGCGCTCCTCCCGGCCCGCACGGCGCGCACGCGGTCCACCTGCTCGCGCTCGACGGACGGATCCACCCGCAGCGTCTCGATCTGCACCGTGGCCTCGGTCTGGAACCGGTTGACGCCCACGACCACCGCCTCGCCGGCGTCCACCGCCTTCTGGGCCTGGTACGCCGCGTCCTGGATGGCGCGCTGCACGAAGCCCGCGTCGATGGCCGCCAGCGTGCCGCCGAGACGGTCGATCGTCTCGATGATGGCCAGCGCCTCGCGCTCGATCCGGTCGGTCATTTCTTCGATCGCGTACGATCCGCCAAACGGGTCCACCGTGTTGGCTGCGCCGGATTCGTGGGCGATCACCTGCTGGGTGCGCAGCGCGATGGCCGCCGCTTCTTCGGTTGGCAGCGCCAGCGCTTCGTCGCGCCCGTTGCAGTGCAGCGACTGCGTGCCGCCCAGCACCGCGGCCATGGCCTGCAGCGCCACGCGGACGATGTTGTTGTCGGGCTGCTGGGCCGCGAGCGTGCTGCCGGCCGTCTGCGTGTGGAAGCGCAGCTGCTGCGCCTTCGGGTTGGTCGCGCCGAACCGGTCCTGCATCAGCCTGGCCCACAGCCGGCGGGCCGCCCGGAACTTGGCGATTTCCTCGAGGAAGTCGTTGTGCGCGGTGAAGAAGAACGACAGCCGCTGCCCGAACACGTTGACGTCGAGGCCGGCCTCGACGGCCGCCTGCACGTACGCGATGCCGTTGGCCAGCGTGAAGGCCACCTCCTGGACGGCCGTCGATCCCGCCTCGCGGATGTGGTACCCGCTGATCGAGATCGTGTTCCAGTTCGGCACCTCGCGCTCGCAATACGCGAAGATGTCCGTCACCAGCCGCATCGACGGCCGCGGCGGATAGATGTACGTGCCGCGCGCCACGTACTCCTTCAGGATGTCGTTCTGCACCGTGCCCGAGAGCCCGTCAGGATCCACGCCCTGCCGCCGCGCCACGGCCACGTACAGCGCGAGCAGCGTGGCCGCCGTCGCGTTGATCGTCATCGACGTCGACACCCGGCCGAGCGGGATGCCGTCGAACAGGTCCGCCATGTCCTCGATCGAGTCGATGGCGACCCCCACCTTGCCGACCTCGCCGAGCGACATCGCGCTGTCCGAGTCGTACCCGATCTGCGTCGGCAGGTCGAACGCCACGCTCAGGCCCGTGACGCCCTTGTCGAGCAGGTAGCGGTACCGTTCGTTCGACTGGCGCGCCGTTCCGAATCCCGCGTACTGCCGCATCGTCCACAGCCGGCCGCGGTACATGGTCGGCTGGATGCCGCGCGTGAAAGGGAATGCGCCTGGCTGGCTGGTGGAATCCGCCATCGCGTCCGTCCTGTGCCCTACGTCGTCCGGTCGCTGGGCGCGATGCGCAGCGCCTTCAGGAACCGCCGGTCCGCCGCCGACATGCCCTCGGGCGTCAGGGCCCCCGCCGGCTTCGTCTCCACGGACAGGCCGTCGGCCGCCTCCTCCGAGGCGCGATCGAGCGGGCGCACCTCGGTCGCCAGCACCACCTTGAGGACGAACCCGGATTCCCGGGCCCGCGTGTGACAGGCCGCGACCTTGGCGTCGGTCGCGGCGGCAGCCGAAATCGCGTCGGCCAGGTCCTGTGCCAGTTGCGTGGCGATCGCGTCGTCCATCACGCTTCGGCTCCTTCAGCTCCGCAGCTGCGCCAGGGCCGACCGGCCCGCGTAGCGGGCGCTGGTCCCCAGCTCTTCTTCGATGCGCAGCAGCTGGTTGTACTTGGCGATCCGATCCGAGCGGCTGGCCGAGCCCGTCTTGATCTGGCCCGCGCTCGTCGCCACCGCGAGATCCGCAATGGTCGAGTCTTCGGTTTCGCCGGACCGGTGCGAGATCACCGTCGTGAACCCGGCGCGATGCGCCATCGCGATGGCGTCCAGCGTTTCCGACACCGTCCCGATCTGGTTCAGCTTGATCAGAACCGAGTTCGCCGCCTTGCGCTCGATGCCCTGCTTGAGAATCTCCGGGTTCGTCACGAACACGTCGTCGCCGACGATCTGCACCCGGCCGCCCAGTTGCGCCGTCATCGCCTGCCAGCCGTTCCAGTCGCCCTCGGCGAGGCCGTCCTCAACGGACACGATCGGGTACTTGGCAACCCAGTCCGCGTAGAGCGAGACCATCTGCGACGTCGATCGCGGGGCGTCACCGGACTTGCGGAACTCGTACCGGCCTTCCGCCGTGACGGGCGGATCCCACGGCGTCGAGCGCGGCGCTTTCTCATCCCACAGTTCGCTCGCGGCCACGTCCAGGGCGATGCAGATGTCGCGCCCGGCGCGATACCCGGCCTTCTCCACGGCCTCGAGCACCAGGTCGACCGCCTGGACGTTGCTTGACAGGCTCGGCGCGAACCCGCCCTCGTCGCCCACGCCCGTCGACAGCTTGCGCGCCTTCAGGATGCTCCTCAGCGCGTGGAACACCTCCGCGCCTGCCCGAAGCCCTTCCCGGAAGGTGGGCAGCCCGAGCGGCATCACCATGAACTCCTGGACGTCCACGTTCGAGTCGGCGTGCGCGCCGCCGTTGAGGATGTTCATCATCGGCACGGGCATCAGCCACGAGCCCGAATCCGGCTCGCCGAACAGGTCGCGGACGTGCCGGTAGAGCGGAATCCGCCGGCTCGATGCGCAGGCTTTTGCGAACGCCATCGAGACGCCCAGCAGCGCGTTGGCCCCGAAGCGGCCCTTCGTGGGCGTGCCGTCCAGCGCGATCATCAGTTCGTCGAGGACCCGCTGATCGACGTCCTGCCCGACCGTCGCCTTCGCCAGTTCGCCGTTGACGTGCTGAACGGCCTTCAGCACGCCCTTGCCCTGGTACCGCCCCTTGTCCCCGTCCCGCAGTTCCAGGGCTTCCCGCTCGCCCGTTGACGCACCCGATGGCACGGCCGCCCGTCCGAATGCGCCGTCGGCAAGCGTGACGTCCACTTCCACCGTCGGGTTGCCGCGCGAATCCAGAATCTCCCGTCCATGTACTGCAGCGATTTTCATCGTGATCCTCGGCCGAGGGGGCGGTTTCTGAAGCCCGGAATACGCGTCCCGGCAACAGGATGTTACCACACCGGTTTTCGCCGCAAGTCTTTGACAGCACAGAGGGTTGAGACCTATGATCTTGAAGTAGCCAATCATCCTGTGAGACAGACGGGGAGTAGCATCGCTATGTCAAGACGCCGATGGGTGCTGACGCCGATCGCGTGCGCGCTTTTCGCCGCCGCGTCGCTGTCGTGGTCGCCCGTCATTGCCGGGCAGCAGAATCAGAAACTGGACAAGGTCCAGCAGCAGGAAACGCAGGCCGCGGCCCGGATCGCAGACGCCGTGGCCGCCGGCCAGCCGGTGACCGCCGACATCGGAATGTCCATCAAACTGGACTCGGTGAAGGCTCTCAACAGCCTCACCCGCGTGCCATTCGTGCTGTCGCTCGATCCCGCGCAGGTGCCCGCCTCAAAGGCGATCACCCTGTATCTGCGGCTCGTGGCGCGCACGCCCGTGCCGGCGGCCGCCCCTGCTGCCGCCTCCGCGGGCGCCAGGCCGGCCGCCGCCGCGCCTGCCGCGCCTGAATTCGCCTTCCAGGGCGCCCACTTCATCGACCTGAAGGCGCCGGCACCTGGCGAGCCGTACCGCGTGACGCGGGCGTTCTCCGTACCCGCCGGCGACTACGACCTCTACGTCATCGTGAAGGACCGGGCGCCGGTGCGCAAGGGCGACAAGAGCCCCCAGAAGGCGGGCTTCCTCAAGCAGGTGATCACGGTGCCGGACTTGTGGGGCGGCGGCCTGACCACGAGCAGCGTCATTCTCATCCAGGAAACCAAGATCCTCGACCGGCCCTTGACCGCCGAGCAGGAGGACGAGCAGCCGTACACGTTCGGGATGAACGCGGTTGTGCCCGCCAGCGGCACGAGGTTCTCGCGAAAGAGCGAGTTGGCCGCGACCTTCTACATCTACAACACAGCCCAGGACCGGGGGAAGAAGCCCGACATCGCAGTCGAATATGGGTTCTATCAGCGGACACCCGACAAGGGCGAGAAGTTCTTCAACAAGACCCAGACCCAGATGTTCAACGCGGCCTCATTGCCGGCTGCGTTTGATGCGGACATACATGCCCTGAGGGTGGTCCAATCCGTCCCGCTTGCGCCGTTCCCCGAAGGCGAGTATCGTCTGGAGATAAAGGTGACGGACAAGCTGTCAGGCTCGGTTATCACCCGGAATATCCCGTTTTCGGTCGTACCGTAGGGCTCTCGCAAACAGCCATCTGACGGGCAGGCCTATGACACGCGCAACCTCTCTCGCGCTCGTGGCGGTTGCGGCCGGCGTGTGCGTCGCAGGTGCATCGGCCCAGTCCGTGGCGGTTCGCGCGCCTCAGGCCATCGTGGCCCGGGCGGCCACCGCCGGCGACATCCACGGTGTCGTGGTCGATACCAGTGGCAGGCCGCTCGCCGGTGCGGTTGTCTCCGCCCTCGGATCCACCGTCGCGTTTGCCATGACGGGCAAGGACGGCCGCTTCCGCCTCGGCACGCTTCCCCTCGGTCCCTACGCCGTCCGTATTCACCTCGACGGCTTCGCGCCGTCGCCGCGGCGGATGGTCGAAGTACGGCCCGACAGCCCGGCGCTCATCTCGGTGGCGCTGCAATCGCTCGCCGACCCCAGGTCGGCGAAGCCGGGCATCAAGATGGCTGCCGCCGGACTGGGGCCGGCCGAGATGTTCAGCGGCAAGGCCGCGAACCCGGCCACCGATGACACGAACATCAGCGAGGCCGCCTGGCGGCTGCGGCACCTGAAGCGCAGCGTGATGAAGGACGTCGGCCAGGCCGACGCAGCAACGGACGCGGCCGGGACGGCCGAACGGCCGGCGGCGCCGCCGATTGGCCGTGTGCCGGATCCCGCACCCAGGTTTGGCTCGGGGCTGTTCGGGGCCGTTCCGATTACCGGTCAGGTCAACATCGTCACGATTGGGTCTTTCAACGGCCTGTCGGACGTCTGGTCGCCCAACTCCGTGGCGTCCGCGGGCGTCGCCTATCTGTCGATTGGCGCACCGGCCGGTCGCGTCGGTGACTGGGCCGTCCGCGGCGCATGGTCCCAGGGAGGCAGAGGGTCCTGGTTCGTCGCCGGGTCGCTCAACGCGCGCGAGTCCGCCGGTCATCGCTATGTCGCGGGCTTCACGTACAGCGCCCAACGCTACGACCGGGCTGTCATGTCCGGCATCCCCGACCTCAGCTCGGGATCGCGCGCCGTGGCAACCGCGCACGCATCGGACGAGTGGGCGATCTCGCGCCGGGTCTCGCTCGGCTACGGGCTGACGTACTCCTGGCAGGACTACATGAGCGGCAATGGGCAGTTGAGCCCGCGCCTCTCGCTGACGCTGCGCCCCAGCGACACCCTCACCGTGCGCACCGTGGCCGCGCGGTACCTGATCGTGCCCGGTGTCGAGGAGTTCACGCCGGGCCCCGGCGGCGGCCGCGCCATCATCCTGCCGGCGCAACGGACGTTTTCGCCGTGGTCCGAGACCGCCGGGTTCCGCCCGCAGCGGACGGACCTCTACGAGTTGTCCGTGGAGCACAACGTCGGCGACTTCGTCGTTGGCGTGCGCGCGTTCTACCAGCGCGTCGGCGACCAGGCCGGGGCGGTGTTCGCCCTGCCGACGCCCGATCACCCCTCGCCCAGCCTGGGCCACTACTACGTGACCAGCGTGGGCGACATGAACAGCAGGGGCTGGGCGATCAGGCTCAGCCGTCCCCTCATCGGCGGCATTCGCGCCGTCATCGACTACTCCCAGACCACCACGCGATGGGATCGCCTCACCGACCAGTCGCTGATTGCGTTGCCGACGATCCGGCCGAACGATGGCAAGGTCGTGCACGATCTGACGACGTCGCTCGAGACGGAGATTCGTCCGACGCTGACGCGGCTCTACGTCCTCTACAAATTCAACACCGGATTCGTCCGGCAGGATGCGGGCGGCCAGGGCTTCGACACCAGGTTTGACATCCAGGTGAACCAGTCGCTGCCGTTCCTCAATTTCGCGTCGGCCGATTGGGAATTGCTCGTCGCGGTGTGCAACCTCTTCCGCGATTCGTCGGCCGAGCGGTCCGTCTACGACGAGTTGCTCGTCCTGCGTCCGCCGAAGCGCGTTGTCGGCGGCGTCCGCGTGCGCTTCTAGCGCTGGGGTCAGATCCAAAACCGCGCGTTCTTGCCACTCCTTCCACGCGCGGTTTTGGATCTGACCCCAGCGTTTCCCAGATCCATCCTTTTGGATGCGCCCTCCACCAGAATGGACTTCCCGCGCTGGTCTCCAGGCCGGTGTGGTGTAACATGCTGAAAACAAGCGACATGTCACGCTGCGATGCGATACGGGCCGTGGTATGTCGATTGCTATGAGTAACGGGATATTCCCGCGGCAGTAACTCGATGCACGACATGCGGATGCGGCCGGACGACACGAAGCGAGCGCAGGCGGGGCAGCAGGCCCCGGGTGCTGTCGGCTTTCTGGCCACGCTGACGCTGGTCGTCCTGTTGCTGGCGCTCGCTGTTTCAAACGTCGTGACCCAGGCGACCTGGCGCGACGTCGAGGACGGCGTGCTGTGGCTTTCGCGCCCGCAGGGTGTGACCGCAGCCGAACTGGCCGACGGGTCGGCAGCGGCCCGTGCAGGCGTCAGGACTGGCGACGTGCTGGTGGCCATCGACGGTGCGCCGATCGACAGCCCGGCCGATGTCGCCGCGGCTGCGGCCGGACTTGCCGCCGGCGCCCCGCGCACCTATACGCTGCTGCGCCTGGGCGATCGCCAGATCGTGCAGGTGCGGCTCGCGCCGGTGCCCCACGGCGCCGGTCTGCTGTACTTCGTGCTCGCCGCCGTGGGTGTGTTCACCCTGATTGTCGGCGCCGCGGTCCGGCTGCGCCGGACCGGCAGCCCCTCTTCTCTGCACTTCTTCTGGCTGTCGGTGGCGTTCTTTGGCGTGTTCGCGTTCTCGCCGACCGGCCGGTTCAACGATCTCGACTGGGTGTTCTACTGGGCCGACGAAGTGTCGCTGCTGGCGCTCGGACCGCTGCTGTTCCACTTCCTGCTCCTGTTCCCCGAGCGCAGCGGCAGCTGGGCACGGACGCCGATCGGGTCGAATCTGCTTCCGCTGCTGTACCTGCCCGCCGTGGCGCTGGGCACGTTGCGGCTGGTGGCCATCGCCCGCCTCGATCAGCAGATGAGCCTGTGGCGCGTCGTCTCCGCGCTCGACCGGTTCGACCCGCTCTACGTCGGCGTCTTCCTCCTGGTGAGCTTCGTGACCGTGGTCGGTGCGCTGACGCGGGTGCGGTCGGTGACCGCCCGCCGGCAGCTGCGGTGGATCGTGTGGGGAACGGTGCTGGGCGGCGGGCCCTTTGCGTTCGGCTACGCGGTGCCGTTCGCGCTGGGCGTCGCGCCGTCGGTGCGGATGGACCTGCTCGTCGTCCCGCTCGCGCTGGTGCCGCTGGCGTTCGCCTCGGCGATCATCCGCTACCGCCTGATGGACGTCGAGGTCATCGTCAAGCGCAGCCTCGTGTACGTGGCGGCGGCGGCGGCCATCGTCGGGATGTACGCGGTGCTGCTGCGCCTGGCGGGCTGGATGTTCCTCGGCAGCGGCGCCAGGACGACGGCGGTGATCGCCGCCCTGGCCACGCTCGTCGTCGTGCTGCTCGCCAAGCCCGTCAAGGCCGTCATCCAGACCGTGATGGACCGCGCGTTCTACCGCGACCGCTACGACTACCGCCGCGCGCTGGTCGGGTTTGCCCGCGACCTCAGCACCGATCTCGACATCGAGCGCCTGGCGGAGCGTCTCGTCGCCCGCATCACCGAGACGCTCGTCGTCGATCGGATGGCGCTGATGCTGTTCGACGAGGCGGGCGGCACGTTCCGATCGATCCGCGCCCGCGGGTTCGTCGGCCTGCCGCCGGCGCTGGGCAGCGATTCCGGCATCGGCATCCGCGTCACCGCCGGGCATGTCACCGCGCTCGACGACCCGATGACCCAGCGGCGGTTCGCGTCCGACGAAGTCGGATTCTGGCGCGACCAGGGCGTGCACTGCTTCGTGCCGTGCGTGTCCAAGCAGACGACCATCGCGCTGCTGGCCCTGGGACGGAAGGAGCGGTCCGAGCCCCTCAATTCCGAGGACATGGCGCTGCTCGTGGCCGTCGCCGCCCAGGTGGCCACCGCGATCGAGAACGGCCGGCTCTACCAGCAGCTCAAGCAGCAGGCGTCGGCGGTCGAGCGGATGCGGCAGTTCAACGAGGACATCCTCGAGTCGCTCGACAGCGGCCTGGCCGTCGTCGATGCCGCCGACCGCGTCGTGCGGTGGAACCGCGCGCTGGAGAAACTCTGCGGCGTGCGTCACGACGAAGCCGTCGGGCGGACGCTGGACGAACTGTTCTCGACGGGCCTGGTCGACGCGCTGCGCGCGGCGCGCCGCGACCAGCCGGCCGGCACCACCCTGTTCCGCCTGCCCCTCGGGCTGGCGCGCGGGCGGACGGACCGGGACGTCCTCGTCAATCTGGCCGTCGTCCCCATGCAGGGCGAACGCGTGGGCGAACCCGTCGAGGGATCGATCCTCGTCTTCGAGGATGTCACCGGCCGCGCCCGGCTCGAGGAACAGCTTCAGATCTCGGAGAAGATGGCGTCGATCGGGCTGCTCGCCGCCGGTGTCGCGCACGAGGTGAACACGCCGCTCACCGGTATCTCGAGCTACACGCAGATGCTGCTGTCCAATGCGAACCCGGACAACCCGGACACCAGGCTGCTCGAGAAGATCGAGCGCCAGACGTTCCGCGCCGCCAAGATCGTCAACGGGCTCCTCACCCTGGCGCGCGGCGGGCGGGCGCCGGACGAGCACGCGCCTGTGGACGTGAATGCCGTGCTCAACGACGTGCTGTCGCTGCTCGAGCACCAGCTCAAGGCCGTCAACATCCAGGTGCGCCGCGAGCTGTCGCCCCAGCCGCCCGTCGTGATGGGGATGGAGCACAAGCTTCAGCAGGTGTTCCTCAACCTCATCATCAACGCCCGCGACGCGATGCCGAAGGGCGGGTGGCTCTCCATCGTCACGCGCACGGGGCCGGCCGGGGCCGTCATCGAGATTGGCGACACCGGCGCCGGCATTCCGGCCGAGCAGCTGTCCCGGATCTACGACCCGTTCTTCACGACCAAGCTCCTCGGCCAGGGCACCGGCCTCGGGCTGTCGATTACCTACGGCATCGTGCGCGAGCACGACGGCGCCATCACCTGCGACAGCCGCGTCGGCGAGGGCACACGCTTCATCATCACGCTGCCGATCGCCCAGGCCGCGCGCGCCGCCTCGGGCGGCGGGTAGGGCGGAAGATTGCAGATCACCATGGCGCGCCTTGGGACCGTGCTCGTCGTCGACGACGAAGAGATGATGCGGGAGATCCTCGAGGCCCTCCTCACCCGGGAGGGGTACGAGGTCCGCCTGGCGTCCAGCGGCGCCGAGGGGCTCGAGATCGCCCGCAGCGTGCCTATCGACGCGGCCATCGTCGACGTGATGATGCCCGGGATGGACGGCCTCGAGGTCCTCGACGAGATCAAGAAGATCGACGACGACATCGCGGTGCTGATGATCACCGCGTTCGCCTCGGTGGACACGGCCGTCGCCGCGATGAAGCGCGGCGCGTTCGACTACGTCACCAAGCCGTTCAAGCACGACGAGGTCCTGGCCGTGCTGCAGAACGCGGTCGAACGCCGGCGCCTCGTCACCGAGAACCGCGCGCTCCGGCAGAACCTCCAGGAGCAGTACCACAAGTTCGACAACATCATCGGCCGCAGCGCGCGGATGCGCCAGGTGTTCGACCTGATCATCCAGGCCGCGCCCAGCCGGTCGACCATCCTGATCTCGGGCGAGAGCGGGACCGGCAAGGAACTCGTCGCCCGGGCGATTCACACCCATTCGGCGCGCGCCGAGCGGTCGTTCGTCACGGTCAACTCGGGCAACCTGCCGCCGGACCTCCTCGAGTCGAACCTGTTCGGCCACGTGAAGGGCGCCTTCACCGGCGCGGTCTACCCGAAGAAGGGCCTCTTCGAGGTCGCCGATCGCGGCAGCATCTTCTTCGACGAGATCGGCAACATCCCGCTCGAGACCCAGCCCAAGCTGCTGCGCGTCATCCAGGAGCGCGAGTTCATGCGGCTCGGCGGCGTCGACAACATCAAGGTCGACGTCCGGATCATCGCCGCCACCAACGTGGACCTGCAGCGCATGATGGAGGAGGGGCGGTTCCGCGAGGACCTCTACTACCGCCTCCACGTCATCACGATTCCGCTGCCGGCCCTGCGCGAGCGCCGCGAGGACATCCCCCCGCTCGTGCACCACTTCCTGGCGAAGTACGGGGAGGAGAACGGCAAGACCGGCCTGGAGCTCGCCCCGGAGGCGCTCGACCTGCTGGTCGAGTACGACTGGCCCGGCAACGTCCGCGAGCTCGAGAACGTCATCGAGCGGGCCGTGGTGCTCTCGCCGTCGCCGCGGATTGGCACGGACCTGGTGCCCGAGCAGGTGCGGCGCAAGCCCGTCTTCCACGTGCCGCAGATCGCGATGCCGGCCGAGGGGCTGTCATTGAAGGACGTGGTGGCCGATTTCGAGAAGCGCCTGATCGAGAATACGCTGGACAGCGCCGGCGGCGTCCAGAAACGCGCGGCCGAGCTGCTGCGCATCAAGCCCACGACGCTCAACGAGATGATGAAGCGGTACGGAATCCTCTCCGGCCGCAAGCGCAACGGCTCCGGCACGCCGCTCCCCGGCTCCGCCCTCGAATCCGACGGCGGAACGTAGCCCTGCCCCCCGAAAATAGACCTGCTACCTTTTTCGCCCGTTAAATAGACCTGCTACCTTTTCTACCGAACGGTAGGCGAAAAGGTAGCAGGTCTGATGATCCCGCGAAAAAGGTAGCAGGTCTATTTTCGGACGCGATTGACCAGCTTCTCGATCTTCCCCATGACCAGGTCCCAGCGGTAGTTGTCGCGCACATATGTGCGGCCGTTGCGGCCCATCGCGGCGCGAAGCCCGCGATCCGCCACCAGCACGCGGAGACACTCGACGAACTCGTCGCGGTCGGCATAGAACAGGCCGGCGTTGCTCTTGAGGCAGTGATCCACCAGCACCTCGCAGCGCGCGTTGGCGAGAATCGGGGTGCCCACCGAGAACGCCTCGAGCGCCAGCAGCGAGAGGCTCTCGTGCGGCGACGGCACAACAACGACGGTGGCGGCCTCGAGCGCTTCCTGCCGCTCCCGGTCCGACAGGAGTCCCGCGAAGCGGATGTAGGGCAGTTCCGGCAGCGGCATCAGCTTGACGCCCATCAGCGCGAGTTCCGCCTCTCCGCCTTCCTCGTGGTACGTGCCGAAGTACTCGATCAGTTCCTCGCAGCCCTTGCCCTTTTCGATGCGGCCGCCGTAGAGCGCGATCGGGCCGTGCATCCGGTGACGCCGTCTGAACGTGGCGCCGCGTCCCCCGATCGACGGACGCACGCGCAGCGGCTCCTCCGCATTCCCTTCGTCCGCGAACGGCTCGTCGGGCTGGCGCGGCCGCCCGTGGCCGGCGGGGGGCAGATCCACGCCGCAACCCACCGTGTCCTCGGCCACGGCGCGAATCGAGAAGTGCGAGGCGAGGAACCGGCGCTCGACCTCGGTGTTGTACGCGATGGCCGCCGGCCGGCCGAACATCTCCTTGTAGATGTCGAGGTGGATGGGCGGCTCGTCGTGCGCCGTCGGCACGAGGATGCTCCGGGCAGGCGCCACCTGCAGGCCGAGCACGGTCGGCGCGTAGAGATACGTGAAGAAGATGAGGGCGTCGTAGGACGCCTGGTGCCGTTCCAGGTACTCGATGAGCTTCGGGCACCACGGGCCCTGCTGGCGCAGCCATTCGAGCTCGTCGGCGCGCGAATGCGGATGGTGGAAGATCCACTCGGACATCCGGTTGAACGCGTCGATGTCGCGGGTCTGGGCATTGGCGAACCGGCGCACCGTCACGCCGCGCACGCGGTCCGGACCCTCGGGGTACTCGTTCTTCCACGTGACGTAGTCCCGCGCGCACGTGGTCAGCACCTCGACCTCGTGGTGTTCGGCCAGCCGCTCGGCGATCAGCCGGCAGTGATACTCCGCCCCGCCCAGGATTTCCGCCCCGTACCGCTGGATGATGAACGCTACTTTCACTGGAACCGATCCACCAGCTGCCGCAGTCCCTCGTCGACCCGGCGGCCAAGAATGTGTGTGAGGCGCCGGCGCTGCCCGTCGAGCACCGCCGCGCGCACCTGGTCATCGTACGCGAGATCGTAGAGCAGTTCGGCCGCGAGCTCGAAGTGCTTCGGCGCAAACTGGACGCCGGCGCCGCCGAGCGTGTCGGGCACGGCCGTGCACGAGTACGCCAGCACCGGCACGTCCATCGCCATGGCCTCCACAAGCGGCGCGCAGAACCCCTCGTGCTCGCTCATGGAAATGTACACGCTGGCGGACCGGTAGTACGCCGCCAGTTCCCGATCCGTGACCGCACCCGTAAACACGAACCGATCCTGGAGCCAGCCGAGCCGCGAGATGAACTCGCGGATCGTCGCGTAGTACCGGGGCACCACGTCCGTCCGGCCCACGAAGATGAACCGGTAGTACGCGTCCACGTACCGCTTGTAGTGCTCGGCCAGGCGCACCAGGTCCTCGATCTTCTTGTTCGGCGAGATGCGGCCGACGAAGAGGAAGTTCGTGAACTCGTCGTCGAGCGTCCGTTCCAGCGCGGGCAGGCGCGGCGCCTGCGTGAGCCGCTCGAGGTTCATGGCCAGCGGCAGCACGCCCGTGTCCCGGAACCCGAGCTCCTCGAGTTCGCGGCGGTTGTACTCCGAGACGCCGAGCGCCAGGTCCGTCCGGCCCGCCAGCGACGCCAGCTCGCGGCGTCCGCGCGACGACAGCCCGAACATCGCCGGGTCGTACGCCGCAAAAAAGTAGGCCGGCGTGATGTTGTGATACTGCAGCACGCGCCGCCCGCGCAGGGCGCCGAACGCCTCCGTCATCGGCGACGGCGTCGCGTAGTGCAGGATCGTCACGTCGCCCGCCGCGGCTGCCGGATCGGTGTACGGCTGCGCCTCGCCGCGCATGTCCTCGTCAATCTCGATGGCATAGACGGCCGACGCGTGGCCCAGGCCGCGCAGCGTGTCGCGCAGCACGCGCGCGTTGTCGCCGACGGCGTCACCCCGATGCGCGGCTGGGACCCACTGGTTGATGACCATCGGTGTCCGTGCAGGCTCAGGCCGACATGCCGCTGGCCCGCGTGGCCGTCGGCAGCGCCCGGTACAGTGCCGGCCGCCGCAGCCGGAGTTCTTCGATCCGTTCCGTCGCCTCGAACTGCTTCCAGAAATCCGGCCGGACCGGCCACGCCGGCAGGCGCGGCGACGCCAGCGCCCGCTCGACGGCCGACCGCACGGACCCGGCGAAATCGCGCGCGACCATCCGGTCGAGCGCCGCGTCCTGCCCGGCCAGAAGGGCCTCCTGCAGCCGCGGGTCACTGACCACCGTGGCCAGCAGCATCGCCACTTCGCCCGGATCCGGCCGATCGAACAACACACCCGCACCGTCCATCGTGGATGGCACCGCCGTGCGCTCGAGCGCGAGCACCGGGATGCGCTTGTGGAACGCCTCCACGATGGGTACGCAGAAGCCCTCGTGCTCGCTGGCGCACAGGAACACGTCCGCCACGTCGTAGTACGCCGTCAGCTCCTCGTTGGTCACGTGGCCCGTGAAGTGCACGTGCCGCGAGACGCCCAGTTCCGCCGCCAGCACGTACAGCATCGTCTGGTAGCGCTCGAACTCCCGGGACGACCCCACGATCAGCAGGCGCGACCGGTGGTTGAAGCGCTTCTGGTAACGCGCGAAGATGCGGATGAGGTTCTCGATCCGCTTGTTCGGCACGATGCGCCCGACGAAGAGGAGGTTCGTCCACGCGTCGTCGAACTGCCGCGCCACCGCGTCGTCGGGCCGCACGTCCAGGTGCGAGAAGTCCGGCACGACCGGCAGCACGCCCGTCCGAGGGAATCCCAGCTCCTCCAGTTCCTGCCGGCTGAATTCCGAGGCGCCCACGGCGAGATCGCAGCGATCCACGTACGCCCCGAGCTCGCGGCGGCCGTGATAGCAGTACCGGACCAGCCGCTTGTGGACGGCGACGAAGTACTCGGGCGGCGTGATGTTGTGATACACGAGCAGCATCCGGTCGGGCAGCGCGTACGCCATCCGGGACGCCTTTGAGCCAATCGAGAAGTGGTGAACGAGCAGATGGTCCGGATGGCTCGCGCCCGGCAGTTCGCGGAAGTCGCGCGTCAGCGGCTCCACGCGCGCATCGGCCGTCTCGACGAAGATGTCGGAGTGGTAGCCCGCGTCCAGCAGAACCCGCTGGATGCCGAGAACGTCGTTGCCGATGGCATCGCCGTAGCCCAGCGTCGCCAGCACCTGGTGCACCGCGCGGCGGCCGCGGCGGGCGCCCGGCATCAGCCCCGCCCCTGGGCGACGGCCGGCCCGGCAGGCAGTTCGGCGACGACGGCGTTGGCCGGCCGGCAGTTCACGTTGCGCCGCGCCATCCAGCCCGGCAGCGGCTCGAGGGGCCGCCGGGCCTCGCCGGCGCGGTCCGCCTGCTGCAGCCGCGTCAGCATGTCCATGTACTTCCGCTCGATGACCGGCCAGTCGTAGTGCCGGCGGTAGTACGTCCGGCCGTTGTCGCCGAGCGCCTGCGCCAGCGCGCGGTCGGACGCGACGAGCTGCAGCGTCTCCCGGAACTCCCGGTAGTTCGTGTAGTACAGGCCGGCGTTGCTGCGCAGGCATTGGCCCGCGAGCACGTCGCACCGGCCGTTGGCCAGCACCGGCCGGCCGAGCGCCCACGCCTCGAGCGCCACCATGGACAGGCTCTCGAAGTACGACGGCATGACCAGCGCCTCGGACGCCGCGATGCCGTCGAACTTGTCCTCGTCGGACACGAACCCGAGGTGGCGGATGCGCGGGTGGTCCGGGATCGGCAGCAGCGAGTTCCCCATCAGCACCAGCGTCAGGTCGCCGCCGACCGACGCCGAGTAGTGCTGGAAGTACGCGAACAGTTCCTTGCAGCCCTTGTTCTCGTCGATGCGCCCGACGTACACGATGAACGGCGTGTGAATGCCATGATGCTGGCGGAACCGATCCGGCCGCGTCACGCCCGGGACGTCAGACCCGATGCCCACCACGACGTGCGGCACGTCGTGATTGCCCGAGACCGCCTGGATCATCGCCCGTTCTTCGAACGAGTTGTACATCAGCGCCCGCGCCGCCCGGAACACCGGCGCGAAGACCGACAGGCCCACCGCGCCTTCGCGTTCCGCCGTCGGCACGAGCAGCGACTGCGCAGGCACCGCCCGGATGCCGTGGAATGACTGGTAGTACCGGAAGCTGAAGAAGATGAAGTAGTCGTAGTCGGCCTTGTGCCGCGAGATGTGCTGGATGAGCGCCGTCGACGTCGGGCCCTCGCTGTCGATCCACGCCAGTTCCTCGGCCACCGAGTGCATCTCGCCGTACACGCGGGCGGACGCCCGTGCGAACTGCTCGACGACGCGTTCCTTCGCCACCGGGAAGCGGCGGACCGGGACGCCGTTGAGATGGGTGAGGCCCGCCGGCAGATCGTTGCGCCAGGCCACGTAGTCGTGCGCGCACGTCGTCAGCACCTCCACGTCAGCGTGGCGGGCGAGGTGCTCGGCCACGTACCGCGCGTGAAGTTCGGCGCCTCCGTTGATCTCGAGGCCGTACCGCTGGACGACGACGGCGATCTTCACTGCCCTGAGGCGTTGCCGTCCGGGCCTGGCTCGACGTCCGGGCCGCGACCGCTCTCCGGCCCTGCCTGCTCGTGCGCAGGGTGTTCGTCCTGGCTAAACAGATCCGCCGCGCCACCCGGATCGGCCGGCGCCTGGTCCTGGCCCTGACCTTGACCCTGGCCCTGCGCCTGGTCGCCTGCCGAACCGCCGCGCCCGCGCCGCCGCCGCCGTCTCCGCCGTTGCGCCTCGCCGCGCATGGGGCCCTCTCCCGGGGCGCCGTCGCGCCGGGGGGCCTGCCCGCCCGGCCACGTGCCCGGCTGGGCCGGCTCGATCATCGGCTGGACCTGTTCGCCGGCCAGCGGTTCCTGCGGGGCGATGCCCTCTCGTTCGGACCCAGCCTGGCGATCCTGGTCGCCCTGGCGATCCGACCCGCCCTGCCGATCCGATCCCCCCAGCCGGTCCTGATCAGGCTGCCGGTCCGGACCGCCCTGCCGCTCCGAACCAGACTGCCGGTCCGGACCGCCCTGCCGCTCCGGCCGATCGCCGCGATTCTGCCTGTCCTGCCGATCGCGGCGGCCCTGCTGGTCGCGCCGCCCGCGCGGCTCCTGCCGCGTCCGCGAATCGAAAAGCCCGGACGCGTCGGGCGCGGGGCCCGCCCCCGGCTTGTACTGCACCACGGTCTCCATCGCCCGGGCGCGCCGCTCGTCGAAATCGAGGCGGCTCGAGAGCGACTCCACGCGCATCTTCAGGTTCTTGACCTCGATGCCGACCCGCGTCAGTTCGACGACGAGATTGTGAAACAGCGCGTAGTTGAGCTGCTCGATGTGCTCGTTGACGAAGATCTTCCGCACCTTGCGCTTGATGGCCTTCAGCATCCGGCGCGGCATCCGGCCGAGCGTCTTGATGATGCGGGCCGGCAGCGGGCCTTCCGGCGGCGGGTCCACGGCGGCCACGCCGCTGCGGCCGCGCAGGTAGAGCTCGAGCAGTTCGGACCGCACCTTGCCAGGGTCCAGGAACTGCTCGATCTTCACGTTGGCCAGTTCGCGGATCTCGTCCTCGGTGTAGTCAACGCCGCGCTTCTCGCGGATCCGGGCGCGGATCCGGCTCATGATCTGTTCGACGTCGACCGAGTCGGATCGAACGGAGAACTCGGACGGCATACGTCACACTCCAAACGGCCGGTACAGGATCAGCACCACCGCGAACACCCAGAGCGCGGCGCAGATCAGCAGGGGCCGATCGTTGATCAGCATCTCTGACGGGCTGCCGCCGCCCTCGCGCTGGTGCACGAGGTAGAGGTAGCGGAAGATCCCGTACAGCGGAAATGGAATCGTCAGCCCGAGGTAGTCCGTGCCGAACTTCTGGGTGGTCTCAGGGCTGATGCAGTAGAAGATGTAGGCCACCAGCGTCGACGCGGTGACCACGGAAATCATCTGGTCGAGCAGGTACGGGCTGTACTCGCCCAGGATCGGCCGGTGGCTCGTCGCGCCGTCCGCGAGCATCACCAGTTCGTGGCGGCGCTTGCTCAGCGCCAGGAACAGCGCGAGCAGGATCGTCACCACCAGCAGCCAGTGGCTGATCTCCACCCGGATGGCCACCGCGCCCGCCACTGCCCGCATCACGAAGCCGACCGCGATCGTCAGCACATCGAGGATGACGATGTGCTTGAGCGGGCCCGAGTAGAGCATCTGGAGCGCAACGTAGCTGGACGCCACGATGCCGAACGGGATGCCGAGCCAGAACGCCACGGTGAGCGCCCCGGCAGCCAGCACGAAGGCCGCCGCCCCGGCCGCCGCCGGCGACAGGGCCCCCGACGCAATTGGCCGCTTGCACTTGATCGGGTGGAGGCGATCAGCCTTGCGGTCGAGAATGTCGTTGAAGAGATACACCACGCCCGACAGCGCGCAGAACACCCCGAACGCGACCAGGGTGCGCCCGAACGACACCGGATTCTGCAGTTCCCGGCCGAAGAGCAGCCCGGCGAAGACCACGAGGTTCTTCGTCCATTGCTCGGGCCGGAGCGATTTGATGATGTGGATCACGGCAGACCCGGGCCGCCCCTCCCCGGATGGGGAGGGGGCGGTCGAGGGTGGTTGAGCAGCAGGACCTCGCGTCATGACGCGCGGTCACCTATGGGCGTCAGGCGCCGAAGCTCTTGACGGCGTCGCCCTCGGATTCGAACGTGTCGAACACCGTGAGCAACTTGGTAATCGACAGCAGATCCGTGATCCGCTTCGTGAGGTTCAGCAGCTTCAGGCTGCCGCCCTGCCGGCTGACCGTCGTGTACGACCGGACGATCTCGCCGAGACCGGCGCTGTCGATGTACGGCACGTCGCCGAGATTGAGCACGATCTTCTTCGAGCCCTTCTCGATGGCGCCCGCCACTTTCGTGCGGAGCAACTCGTCGCCGTCACCCAGCGTCATCTTGCCCTTCATGTCGAAGATGATGACGCCACCCACATTTCGTTCGTCGATATGCATGGCTTGATCCCTTCTCCCGCTTCGGGAGCGGCCTATCGTAATGCAGGTTTTCGAAGCCGGTCAACGCTCGGCCGCGCGTGCGGGCAAGCCGGCCGGCCCACGATCAACCCGTGGTCTTCCGCTGCTGGAAACAGTCGCGACAGTACACCGGCCGCCCCTGGCTCGGACGGAACGGCACGGTCGTCTCCTTGCCGCATGCCGAGCAGGTCGCGCGAATCTCGACGCGCTCGCGCGCCGAGCCGCCGCCACCGCCGCCGCCGTGCCCCTGCGCCGGCCGCGAGCTGCGCTTGGCCTTGCACGCCTTGCACCGCTTCGGCTCGTTCGTAAAGTGCTTGTCGGCGTAGAACGCCTGCTCCCCTGCGGTCCACACAAAGTCCGAACCGCAGTCCGCACACTGTAGTGTCTTGTCGTGGAAGTCCATCGGGTCGCCCTCGGTCTACTCCGTCTCGCGACGGATCTTCTTCCGATTCCGCTTTCGCGCCAGCGCCTGCTTCGCGCGCCGCTTGTCACCCGGCTTCAGGTAGAACGAGTGCTTCTTGATGTCCTTGATGATGTCTTCCTGCTGGACCTTCCGCTTGAAGCGGCGGAGCGCGCTCTCAATCGACTCGCCTTCCTGCACCTTAACTTCAGCCACGTCAACACCCCCCTCCGTGGCTTCGAGATCTGTCGGGCCAGGATCGCCTGCCCGCCATTATCTGACTGCCCGAATATGCTAGGCTATCACAGGTTTACGGTGGGGACGGGTTAGTTTTACACAGGGCCCGCCCCGCTTTGGCCCTGTGGAAAACTAACCCGTCCCCAACCCAAACAACGATGAAGGTCCTCATTGTCGGCAGCGGCGGTCGCGAGCACGCCCTCGCCTGGAAGTTCGGCCGCGAGCCCGCGTCCACCACCGTCATCTGCGCCCCCGGCAACGCCGGAATCGCACGTTCTTTTGCCTGTCTGCCCGTCGCCGCCGGCGACCCGGCCGCCATCCTCGCCCTCGTCGAACGGGAACATGTCGATTTGACGGTGATTGGCCCCGAACAGCCTTTGACCTGCGGCACGGCGGACGTCCTGTGCGCCGCCGGCCACCCGGTCTTCGGTCCTTCGCGGTCAGCCGCGCGGCTGGAATCGAGTAAGTCCTTTGCCAAGAGTGTGATGGAGCGGAATGGCGTGCCGACAGCCAGGCACGTCACCTGCGAGTCGGCGGCGGCCGCCCTCGACGTGATTCGCGAAGCCCCATTCGGCTTCCCGATCGTCCTGAAAGCCGACGGCCTGGCCGCAGGCAAGGGCGTGATTATCGCGCCCGACGCCGCGTCGGCGACCGCCGCGATCAAGGACATGATGGTTGACCGCCGGTTTGGCGATGCCGGCGCGCAGGTGGTGATTGAGGAATTCCTGGAAGGCCGCGAGGCCTCGTTCTTCGTCATCACCGACGGCGACCGCGTCCGGGTGCTGCCGTCCGCCGAGGATCACAAGCGGGCGTTTGACGGCGACCGGGGACCCAACACCGGCGGCATGGGCGCGTTCGCGCCGAGTCCCCTCATCGATGAGGCCGCATCCGGCCGCATCCTTGACGAGATTGTCTTCCCGACGCTGCGCGGGATGAAAGCCGCCGGGAACCCGTATTGCGGATTCCTGTATTGCGGTCTGATGATGACCGCCGCGGGTCCGAAGGTGATTGAGTTCAACGCGCGCATGGGGGATCCGGAGACGCAGGTCGTGATGCCCGCGCTCGATGAGGAGTTGGTGCCGCATCTGCTGGCTGCCGCCCGCGGATCGCTCGAGGCCGGCGTGTGCCGGGCGCGTGCCGACAAGCACGTCGGGGTGGTGATGGCGTCGGGCGGCTATCCTGACGCGTTCGAGACAGGGAAGCCCGTGTCCGGGCTCGACGCGGTGGCCGGGATGCCGGATGTGTGGGTGTTTCACGCAGGGACCGCGTTGCGGGATGGCGTGCTCGTGACGAGCGGCGGCCGCGTGCTGACCGTCGTAGGCCGCGGGCCGGACTATGCGTCCGCGATTGCGCGCGCGTACGCCGCCGTCGGTCGCATTGCGTTTGCCGCCGCCCACGTCCGCCGGGATATCGGCACCCGCGCCCTCGAAACACCCCCCCGAAAATAGACCTGCTACCTTTATGCCCGCATAAAGGTAGCAGGTCTGATTTCGGGGGAGAGGGGGGCAGTGACAATTCTGTAAGCGGAGACGAGCCAGATTCCCTTTTGGAGTCGATGACCGATGACTCAAATCCAGGTGCTGATTCTCATGGGCTCCGATTCGGACGCCCCGGTCATGAAAGCCGCCGCCGACGTCCTCGGTGAACTCGGCGTGACGTGCGAAATGACGGTAGCCTCGGCGCACCGGTCGCCCGCGCGCGTCCAGCGCCTGATGGCCGAGGCACCCGCCCGCGGCGTCCAGGTCTTCATCGTCGGCGCCGGCGCGGCGGCGCACCTGGCCGGCATGGTTGCCGCCCACACGGCCAGGCCCGTCATCGGCGTGCCGATCGACTCGTCGCCGCTCTCCGGCTTCGACGCGCTGCTCTCGACCGTGCAGATGCCCCCCGGCGTGCCGGTCGCGACGGTCGCGGTAGGGAAGGCGGGCGCGACCAACGCCGGCGTGCTCGCCGCGCAGATGCTCGCCCTGGCCGACCGGTCCCTCGCCGCCCGCGTCGATGCCTACAAGGCCAAACTGGCTGACAAGGTCGAAGCCGCTGCCGCGCGCCTCGCGGCCGCAAAGGACTGAGATGCCTCGGTTCCGCAGCGGTCCCTGCCGGTGAAATTCGCGCTGCTCACGTTCGGCTGCCGCGTCAACCAGGCCGACTCGTTCGCATTCGACGAGGGCCTGCGCCTGCGCGGCGCGGTCGAGGCGCCCCCCGGCGACGCGGACCTCGTCATCGTCAACACGTGCTCGGTGACGGGCGCGGCCGACCAGGGCGCGCGCCGCGCGATCCGCAATCTCGCCCGCGACAACCCTGCCGCCCGCATCGTCGTGACCGGCTGTTACGCCACGCGCCAGCCCGGCGACCTGGCCGGCCTGCCCAACGTCGTCTCGGTCGTGCCCAACGACGGGAAGGATGGGCTGCTGCGGCTGCTCGACGAGCAGTTCACGCTGACGACGGCCGACCGTTTCTCCGGCGGCGAGGGCGGATGCGGCAGCGGCAGCGTGATGGCGCCCGGCGCACTGGGACGCACGGCGTACCCGGTTCGCGTGCAGACGGGGTGCGACCAGTCCTGCGCGTTCTGCATCATCCCCTCGACGCGCGGCCGTTCGCGAAGCCGCCCGGTCTCTGACGTTCGCGCGGATGTTCGCCGGGTTGCCGAGGCAGGCTATAAGGAGATCTGGCTCGTCGGCGTGCATCTCGGATCGTTCGGGCGTGACTTCGACACCCCGTCTTCGCTCCTCGGCCTGCTCCACGAACTCGATCGTCTGCCGGGCGACGCCACATTCCGCCTGGGCTCGCTCGAACCGATGGATTGCCCGCCGGCGCTCGTCGACCTGCTGGCGGCGTCGGGTCGCTTCGCGCCGCACCTCCATCTGCCGCTCCAGCACGCCAGCGATCGCGTGCTCGCCGCCATGCGCCGGCCGTACTCGTTTGCGTTCTACCGCGATCTGGTGGGCCGGATTGCCGATCGCATCCCCGGCGCGTCGATTGGCACGGACATGATCGCGGGGTTTCCGGGCGAATCGGCGGAGGACGCCGGGATCTCGGTGCGGCGGCTCGGGGATTTGCCCCTGGCCTACGTGCACGTCTTCCCGTACTCCGATCGCCCCGGCACCGAGGCCGGGGCGCTGCCCGGGAAGGTGAATGCGGCGGACACGAAGCAACGCGCAGGAGAGCTGCGCGACGCCGGGGCGGCATTGACGGCCAGGTTCGCGGCGGCTCAGGCGGGCTCGGTGCGTCCAGGCCTGACGCTCGATGACGGCACGCTGGTGCTCACCGACAACTTCCTGAAGGTGCGGATTCCGCCCGGGCTCGCCCGCAACACGCGCGTGCGCGTGCGGATCGACTCACCCGACCTGGCTGGCTCGATCGTCGGCTGAGGCACGGCCGCGGTAGCCGGTGGCCAGCAGCGTGATGTAGCCGATCACGATCCACAGGGCCTCGCGCGATCGCTTGACCGTGATGAACGCGGCCGATGTCGTCACCGGGTCCGGCACGCCGAGCGCGGTCAGGATGGCGACGTACGCGACTTCGGCAGCGCCGAGCGCCGAGGGCAGGAAGAAGAACGCCAGCCGCAGCAGCGACACCACGGCCTCGATCCCGAGTGCGGCGCCGATGGGGACCCGCGCGCCGAGCAAGACGAGAATCAGCGCGGATTCCGACGCCAGCGCAATCCAGCCGACGAAATAGGCGGCAATCGACCAGAACAGCCTGGTCCGATGCTCACGCGCGAGTGATCCGACGTGGTCGTCCACGCGCGACAAATGAGGCGCCAGCGCGGTCGCGACGCGTCGGACGACCGCGAACCGCATCCGTCCGATAACGCTGATGGCCAGCGACAGCCTGGGGCCCGTATACACAAGCGAGAGCAGGACGAGCGCCAGCGCCGCCGCCACGCCGCCGGCGACGACAGCCGGTTCGCCGCCTTGCAGGTGCTCGAGCCGCCCGGTCCCGTGCAGGGTCAGCACCAGCCCCGCGGCGACGATGGCGATGTACGCCATGTGGCCCAGCGCCATGTTCAGCTTGCCGGCCAGGCAGCACGCGGCGCTCGCCGTGAGCGAGAAGCCGCAGCGATCGCGCAGCAGCACCGTCCGCAGGCTCTCGCCAATCGGCACGCCCCCGGGCAGCGATCCGCAGACCGCGTCGCAGCCGATGCGGATCGCGAGGAGCTTCGGGAACATCGGGCGGAGCGGCCGGCCGACGGCGCAGAGGCCCCAGCCCAGAGTGTCCACGAGCGTGAGCACGCTCGCGGGCACGAGCACCAGCAGGGCGGACAGCCCCATCTGGCGGAGCAGCGCCAGGAACTCGTCCGCCTCCAGCGTGGATAACTGCCTGCGCAGGACGACGCCCAGCACGGCGAGCACGGCGAGGCCCAGGACCACTCGCGCCGCGTGCGTCAGTCCGGCCCTGCGCGAGGCCTCGCGCTGCGGCGCCGCGGGTGTCATCTCGCGCCGGCCCTCACGAGGAGATCGCATCCGCGAGCCTCTGCGCGGCCGTCTTCTTCCGGCCTTCGACCGCCAGCTGGCCGCACGCCGCGCGGATGTCCCGCCCGCGGCTCTTGCGCACCAGCACCGTGACGCGATGCTCCGCCAGGATCGCCGCGAACTCGTTGATCGTGTTGTCCGACGGCCGCTCGAACGGGATGCCGGCCGCCGGGTTCAGCGGGATCAGGTTGACCTTCGCCTTGACGCCGCGCAGCACCTTCGCCAGCTTGCGCGCCTCGGCCGGCGAGTCGTTCACCCCGGCGAGCAGCACGTACTCGAACGTGATGCGATCCCGGTGCTTGAGCGGGAAGTGCCGGCAGGCATTGATGATCTCGGTGATGCTGTACTTCTTTGCGATCGGCACCAGCCGCGCGCGCAGATCCTCCGACGCCGCGTGCAGCGACACCGCCAGGTTCGGCACGATGGCTTCGTTGGCCAGCCGCTCAATCGCCGGCACCAGGCCCACCGTCGACAGCGTGATGCGCCGCGCCGGTACGGCAAGGCCGTGGCGGTCGCACAGGATGGCCAGCGACGCCATCGTGTGGTCGTAGTTGTGCAGCGGCTCGCCCATCCCCATCATCACGATGTTGAACGGCTTGCCCGCCAGGTCCACTTCCCGTGCCAGAACGCGCACCTGCCCGACGATCTCGCCCGGCGTCAGGTTCCGCACCAGGCCCATCGTCGCCGTCAGGCAGAACGCGCATCCCATGGCGCAGCCGGCCTGCGTCGACACGCAGAACGTCTGCGACGGCGTGTCCGGGATGAACACCGACTCGACCCGCGTCCCGTCCCCGAGCGCAAACAGGAACTTCTGCGTGCCGTCCGTCGAGATGTCGCGGCTCACGATGGCCGGCGTCGTGATCCGGAAGTGAGCGGTCAGGCGCTGCCGGAGGTCGATCGAGAGGTCCGTCATCGAATCGAACGCGTCAACGCCGCGGCCGTACACCCACTGGTAGAGCTGACGCGCGCGGTAGCGTTCGACGTCGAGGTCCGCGAGGGCTCGTTCCAGTTCGGCGCGCGTGAGATCCGTGAACTCAGCGGTGGGGGCAGCTGCGGGCATTTTCATTGCTGCGTCTTCTGGGGCCATGCTATCATCGTACTGCGCAAATCGTCGCAATTAGTTGCCAATAAACAACTTGCAGCGCTCAGTGTTTCTCCGATCCCGCTGAACTGGTGCCGATGGTCATTCGCGATACGCTCGATAACGGCCTCCGTCTGCTGACCGAGACCATCCCGCACGTGCGGTCCGTCAGCTTCGGCGTCTGGCTGACGCGTGGCTCCCGCCAGGAAGGGACCGAGTGGCCCGGCATTGCGCACTTTGTCGAGCACATGCTCTTCAAGGGATCGAACACGCGATCCGCCGAGCAGATTGCCCAGGCCGTCGACTCGATTGGCGGCCAGATGGACGCGGCGACCGGCAAGGAGAACGCGAACTACTCGATCAAGGTGCTCGACGAGCAGGTGCCCGTCGCGGTGGACATTCTCGCCGACGTGGTGCTGCACCCGCGGTTCGCGGATGACGATGTGCACCGCGAGAAAAACGTGGTGCAGGAAGAAATCAAGATGGTCGAGGACACGCCTGACGACCTCGTCCACGAGCTCTTCCTCCAGCGCTTCTGGGCCGGCCACGCCCTCGGCAAGCCGATCCTCGGGACGCGCGACAGCATCGACGCCCTGACGCCGCAGGCCCTGCGCGACTACTTTGCGGGGACCTACACCGCGCGCAACCTCATCATCGCGGCGGCGGGGAATCTCGAGCACGCGCGGCTCCGCGCCCTGGTGGAGAAGGCGTTCGGCTCCACGCCCGCCGGCGAGGTGCTCGCGGCAGACGGCCCGCCCGTGGATCATCATGTGGCCATCGTCCGTCACAAGGATCTCGAACAGAGCCACATCTGCCTGGGTGCAGGGGCGTATCCCCAGAACCACGCCGAACGCTACGCCGGGCTGGTGCTGAACACGGTGATGGGCGGCTCGATGAGCTCGCGCCTCTTCCAGAACGTCCGGGAGAAGCGCGGCCTGGCCTACTCGGTGGGGAGCGGCTTGAGCGCGTTCCGCGATACCGGCCTGCTCAGCATCTACGCGGGATGTTCCAACGACAAGGTCGCCGAGGTGATCGACGTCGTCATCAACGAACTGCGGCAGCTTGTCGTCGAGCCGATCTCGGCGGAGGAACTGCAGCGTGCGAAGGACAACGTCAAGGGCGGGCTGCTGCTCGGCCTCGAGAGCACCTGGCACCGCGCGGCCTACCTCGCGCGCCAGGAGATGTACTTCGATCGGATGATCACGATTGACGAGACCATCGCCGGCATCGAGGCCGTGACGGTGGAGGATGTCGCCCGCGTCGCGCGCCAGCTGCTGACGCGGACGCCGCTGTCGGCGGCCGTCCTCGGGGCCGTCAACGGGCTGACGCTCACGACAGAGGGACTGCGAGTCGTCTCATGATTGCGCGCTACACGCATCCGGAGATGGGCGGGATCTGGAGCGACGAGCATCGCTACCGGACCTGGCTCCGCGTCGAAATCGCCGCCGCCGAGGCCATGGCGGAGGCAGGCATCATCCCGGCGGCCGCGGCCAGAGCCATCCGCGAGCGCGGCGCGTTCGACGTGGCCCGTATCGACGCGATCGAGGCGGTCACGAAGCACGACATCATCGCGTTTACGACCGCCGTCGCCGAGCACGTGGGCGAGGAGGCGCGCTGGCTGCATTTCGGCCTCACCTCGTCGGACGTCCTCGACACGGCCCTCGCGCTGCAGCTGCAGGACGCCTGCGACGTCGTGCTGAAGCGGCTCGAGGCGCTGCGGGCCGCCGTCAAGGCGCGGGCCCTCGAGCACAAGCGGACGCCGATGATTGGCCGCACCCACGGCGTGCACGCCGAGCCGACGACGTTCGGCCTCAAGCTCGCGTTGTGGTACGCGGAGACTGGCCGCGCCATCGCCCGGATTCGCCGCGCCCGCCGCATCATCTCGGTCGGCAAGATCTCCGGCGCCGTCGGGACGTTCGCGCACCTGGACCCCTCGATCGAGGCGGCGGTGTGCACGAAGCTCGGCCTGCGGCCGGCGCCCGTGTCGAGCCAGGTGATCCAGCGTGACCGCCACGCCGACCTGATGGCGGCGATCGCGATTACGGCCGCGTCGCTCGAGAAGTTCGCCCTCGAGGTCCGCGGCCTGCAGAAGACCGAGATCGGCGAGGTCGAGGAGCCGTTCGACCGCGGGCAGAAGGGCTCGTCGGCGATGCCGCACAAGCGCAACCCGATTGCCTGCGAGCAGATCGTGGGCCTCGCCCGCGTGCTGCGCGGCAACCTGGTGGCGGCCGTCGAGAACATCGCGCTCTGGCACGAACGCGACATCTCGCACTCGTCCGTCGAGCGCATCATTTTCCCCGACAGCTTCATCGCGCTCGATCACATGCTGCGGCGATTCACGCGCATCGCGGCCGACATGGTCGTCTACCCGGACCGGATGAAGCGCAACCTCGAGCTGTCCCGCGGCGTGATCTTCTCCGGATCCGTGCTGCTCGCCCTCGCCGAGAAAGGCATCTCGCGGGAGCAGGCCTACGCCTGGGTCCAGCGCAACGCGATGCGCTCGGCCGACGAAGGCCGCGACTTCCTCGACCTGCTGCGACAGGACGCCGAGTTGACCGCCGTTCTCCCCCCGGCGGCGCTCGATCGGCTCTTCGACCTGACGCACCAGCTGCGTCACGTCGATGCCGTCTTCGCGCGGGTGTTCGACGGGGCCGGTGACGGCGACGATGAATGACAAGTTCAAGGACGAGTGCGGCGTCTTCGGGATTGTCGGTCACCCCGAAGCCGCCAAGCTGGCGTACCTCGGCCTGTATGCCCTCCAGCACCGCGGCCAGGAAAGCGGCGGCATCGTGTCGTCCGACGGCCTCAAGCTGCGCGCCGAGCGCGGCATGGGCCACGTCGCCGACATCTTCGGCGAAGACGTCCTCGCACGCCTGACGGGATCGAGCGCCATCGGCCACGTCCGGTACTCGACGGCCGGCGAGAGCCGCCTGGCCAATGCCCAACCGCTCCTCATCGAATGCGTGCACGGCGAAGTCGCCGTCTGCCACAACGGCAACCTCGTCAATCAGCGGGAGCTGCGTGAGTGGCTGACGTCGCAGGGCGCCATCTTCCAGACGTCCAGCGACACCGAGGTCTTCCTGCACCTCTACGCCCATTCGCGGGCGAGGGCCGGCGAAGAAGCCCTGATCGAGGCCGTGGCCCAGGCGCAGGGCGCGTTCTCGCTGCTGTTCCTGCTGCGCGACCGCCTCATCGCCGTGCGCGACCCGCACGGATTCCGGCCGATGGCGCTCGGCCGCCTCGGCGACGGCTGGGTGGTCGCCTCCGAGACGTGCGCGATGGACCTGATCGGCGCGACCTACGAACGCGACGTCGAACCCGGCGAGGTCCTGATCATCGGGCCCGACGGCCTGAAATCGGTCAAGCCCTTCCCGCGCGCCGCGATCTCGCACTGCATCTTCGAGCACGTCTACTTCGCCCGGCCGGACAGCCTCGTCTTCGGCCAGAGCGTCAACGAGGTCCGCACCAACCTCGGCCGCCTTCTGGCCCGGGAAGCCGCCGTCCCTGCCGACGTCGTCGTGCCCGTGCCCGACTCCGGCGTGTGCGCGTCGGTCGGTTACGCCGAGATGTCGGGCGTGCCGCTGCAGTTCGGCCTGATTCGAAACCACTACGTCGGCCGGACCTTTATCGAGCCGCGGCAGTCGATCCGGCACTTCGGCGTCAAGGTGAAGCTCAATCCGGTGCGCAGCATCCTCGATGGCCGGCGCGTCGTGCTCATCGACGACTCGCTCGTGCGGGGCACGACGAGCCGCAAGCTGGTGAAGATGATCAAGGCGGCCGGCGCGAAGGAAGTGCACGTCCGGATCAGCTGCCCGCCGACGGTGTCGCCGTGCTTCTACGGCATCGACACGCCCCGGCGGTCCGACCTGATCGCGGCGACGCACACCCTTGACGAAATCCGCCGGTACATCGAGGCTGACAGCCTGCAATACCTGAGCCTCGAGGGGCTGCTGCGCGCGGTGGCGGACCGGGCCGATCAGTACTGCACGTCGTGCTACACCGGCAATTACCCCGTGCCGTTCCCGCGCGACGAAGCGCAGTACCTGCAGCTCCCGCTCGCGCTCGACACGCGCGGCCAGATCGACCGTTAACGGTGGGGACGGGTTAGTTTTCCACAGTTTGGGCGGATTATCCGCAAACTGTGGAAAACTAACCCGTCCCCAGAGTGCAACAAATGGACTACCGCCAATCGGGCGTCGATATCGACGCCGGCAACGAAACCGTCCGGCGCATCAAGGGCTTCGCGAAGAGCACCTTCACGCCCGGCGTGCTCTCGGCCATCGGATCGTTCGGCGGCCTGTTCCGCCTCGGCACCGACTACCGCGACCCCGTGCTCGTATCGAGCGCGGACGGCGTCGGGACCAAGCTCAAGCTCGCGTTCCTTTCGGGCCGCCATGGCACGGTCGGCCAGGACCTCGTCAATCACTGCGTCAACGACATCCTCGTCCAGGGCGCCGTGCCGCTGTTCTTCCTCGACTACCTCGCCACCGGGAAACTCTCTCCGGACGTGGCCGCGCAGGTGATCGAAGGCGTGTCGATCGCGTGCCGCGAGAACGGCTGCGCGCTGATTGGCGGCGAGACCGCCGAGATGCCGGGCTTCTATCACGCCGGCGAATACGACATGGCCGGCTTCATCGTCGGCGTAGTGGAGCGTGACCGGCTCATCACCGGCGAGCGCCTGCGGCCCGGTGACGCGCTCATCGGCCTCCGGTCGTCGGGCCTGCACACCAACGGCTACTCCCTGGCGCGCGCCATCGTGTTCGATCACCTGGGCCTTGACGTCAACGCGGAGGTGGCCGAACTCGGGTGCACCGTGGCGGACGAACTGCTGCGCGTCCACCGGTCGTATCTGCCGTTGATGCGCCCGCTGCTTGACGCGGGCCTCGTGAAAGGACTGGCGCACATCACCGGCGGCGGCATCACCGAGAACCTGCCGCGGATTCTGCCGCCGGGCGTCGCCGCGCGCATCGACACGTCGGCGTGGACGCCCAACGCCGTGTTCCGGTTCCTGCAGCGCGCGGGATCGGTGCCCGAGGACGACTGCTATCGCTCGTTCAATATGGGCATCGGGATGATTGTCGGCTGTGCAGCCGATGATGCCGATCGCGTGCTCGCCATGCTGCAGGGCGCCGGCGAGACCCGCGCCGCCGTGATCGGGACGATCGTGCCCGGCGAGCCCGGCGTCCTCTACGGCAGCCTGTAGGTGGCGTGTTTTCCCCGTCTTCGCGTGCGCGGCTGACCGACCGGGATCTCGGCCGCTTTCCGGGCGGTTCGCTGCTGGATCGCGTCGCCCGGGCCGTCTGTCATGCCGGCTGTCTGCCTCGCAAGGAACTCTACGAAGCCTGGGAAGTGGCTCGGCGGGTCCGCCGCGTCTTCCGCGGCGGGCGGGTGGTTGACCTCGGCGGCGGCCACGGCCTGCTCGCGCACCTCCTGCTCCTGCTCGACGATTCGTCGCCCGACGCGATGGTCGTCGACAAGGCGCTGCCGCCATCGAGCGGGACCCTGGACCATGCGCTCGTCGAGGCGTGGCCGCGCCTGGCGGGGCGTGTGTCGTTCGCGGCCGCGGGCCTCGAGACGATCGCACTGCTCCGGACGGACGTCGTCGTCTCGATCCACGCCTGCGGCATGCTGACGGACGTGGTTCTCGATCGTGCCGCGTCGGCTGGCGCGCGGGTGGCCGTCCTGCCGTGCTGTCAGAACCTGGCGGCCGGCGACGCCGGCGGGTTGACGGGATGGATCGACGGGGCCCTGGCGATCGACGTGATGCGCGCGGTCCGCCTTCGGCAGCGTGGCTACCGGGTGTGGACGAAGCGGATACCGGACGAGGTCACGCCGAAGAACCGCCTCCTGCTGGCTGAACCGGCTCCGGATCTTCTGCTATCGTACGGGGCGCGCGGATCGCAGACCGCGTGTGGCCCCGGCGCCCCACGCCAGTCCGGCCGCGCGCGGGAGGAGCCGTGAACCGCAACATCGGCGTCCTGATTTCCGGGCGCGGATCGAATCTCCAGGCCATCATCGACGCCGTCGGCGACGGGCGGCTCGATGCCCGCATTGCCCTCGTCGTTTCGAACCGGGCGGACGCGTACGGCCTGGTTCGCGCGAGCGAGGCAGGCATCGAGACGATGGTCGTGGACCACAAGGCGCACGCGTCCCGGGAGGCCTTCGAGCGCGTCCTGGTGGACGGGTTGCGCGCGCGCGACGTGCGCCTGGTCTGCCTCGCCGGTTTCATGCGCCTGCTCGGAGCCACGTTCGTCGGCGCGTTTCCCAACGCCATCCTCAACATCCATCCCGCGCTGCTGCCGGCGTTTCCGGGCCTGCACGCCCAGCGCCAGGCGTTCGATCACGGTGTGAAGGTCGCCGGCGCCACGGTGCACTTTGTCGACACCAATCTCGACGCCGGGCCCATCGTGCTGCAGGCCGCCGTCCCGGTGCTCGACGAGGACACCGAAGACACGCTGGCCGACCGCATCCTTGCCCAGGAACATCGCCTGTATCCGGCGGCCATCCAGCGCGTCCTCGACGGCCGCTGGTCCATCGCCGGCCGCCGCGTCGTCTTCGCCGAGGCGGAGTAGACCGGAGGGCTTCAGCCCTGTGTGACACCGCGGCTATAGTAGTGACACTGGAGAAGACAATCCCGATGGCAACTGACGCGTTTGCGGAACTCGAGTGGCGGGGGCTGGTGTCGGATTCGACCGAGGGGCTGCGCGAGATCCTCTCGCGCAACGCCGTGACCCTCTATATCGGATTCGATCCCACCGCGGCGAGCCTGCACGTCGGGTCGCTCCTCCCGATGATGGCGCTCGCCCGCATGCAGCGTTGCGGCCATAGCCCCATCGCCATCGTGGGCGGCGGCACGGGCATGATTGGCGATCCCAGCGGCAAGACCGCCGAGCGGCAGCTGCTGAGCATCGAGCAGATCGATCGCAACCTCGAAGGCATCCGCGCGCAGCTCGCCACCGTGCTCGACTTCGATGCGGCCCCGAATCCCGCGCGCATCGTCAACAACGCGGACTGGCTGCGGAAGCTCGATTTGCTGGGCTTTCTGAGGGATATCGGCAAGCACTTCACCATCAACGCCATGCTGGCGAAAGAATCGGTGAAGCGCCGCCTCGAGTCCGAGGACGGGATTTCGTACACCGAGTTCAGCTACCTGATGCTGCAGTCGTACGACTTCCTCGAGCTGTTCGATCGCTTCGGCTGCACGCTGCAGATGGGCGGCACGGATCAGTGGGGCAACATCACCGCGGGCGCGGACCTGATCCGGCGGTTGCGCGGCGCGAAGGCGCACGGCCTGGTGATGCCGCTCGTCACGACGGCGGCCGGCGTCAAGTTCGGCAAGACCGAAGCGGGCGCGGTGTGGCTCGATCCGAAGCGCACCTCGCCGTTTCGCTTCTACCAGTTCTGGCTCAACACGGATGACCGCGACGTCGTGAAGTACCTGAAGTACTTCACGTTCCTCGATCAGGCCGCCATTGCGGCTGTCGAGGCGGAACTGGCCCAGGCGCCGGAGAAGCGCGAAGCGCAGCGCCTGCTCGCGCGCGAGGTAACGCGCACGATTCATGGAGCGGATGCCGTCACGCGCGCGGAACACGCCTCGTCATTGCTCTTTGGCGAGCGCATCACGGAACTCGCGGTGGAGGACATTCTCGCGGTCTTCGATGATGTGCCGTCGACCGACGTGCCGGCGGCGGCGCTGGCGGGCGAGGGGATGGCGATTGCGGACATCCTGGTCGCGACGAAGATCGCGGCGTCGAAGGGCGAGGCGATGCGTCTCGTGAAGGGCGGCGGCGTGTACATGAACAACCGCCGCGTCGGCGACGAGCGCGCGCGTTTCACTGCGGCGCAGGCGATTGACGGCCGCGTGTTTGTCCTGCGCAAGGGCGCGCGCCAGTATCACATCGTTCGTATCGCGTAGCCGGCGTCGCCTGGCTGGGGTCAGGTCTAAAATCGCGCGTTTTCCAGCGAGACCCCAAAACGCGCGGTTTTAGACCTGACCCCCAAACGCGCGATTTTGGATCTGACCCTAAAGTTGCGGGCATGTGGAACCGATAGAGTGTCATTGAGGCCGGGTGCGCGGGGATTTCTGGCCCGTTTCGGGCCCGGAGTTGACAGGCCTGGCCGAGTTGACTAGTATTGAAAGTCCGCCGGTTGGCAAACGCGCCGACCGAGGGTTCCCCGCTTCGGACAGCGGACGCGGTTCCAGGTAGTGCCGGAGCCGCTTGCACCCCCCCCACTGAAGCTGGCG